>OLLF01000047.1_pt1 | contig 11826 bp, 13 predicted proteins | sample 1604471 | NCBI WGS metagenome assembly OLLF01 (sample SAMEA104055714, study PRJEB20765) | soil metagenome | isolation source: soil
GCCACCGGTGCTCCGGGCGCGGCGCCCGCCGCTGCTGCCGCCGCCGGTGCCAAGGCGCCGGCCGCGCCCGCCAAGAAGTAAGGGCGCGACGCGCGCAGCGAGACGATGTCCGATACGCCGCTCCTCATCGCCGGGCTCGGCAATCCCGGCGCGGAGTATGCGCGCAACCGCCACAATGCCGGCTTCATGGCGGTCGACACCATCCATGCGAGCTACACATTCGGGCCGTGGCGCGCGCGCTTCCACGGCGCGGTCAGCGAAGGCGCGCTGGCGGGGCGCAAGACCTATCTGCTCAAGCCCGGCACCTACATGAACGAGAGCGGCCGGGCGCTGCGCGCGGCGGTGGATTTCTTCAAGCTGCCGCTTAGCGCCATCGTCGTGATCCATGACGAAATCGCGCTGGAAGCCGCCAAGCTGAAGGTCAAGACCGGCGGCGGCGACGCGGGCAACAACGGCGCCCGCTCGATCACCGCGGCGCTGGGAGCGGACTACCGCCGCGTGCGCATCGGTGTCGGCCATCCCGGCGAGAAGAACCGGGTCAGCGGCCATGTGCTGGGAAATTTCAGCAAGCATGACGAGGACTGGCTGGTGCCGATGCTGTCGGCCATCGCGGAGGCCGCGCCGTTCCTGGCCAGGGACGACGACAACGGCTTCATGAACAAGGTGACGCTGATCCTGCACCCGCCGGTGCACAAGCCGAAGCCAGAGCCAAGGAAAGAACCAGAATAATGGGCTTCAAATGCGGCATCGTCGGGCTGCCCAATGTCGGCAAGTCGACCCTCTTCAATGCGTTGACGCAGACCGCGGCGGCGCAGGCGGCGAATTATCCGTTCTGCACCATCGAGCCCAATGTCGGCGACGTGGCGGTGCCCGATCCGCGCATCGAGAAACTCGCCGCCATCGCCAGGTCGGCGGAGATCATCCCGACGCGCATCACCTTCGTCGATATCGCGGGCCTGGTGCGCGGCGCCTCCAAGGGCGAAGGGCTGGGCAACCAGTTCCTCGCCAACATCCGCGAGGTCGACGCCATCGCGCATGTGCTGCGCTGCTTCGAGGACGACGACATCACCCATGTCGAGGGCAAGATCAATCCGGTGAGCGACGCCGAAACGGTCGAGACCGAACTGATGCTGGCCGATCTCGACAGCCTGGAAAAGCGCGTCAAGCCGCTCGAGAAGAAAGCCAATGCCGGCGAGAAGGAAGCCAAAGAGCTTGCCGCCCTGATGATGAAGGCGATCGTGCTGCTGCGCGAAGGCAAGGCGGCGCGGCTGGCGGAGCTGTCGCCGGAGGAGCGCGCGCCCTATTCCCAATTGGGGCTGATGACGGCCAAGCCGGTGCTCTATGTCTGCAATGTCGACGAGGCGTCGGCGGCGACGGGCAACAAATATTCGCAAGCCGTCGAGGCGATGGCCAGGACGCAAGGCGCGGGCACCGTGACGATCTCGTGCCGCATCGAGGAAGAGGTCGCGCAATTGCCGGCTGGCGAGCGCGAAGAGTTTCTCGCGAGCCTCGACCTGGAAGAGCCCGGCCTCAACAAGCTGATCCGCGCCGGTTACGCGCTCCTGGGATTGCTCACCTTCTTCACGGTGGGGCCGAAGGAGGCGCGCGCCTGGACGGTGACCCGGGGCGCCAAGGCGCCGCAGGCCGCCGGCGTCATCCACACCGATTTCGAGCACGGCTTCATCCGCGCCGAGACCATCGCCTATCCCGATTACGTCGCCGGCAATGGCGAGGCGGGGGCGCGCGACGCGGGCAAATTCCGCCTGGAAGGCAAGGAATACGTCGTGCAGGACGGCGACGTGATGCATTTTCGCTTTAACGCGTAAAGCTGCCGCAATCGCTCCTCAATCGCGCCGTGATGCGCGCCCAGCCTCGACGCTTGAACCAAGTCGAGGGGACGCATCATGGTTCGTCAATCCATCCTGTTTCTGGCCTGCGCCGCGCTGCTGGCGGCCTGCAACCGCTCGCCACTAACATCCGGACTGTCGCGGCCCGAGCCGCCGGCCGAGATGGCGGTGCGGCTGTCGGCGCCGGCGTCGCCGCCCGACATCGCAATCGGCGGCGGGGCAGGCGCGCAGCAGTTCAGCTACAGCCATTCCTGGACGCTGGTGATGGCGCACGACGCGGTGGCGGCGCGCTTCGACCGGGCGCGGGAGTTCTGCCTGCGCGACGCCGCGCTGGACTGCAAGCTGGTGTCGGCCAACCTCAACAACAGCGGCGGCGCCAATCCCTATTCCTATGCCGAGCTGCAGGTCCTGCTGCCGCATGGCATGCTGGACCGGTTCGAGAAGGCGCTGCTGGCGCCGGTCGGGCACGAAAGGCCCGGCGACGCGGCGCTGCAATCACGCACCACGCAGGCGCAAAGCGTCGAGAACCAGGCCGGCGACGCCGGCCAGAAGGTCGCGCAGCTGACCGCCTATCGCGACCGGCTGGCGCAGCTGGCGGCGCGGCCCAATCTCAGCGTCGACGACATCATCAAGCTCGAGGCCGAGCAGGCGCGGGTGCAGGGCGAGCTGGACGACGCGCTCAGCCACAGCCGCGACCTGAGCGACAGCATCGCGCGCGAGAGCCTTTCGATCACCTTGTCGGAGCGCGCCGGCCCCGAACCGGGGCCCGTCACGCTGGCCCTGGAGAACGCCGGCGAGACGTTCCTGTACAGCACCGCGGTCGCCGTCGGCTTCGTCATCGGCATCGTGCCGTGGCTGCCGATCATCGCGGCGGCAATTTACCTCCTGCTGTGGTTCTTGCGGTTGTTTCGCCGCCGCCAAAAGGTCATCGTGGCGCCGGAAAAAACCGCTGGAGGATGACATGGCCCTCAAGGGCAAGATGGAGAAGATGAAGATGGGCGACGGCGCACAGATCGGCGTCTATCGCGTGGGGGCTGAGGGCGCGCGGCGCGGCGGGCTGGTGCTGATCCAGGAGATCTTCGGCGTCACCGAGCACATCATGGAATTGTGCGACGGCTATGCCGCGGACGGCTATGAGGTGCTGGCGCCGGCGCTGTACGACCGCGAGCATCCCGGATTCCAGGCGAGCTATTCGCCCGAAGACATCCAGGTCGCCATCAAGCTGGCGCGGGCCGAGCATCCCTTCGACCTGTCGATCGCGGACACGCAGGTCTGCATCGACGACCTGAAGACGCGCGGGCCCGTGTTCATCACCGGCTATTGCTATGGCGGCAGCGTGACCTGGGCGGCGGCGGGACGCTGCACGGGATTGAGCGCGGCGTCGGGCTATTACGGCGGCAACATCGGAGCGATGATCGACCTTGCGCCCAAATGCCCGACCATCCTGCATTTCGGCGAGAAGGATCACGGCATTCCGATGGAGACGGTGCGCAGAATCGAGGCGGCGCATCCCGAGGTCAAGGTCTACGTCTATCCGGCCGGCCACGGCTTCAACTCGGACCGCCGCACCGATTACGACGAGGCCTGCGCCAAGCTCGGCAAGCAGCGGACCCTGGAACTGTTCCGCGCCAACGGCGGATAGCGGAACCAGTCTCGCCGGGGAATCGTTTGAACAGCGGGTGTGGGGATCAACGCGAGGAGTTCCACATGTCCGCTCATTCCCTTCTGAAACCCGCTTTGCTCGCCAGCGCCCTGGGCGCCCTGATACTGGTACCGGCCGCGCAGGCGCGGGACGACGGCCGCTACAACGACGCCGCGTATTCCAGCAGCGACACCGAGTCGGTGACGGTGTACGCGCCGCATTTCCATGTCGACCGCAGTTCGCCGCTGGGCGCGCCGGATCGCGTCTCGCTGTCGCGCGCGGTGCCGTACAACGACCTCGACCTGCGCTCGCCGCAGGACGCGCATGAGTTGCGTGTGCGGGTCGCCACCGCGGCGCGCGAAATCTGCGATCAGTTGCAGGACGCGACGCAGACGCAGGAGGCGCGCGACACGTCGTGCTATCGCACGGCGCGCGAAAACGCGATGGTGCGCGTCCGCGCCCTTGTCAGCGACGCGCGGAACAATGACGACGACGACGACCGCTAACCTCTAACGCGGGCAGGACTGCCGATCCAGCCAGTCGACGGCGGCGTTCTGCGTGGCATGACCGAGCGGCGTCGCCTCGTCCGGGGTGACGCCGTCGCGGTATAGGTGCTTGTTGCGATCCAATGCCCGGCTCATCGACAGCGCAATATGCGCGTCGTCCGGTAGCGCATAGACCGTGTTGCCTGTCACGTCACCCATCGTGGTCTCGCCGAAGATTCGCGTGTTGGGCCGTCCCTCGAAAGCGATGGCGGTAAACTCGCCCGAACTCGACGTGTGGCTGTTCACCAGGACGGCGACGAAGGCATTGGGCTGCGCGGGCGGCGGCGGGGCATAGACCGGCGCGCCGACGCCTTCGGGGTGCGCAAGGTCGGGCCACGGCGTCTCATAGCCGCCACCATACATCCAGTAGCCGAATGGCCCTTTGCCGAGCAGCGGCGTGACGCCTGCGATCATCGGGCCCCAGCTGCCGCCGCTATTGCCGCGCAGATCGATGATGTAGCGGCAGACGCCTTGCGCCTGGAATCGCGTGAGCGCGGCATAGATCGCCGCGACATAGGCCTCGTCGCCCTCAGGCGGACCGGAATGCCAGGGCAGGACGATGTGGCCGACGTCGCCGAGGCTTTCGCTCTGCGGCAGCGGCGAAGACGGCGCCTGCACATTGCCCGAGGGCTTTCCGGTGCCGCGCGCCCGCCACTGGTCGGGATCCATGAAGAAGGTGTGCTTCTCGTGAAGCTGCGCGATCAGGAACTGGATCGCGGGATAAACGTCGGTCGTCGCTTGCGCCGTCGGCACCTGTGCGAAGGCCTGCGCTTCCAGCGCCGGCCAAGACACCTGGTCGCGGTTGATGTGATGCGCCTTGAGTGCGTCGATGGCGGTGCGCAGCTCGGCATAGGCGCCGGACGACATGCCGGACGGCTTGTCGCCGGCTGACGCGGCGAGCGGGGCGAGCAGTGCGGCGAAAACAACGGCGCACAAAATCCGGACCAGTCCGATCATGCGCCTTCTCCCAAGTTGGATGGGCGGGTCGAGCCCGCCCATGACGGAGATCGTGGTTTCTACCGCATCGCCGCTTCGATGTTGCCGCCGTCGACGGTGATGACGGCGGCGGTGGTTTTTTCGGCGTGCGCCAGATAGACGAAGGCCTCGGCGACTTCGGCGGCGTAGACTTCGCGGCCCAGGAGATTGCCCGACATGTAAGTCTCTTCGCTGACGCCGCGCGCCTTGCTGCGTGCGGCGACCATGTCGTCGGTGAGCAGGCCGGTGCGGACGCGGTCGGCGTTGACGGCGTTGGCGCGGATGCCGTCCTTGCCGTGATCCAGCGCATATTGGCGGACCAAAAACAGCGTCGCGGCCTTGGGCAGGCCGTAGGGGCCGAAATCCTTGCCGGGGTTCACGGCCTGCTTGGAGGTGTTGAACAGCAGGCAGCCATAGGTGCCCTGCTGGCGCATGATGCGCACGGCGTTCTGCGCCACGCTCTGATGCGCGAAGAAATTCAATTCGAAGGATTTGCGCAGAACTTCGTCCTCGACGCTGCCGATATTGCCCTGCCAGGCGGCGCCGGCGTTGGAGACGACGATGTCGATGCCGCCGAATGCGGCCACGACATGGTCGAAGGCGGCGCGGACGGAAGCCGGGTCGGTGACGTCGCACTGGATCGCCAGGGCGTTCTTGTGGATCGCCTTGGCGGCCTTCACGGCGGCGTCGTGGTCGCGGTCGAGGACGGCGATCTCGGCGCCTTCGGCGGCCATGGCTTTCGCGGTCGCAGCCCCGATGCCGGAGCCGCCGCCGGTGACGACGCAGACCTGGCGCGCCAGCACCTTCTCCGCCGACTTGCCGAGCTTGGCCTGCTCCAGCGACCAGTACTCGACCTCGAACATGTCGGCTTCGCTGATGCATTTGTATTCGCCGATGGCCTCCGCGTCGGTGATGACCTCCACCGTGTTCTCGGCGATGTCGGCGGCGATGGCGGCATCCTTGGCGGAGGCGCCGACGCCGAACAGGCCGACGCCCGGCACCAGGATGACGCGCGGCAGGGGATCGAGCTCTTTCTTCTTCGGCGTCGTGTGTTCGTTGTTGCGCGCGAAATAGGCGTGGTAGTGCGCGACGAACGCGTCCACGGCGGCGTGCACGTCTTTCTTCCAGTCGTCCAATTTGTGCGCGTCGGGCGCGGGCACCAGCAGCGGCCAGTTCTTGGTGCGGATGGTGTGGTCGGGGGTCACGACGCCGACCTGGGAATAGCGCGCGACGTCGGCGCCGTTCACGTAATCGAGGATCGCGGGGCTGCTGCGGAAGCACAGGATCTGGCGCTTGACGGTGCCGGCCATCGCGTTGCGCTCGATGGCGACGGCGCCGCGCAGGATGGGGGCGATCTGCGGCACGCTCGCGAGATGCGCCGGCACCTTGGCGGCGCTGCGGGGCTTGCGCTGGCGGGCGAGGCGCTCCTCGGCCAGCGTCACGAAATGGATCATGCGCTCATAGGCCTGCCTGGCGTCGGCGCCGACGGTGAAGATGCCGTGCTGCAGCAGGACGAGCCCCTCGACCTCCGGATTGCGGTCGAAGACATCGGCGACCGACTTGGCGAGCGCGAAGCCGGGGATCGTGTAGGGGACGTAGGCGACCTTGTCGCCATAGACCTCGCGCACCACGGCCTCGCCGTCGGGCTGGTCGGTCAGGGCGAGCACGGCGGTGGAATGCGTGTGGTCGATGAATTTGTGCGGCAGGAAGGCGTGCAACAGGGTCTCGACCGACGGGTTCGGCGCGGTGCTGTCGAGCAGGTTGATGCGCTGGAAGTTGACCATGTCCTCGTCGGAGAGCTTGTCGAGGGCGCGCAGGCGGCGCAGCTCTTCGAGGCGCACGGCGGGCAGGCCGGCGGGCTCGATGTTGCCCATGTCCCAGCCGGAGCCCTTGACGCAGATGACGTCGACCTCGGCGCCGAGCATGTCCTTCTGCCGGGTCTTCACCGAGGTGTTGCCGCCGCCATGCAGGACGAGCCTGGGGTCGGAGCCGAGCAAGCGCGTGGTGTAGGTGCGCAGGGCGAGATCACGGCCGAGCGCGGCATAGCGCGCGACGAACGCTTCGGCTTCGGACTCAACCCAGCGGGACTGCATCGGCGTTCAACCACCATATTTGGGGCCGGGACGCCGGCCTGACTACATCGTATTGTTTTCGAGTTTGCGGACCCCCTCCCCCTCTGAGCGGGTCCCCGCCGCCCAAACAGGGCCTTCAGGCGGCGGGGAAAAGGCTGCGTAGGCCCTGTTCCGTTGCCGCGCAAGTGCCCTGTTCGGTGATGAAACCGGTGCCAGGCGCGCGGGCGTCACATCGAAAACCGGGATTGGCGCCGGGCGATCCCGGGGCCGCGATCTCCACGGTCAGGATAGAACCAGATGGGGTGCGGCCAGCGGTTTTCAAGGGCGCGCCGGCAGCGCGCTCGGCTTATTTCAAATCGTCGAAGACGACCGTGAAATCGGGCAATCCCAAACGGGCCTTCTCGCTGTCGTATTGCGCCTCGCCCGTCACGGTCGCGATATTCCGCGGTTCGCCGTATTGCCAGCTCTCGCGAGCCGGTTCGCGCGTGACGATGAGATATTCCGTCGCCGCGGTGCGGGCGCCCTGGGGGTGGATGGCGGCGACGACATATCTGTCGTTGTAGCCGGCGGCATACAGGGTGGAGCCGCCCAGGCCGTGACAGCTTCCATTGTCGAACGTCCAGCACAGCATCATCTCTTCGCGAGCATCGACGCCGACCAGGTGGTAGCGCCCGACCAGGGTCTCATCATGGACGAAGCCGCAGGCGGTCAGCGACAGAAGGCCGACGATGGAAAGGACGCGCCACATCAGGCGGCGGGGAACAGGCCGCGCAGGCCCTGCTGCGTTGCCGCGCAAGTGCCCCGCTCGGTGATGAACCCGGTGACCAGGCGCGCGGGCGTCACATCGAAACCGGGATTGGCGCCGGGCGATCCCGGGGCCGCGATCTCCACGGTCAGGATAGAACCGGACGGCGTGCGGCCGGTCATTTTCAAGAGCTCGTCGGACGAGCGTTCCTCGATGGGAATGTCGCGGCCCGACTGGAGCGTCCAGTCGATGGTCGAGGACGGCAGCGCGACATAGAACGGCACGCCGTTGTCCTTGGCGGCGAGCGCCTTGAGATAGGTGCCGATCTTGTTGGCGACGTCGGCGTTGGCGGTGACGCGGTCGGTGCCGACGATGCACATGTCGACCTCGCCGGCCTGCATGTAATGGCCGCCGGCATTGTCGGCGATGATGGTGTGGGCGACGCCGTGGGCGCCGAGCTCGAACGCCGTCAGCGCGGCGCCCTGGCCCCGCGGGCGGGTCTCGTCGACCCAGACATGCAGCGCGATGCCGGCGTCGTGCGCCATGTAGATCGGGGCCAGCGCGGTGCCCCAGTCGACGGTCGCCAGCCAGCCGGCGTTGCAATGGGTGAGGATGTTGAGCTTGCGCTGCTTCTGCGCGGCGAGGTCCTGAATGATCGCAAGGCCATGGCGGCCGATGGCTTCGCACATGGCGGCGTCCTCGTCGGCGATGAGCTTGGCCTCGGCCCAGGCGCGGGTGGCGCGTTCGGCGCGCGGCTGGTTCAGCAGGGCGCCGCGCATGCGCCACAGCGCCCATTTGAGATTGATCGCGGTCGGCCGCGTCTCCGCCAGCCTGTGCAGGGCCCGCTCCAGCGCCTCGTCCGACGGATCGGCGCGGATGGCGAGCGCCAGGCCATAGGCCGCGACGGCGCCGATCAGCGGCGCGCCGCGGGTCTGCATGGATTTGATCGCGTGGGCGGCGTCGGCGGCGGAGCGCAGCGTCAGGGTGACGAATTCGTGCGGCAGTTTCGTCTGGTCGATGATGCCGAAGGCGTCGGTGCCGATGGGCCAGACGGAGCGGTAGGGAGTGCCGTTGATTTTCATGGGGCGTGTTTAGCGGGAAAATCCTCTCGCCTCCACCCCACACCGTCATGGGCGGGCTTGACCCGCCCATCCAACTGTTAGGCGAGCACGCAACCCAGTTCCTTCCGGCCCGATTGTCACATTCTATCAGAACGATCCTCCAAGGCGCGCACTTGGGAAGCTCCGCGTGTGTGAAGTTGGATGGGCGGGTCAAGCCCGCCCATGACGGAGATATTTGTGAGATGGGTTGCGCGTCGGGACAAATGTATCGCGCCTCCGCCCATCCAACTGTCAGACAAGCGTGTAGTCGAGTTCCTTCCAGGTTGGATTATTTCTTTCGATCAGGGCGATCTTCCACTCGCGTTTCCAGCGCTTGAGAGAGGACTCTCGGGCGATCGCGGTCGTCACCAGGTCGTGCACTTCGTAATAAACCAATCGCGTAAGGCCATATTTCTTTGTGAAAACGGAAGCCGTGCCGTTGCGATGCTTCGTCAGGCGGTCGGGCATGTTCGATGTCATGCCGATGTACAACGTGCCGTACGGCTTGTTGGTGAGGATGTAGACGAAACCACTGCGCATGGCTTGTCTCCCGCCGCGCCAAGTTGGGTGGGCGGGTCAAGCCCGCCCATGACGGAGAAGGGTGTTTTCGTGCAACCGCGTGGTCAAGGCCGCGCTCAGTGGATTTTGCTAAACGACAGGTTGCGTCGCCTGCATCGACGGATATTCGCTGAACTTTGCGAACCACGCCGCGAGCTTTGGATGCGTGTCGCGCCAGTTGAGATCGGCGTAGCGGAAATCGAGATAGCCCAGGGCACATGCACAAGCGACTTCGCCGATGGTGGGGGTCTCGTGGAAGGTCACGCGTTCCAGCGCGTCGACGCCGGCGTTCACCGTCGCCATGTACCGCGCGATGTGATCGGGGTTGCGGCGCTCTTCGGGCTGGATCGTTTCGTAGCGGCAGGCGACGGCGGCGTCCATGATGCCGTCGCCCAGCGCCTGAAGGCCCAGCGCCTTCCAGCGGCCGGAGACATTGCGCCAGATGCTCATGCCGGGGAAGAATTTGCCGCCACCGATGTTGTTCAGGTACTCGCAAATCACCGGGCTGTCGAACAGCGCCGAGCCGTCGTCGAGAATCAGGATCGGGATTTTCTTGAGCGGGTTGAGACGGCGCAGGCTTTCGTCGTCACGCGCCTGGACGTCGACGATCTCGCAACCGATTTCGAGCTCGTGGATGATGATGCGGCACTTGCGCGCGAAGGGCGAGGCGGGGTTGGAGTAGAGCTTCATGCGAAGACTCTAATGCCCCTCGTAAGCCACCAGCGTCGTCACCTGCTTGCCCAGGGCGCGGATCTGGTCGGCGCCGCCGAGCTCGGGCAGGTCGATGACGAAGGAGCAGCCGACGACGTTGGCGCCGGCGCGCTCCAGCAGCTTCACCGCCGCAACGCAGGTGCCGCCGGTGGCGATGAGGTCGTCGACCACGATGACGTTCTCGCCGGGCTTCACCGCGTCGGTGTGGATCTCGATCCTGTCGGTGCCGTATTCCAGCGCGTAGTCCTCGCCCAGAACGCTGAACGGCAGCTTGCCCTTCTTGCGCACGGGCACGAAGCCGGTGGAAAGCTGATGCGCCACGGCGCCGCCGAGGATGAAGCCGCGCGCCTCGATGCCCGCGACCTTGTCGATGCGGATGCCGGCATAGGGCTGCACCAGCTCGTCGATGCAGCGGCGGAAGGCGCGCGGATTGCCGAACAGCGTCGTCACGTCGCGGAACATGATCCCTTTCTTGGGATAGTCCGGAATCGTGCGAATGACGTCCTTGAAGTTCATTCCTAATACCTCGTCATGGCCGGGCAGCGAGCGAAGCGAAGCGCGACCCGGCCAACCATCTTAGAACACATTATCGCGCGGAGGGCGCGCAAGTTGGGTGGGCGGGTCAAGCCCGCCCATGACGTTGTTTTTTTTGCTTTGCCGCTGCGGCTTTGGCTTTGGGCTTCGGCGCAGGCTTCTTCAGCACGCGGCCAGCCACGGCGTCGAGCTTGCGCATCAGCCTTGCGTCGCGCTTGTCGGGCGCGGTCATGATGGCGGCGTCGAGGACGGTCTCGATCGCCGGCGACGGCATGTGATCGGGGCCGAGCTTGCCGGCGACGTTGGTGATCAGCAGCCTCGCGTTCTGCGCATTGGCGTGCATCACCTTGACGACCGCATCGACGGTGACGGCGTCGTGGCCCGGGTGCCAGCAGTCGAAATCGGTCACCATGGCGACGATGGCATAGGGCAGCTCGGCCTCGCGGGCGAGCTTGGCCTCGGGCATCGCGGTCATGCCGATGACGCTGCAGCCCCAGGAGCGGTAGAGATTGCTCTCGGCGAGGCTGGAGAATTGCGGACCCTCGATGCAGATGTAGGAGCCGCCGCGCGTGTGGACGATGCCCTCCTCCGCCGCGGCGACGGCGAGCGCGTTCGCGATGCGGCTGTCCACCGGATGGGCCATGGAGACATGGGCGACGAAGCCGGGGCCGAAGAAGCTTTTCTCGCGCGCGAAGGTGCGGTCGATGAACTGGTCGGCGAGGACGAAGGTGCCGGGCGGCAGCTCTTCCTTCAGCGAGCCGCAGGCGGAGACGCTGATCAGGTCGGTGACGCCGGCGCGTTTCAGCGCGTCGATGTTGGCGCGGTAGTTGATCGAGGACGGCGTCTGGACATGGCCGCGGCCGTGGCGCGGCAGGAAGACGAGGTCGGTGCCTTTGTACGTGCCGAACAGCAGCGCATCGGACGGCGCGCCGAAGGACGACTTGATCGTCTTCCAGCGCGGGCGTTCGAGGCCGGGGATGTCATAGACGCCGCTGCCGCCGATGACGCCGAGGATGGTTCTGGTCATGGGACTCTCCTGTCCTCCCCCGCTTGCGGGGGAGGTGCCGAGCGAAGCGAGGCGGAGGGGGCCGGCTCGG
>OLLF01000318.1_pt1 | contig 11578 bp, 16 predicted proteins | sample 1604471 | NCBI WGS metagenome assembly OLLF01 (sample SAMEA104055714, study PRJEB20765) | soil metagenome | isolation source: soil
CGCCGGGCTCCACGCCCGACCCCTCCCCGAAAAAGCCTTCGGCTTTTTCGACCCTCCCTCAGGGGGAGGGTAAAAGACCGCTCGCCACCGACGGCTTCGCCTCGGCGCAGGAGATCGCCGCGCGCGCCCAGACGCTCCCCGAACTCAAGGCCGCGCTCGAAGCCTTCGAGGGCTCGGAGCTGAAGAAGCGCGCCACCACCACCGTCTTCGCCGACGGCAATCCGAAGGCGCGCATCATGCTGATCGGCGAGGCCCCCGGCTTCGACGAGGACAAGGCCGGCGTGCCCTTCGTCGGCCGCGCCGGCAAGCTGCTCGACAAGATGCTGGCCGCGATCCAGCTCGACCGCTCCTCGGCCTATATCAGCAACGTCATGCCCTGGCGGCCGCCGGACAACCGCAATCCGGACCCTTCGGAAGTCGCGATGTGCATCCCGTTCCTGCGCCGCCACATCGAGCTCGCGGCGCCGAAGATCCTCATCCTGCTCGGCGCGGTGTCGGCGCGCCACGTCCTCGGCGTCAACGAGGGCATCATGAAGCTGCGCGGCCGCTGGCTCGAGTACCGGATTGGCACAGAAATGATTCCCGTCCTGCCGACGCTGCACCCGGCCTACTTGCTACGGCAGCCCGCCCATAAGAAACTGGCGTGGCGCGATTTGCAGGCGGTGGCCGGCAAGCTTGAAGAGCTTGGCCTGCCCGCCCAAGATTGAGCACAATTGGGCTGCAAGTCTCGCCGCCCGCAACGAAGCAGGATCAGCGTATGCGTTTGTCTGCCTATGGCCTTGCCGCGCTCAGCTTCGTTGCCGCCTTCGGCGTGGCGCGGGGCGAACTGCCGCTGCCCGTCGATACCGGCGCGGCCAACAGCGTCCCCATGGCCGTCCTGTCCTCCGCCGACGTCGCGCTCTACCGCCAGGTGTTCGACGCCGAACGCGACGGCCGTTTCGACGACGCCCGCGATCTCTACACCAAGGTCTCCGACAAGACGCTCGAAGGCTATGTCCTGGCCGAGCATTATCTCTCGCGCCACAGCCAGGCCTCGCTCGCCGAGCTGATCGACTGGCTGCACGCCTATCCGGAACTTCCCATCGCCGACCGCGTCTACCGCCTCGCCGTGCAGCGGGCTTCCAAGCGCGTCCACAAGCGCCACCACAAGACGGTGATCGTGATGACGGCCAGCGTGCCGGTCCCCGCCGGCCCGCCGCACCGCCGCGGCGGCGGCTATGAGGAGTATGACGACCGCGATCCGCCGCTGACCTCCACCGCCGGTCTCGCCGCCAAGCCGCAGATCGAGCGCTTCATCAAAGCCGATCAGCCCGAGCAGGCCAACGCCGCGCTGCGCCAGGCGCAGCAGGACGGCGCCTCGCCCTACGATCTCGCGCGTCTCGCCATGCGCGTCTCGGCCTCCTATCTCGCCGAGGGCGAGGACCAGGCCGCCTACGACACCGCGATGGGCATCCAGGACAATGCGCTGCGCCAATCCGTGCCGTCGCTCGACTGGTATGCCGGCTTCGCCGCCTACCGGCTCGGCAACTATGAGCAGTCCGCGGCCCAGCTCGAAGTCCTGGCGCAGCGCGGCAATGTGCCGAACTATCTGCGCTCCCAGGCCGCGTTCTGGGCGGCGCGCGCGCATTTGCGCTTCGGCGACCCGCAACGCGTCGTGACGCTTCTGAACGCCGCCGCGCGCGAGGAGCCGACCTTCTACGGCGTGCTCGCCGAAAAGATGCTGGGCCAGGACACGCAGACGGGTTTCGTCGATCCGGTGCTCACCGCGTCCGACTTCTCCGCCATCATGGCGGTGCCGGCGGCGCGCCGCGCCGTGGCGCTGACCCAGGTCGGCGAGGAGCGCAGCGCCGTCTCCGAAGAGCTCAACCGCGCCTTCGGCGCCAGCGACGGCAGCCACGACATGGGCTATGCCGCGCTCGCCCGCCGCATGAACGTGCCCAACACCGAGCTGCGCGCCAGCGAGACGGCGGCGTCGCGCGGCACGCTGCTCACCGGCCTGTTCCCGGTGCCGGGCTACAAGCCCGACGGCGGCTACACCATCGACCCCGCCCTGGTGCTCGCCTTCACCCGCGCCGAGAGCCGCTTCCAGGCCGACGCCGTCTCCGGCGCCGGGGCGCATGGCCTGATGCAGCTGATGCCCGCGACCGCGGCGAAGTTCGGCGGCTCGGGCGCGGTCTCCGCGCTCAGCGATCCGACCTACAACATGTCCATCGGCCAGCGTTACATCGCCTACCTGCTCGACAGCTACGGCGGCAATCTCATCCAGGTGCCGGCCGCGTACAACGCGGGCCCCTTGCGCGTCGCCGGCTGGATCAACGCCCGCGCCGGCAAGGAGGACGACGCCCTCGTCTTCATCGAGAGCATCCGCATCTCGGAGACGCGTTACTACGTCAAGCGCGTGCTGATGTATCACTGGCTCTACAGCCGCCGCCTCGGCCAAGCCTCGCCGAGCCTCAACGACACCGCCGCCGGCCAGTGGCCGATCTATCATCCGCCGGCCCAGCCGCCCGCGCCGCGCCCGCCGGCCGTCGAAGCCGCGCCGCCGCCACCATCGGCACAGTCGGGCAACGCCGTCGTCAGCGATGCCCGGTATTGACGAGAGCATAGCGTTCGTCCCCGTCCGCATCGCCGTCATGACGGTGTCGGACACCCGCGATGCTTCGAACGACAAATCCGGCGACACGCTGGCCGCGCGCATCGAAGGCGCCGGCCACGTCCTCGCCGCGCGCGTCATCGTCACCGACGACCAGGTGAAGATCGCGAGCCAGTTGCGCCAGTGGATCGACGATCCCCAGATCGACGCGGTGATCTCCACCGGCGGCACCGGCCTCACGGGCCGCGACGTCACCGTCGAAGCCTTCAAATCGGTGTTCGAGAAAGAGATCGACGGCTTCGCCGCGGTCTTCCACCAGATCAGCTACGCCAAGATCGGCACCTCGACCGTTCAGTCCCGCGCCTGCGCCGGCGTCGCCGGGGGCACCTATCTCTTCGCCCTCCCCGGCTCGCCGGGCGCCGTGAAGGACGGCTGGGACGGCATCCTCAAGCACCAGCTCGACATCCGCCACCAGCCCTGCAACTTCGTCGAGATCATGCCGCGGTTGCTGGAGCGCTGACGATAGGCGGTTGTTGCAAAGCTCAGCTTCCATCCGGTTCATCAGCCGCTGCTGAGAGATGCCGCGTAAAATCCATCGAGTCGTGAAGTAAGCGCACAACTCTGATCGTATCGGGCGTCACCGGATCGAGATGAAACAAGATGACATGGCGGCCTTTTCGCCGCCGGCGCGCGATATGCAACGACATCAAGCCGGGCATCAGTTCGTTAAGCGGCCTTACCCCGCTAGTCCTCGGCCCCGCAAGGAGTGCTTCCAAGGCCAGGAAGATCGTCTCTTCGTAGGTGTGCGCCTGCGCTTCGCCGAAGCGTTCGGCGGACCAGCGCAGCGCGTCGTGAATATCGACCGTCGCGGCTTCGGAGATATCGACGATCCAAAGCCGGCGCTCGACCATTATTCCGCGGCGGTTTTGGCGCGCCCGCCTTCGATCGCGTCGTCGGCCACCGCCCGCAAGTGACGGCGCAATTCGTTCGAATTGCGGAACGTCCGATACCGCCCCGCCTCAAGATCGTCGATGCCGATCTGAACCGCGGCACGCAGCGCCTTGAGCCTGGCCTTCTGCTCCGCGGCCCGGTCCTCGATAAGCCTCAGCCCGTCGCGCAGAACCTCGCTGGCGTTTTGATACTGGCCGGACGACACCAGCTTCTCGATCAGCTTCGCCTGGCGGTCGGTGAGAACGACGTTGCGCGTGGGCATGGATGGTTTCCGAAGTCAAAATTCGCATTGGCATAATATGCTAATGATGGAATTTCTGCCAGGCAAGACCTGTATCTGCAACTTGAACTGCTCGACATCCGCCACCAACCCCGCAACTTCGTCGAGATCATGCCCAGGCTGACGGAGCGCTAGGGCCAGAGTCGCCGCGACATATGGCGGATGTGCACGATGATAACGGCGTCTGAAGTGACCCGATAGAATATCTTATAGCGATAGCGCGTGATGAGTTTGACGCGAATACCGTCCTTATGTGTTTGGGTGCCGGCCAGGGGCCGCGTACCGATCAAATCGATGCCGGCATAAATGGCGCGCAACACGTTTTGCGCACCTCGCGGGCTGCGCTTATGCAGATAAGCATATATTTCGTCGATATTGGAAAGCGCCCGTGCCCGATACCGGACGCTCATGCAATGCCGCGTGCCTTCCAGAAGGCTGCGACTTCGGCGTCGGGCACGATCGGCGTTTTTTCGGCCTCTTCCACGGCGGCGATTTCATCGTCCGTCATCTTGTAGATGCCGATGCGCCGCGCCTCGATTTCGCGCGCCAGTTCGATGAGCTCATCCTGATCCTCTTCGGGCCAGGAACTGACCTTTTCCAGGATCGCGACCATCTGTTCCTTCGTCATGTAACCATTTTAACCGAATCCGCGTCGCCAGCCCACGCCTTTTCTCTCAACTTCAGCGTGCTAGAATAAAGAGCGTCCTTGGGGAAACGCCGCCATGTCCGTCTCACTCATCGTCGGCACGCCGAAGGGCGCGGCCGTTCTCAGAAGCGATGACCGCCGCAGTTGGCGCGAAGACTTCGTCCTGCGCGGCTGGCCGGTGACGGCCTCGGTGCGCGACGACCAGGGCCGCACCTATGTCGCCGTCAACAGTCCGAACTACGGCGTTGCCTTGTTCGTCAGCGACGACTTGAACACCTGGACGCAGCTCGAAGCCGCGCCGCGCTACCGCCCCACCGATCGCGGCAATGCCGAGCATCACCGTCTCGTTTCGAAGGAGGATTTCGGCGGCCTGCTCAAAGGCGGCGGCCGCTTCGTCGACCAGATCTGGAATCTGCATTTCGCCCATGGCGCGCTCTATGCCGGCGTCTCGGAAGCCGGCCTCTTCGTCAGCCGCGACCGCGGCCAATCCTGGCAACCCATCGACGGCTTCAACGAGCATCCCTCGCGCCCGGACTGGGTGCCCGGCTTCGGCGGCCTCGGCGCCCACACCATCCTCTCCGACGCCAACAACCCGAACCGCATGTGGGTCGGCGTTTCGGCGGCCGGCCTGTTCCGCACCGACGACGGCGGCAAGACCTGGGCGCCGAAGAACAAGGGCGTCAACCCGGCCGTCGATTCCGCGCCCGCCTCCACCGGCCAGTGCGTCCACAGCGTGACGCACGATCCGAGCAACGCGAGCGTCATGTTCCGCCAGGAGCATCGCGGCGTGCACAGGAGCATCGACGGCGGCGACAGCTGGCAGGTGATGGAAGACGGCCTGCCCGTCGCCGAGCTCTCCGACGGCCACCATTGCAGCTTCGGCTTCCCCAGCGCCATCGATCTCAAATCCGGCAATGTCTTCGTGGTGCCGCTCGACGGCGACAATTTCCGCTTTCCGCGCGGCGGCCAGCTCGCCGTCTACCGCTCGCAGGGCGGCGCCCGCTGGGAGAAGCTGACCGCCGGCCTGCCCGCCAATTGCTACACCGCCGTGCTGCGCGGCGCGCTCAGCGCCGACCAGAAGGGCGGCCTCTATGTCGGCACGGCCTCGGGCACCGTCTATGGCAGCGACGACCTCGGCGAGAGCTGGCGCGAGGTCGCCAGCGGCCTGCCCCGCATCATGAGCGTCGAGGCCTATAGCGCGTGAGCATCCGCGTGCAGCTGCCGCCGATCCTGCGCGCCGTATCCGGCGGCAGGCGCATGCTCAGCGCCGAAGGCAGTTCCATCGCCGCCGTGCTCGCCGATATCGCCAAGGCCCATCCGCCGCTGGCGCTGCATTTCTTCGACGAGGCCGGCGCCATCCGTCCCAACATCGTCTTCCTGCACGACGGCGCGATGATCCGCGCCCGCGACGCCGCCGCGCGGCAGCTGAGGCCCGACGACGAGATCGTCATCACCAACGCCCTGGCGGGCGGCTGAGCAGCGCCGCCGGCACGCGCAAGGCATGCAGCAGCGCCACCAGCGCGCCGCGCCGCCGCTCGGCCCGTTCCGGCTTGTTGATGGCGCGGCTGCGCAGGCGCACCAGCCGCCCACGTCCGATGCGCCGCGCCAGGTCGGCGTCTTCCATCGCGACGTCGCGATGGCCGCCCAGCTTGTGGTACAGCCGCCGCGGGATCAGCAGGCCCTGGTCGGCATAAGGCAGCGCGAACAGGCCGCTGCGCCATGCCGCCAGCGTCTCGCGCCGCCGCGCCGCGCCGCCGAAATCGTCGAGCGCATAGCGGAACGTCGCCGCGTGCGGCCGCTCCAGCGTCACGCGCGCCATGAACGATTCCGCCTCGCTCTCCCAGCCGCTTTCCAGCGCGGTTTGCGGCAGCAGGAACAGCAGCCAGTCGCCCCGCGCCTGCGCCGCACCCGCCGCCCATTGTGCCGCGCGGCTCTTGCCGGCGCTCACGACACGGCAGCCGGCCATGTCGGCGACGGCCAGGGTGTCGTCGCTCGAGCCGCCATCGGCGACCACGACCTCCTTCACCAGGCCGCGCACCGTCGCGCCGATCAGGCCGTCGAAGCAGCGCGGCAGCGAGGCTTGCGCATTGAGGACCGGGATGACGACGCTGATCATGCCGCATCATGGCGCGAAGGCGGGACCGCGACAAAATCTTTCCTGTCGCATGGCCGGCCAGGACCTTAAGTTGCGCGGATGTAATCGGCGAAAACCTTAACCGCGCCGCCCGTGGCGGTGTAAGCTGACGCACCGTTAGGGGGAGTCCGTCATGCGCCAGGTCATTGCCGCTGCATTCCTTGCCGCCGTCGCGATCACGGGATCAGCCATACAAGCCACATCCGCCACCGCCGGCCACTGGTACTGCACCGGTGACGGCATCAAGAGCTGGACCACCAACGCCGCCGCGAGCGACGCGCATGGCTGGTCCTATGACGGCGACCGCGCCGTCTACAAAGACCAGGGCCACTGCAAGCACGCGATGTAGCGGTTTACCAAGCGCGCGCGGCGTCCTTGGCAAAGCGCCGCGCGCGCTCTTTGCTCGGCCCTGTCCCCGTCTGCAGAGGATCGGCGTTGCGCAAAGTCCTGGCCCTTCTCGTCGCCTGCGCGTTCCTGGGCGCGGCGCATGGCGAAAGCCCGTCTGCCGCCGGGATCCTCATCCTGGGCGATTCCAACAGCGAAGGGCCGTTCGGCGGCACGCTCTACGACACGCTGCGCGCGACGCGCGATCCGCTGTCGGGCCGGCTTCTCAACGTCACCATCTTCGCCAAATGCGGCGCCGGCGCCAATGACTGGACCGAGCGCGACTACGCCAACATCGATTGCGGCGCCTGGTCCTGCGGCGCGGGGCTCAGTCTGCGCGACTGCCGCCATTTCAAGGGCGGCGACATCCCGCCGCTGCCCGATCTCTACGCCGAATTGCGCTCGGACCGCCGCGTCACCATCGCCGCCCTCGGCCTCAACATGATCATCGGCAACCGGCGCGAGAAACTGCGCGACGCGGCGAAGCTGATCGCCGCCATTCATGCGCAGCACAGCGCCTGCATCTGGATCGGCCCGCCGCAGCCCGGCGACCTCTTCGTCGACCCGGACGTCTTTGGCGGCTTCGTCGCCGATCTACGGCGCACGGTGGAGAAGAACGGTTGCCGCTACATCGCCAGCGACGACAAGACCGACCGCCGCAACATCCGGCGCAAGGAAGACCATTATTCCCGCGACGACGCCGTGGCCTGGGCGCGCAAGGTGCTGGACGAGCTCGATCACCCCAGAAATCCGGCGGACAAGGCGCTGTTTGCGCTCCTCGCAGGCTGAGCCGAAACGTGACAACTGCTGGTTGAAGGGCTAAGCTGCAGCCGCCAGGATCGAGGGGGGATGTCATGCCCAACGCGCGGCTCGCAATGATCTTCTGCACGGCGCTCTTTACGACTGCGGCTTTCGGCGCGGGGACGAGCGACGTGGGCGTCGGGGAACGGCCCGCGGTCGTTACCGACACCGGCATTGCAGCGCCAAACTCCGGCGTCAGCATCCCTGTGCAGCCGATGGTGTCGGTTCCAAGCCATGTGGTGCTTCCGTCCGATCCGCCGCCCGTGGCGGCCGAAGGCTCCCATACACATGGTCCCGAGTGCCATGAAAACAGCCCAAGCCCGCCCAAGATCTGTCCAACCAACGCGTTGGGCATCAAAGTCTGCCGGTGCCCGTAGGGATCGTTCGGCCACTGCCGCGTTTCCTTGGCGGCTGATTCGCGCCAGCCCGCGGTCCACGGCCCGACCGGCATCCATCGGCCAAATCCTGCAAACAATGATCAAGCTGTTGGGAGTTCGGCTGTTTGCGGTCCCATAGGCGATTATGCTGCACTTGACACCTAACGGCGGAATACCTATATTTCCTGCATACCGAGGGAATAGCCGTTATGACCAAAGTCCGCACTAGTCCTATCCACCAAATGACAATCCCCCAGTGGGAAAAGGCCTTTCCGACCGAGGAAGCCTGCCAGTCCTACCTGCTGCGCCACCGCTGGGCGTCGGGCGTCCGCTGCCCCCGCTGCGGCAATCAGAAGGTCTACACGCTGACGGACTTCCGCTGGCAGTGCCGCGCCTGCGCGCCGGATGGCTACCGCTTCTCCGTCATCGCCGGGACCATCTTTGAGAATACGAACAAGCCCCTGCGGGACTGGTTTCGCGTCATCCACAAGATGCTCACCGCGAAGAAGGGCATTAGTGCCCTGCAAGTTCACCGCGAGATGGGTTTCGGCTCGTATCGCACCGCTTGGTACATGTGCCACCGCGTTCGCGCGGGACTGGCAAAGGAAGAATTTCGCCAGCTTATGGGCATTGTCGAAGTCGATGAGACCTATGTCGGCGGCGACGATATCAACCGCCATCACGGCAAGAAGAAGGGCCGTAGCGCCAAGACTGCGGTTATCGGTGCCGTCGAGCGTAAGGGCAAAGTTGTGGCCCGCGTTCTTGCGCGCGCCGATTGGACCACGATGCAGCAATTCATTCATACGGTCGTGTCTGACAAGGTTTCGCTTCTTGCGACCGACGACCATCACGCCTACGCGCACCTTGGCGAGACCTTCACGCATGGCGCGGTCACGCACTCCAAGAAGCAATACGTGATGGGCGCTATCCACACGAACACGATTGAGGGCTTCTGGTCGATCCTTAAGCGCGGGATCGTCGGCAGCTATCACAAGGTCAGCGCGAAATATCTCCCGCTGTACGTCGCGGAGTTTCAGTTTCGCTATAACAACCGGAAGAACGCCGACATCTTCGGGACTGCGGTCAGCGGTTTCTAGAAATTCACCCGCTCTGGAGTGGTCCAATAAGTCTCTGCAATAGCCATTTCATCCTGCGAAATCATTCTAATTGGGAAGCCTTCCGGCCAAACCTTGAGCTTGTCGATCTCTGCAGCGCAGTCTTTGTCCGCCGCAAGCCATTTCGCCGTTTCTGGTAGCGCGCGAAGATCCATTTTCGTCAGCATATTTAGATTAGCTATGGTCCGTTGATCCCAACGGTAGTCTTTAAAGAAATCCAAGATGGCGATTTGTAGTTGATCAACGTGAATCTCCTCGATTGGTACGTCCGCTAGTTTTTTTATCTGCCAAACATTTCCGTTTGAACTCCAAGCAAAATGCATCGCGTGAAAGAGAGCATAGGAATAGTCCTGATCGCCTAAAGCTTTGATGTGATTGATCTGCACAGCGCGCACCCGCGCTACTCCATCCTTCAATCTCTCCGGGTAGGTCATGGCGAACTGCTTTAGAGCAATGCGGAAGGCTAGCTGTTCATGAGTAAGGGTCGTCGGCGATGGCATCGTAGGCGCAACTACAACGGTACCCGTATCGGCTGCGGGCCGCTTTGGGGCGCGAACGGTCTTCCAAGTCCACACCGCCGCCGCAAGGCTCACCAGGATAGCGGGCACGTAAGGCCATATCGATCCCAGCCCGAGGTTAGGAAGCATGGCCCGGACCTTCGGAGCGTCTGTCAAAGCCGAATTCAGGGCCGGAATGAAGGCGGCCAAGCTGATTAGTCCGACTGAGAGTTTTGTCTCCCAGCCTGCGGCTTTTACTGCCTCTGCAATCCTCGACATTCGCGCACCACTTTCGCCAAGCGGACTCACCCGCTGGGGTGGGGACTTTGGCGGGTTCCGCTAACCCATTGAAGGGTAGGACGATTGTCTGTGTCAAGTACAGCATAATCGCCGTCCCATATTTCGTACTTGCTTTGTTCTAGTTTCATCCCTATATTCCTCCCCAAGATGACCACCGTCCTAGACATCACGGCTGACAGGCGGCTCCTCCGGGGCCGGGGCGCGCTTTCCAACCAGGTGGGGCGCTACGAGAAACAGGCGCGCGTCCTGGTCGATGACGGCTGGGACGACGGCTGGCGCGACGAGGACGGCACGCCGCCGCCTCTGCGCACCGAGGTGATCGTCGACGCCACCCGCACCATCATCGCGCGCAACAAGTCGCCGGACATTTCCTTCGACCGCTCGATCAATCCCTATCGCGGCTGCGAGCATGGTTGCATCTACTGCTTCGCGCGGCCGACGCACGCCTATCTCGGCATGTCGCCGGGCGCCGATTTCGAATCCCGCCTGTTCGCCAAGCCCAACGCCGCCGAGCTGCTGCGCAAGGAATTGTCGGCGCCGGGCTATGTCCCCAGGACCATCGCCATCGGCACCAACACCGATCCCTATCAGCCGATCGAGAAGAAGATGCGCATCATGCGCTCCATCCTCGAAGTGCTGCGCGAGTTCCGGCATCCCGTCGGCATCGTGACGAAATCGCCTTTGGTGCTGCGCGACATCGACATCCTGTCGCAGATGGCGCGCGAAGGCCTCGCCAAGGTGGCGCTCTCCGTCACCACGCTGGACCGCAAGCTCGCCCGCACCATGGAGCCGCGCGCCGGCACGCCGCAGCGCCGCCTCGCCGCGATCAAGGCGCTGAGCGAGGCCGGCATTCCCACCGGCGTGATGTTCGCGCCCGCGATCCCCGCCCTCAACGACGGCGAGATGGAGGCGATCCTCGCGGCCGCCGCCGGTTTCGGGGCGCGCTCCGCCGGCTATGTGCTGCTGCGCCTGCCGCTGGAGATCAAGGACCTGTTCCGCGAATGGCTGGAGGCCAACGAGCCCGGCCGCGCCAAGCATGTGATGTCTCTCATCCGCTCGATGCGCGGCGGCAAGGACTACGACGCCAATTGGAGCACGCGCATGAAGGGCACCGGCCCCTATGCCGAGATGATGGCGCGGCGGTTCCACATGGCGGTCAAGCGCCTCGGCCTGAACCAGGAAAGCCGCCCGCTCTGCGTGACGAAATTCCGCAAGCCGCCGGCCGCCGGCGACCAGCTCTCCCTGTTCGGCGCCGAACCGGCGGCGCAGGCAAGCGCGGCGCTTTAGCCTCTTTCACCTCCCCAACATGGGGAGGTCGACGGCGAGCGTAGCGAGCACGTCGGGTGGGGACGTCACTCCCGGCGAAGGCACTTCCCACCCGATCCGCTTCGCGGATCGACCTCCCCATGCTGGGCAGGGCTATCGCATATGTCGGATTAGGTCGAAGAGGAAGGCTTCATCCCATCCTGCGCGTTTAAGTTTGAGGCGCATCGAAGTCTT
>OLLF01000159.1_pt1 | contig 11526 bp, 12 predicted proteins | sample 1604471 | NCBI WGS metagenome assembly OLLF01 (sample SAMEA104055714, study PRJEB20765) | soil metagenome | isolation source: soil
CGCCAGAAAGCTCCTCACAATCCTCAACGCCATTCTCAGAGACAAAACCCCATGGCAAAATGCTTGACTCGAAAGACAGTCGCTTCCCTCGCCGCGCGAAGGGCGCGGCTCGCCGGGGATGACAGTGGTGCTTTATGTGTATCGTTTTAGACAGAATCCATGCGCGATCTGAATCGCAGTTTTTAAACTGCGCGGTTCTCTTTGCATGCACCTGTGGGGATTTACGGGAGATGGTGTTTGGACCGACTCGGTTCAAGGGGTGCTCGAAAATAAATTCGCACGTCGTTTATCAACCGCGCGATTCCCGCGGAGCCGCGGAGCGCGCGGATTTTTTCGAACCTGCCGGTTGATAGACTCGTATATGCAGCGCAGCGAACGATATTTTCTTGCGACGCAAATAAATTTTTTCAACGCGCGTCGCGCCACATCGCGATCAGAGGCGGGGCTCCCGCCGGCGCGATGTCCTTGCGGGCGGCGAAGCCGGCGCGTTCGTAGAGGCGCGTGTTCTTCGGATTGGAATTCTCCAGATAGGCGGGCACGCCCGCCGCGTCGGCGCGCTTGACCGTCGCCTCCAGCATGGCGCCGCCGAGGCCGAGGCCCTGCAGCCGCGGCGCCACCGCGATGAAGGCGAGATAGAAATGCTGCTCGTGCGGATGGTTCTTCTCCATCGCGTCGCCCATCGCCGAGCCGCGCGCCAGGCGCGGGAAGCCGCACAGCCGCAGGAACATCGGCAGCAGCCGCATCTGATCGACGAAGCCGCCGGGGCTGGCCTCGGCGCCGGGCGGCAGCCAGGCGGCGCAGACGCCGGCGTCGGCGCTCATCCACACCTCGCCATAGGGAATGGCGCGCACCTTCAGCAGCCAGAAGAAGAACTGTTCCAGCGCCGTGGCGCGGCGCGGGCCGGGGCGCGCGATCCAGTCGAAGATCGGATCGGTGGTGAAGGCGGCGGCGAACAGGCGGGCGAGCACGGCGGCGTCGGCCTCGGTGGCGCGGCGCGGCGCCGCGGCCGCGGCCAGCAGCGCGTGGCGGTCTTCACTCATTGAAGTGTGGGCTCATATCTTCTCGGAGAGGCGGATGGCGAGGCGGCAGCCGGCCTTGATGGCCTCGCTGAGCACGCGGTAGCCGGGCGCCTCCTGCGCGCCATGCGCCAGGGCGGCGTCGCGGTGGGCGATCTCCTCGGCGCGGAAATCCTCCACCGTGGCTTTCAGCGCGGGGTCGCTGTCGCCGAGCCGCGCGACCTGGGCGGCATAGTGTTGGTCGATCACCTCTTCGACCGCGGCGGTGCAGGCCATGGCGGCCTTCTCGCCCAGCAGCGCGGTCGCGGCGCCGAGCGCGAAGCCGGCGACGCGCCACACCGGCTCCAGCGCGGTCGGCCGCACGCGGCGTTCGTTGACCAATGCGTCGAAGGTCTTCAGGTGGCGCTGTTCCTGCTGCGCCATGTGGCGGATGGCGTCGGCGGCCTTGGAATGGCTGGCGCCCAGCACCGCGAGCTGGCCTTCATAGATGCGTACCGCGCCATATTCGCCGGCGTGATCGACGCGGATCATCGCTTCGATCTCCTGCGAGGTGCCGGGGGCGGCGGGACGGGCCTTGCGGCTCATGGCTTGCGCGCCAGCATCAGGGCGCCGAGCGCGGCGGCGCCGAGCGAGATGAGCGCGTTGAAACCGGCCAGCGAAATGCCGAGCAGCGTCCAGGCCGGGATATCGCAATGCGGCACCGGCGCGTTGAGATCGAGATGCCCGTCGAACACGAAGCCGGTGGTGCAGGCCGTGGGCCCCGGCCACCAGTGATATTCCACGCCGGCGTGAAAGACGCCGAGGCCGCCCGATACCGCGACGCCGAGGATTGCCAGCGCCGCGACGAGCGGTGCCGCGCGCGCCGGCAGGATGGCGAACGTGATCAGGATCGCGCCGCCGAGGCCGACCACCGCCGCCGCGATATGCGGCCAGCGCTGCCAATGGCACATCTCGCAGGGCGGATAGTTCCAGATGTACTGGAAGGCCAGCGCGCCGAGCAGCAGCGCCAGCGCCACCGCGCCCTCGAACCAGGCGATGCGTGTTGCATTCGTCATGTTGCGAAAATCCGCGTCTCGTCGTCGAAGGCCTTGAACTCCAGCGCGTTGCCGCTGGGGTCCTGGATGAAGAACGTCGCCTGTTCGCCGGGAAGGCCTTCGAACCGGATATCGGGCTCTATCACGAAGGGAACTCGCATCTGCGACAGACGCTGCGCAAGTTTGCGCCACTCCGTCATCGAAAGGATGACACCGAAGTGACGCACCGGGACTTGTTCACCATCCACGTCATTATGCGCTTTATCGGCGGCTACATCCGCGCTTAAATGCGCCACGATTTGGTGGCCGAAGAAATCGAAGTCCACCCATTCGTCGCTTGAGCGTCCTTGCGGACAACCGAGCAGGTTTCCATAGAAGGCGCGCGCTTCGTCCAGATCGCGAACCGGAAAGGCCAGATGGAAACGCGGGCGAGAGGTCATTGGCGATCTCGTGGGTCGAAACGGTCGAAACAGAAGTCTTGCGGAGCATAGGGAAGCCCATGCGTAGCTCTCTGGCAACCCGCAGTCCGCGGCCGCCTTCGCTGCTGCGCATCGACGGCCGCGCGGTCGAAGTGACGATGCGGCTCAATCCCAGGGCGCGGCGGCTGATCGTCAAGGTGCATCCCTCGACCGGGGAAATCTCCGTGATCGCGCCGTCGCAGCGCGCGCTCGACCGGGCGATGGATTTCGCGCAGGGCGAGGCGCCGTGGATCGCCCGCCAGCTGGCGCGCGTGCCCCAGCGCGTGGCGCTGACCCTCGGCCAGACGATTCCGTTCCGCGGGCGGGAGCACCTGATCCTGCGCGGCGAGCGCGGGCCGGTGGCGGTGGACGCGGACGGCGCCATCCTGCGCGTCGGCGGCCGCGACGAGCACGTGCCGCGGCGGCTGCTGGATTTCCTCAAGCGCGAGGCGCGGCGGGAGATGGAAGCACTGTCGCGCGACTATGCTGCGCGGCTGGACGCCAAGGTGCGGCGCGTCACGGTGCGCGACACGGCGAGCCGCTGGGGCTCGTGCTCGGCGAACAAGTCCTTGTCCTATTGCTGGCGGCTGATCCTGGCGCCGGCGTTCGTGCTGGAATACGTCGTGGCGCACGAGGTGGCGCATTTGCGCGAGATGAATCACGGCCCGCGCTTCTGGCGGCTGGTGCGGACGCTGGTCGCGGATATCGAAACGCCGCAGGCCTGGCTGAAGAAGCACGGGACGGCGCTGCATCGGTATGGGGCGTAAGAAACTACGTCCCGCCGCCAAAAATCTTGTCGATCAACCCGCCGATGCCGTCCGGCTTGCCGGCGGGGGTGGGCGGCGCGTCCGGCTCAGCGGGGATTTCTCGCGCTGGCGCCAGAAGCAGCCGTCGTGCGAATAGCCATCACAGCTTTTTGAGCGGTGGCCTGTCAGGCCGCCGAGAAAGCTCAAGGATTTGTTCAGGCTCGTAATCGAGGTTGTTTTTCGTCCGAATGAACAAATTCTCCAACGGTCCTTCATGTCCGTTGATGGCAATCGTGATGAGCCAGTTTAACGGGCCGTTGTGGACGGCGCGGGTTCGCGGCGGTCCGCGCACGACCTCTGTACGGTGATAGATGTCTGCGTCCTCATCCCACTCGACAGCCTTCATACGCGATCTCCTTCCACTCATCGCGGGGGGCCGCGAATCTGTAAGTGACCTTAAGCTATCTTGCGTCGCTTTGCGGTGGTTACTTTGACTCGACTAGCACGGGGCTTGCGGGGAATATCCTTCAATTGCGTGTGGGAGCCCTTGAGGGCTCCGCGAAGTGCAGTGCGCACCAGTCGTTCAGTTCCGGTCTCGCTGAATTAATCGTCTTCAGAGTCTTTCCACATGAGGAACTAATGTCATGACCGACGAGAAACAGGAACACGCGCCGGAGCCCACCGAGTATGAGCTTCCTCTGTCCGACGATGAATTGCGTGAACTAGGTCGGTTTACAGCCGTGTTTTCTCAAGTTGATTTCTTGCTCAACGAAGCAATATCGGCTCTCACTAAGACTCCGTGGTGGGCAATGTCCCTAATGCTTGAGTCGGCTACCACCGGCCCAAAAGTGAACATGCTGAAGAAGATTCTACCGCAGATAAAAGACAAGGAAGCGAAGCGGCTTTCGACCGATGTGTATGAGCGCATGCTGAAACTGATCGACAAGCGCAATCACGTAATTCACGGAATGTGGGCTCAGCAGATGATAACGGCTCAAAAAACCGTAAAGCCTGCGTGTGTTTTCATGCGCAACAAGGACGCTCCAATCTACACTGAAGACCTTCGAAAGCTGGCAGACAAGGGCGCTCGGGTCAGCAGAAGCCTTGGAGATCTGCTCACACATCTCGCCCCGAAGGGCGTGGGCGACGACGCTTGGGTGAAGCCGCGCAGATTGCTCGTAACCGACCGCGATACATCTGAGCTAGGCTGGATTCTAGGAGGCGCCGAACTATCGGCGACGGGTTATCCAAATCCTGGTGGCAAGTTACGAGCACCTCCACAGCGGCCCTAACCATCCGCGGATTGATCTGAATTGCTGGCTCCTGCGCAGGAGCTGTCGGTCTGTCGTTTGAAATGGCCGAAACTCAGTCCGAACCCGTTGGATGTTAGACACTTATTTTGGATAAAAGGGCCTACGTCCCGCCGCCGAAAATCTTGTCGATCAAGCCGCCGATGCCGTCCGTTTTGCCTTCGGGCGCGGGTGGGGCATCCGGCTCGGCGGGCATGGCGCCGTCGGGCAGGGGCGATGTGTCGCTCGCGGCGGCGACGGTGATCGCACCGGCGAGCTGGCGCACCGGCAGGCCGGCTTCCGCATTGGTCATGAAGGCGTGGAAGATCTTCGCCGGCAGCGTGCCGCCGGTGGCGTGCAGCATGGGCGCGTTGTCGTCATTGCCGATCCACACGCCGCAGACGAGGTCGGCGGTGAAGCCGACGAACCAGGCGTCGTGGAAATCCTGCGTCGTGCCGGTCTTGCCGGCGGTCGGGCGGCCGTCCAGGCGGGCGGCGCGGCCGGTGCCGCTGGTGACGGTCTCCACCATCAGGCGGGTCATCTGCGCCGCGCTGGTCGGCGACATCACCGCGCCCAGGCCCGAGCTCTGGCGCTCATAGAGTACCTTGCCGGCTCTCGTCCGTATACGGATGATGGAGAAGGCGTTGGTGCCGCGGCCGCCATTGGCGAAGGGGACATAGGCGCTGGTCAGCTCCAGCGGCGTGACGGTGGAGGTGCCGAGCGCCAGCGACGACACCGCCTCCAGCGGCGAGGCGATGCCGAGGCGATGCGCGGTCCTGGCCACCACGGCGGCGCCGACTTCGGCGGTGAGCTGGGCGGCGATGACGTTGGACGATTTGGCGAAGGCGTTGGTCAGCGACATCGCGCCCTGGAATTTCCCCTCATAATCGCTCGGCTTCCAGCCGTGGATGTCGACCGGGCCGTCGTTCATGACGTCGTCGGGCGTGCGGCCGTGCTCGAAGGCGGCGAGATAGACGAAGGGCTTGAAGGCCGAGCCCGGCTGGCGCATCGCGTCGGTGGCGCGGTTGTAGGAGCTGGCCTCGTAGGAGCGCCCGCCGACCATGGCGCGGATGGCGCCGTCCGGCGTCATGGCGACGAGGGCGGCCTGGCTGGCGTGCAGCGTGGCGCCCTGCGCGGCCAGGCCCTGCGCCACGGCGCGTTCGGCCTGCGCCTGGGCGTCGAGGTCGAAGGTGGTCTCCACGATCATCGAATCGTCGGCGTCGCCGACATAGCCGGAGAGCCGGCTGATCAGCCAGTCGGCGAAATAGCCCGAGCCCGGCGTGCCGGTGCCGCGCACGATGCGCGGGCGCGTCGCCTGCGCCTCGGCGCGGGCGCGGTCGTCGATGAAGCCGCAATCCTGCATGGCGCGTAGCACGATCGCCGCGCGCGCCATCGAGGCGTCGGCGTCGGCCAGGGGGTTGTAGCGCGCCGGCGCCTTGACGCTGCCGGCCAGCATGGCGGCCTCGGGCAGGGTCAGCCGCTCGGCATGCTTGCCGAAGAAGCGCTGCGCCGCGGCCTCGATGCCGTAGACGCCGGCGCCGAAATAGACGCGGTTCAGATACAGGGTGAGGATCTGGTCCTTGCTGTAGCGCGACTCCAGATAGAGGGCGAGCATCGCCTCCTGCATCTTGCGCTCGAAGGTGCGGTTGGGCTGCAGGAAGAGGTTTTTGGCCAGCTGCTGGGTCAGGGTCGAGCCGCCCTCGCGCACATGACCCGCCACCATGTTGGCGACGGCGGCGCGGCCGAGGCCGACCGGGTCGAGCCCGAAATGCGAGCGGAAGCGGCGATCCTCGATGGCGATGAAGGCGTTGGCCACGTAAGGGGGGAGACGCGAAACGTCGACGCGCTCGCCCATCGTCAGGCCACGGCGCGCGATCAGCCGTCCCTGGACGTCCAGGATGGTGACGTCGTGGGTGTCCGCCTTGACCAGGAGCTTGGTGGTGTCGGGCAGGTCGGAGAGGAAGTGCGACCAGAACACGGCGCCGAAGATCGCGGCCCAGGCGAGCAGCAGCATCATGGCATAGGGCCAGACGCGGCGGCGGCGGGGCTTTTTCGGCGATGGCGCCGGCGCGTCGCCGCGCGGCCCGGAGCCGGGTTCGCGTCGTGGTTCGTCTTGCGCTTTGCGTGCCATGGAGCCGACCTCGTGGGGCCGGTTCTAGGCGCGAAGGGTTAATGGGCGTTAAACATGCGCGTCTCGCTTTTGGCCGCAGCAGGTCCGTCGATACGGCCGCTCTGGATTTGTGACCAACTAAGAGCGCAACACCCTATCTGGTAGAAGTAGGCGGAGGTGCCGATAATATGGCTGTCGATATTCTCCATATTGCTGGCAGCCATTAATGACGCCGGAAGAGCTAATCATAGTAACATTTGCCGATAGCAATGACATATGCTAGAACCATGTTATCGTTCAACGATAATAAGGATCGTGTTTTGCCTATCGTTCGATCAAAGACCTCAAACAGGGCTGGCCGATATATCTCCCAAACCGCCGGCTACAAGGCTTTCATACCGGAACCGCTACCGCCGCAACCCGGTGTAGAGATCGACGCCGAAATGCAGGAATTGCTTTCGAACGCCGATCGCGCCCTCGGACGATTGGACGGCTCCATTCAGACGCTGCCCAACCCCGACCTTTTTGTCTTCATGTACGTCAGGAAGGAGGCGGTGCTTTCCAGTCAAATCGAGGGCACGCAGGCATCGCTCAACGACGTCATCAAGGCCGAAGCGGGCATCCTCGACACCAGCCGTCCGAGCGACGTGTCGGACGTCATCAACTATACAGCTGCAATGAACTACGGTTTGCAGCGCCTGCAGGAGCTTCCGCTCTCGCGGCGCCTGATCGAGGAAATCCACGAAAGGCTGCTTCGCAACGTTCGCGGCAATAGAATGACGCCCGGAGGGTTGCGCAAATCGCAAAACTGGATCGGACCTCACGGATGCTTGATTTCCGAGGCCCTCTTCGTGCCGCCGCCACATGACGTTGCGGAGCAGGCGCTTGGCGAATTGGAGAAGTTTCTTCACGCCGAAAGCCGCATCCCACCCCTTATTCGAATAGGGCTGGCGCATGCCCAATTCGAGACCATTCACCCCTTCCTCGACGGCAACGGGCGTGTCGGGCGGCTGCTGATAACCTTCTTCCTGTGTGATCAGGAGATATTGCAGCGGCCGGTGTTGTATCTCTCCCTCTATTTGAAACAGCATCGCGAAAAATACTACGAATGTCTGCAAAACATCCGCGACAAGGGTGAGTGGGAAGCATGGCTCAAATTCTTTCTGCGCGGTGTTTTCGAAGTCGCCAATCAGGCCACCGAGACGGCAAAAAAGATCGTTGCGCTTCGCGAGGAGCATCGCCATCTCATCGCAAACCGCTTCGGCAATCATGGTGGGAAAGGGATGCGATTGCTGGAACGCCTGTATGAAAGGCCGACCGTCAACGTAAACGATGTCGCCGCGTTGCTGGACATCAGTTTTCCAAACGCCAATGCGCTTGTCGGCAAATTCCTGCGTTTCAATTTGCTGACCGAGATTACCGGCCAGTCCAGAAACCGCGTTTTTTCTTACCGGCCGTACATGAATCTCTTCTCCAGCATCTGAAGCCGCCGGCCGTGTCGGCCGCAGCCGAGGCTCGGGACGGCAAAATCCCACCCCGCGGCATCGGGGGCGGGCGGTTTACCGCAGGGAACCCGCGAAATACCCCTCCTTTGCGCATTGCATTGCGCTTTAAGGATAACTACCTGTTCGCCGGCATTGGGGTTTGGCGCTTTGGCAGACGGTACCCACGATCGGGCGGATAAGGATTTGGCCAGCCGCCTCGGCCTCGGCGCGATCACCCGCCCCAAATTCACCCGCACGCAATGGTTCTGGATCGCCGGCGGCGTCGTCGCGGCGCTGATCGGCTTGCGCATGCTGTTCGGCGGCACCCCGCCGCCGGTCTATCTCACCCAGGCCGTCACCCACGGCAATCTCGCCCTGTCGGTCAGCGCCACCGGCACGCTGGCGCCGCGCGACCAGGTCGATGTCGGCGCCGAGGTGTCGGGCCGCATCGATGCCGTGCTGGTCGATTTCAACGACCATGTGAAGAAGGGCCAGAAGCTCGCCCGCATCAACACGCTGAATTTCGAGGCGACGCTGGCGCAGTCGCGCGCCTCGCTGGCGCAGGCGCAGGCGACTCTGGTGCAGTCGGCGCAGATCCGCACCCGCACCGCGGCGCTGCTGCGCTCCGGCGCGGCCTCGCGCCAGGCCATCGATTCGGCCAACGCCGACTGGTTGCGTGCCGAGGCCGGGGTGCGGCTGGCGGCGGCGCAGGTCAATGCCAACGAGACGACGCTGGCCAAGGCGACGATCTACGCGCCGATCGACGGGGTGGTGCTGGACCGCAAGGTCTCCGCCGGCCAGACCGTCGTGGCGGCGATGACGACGCCGGTGCTGTTCACGCTGGCCAGCGACCTGGCGCAGATGGAGCTCGACGTCGATATCGACGAGGCCGATGTCGGCCTGCTGCTGGCGGGCTCCGCCGCGTCGTTCACGGTCGACGCCTATCCCTCGCGGCGCTTCGCGGCCAGGCTGGTCTCCGTCCACAACGCGCCCAAGACGGTGCAGGGCGTCGTCACCTATCAGGGCGTGCTGCTGGTCGAGAACCGCGAGCGGCTGCTCAAGCCCGGCATGACCGCGACGGCCGAGATCGACGCCACCGATATCCGAAACGTGACGCTGGTGTCGAACGCCGCGCTGCGCTTCGTGCCGCCCGACGCGATCAAGGCCGCGGCGCCGACGCCGCCGGCGCCGCAAGCCGGCGTCACCTGGGGCCGCGTTTGGACGCAGGAGGGCCGCACGCTGAAGGCGCACGACATCCGCCTCGGCGCCACCGACGGCCGCCTCACCGTGGTCCTTTCAGGCGATCTCAAGCCCGGCGACGCCGCCGTCACCGACATCCAGGGTCACCAGTGGCAGAGCAAGCCCTCATCTCCCTTCGGGGGGTAACCAAGATCTACGGCGCGGGCGAGGCCGAAGTCGTGGCCCTCGCCGGCATCGATCTCGATATCGCCGACGGCGAGTTCGTGGCCGTGATGGGGCCGTCGGGCTCCGGCAAGTCGACGACCATGAACATCCTGGGCTGTCTCGATACGCCGACCGGCGGGCATTACTATTTCCGCGGCGCCGATGTCGGCGCGATGAGCAAGGACCAGCTGGCGCTGCTGCGCCGGCATTATCTCGGCTTCGTGTTCCAGGGCTTCAATCTCTTGAAGCGCACCACGGCGATCGAGAATCTGGAGCTGCCGCTGATCTACCGCCACATCCCGCGCGCCGAGCGCCACCGGATGGCGTTGGAGACGCTGGCCTCGGTCGGACTTGCGGACCGCGCCAACCACACGGCGGCGGAATTGTCGGGCGGGCAGCAGCAGCGCGTCGCCATCGCCCGCGCCCTGGTCACCAATCCGTCGGTGATGTTCGCCGACGAGCCGACCGGCAATCTCGACAGCGCCAAGACGCATGAGATCATGCAGCTCTTGAAATCGCTCAACGAGCAGCGCGGCCTGACCATCGTGCTGGTGACGCATGAGGAAGACGTCGCGGCCTATGCCAAGCGGAAGATACGCTTCCACGACGGGCACATCGAATCCGACACGGGGCTCAGGCCATGATGCTGAACGCCTTCCTGCTGGCGCTGCGCGAAATCCGCAACAACCTGTTGCGCGCGGGGCTGACGACGCTGGGCATCGTCATCGGCGTCGGCGCGGTCATTGCCATGGTGACGCTGGGCACCGGCGCGACGCAGAGCGTGACGTCGACCATCTCCTCCATGGGCCGCAACCTGCTGTTCGTGACGCCGGGCCTGCGCCGCAACGGGCCGCCCTCGGCGGCGACCAATTTCGACGAGGCCGATGCCGACGCCGTGCAGCGCGAGGTGCCGGGGCTGGCCGCGGTGGCGCCGTCGGTGACGCGCTCCTCGGTCGCGGTGCTCGGCAACCGCAACCGCATCACGACGCTGACCGGCGCCACCGAGCCCTATTTCGTGGCGCGCGACTGGACCATCGCGCTGGGCCGCGGCTTCTCGCTGTCGGAGATCCGCGCCGGCAAGTCGGTCTGCATCCTGGGCGAGACGGTGCGCGCCGACCTGTTCGGCGACAGCGATCCGGTCGGCCAGAAGATGCGCATGGACAAGGTCGCCTGCGAGGTCGTCGGCGTTCTCGCCATGAAGGGCAAGTCGAGCTTCGGCGGCGATCCCGACGACACCGTGATCATGCCGCTGCACGCGGTGCAGCGCCGCTTCGCCGGCAACAACGCGGTCAACATCATCTGGCTGTCGGTCGCCGACGCCGCCGACATCCCGCAGGTGAAGGTGCAGATCGCCGCGCTGATGCGCACGCGGCGTCACATCGCCGAAGGCTCGGCCGACGATTTCGCGGTCAACGACCTGCAAGAGATTTCGACGATGGTGACGCAGACCACCGGCATCCTCACCGCCTTCCTCTCGGCGGTCGCGGCGGTCAGCCTGCTGGTCGGCGGCATCGGCATCATGAACATCATGCTGGTGTCGGTGACCGAGCGGACGCGCGAGATCGGCATCCGCCTCGCCATCGGGGCGCGGGCGCGCGACGTGCTGATGCAGTTCCTGATCGAGGCGGTGGTGATGTCGGCGTCGGGCGGGATCGTGGGGATATTGCTCGGGCTCGCGGGCTCGGCGGCGCTGTCGCGCCTGCTGGAGCTGCCGTTCATCTTCCAGCCGGGGATCGTGATCGTCGCGGTGCTGTTCGCCGCCGGCGTCGGCGTGGCGTTCGGCTATTTCCCGGCGCGGCGGGCGGCACGGCTCGATCCGATCGAGGCGCTTCGGCACGAGTAAAGAATCTACCCTCCCCTTGAGGGAGGGTCGAAACGCGAAGCGTTTCGGGGAGGGGTCCGACGCGGAGCACTTCCGTCAGACCCCTCCCCGAAAAATTCTTCGCTGCGCTGCGAATTTTTCGACCCTCCCTCAAGGGGAGGGT
>OLLF01000160.1_pt1 | contig 11496 bp, 15 predicted proteins | sample 1604471 | NCBI WGS metagenome assembly OLLF01 (sample SAMEA104055714, study PRJEB20765) | soil metagenome | isolation source: soil
TGTCCATCAGCATCTCCCAGAGAATCAGGAGACACCTTCAGAATCCAACCAGACTTCGCCTACAAGCTCTCAAATCCCATATGCGATTCCCCTGCCAGCATGGGGAGGTCGACGGCGAGCGAAGCGAGCAACGTCGGGTGGGGGTGTGTGATTTCCCCACCCGAAATGCTTCGCATTTCGACCTCCCCATGCTGGGGAGGTGAAAGTTAATGCGGCGTCACCGTCGCCGTGCAGAACACGCCCATGTCCACCACCGGCGTCGCCGGATGGATCGGGTCGTGCCACAGGATCGAGATCGTCTTGGGCACGAAGTTGATGCAGAGCTGGGTCAGGGGCGGCATCAACCCCGGCGCCGAGTTGCCGGTCACCGCGCCGCACACCCGCGACTTGTTGCTGACGGTTTCGGTCAGGCGGGCCATCTGGATGCCGCCCTTCGGCGCGATGCTGAAGTAGAGCAGGCCGGGCCCGCCCGCCGTGTGATTGTACTGGACATGCTGTCCGTCGTTGCAGACCGCGACCCAGGTCGTCGCGTTCGCGACCGTGGGCACCAGACAGGCGGCCACCGCCGCCAACAAAAGCCGACGCATGTTGCTATCCCCAAACCCGGCGGGTTCACGGACACACGCGAGGGCGCCGCGGCGCGATCGTCGACCGACGTCTGAAGGCTAACAGAAGGGCGGCCGTCCCGCCATCGCCGCGCTCAGCTGTTCACGACGTTCTGCAGCGTGAAGGTGAGCGGCACGGCGGTCGCGCCGCTGCCACCACCGCTCATCACGATGTCCGCGCTCGCGATGCCATTCAGCGACAATTCCGTGTTGACGGTCGATTGAATGGCGGAATCCATGACCTGGCCTTCCACGACCTGCGGCGCCGTCCCGATCCAGATCGTCGGATTGAACGCGAACACGGCTTTCTGCTGCGGCGCGATCCCCGTCTGGATCGCGAGCAGTTTGTTGTCCCTGTAGATGCTGGCATTGATCCTCCCCAGCGCCATGCCGTTCGTCACCGTGATCTCATTGGTGCCGGCCGGGGTGGCCGCGGGGCGCAGATCGATGCCGCTCGCCGTATGCACCGCGGCGAACAACTGTCCCTTCTGCGCCGGCTTCATCAGCGAGTAATTGCCCCAGCTGTCGGATGCGCCGGCGCCCAGCGTCGTCATCGGAATGGTCACGGGATTGCTGCCGCCCAGGCTGCTGATCGGCAGCACCGTCCAGGCGACCGCCAGCTGGTTGAAAGTCGTCGCGACGTTCTTCTGAAAGATGACGACCTGGGAATTGTTCGTATCGGTCGACTGATTGACGAAGTTCAACTGAATGTCCACGGAAGGTCCCCTGTGCGCCACACCAGGCCATCCCAACGCATGGCCGAAATCCCCGTCACGATCGTCTCGTCACACACGCCGCGAGAGATAGGCGAGGAACAGTCCGCCCACCACCAGTCCCATGCCGCGATAGGCCCACATCATGTGATTGGCCTTGAATCCGATTTGCTCGATGCCGGTACCTTGCAGAATCCACCACACGCCCAGCAGCACGGCCGCAAGGCCGGCCAACAGCAGCAAGGGCCGGACAACGAAAGGCAGAAGCCATGCGTTGTTCATGTCATTTCGGCTGCGGCCGCCGCTCCGCGCCCTGGCGCGCCACCATCCAGCCGGGATATTCCTCGGGCAGGGCGCTGACCGCGTCGAGCGTTTTCATCTCGTCGGCCGTAAGGCTCAGCTTCACCGCCTCCAGATTGTCGTCGAGTTGCTCCATCGTCTTGGCGCCGATGATCACCGTCGTCACGAACGGCTTGGCCAGCACATAGGCGAGCGCCACGCGCGCCACCGAGACGTCGCGGCTGCGCCCGATCTCGCGCATGGCGTCGATGCACGCCCACGCGCGATCCTTGTTCACCGGCGGAAAATCGAACGCGGCGCGCCGCGCGCCCTCCGGCCCGTTGCTGCCCGGGCCGAACTTGCCGGAGAGCAGGCCGCCCGCCAGCGGGCTCCACACCATCAGCCCGACCTTCTGGTCGGCGATCATCGGCACGATCTCGCGCTCCAGGTCGCGCCCGGCGATGGAGTAATAGGCCTGCAAGGTCTCGAACCGCGCGGCTCCGCGATGCGCCGCGATGCCTTGCGCCTTCATGATCTTCCACGCCTGCCAGTTGGAGCAGCCGACATAGCGCACCATGCCCTGCCGCGTCAGGTCGTCGAGCGCCCGCATGGTCTCCTCCACCGGCGTCACCGTGTCGGTGGCGTGGATCTGATACAGATCGATATGATCGGTCCCGAGCCGCTCCAGGCTGCGCGACACCGAATCCATGATGTGCCCGCGCGAGGCGCCGAGGTCGTTCACGCCCGGGCCCATGCGGCCGTAGCATTTGGTCGCGATCACGACGGACGAACGCTTGAGCCCCAGATCCTTGATCGCCTGGCCGGTGAGCCGCTCCGACTGTCCGGCCGAATAGACGTCCGCCGTGTCGATGAAATTGACGCCGGCTTCCACCGAACGCCCGACGATCTCGGTCGCCGCCTTCTGGCCGACGTCGCCGATCGCGGCCCACATGCCGGCATTCTTGCCGTCGCCGGTGAAGGTCATGGTGCCGAGGCAGATTTCCGAAACGAACAGGCCGGTATTGCCGAGCTGGTTGTACTTCATGTGCGTCACCTGCAATTTGCGCTGGCGGCATGATAAGCTCCGCAGCAGAAGGCGTGCAAATGATTGTCCGGCACGCAGCCCGTTCGCCCGGATCTGGGAATTTCACGATGACGATGTCTGCGATTGTGGGTTTCACCGCCGCGGCCTGCACGACCTTTGCGCTTGTGCCGCAGGTGGCAAGGGCCTGGACGACGCGTTCAACCACCGATGTTTCGCTGGGCTGGCTGCTGGTCCTGGGGGCCGGCACGTTCTTGTGGTTCGTTTACGGCGTGATGAACGGTGATATTCCGCTGATCGCTGCGAACGGCATCACCTTTGCCTTGACGCTTGTCCTTCTCGGACTGAAATGGCGTCATGGTTAGTCGGGCAGGGGGATGAATTCCTTGTCGTCGCCGGGGATCAGGCCGAACGTGCCGGCCTGCCACTCCGCTTTGGCGCGCGCGATGCGGTCCTTGGAGCTGGAGACGAAATTCCACCACAGGTGCCGCGGCCCGTCGAGCGGCGCGCCGCCCAGCAGCATGACGCGCGCCGCATCCGGCGCGCGAACCGTGACGGTTTCGCCTGCGCGCAGCACGATCATCGTGCCGTCGCCCTGCGCCTCGCCGCCCACTTCGATGCTGCCGCCGACCACGAACACCGCGCGGTCTTCGTATTCGGGTGCGACGGTCAGCGACGATCCGGGCGTGAATTGCGCATCGGCGTAGAAGATCGGCGAGAACACGCGCACCGGCGATCTCAGTCCGAAGGCCTCGCCGGTGATGATCTTCACCGTCACGCCGCCTTCCGTCCGGGACGGCAGGTCGCGCGACGCCACGTTCTGGAACGACGGCGCCGCCTCTTCGGCGTCCGTCGGAAGCCCGACCCAGCTCTGGATGCCGTGCAGCCGGTGCCCCGCGGCGCGCGTCGCGGGGCCGGTGCGTTCGGAATGCGCGATGCCGCGCCCCGCCGTCATCCAGTTGACTTCGCCCGGCTGGATCTCCTGCACCGAGCCCAGCGTGTCGCGATGCATCTGCGAGCCTTCGAACAGGTAGGTCACCGTGGCCAGCCCGATATGCGGATGTGGCCGCACGTCGATGCCCTTGCCCGGGGCGAAGGTCACCGGCCCGAAATAGTCGAAGAATACGAACGGCCCGACGGCGCGCTGTTCGACGCTCGGCAGGATGCGGCTGACGTGAAAGCCGTCGCCCAGGTCGCGCGGGTTGCCCTTGATGATGGTCATGCAAGCTGCCTCAAGCGGGCAGCATCGTAGCCTCGGGCCACACCGCTTGCCAGCGCCGCGCCTTTTCGCGGTAGCGCTCGGGATGATAATTCGGCAGGCGGTTGGGGCGCAGCGTCAGGCTCTCGATGTCGGCGAGGCCGCGTGGCGCATAAACATCGTAGCCCGCGCCGTTCGGCCGCATGCCGACCATGGCGCAATCCGTCAGGAAGCGGTCGATGCCGTCGGTGGCGCGCGCCAGCGGCGGGTAGGGCGTCTGGAATTTCGCCTCATACCACAGATGCACCCGCGCCTGGTTGCGCACTTCGATGGGCGCGCCGAGATCGCAGAACAGCGCGGCCGCGCGCTTGATGAACACGTCTTCCGCGTCCCACGACGTGTCGGGGTCGAAATAGAAGATGTCGTAGTCCCTGATGCCGTATTGCGGCGGACGGTGCGTCAGCATGTTCCAAACGGTCTGGAACAACGCCCCCGACACCAGCCAGGCATCCGGCGCGGTCAGCGCGTGCAGGCGGCCCAGGATGGCGCGGTTGACGGGATTGCTCAGCACCGCTTCGACGAATTGCGCTTGATTCATCGCGGCAGTGTCACAGAAGCGCCAGCATGCCGTCCATATGGCGCCGCGCCCATCCCCGGAAAGTTTTGTCTTTGGTCCAATCGGCTACGCTGTCGGGCCGGGTGAAGAAATCCCAGAATTTCATCCGGTCGTTGAGGACATAGAGCGGCAGGCGTTCGCCGAGTGCCGGATCGGCCGGCACGCGCGCGCGGTAGGCCTCGACAAAGACCCGCGCCTGCGCGACGTCGGTATCCAGATAGCTGCAGGCCTGCCGCACGAGATCGAGCGCGCCGTCACCGAACCGCGCCTCGTGCAGGTCGAACAGCCCGCTGACCCGCCAGCCGCCGCCATCGTCCTTCATGACGGTGACGTTGTTGAGCTTGTAGTCGCAATGCACATAGGTGTTGGGCCGCAAGACATCGGCAACCGCGAGCGCCCGCGCCTCCGCCTCTTCCAGCCAGTCCAGGTCCTGTGCGTCGAAGGCGCCGCTCGCCTGCGCCGTCCGCACATGGTCGCGCGTCTCGCGAATGACGTGCTGCGTGAAGCCGTCGGGATAGGGGCGCAATTCCACGCTCGGCGCGAAATCGCCCGCGAACGGCCAGGTCAGCCTCTGCATTTCCGCCAGCATCGCGCCCAGCGCCGCCGCCACGCCGCGCCGGTCTTCGTCCGGCAGCGCCTTGAGGATGCCGCGCTCGTCGAAACAGATGCCCGGCATGCGCGGCATGACGAGATAAGGCCAGCCGAAGATATCGCCCGCCGCATCGTGCAGCATCGGCCACGGCACCGGCGCCTGTGTCCGCTCGTGCAGTTGCCGCGCGAAGAACACCTCTTTGGTGAATTGCCAGCGGTCCTCGCGCCGGTATTCCGTCTCGCCCAAATCCTTCACCCAGTGCGGCGCGCCGCGCAGCACGAATTCGCCTTCGCTGGTGGTGACGAACACGTTCTGCCCGAACAGCCCGGAGGTGGTCGGCGCGGCCTTGACGAACCGGCCGAGGTTGAGCCGCGCCGCGACCGCCTCGAACTGTTCATCGCCGATCGCGCCGAGGCGCTGAGAATAAACCTTCGCCACGCTCATATCCCGGTGAACACGAGATCGAGTGCCGCGATAATCCGGTCGCGGTCGGCTTCGAGATTGGCGATAGGCGATTTCAAGACACGGATAGGCAGCGCGAGGAGATCGGTCGGATCGAGAAAGAAAATCTGTGCGTCCACGCGGATTGCGGGATAAAGCCGCGGCAGGTCCTGCACCGCGTGCCTTGGCACCAATGGTGCCATGATGCGTGTCGTCAGCCGGTCGAGCAGGTGATGTTGGACGCACACGAAATAGGGCTTGTCTTCTCGTCCTGCCCGGAAAGGACTTCTGACGACATCAAATTGCCGGATCGTCGAAAGCATCGGGACCATAGAAGTTCTCGGTGAGTGTGCCGTGCCGCTCGATGTGCGCGTTGTGCGCATCAAACGCGGCCTTGTTCTCCTGGTAGAACCGCTTGGCACGCTCGTCCTCGGTCAGCTGCCGCAAGCTGTCTTCCAGCGCCTTCGACAGGTTGATGCCGCTCTCTTTCGCGATCTTCAGAATCTCCGCGTCGACCGACAGGTTGACCGCGCGCTTGGGTCCGGACTTGGGGCCAGGCCCAATATGGCCGTTGTGCTTGACCGGTTCGGGGCCGCGAAAGCGGCGCGGCGGGTCCTGAAGGGATTTCTTGGCCATGCGCATAGCTTATGCGCATGGGCCTGCGCATTCAATCCAGCTTGGGCAAGATAATCGTCCCCATCGCGTCCCGGGTCAGGCCCTGTGTCCATTTGACCGCCGAAAGCGGCAGGGGCGCGAACAGATGCGGAAAATCCTCGCCGCGCGACGGTGCGTGCTCCCATTTCAGCGCCGCGCCCAGCGCCTCGGCCTCGACCGCGGCCAGCACCAGATTGTCCTGCCCGGCATAATAGAGCCGCAGCGTCTGCGCCAATTGCGGTCCGGTCGAAAAATGCAGGAAGCCGTCCGCCTTGTCGTGCGCCGAGCCGGCAAAGGCGCCGGCGCGTTCGGCCTCAGCCCAGTCCGCTGCGGTCGCGATCTTGAAGATCATCATTTCTTGGATTGCTTGGCGAGCCGACGTTGTATTTCTGCGCCTGTTGGCCGCTTAGCGACCAATCGAAATTCACGAACCAAGAAATCCGAAAGCGTCATGCCAGTTGTCTCTGCGCAAGCATTCAGTTTGCGATACAGCTTGTCAGGTACATTTCTCATTTGAATCGTTTTTGGCATCCGGTGCATCCTATCGCGAGTAAGCTAACGGGAATCTTACCTTTAGTTCATTGTCTTTTGACGTAATTTGATCACCATATTTCGACCAAATAAGTATTCGATAGAGGCGGTCATAAACGAGCTTGCCCAACTTCCATATTCCAACTGGCAAGACATAGATGCATGCCAAAGCAATGACGACCCCCGGCCATTCGCCATGAGGAAACGCAACCATCGCCAATTTGGCGACCACCAAGTAGTACGAGTAGCTCCATACTATCGGAAAAAGAACTATCAGCGGAAGTTGCAGCCGAAACTCGGCCGCCGCAGCGCCGATAAGTTTCTTGTAGCGCTGTAACTCCAAATCGCGCGCTGCGCACGCCTTTTTGCTGCTGATATCAGTCGCGATTTTTTCAATTTCTGCGATGACGATGTTCGCAGGAATGCGGAAAAATTCCTGGCCACCACCTTTGACACGCAAATGCTCATATCGCTTGTGCAATTTCTTCTCAAACCAACGGGCATTGTCAACTTGGATGGCATACAACACGTCAAACCCTGCCGGAGAACCAGTAGACAACTCTTTCACTCGTTGCCGAACGCTCCGTGTGGTCATCCCGATCTTGATGACTTCCTGTCCCTCAATTTGCGACCGGGGTCGCACGATGTAGACAAAGCCCGTTGTCATTCATTTCTTTTAAAGGTAGTCGCAGCCGCTTCATACAATAGCTGAAGCATTGTCGCACTACGCCGCCTGCGCCGTCCCACCGATCGTCAGCCCGTCCAGCCGCAGCGTCGGCTGGCCGACGCCGACCGGCACGCTCTGGCCGTTCTTGCCGCAGACGCCGACGCCGGTGTCGAGCTTCATGTCGTTGCCGATCATCTTCACATGCGTCAGCGCTTCGGGCCCGCTGCCGATCAGCGTCGCGCCCTTGATCGGCGCGCCGACCTTGCCGTCCTCGATCAGGTACGCCTCGGTACAGGAGAACACGAACTTGCCGCTGGTGATGTCGACCTGGCCGCCGCCGAAATTGGTCGCATAGACGCCCTTCTTGACGCTGGCGATGATCTCGCCGGGATCGCTCTGGCCGCCCAGCATGTAGGTGTTGGTCATGCGCGGCATCACGGAGTTGGCATAGGATTGCCGCCGCCCGTTGCCGGTCGGCGCCACGCCCATCAGCCGCGCGTTCTGCCGGTCCTGCATGTAGCCCTTGAGGATGCCGTCCTCGATCAGCACCGTGCGCGAGGTCGGCGTGCCTTCGTCGTCGATCGACAGCGAGCCGCGCCGCCCGTCCATCGTGCCGTCGTCGACCACCGTCACCCCCGGCGCCGCGACGCGCGACCCGAGCAGGCCCGCGAAGGCGCTCGTCCCCTTGCGGTTGAAGTCGCCTTCCAGCCCGTGGCCGATCGCCTCATGCAGGAGGATGCCGGGCCAGCCATTGCCCAGCACCACGGTCATCTCGCCGGCCGGCGCCGGAATCGATTCCAGGTTCACCAGCGCCTGGCGCAGCGCCTCGTCCACCGCGTGCCGCCAGTAGTCGCCGGTCAGATATTGCGTGTAGTCGCCGCGTCCGCCGCCGCCATAGACGCCGCTCTCCTGCCGCCCGTCCTGCTCGACCACGACCGAGACGTTGATGCGCACCAAGGGACGGATGTCCCGGTACGCTTCGCCGTCGGGACGCAGGATCTCCACCTGCTGCCACTCGCCGAACAGGCTGCACGACACCTGGCGCACGCGGCTGTCCTTGGACCGCGCATAAGCGTTGATGTCCTCCAGCACCTTCACCTTGGTCTCGAAACCCGCGCTGCCGAGCGGATCGATATCGGTATAAAGCTTGATATTGGTGCGGGCCGGGCCGCCCGCCGCGACGCCGCCATGGCCGCGCGCCACGGCGCGCACCGTGTTCGCGGCGCGCTGGATCGCCTCCTCCGACAGCTCCGAGGCGTGGGCATAGCCGGTCGCGTCACCCGAGACGGCGCGCAGGCCGAAGCCCTGCGAGGTGTCGAAGGTCGCCGCCTTCAGCCGGCCGTCGTCGAAGGAAAACGATTCGCTCTGGCTGTGCTCCAGGAACAATTCGCCGTCGTCGGAACCCTTCAGCGCCTCGTTGACCGTGGCCTGGACGCGGCCCCGGTCCATGCCGGTGCGGGTGAAAAACAAGTCGGACGGGTTGCTCATGGAAAGGCTCCGGAACGGGTGATTTGGCACGCTTATACATATAGGTACTTTTTTGCCGCCTTGCCCACATCGCCGGGCGGGGCCCGATCTGCCCGCTGGCGCACACCCCGTGCCAGAAGGTCGCAATGACTTTAGGGGCTTAGCGCCTCTAAATCCCTCGCAAGAATCTGAAAAGCGGGGGGCTCGGCTACCCCGCTGGCTCATTTTGTGAGGTCGCCTCATGTCCTTCAGGAAATCCGGCATCGGCGCGGGCGTGGCCGCCGCGGCTCTGCTTTGGGCGGGTTCCGCCCTCGCGCTGCCGCAGCCCTACCAGCTCGGCATGCAGCCCGCCGCCTCGCCGGTGATGGAGCGCATCGAGAGCTTCCACACCCTGCTGGTCTACATCATCGTGGCGATCAGCGTGTTCGTGCTGCTGCTCCTGGTGTGGATCGCCATCCGCTTCAACGCGCGCGCCAACCCGGTTCCCAGCAAGACGCATCACAACGCTATCCTGGAAGTCGCCTGGACGATCATCCCGGTGATCATCCTCGTCATCATCGCGATCCCGTCCTTCAAGCTGCTCTATTACGAAGCGGAAATCCCCAAGCCCGACGTGCACATCAAGGTCATCGGCAAGCAGTGGTTCTGGACCTACGAATACACCGATGCGAAATTCTCCTTCGACTCGCTCGGCCTGTCGGACGACGCCGCGAAAAAGGCGGGCGAGCCGCGCCTGCTCGGCGTCGATCACGTCATCGTCGTTCCGGTGAACAAGGTCGTCGAGATCGTGACCACCGGCGCCGACGTCATCCACTCCTGGGCCGTGCCGCAATTCGGCGTGAAGATGGACGCCGTGCCCGGCCGCCTCAACCACACCTGGTTCAAGGCGACGGCCATCGGCACCTATTACGGCGAGTGCTCCGAGCTGTGCGGCGCCAAGCACGCCTTCATGCCGATCGAGGTCAAGGTCGTGACCGACGCCGAATACGCCGCCTGGCTCGCCGCCGCCAAGAAAGACACCACGACCTATTCCACGATCGCCGACGCAGCACCCGCGCCGGCGGCCGCGCACTAAGCAAGGACCTCGTCCATGGCAGATCTCGCCCACGTGCACGACGACCACGCCCACGGTCATCCGACCGGCTGGCGCCGCTTCGTCTATTCGACGAACCACAAGGACATCGGCTCGATGTACCTGATCTTCGCGATCTGCGCGGGTCTGGTCGGCGGTTTCCTGTCGATGATGATGCGCGCCGAGCTGATGGAGCCCGGCCTGCAGATCTTCAAGGACCCGCACACCTTCAACGTCTTCGTGACGGGCCACGGCCTGATCATGGTGTTCTTCATGATCATGCCGGCGATGATCGGCGGCTTCGGCAACTGGCTGGTGCCCTTGATGATCGGCGCGCCGGACATGGCCTTCCCGCGCATGAACAACATCTCGTTCTGGCTGCTGCCGTTCTCGTTCCTGCTGCTGGTGCTCAGCATGTTCGTCGAGGGCGACTCGGGCGGCATCGGCGTCGGCGGCGGCTGGACGCTCTATGCGCCGCTCTCGACCTACGGCTCGCCGGGCCCGGCCATGGATCTGGCGATCTTCTCGATCCACATCGCCGGCGCCTCGTCGATCCTGGGCGCCATCAACTTCATCACCACCATCTTCAACATGCGCGCGCCCGGCATGACGCTGCACAAGATGCCGCTTTTCGTGTGGTCGATCCTGGTGACGGTGTTCCTCTTGCTGCTGTCGCTGCCGGTCCTCGCCGGCGCCATCACCATGCTGCTCACCGACCGCCATTTCGGCACCTCGTTCTTCAACGCGGCCGGCGGCGGCGACCCGATCCTCTACCAGCATCTGTTCTGGTTCTTCGGCCACCCGGAGGTCTACATCCTCATCCTGCCGGGCTTCGGCATGGTCAGCCACATCATCTCGACCTTCGCCAAGAAGCCGGTGTTCGGCTATCTCGGCATGGCTTACGCGATGGTGGCGATCGGCTTCATCGGCTTTTTGGTCTGGGCGCACCACATGTACACGGTGGGGCTCAGCGTCGACACCAAGGCCTATTTCATCTTTGCGACGATGGTCATCGCGGTGCCGACCGGCATCAAGATTTTCTCCTGGATCGCGACGATGTGGGGCGGCAGCCTGGAGTTCAAGACCCCGATGCTGTGGGCTATCGGCTTCGTCTTCCTCTTCACCGTCGGCGGCGTCACCGGCGTGGTGCTGGCCAATGCCGGCGTCGATGTCGTGCTGCAGGACACCTATTACGTCGTGGCGCATTTCCACTACGTGCTGTCGCTCGGCGCCGTGTTCACGATCTTCGCGGGCTTCTACTTCTGGTTCCCCAAGATCACCGGCTACATGTACAACGAGTTTCTCGGCAAGCTGCACTTCTGGGTCACCTTCATCGGCGTGAACCTGGCGTTCTTCCCGCAACACTTTTTGGGCCTCGCCGGCATGCCGCGCCGTTACGCGGACTATCCGGACGCCTTCGCGGGCTGGAACTTCGTCTCGTCGATCGGCGCCTTCATTGCCGGCTTCGGCGTGCTGATTTTCTTGGCCATGCTGGCGGAAGCCTTCATGAAGAAGCGCCTCGCCGGCGACAATCCCTGGGGCCCCTACGCCACGACGCTGGAATGGACCCTGCCGTCGCCGCCGCCCTTCCACCAGTTCAACGAGCTGCCGAAGATCAC
>OLLF01000254.1_pt1 | contig 11495 bp, 11 predicted proteins | sample 1604471 | NCBI WGS metagenome assembly OLLF01 (sample SAMEA104055714, study PRJEB20765) | soil metagenome | isolation source: soil
ATCCCGAGCAGCCGCCGCCGGCCGAGGGCGCCGCTTCGCCGGCTTCGGCCTCCGGCCGCCTGGAATCCCGCGACGACGTCGTGCGGGCGCTGGGCGCCATCGAGGACTATTACCGCCGCAAGGAGCCGTCCAGTCCTGTTCCCCTTTTGGTCGTCAGGGCCAAGGAATGGGTGAACATGCCGTTCCTGGAAATACTGTCCGACATTGTCCCGACCAGCATTGAAGAGGCGCGAAAAGTTCTGGTTCGCCGGGAGGACAAATGATGGCCAAGAAGGCGGCCGCGCGATGGGCGGAAAATTTCGTGTTGTTTGAATACCTTAAGTTCTTCCAGGGTCTCGATTCCTGTGTAAAGCCAATTGAACTGACTACTGATTGTAGTTAGCCTTTGGTTCTCGTTCTGGGGAAGGGTTCGTCATGCCGACCAAAAGTGGACAGCGGTTCATCAAGGAGAATCGCGCGCCTCGCGTACATATTGAATATGAAGTCGATCATGCGGGATCACGGCAGAAAGTCGAGCTGCCTTTCGTCATGGGCGTGATGTCTGACCTGTCCGGTAAATCGGAAAAGAAGCTTCAGCCCCTGGACCAGCGCGAGTTCGACGAATTCGATATCGACAATTTCGAGGAAAAACTCGCCGGCGTCGCGCCCCGCGTCGCCTTCACGGTCAAGAATACTCTGACGGGAAAAGGCGAAATGGGCATCGACCTGACCTTCGCGAAGATGGACGATTTCTCGCCGGGCCAGATCGCCAAGAACGTGCCGGCGCTGGCCAAGCTGCTGGAGTCCCGCCAGCAGCTCAACGACCTGATGCTCTACATGGACGGCAAGGACGGCGCGCAAGGCGTCCTGGACACCCTCCTCAAGGACCCGCAGCTGCTCCAGGCGCTGGCCGACGCCAAGGCGGCGCGGGAAGCCGCCAAGGCGGCCGAGGAGGCCGACAAGGCCGCCAAGAAGGCTGCAAAAGCCGCCTCTGAAAACGCCGCGAAGGAATAGGTCAGCCGATGGCACAGAAATCCCAGTCCGAACAAGCCGCCGCGCCGGCCGCCGCCGGCGTCAGCGCCAGCGACTTCGCCCAGCTGCTGGAAAAGAACTTCAAGCCCGGCGGCGACACCAAGCGCCAGCGCATCGAGGAAGCGACCCAGACCCTGGCCGAGCAGGCGCTCAAGGGCACCACGGTCGTCAGCGACGATGTCTTCGCGACGGTCGACGCCATGAAGGCCGAGCTCGACCGCATGCTCACCGAGCAGATCAACGCCATCATCCACCACCCGCAATTCCAGCAGCTGGAATCGGCGTGGCGCGGCCTGCACTATCTCGTCTTCAACACCTCGACCGGCACCGATCTCAAGATCCGCGTCCTCAACATCCCCAAGGACGAGACGCGCCGCGTCCTCAACCAGTATCCGGACGTCGCCTGGGACCAGAGCCCGCTGTTCAAGAAGCTCTACGAGGCCGAGTTCGGCCAGCTCGGCGGGCAGCCCTTCGGCGCCGTGGTGTGCGACTACTATTTCGACCATTCGCCGGCCGACGTGCGCATCATGCAGGGCCTCACCAAGATCGCGGCCGCGGCGCACGCGCCCTTCATCGCCGCCGCGGCGCCGTCGATCCTGGGCATGCGCAGCTGGCAGGAGCTCGCCAATCCGCGCGACATCGCCAAGCAGTTCGACGCCACCGATTACGGCCCGTGGAATTCGTTCCGCAAGTCGGACGACAGCCGCTATCTCGCTTTGGCGATGCCGCGCTTTCTCGGCCGCCGGCTGCACGGCTCCAAGGGCGATCCGGTCGACGAGTTCGCCTTCGAGGAGAGCACCGACGGCGGCGCCCACGACCAGCATCTGTGGGTCAACGCCGCCTATGCGCTGGGCGTGCGCATCACCGAGGCGTTCAAGACCTATGGCTGGTGCACCCGCATCCGCGGCGTCGAATCCGGCGGCACGGTCTATGAGCTTCCCACCGCGACCTTTCCCACCGACGATGGCGGCATCGACGCCAAATGCCCGACCGAGATCGCGATCAGCGACCGGCGCGAGGCCGAGCTGTCGAAGGCCGGCTTCATGGCCATGATCCACCGCAAGAACACCGACCAGGCGACCTTCATCGGCGCCCAGACGGTGCACAAGCCGATCGCCTATGAAGACGCGACGGCCTCGGCGAACGAGAACCTGTCGGCGCGGCTGCCCTACATGTTCGCCAGCTGCCGCTTCGCGCATTACCTCAAATGCATCGTGCGCGACTGGGTAGGCTCGAACCGCGAAGCCGGCCAGCTCGAGCGCGACCTCAGTTCCTGGGTGATGCAGTATGTCGACGGCCAGCCGGAATCCTCATCCGAGGAGACCAAGGCGCGCAAGCCCTTGAAGGGCGCCGGCATCCAGATTCTTCCCGATGAGGAGAACCCCGGCTACTACCGCGGCATTTTCCGGTTCGTTCCGCACTACCAGTTCGAAGGCATGGACGTTTCGCTCAGCATGGTTTCGCGGTTGCCGGCGCCGAAGTGATCGGCGCCGCAACCGCATTGGCAGCAACATAGGAGGGGAAAAAAATGGCTCAAGTTGACGCATTCCTGAAGCTCGACGGCATCAAAGGCGAGTCGCAGGACGAAAAACACAAGAGTGAGATCGACATCCTGAGTTGGAGCTGGACGCTCAACAATTCGGGCTCGGCGCATTACGGCGCCGGCATGGGCGCCGGAAAGGTCCAGGTCGGCGACATCCACATCACCAAGCGCGTCGACACGTCGTCGGCGATCCTCTTGAAGTGCTGCTCGACCGGCGAGCACATCAAGTCCGGCACGCTCGTCGTGCGCAAGGCGGGCGGCGCCAAGGCGCTGGAGTATTTCAAGGTCGATCTCGACCGCATCCTGGTCTCGTCGATCCGGCCGTCGAGCGATCCGAGCTCGCCCGACCTGATGGAGGACGTGGCGCTGAACTTCGGCAGCTTCAAGGTCACCTACACGCCGCAGGACGACAAGGGCGCCGGCGGCGCCACGGTCGACTTCGCCTACGACATCACGAAGAACAAGGCCGTCTGAGCGTTCGCAAGCGAAGGTCGGTCCAAAGGTCGGCGGCCTATGGATTCTGTGGAAGCGTATCTTCAGTCCGGCGATCTGGAGGCCGCGCGGGCCGGCCTCGTCGCTTGGGTGCGCGGCGCGCCCGACGACCAGCGCGCGCGCATGGCGCTGTTCCAGCTGATGCTGGTCAACGGCGAATGGGACAAGGCGCGCAACCAGGTGGAGGTCCTGGCCCGGCTCTCGCCCGAGGCGCAGATGCTGTCGGTGGTCTACGGCCAGGCGATCGCCGCCGAGACCGCGCGCCTGGCGGCGTTCGCAGGCAAGGGCGCCTTCAAGGCGCTGGTCGCGGACGTGCCCTGGCTTGCCCTTTTGTGTCAGGCGCTGGATGCGTTCGCGCGGGGCGACCGCGCCGCCGGCGAGACTCAGCGCGCACAGGCCTTCGACATGGCCGGCGAGACGCCGGGCCGCTGCAACGACGCGGCCTTCGCCTGGATCTGCGACGCCGATGCGCGGTTCGGCCCCTCGCTGGAGGCGATCGTCGGCGGCACCTGGGGGCTCCTCCCCTTCGAAGCGTTGTCCGAAATCAAGAGCAGCGGGCCGCGCGACATGCGCGACCTGGTGTGGCTGCCGGTGGAATTGACGCTGCGCTCGGGGCAATCGGCCGCCGCCTTCCTGCCGGCGCGCTATCCCGGCAGCGAAACGGCGCCCGACCCGCGCCTGCGCCTGGGCCGGCTGACGCAGTGGGGGGAGGGCGCATCGGGCCAGGAGGGCCTGGGCCAGCGCCTGTGGTCGTTCGACGCGGCGCCGGATATGGGCCTGCTGGCGCTGCGCAGCCTGGTGCTGTCCCGGGCCGCGCCGTGAAGGGCCAGCGTCTCAACCCGACTTTGTTCGACAAGCTGGTGAGCAATCTGGAGCTGTCGGGCCTGCGCGATTCCGCTTCCGAGCCGCAGCCGGACCAGGGCGACACCAGCCGGCAGACCATGCGCTACTACGCGCTCGCCGACGTCGCCCGCTACAATGAAACCGCGCTGCGCGCCAACGTCCGGCGCGAGCTGGCCTGGCTGCTGAACTGCGCCAATCTGGAATCGTCCGTCGACCTCACGCCCTATCCGCAGATCCGCAGCTCGGTCCTGAACTACGGCATCTCCGACATGAGCGGCAAGGCGCAGTCGCCGGCGGTCCTCCAGGCGCGCGCCGCCAAGATCAAGGAGGCGATCGCCGCCTTCGAGCCCCGGCTGAATCCCCGCAAGCTGACCGTCGCGGTGCGCGCGCTCGCCGAACGGGAAAACGCCGTCACCTTCGTCATCAGCGGCGACATCACGACGGCGGTCGAGGCGCTGCACGCGCAATACGTGACCGACATCGAGATCGACACCGGCGCCACCACCGTGAGGGAGTGACGCGTGGATCCGCGGCTGCTCCGGGCCTACAATGACGAGCTGGCCTATCTGCGCGCCGCCGCCCAGGAGTTCGGGCGCGAGCACGACGTCGCCGGCTATCTCGGGCTCAAGACGCCCAACGATCCCGACCCCTATGTCGAGCGCCTGCTGGAAGGCGTCGCCTTCCTGGCGGCGCGCGTCAATCTCAAGCTCCACGACCAGTTTCCCGAATTCACCCAGCACCTGCTGGACGCGGTCCAGCCCAACTATCTCGCGCCCACGCCCTCGATGTGCGTCGTCGCGCTGGAGCCCAAGCCGGGCGACGCCGCGCTCGCCGAAGGCGTGCTCGTGCCCCGCCACACCGAGATCGCCGCCACCGTCGAGGAGCACGACACGCCGGTGCGCTTCGCGACGGCGCACGACGTGACGCTGCTGGCCCTCGAGATCGAGGATGTCGAATATCTCTCGACCCGCGCCTCGGTGGCGCGCTTTTCCGGCGTCTGCAAGGAGCGCATCGAGGCGGGCCTGCGCATCCGCTTCCGCGCCACCGGCGGGCTCTCGTTGAACGCGCTCGCACCCGGGCTGCTGCCGGTCTACCTGCAGGGCACCGAGAGCGTGCCCGGCGAGCTCTATCGCCAGCTCATCGGCGACACCGTCGCCGTCATGGCCGAGATTCCCGGCACCGGGCAATCCTTCCCCCTGCCATTGCCCGAGCCGTTCGGCTTCGCCGACGAGCAGGCCTTGTTGCCGCATGAGGGGCGCACCTTCCGCGGCTATCGCCTGCTCAGCGAATATTTTGCCTGTCCCGAGCGCTTCCTGTTCGCCGCATTGCGCGGCCTCGACAAGGCGTTCGCCGCGGCGGTGCGCAGCTGCGACGTCGTCTTCCTGTTCCGCCGCAGTTCGGCGGCGCTGACCAGCCGCCTCACCGTCGACAATTTCCGCCTGCACGCCACGCCGGCGATCAACCTGTTCCGCATGCAGCTCGGCCGCGTCGCCGTCAGCCCGCACGACCCCGAGCACGCCGTCGTCCCCGACCGCACGCGGCCGCTGGACTATGAAGTGTTCCGCGTCCTGGACGTGGTGGCGCATGGCGGTTCCGGCCCGCCGCGCACCGCCGCCCCGCTCTATGCCCTGGGCGCGCTGCTCTACGAGGGCAAGGATGCGCTGCACTACGTCACGCGCATCCGCCTGCGCCGCCTCTCGACGCTGGAGCAGCGCCGCCGGCGCCGCACCGACTATATCGGCACCGAGACCCTGATCAGCCTGACCTCGCCGGAAAATCCCGGCCAGCTCGAAGGCATCCGCGAGCTGGCGATCCGCGCCTGGGTGACCAACCGCGAGATGCCCGAGCTGATCCGCGTCGGCGGCCGCAAGGAGGCCTTCACCATCGCCAGCGATCCGGTCGCGTCGGTCGATCTGCTGCGCGCGCCCACGCGGCCGCGGCCGGCGCTCGGGCTGGGCGATACCGCCGGCAAGGGCGATACCGCCTGGCGCGTCATCGGCCATCTGACGCCGAACTACACCTCGCTGGCGATGTCCGAAGACGGCCGCGACTCGGCGCTGAAGGATCACCTGGCGCTGTATTGCCGGCCCGACGACACCGCCGTGCGGCGGCAGATCGACGGCATCCTGTCGGTGACGTCCGAGGCGGTGACGCGGCGCATTCCCGGCGTCGACCGGCTCGCCTTTGCGCGCGGCCGCGCCTTGCGCATCCGGCTCGACGACGCCTCGTTCGAGAACGGCCGCATGTTCCTGTTCGTCACGGTGCTGAACCGCTTTCTCGCCGAATTCTGCTCGATCAATTCCTTCGTCGAAACCTTCTTTCACAGCCCCGACCAGGGGGAGTTTGCGCGATGGCCGTTGCAGGAGGGCCGCCGTCCGACCATCTGAATTATTTCAGGCGCGTCGCGGAGGTGGTCCGGAAGTACGAGTTTTTCGCCCTGCTGCGCTGGGGCGAAACCCGCGCGCCCGCGCTGCCGCGCATCGGCCGCTCCTTGCTGCCGTCGCAGAACGTCGCCGACCTGGCGCATGGCTCGACCCTGGATTTTCCCGGCGCGACGCTGGACGGCGTCGAGTTCACGCTCTCGGGCCGCGCCCGCATCCGCAGCGTCTTCCTGGGGCTGACCGGCCCCATGGGTCCCTTGCCGCTGCACCTGACGGAGTTCGCGCAGTACGAACAGCGTTACGCCCGGTCCCGGCCCTTCGGCCGCTTTCTCGACCTGTTGACGGACCGCTTCCTGCAATACTTCTTCCGCGCCTGGGCCGACACCCAGCCCGCGGTGCACGCCGACCGCAAGGACGACGACCGCTTCGCCGATTACCTGACCTGGCTGTCGGGGGCGCGCGCCGGGGTGCCGCCGGGGGCGGCGCTGCCGCTGCGCGCCCGGCTGCCTTATCTCGGAATCTACATCTCCAAGCGCAGTCCGTCGGCGATCCAGGATTGCCTCGTTCACCTCCTGAAGGTGCGCGCCGGGATCCAGGAGTTCATCGCCCGCTGGCGCACCATCGTGCCGCAGGACCGCACGCGCATCGGCCGCCAGGGCGCCTTCAATGTCCTGGGCCAAGGCGCGGTGCTCGGCCGCCGCGTCAACGTCGTGGACGACACCTTCCGCGTCACGCTCGACCTGGCGGACATGCGCGAATACGGCGACTACCTGCCCAGCGGCGCGAAATTCGCCCTGGCGCGCGAGGCGCTGGACGCGCTGGCGCCGTCGCATCTGGATTGGGAAATCGAGCTTCACATCGACGAGCGCAAGGTGACGCGCGCGGCGCTGGATGGCGCCACCGCGCTGGGCTGGACCAGCTGGCTCCAGCCGCAGGGCCGGCCGACGCTGCGCCGCGACGCGCGGCTGGTGCGCGGCCATGACCGGCGCGCGGATTCAACCATACAGGAGACGGCGCCGTGACCGAGATCAGCCGCGCATCGCTTTTCGGCCGGCTCAATGCCACGGCGCTGAAGACCATCGACACCGCCACCAGCTTCTGCCGCATGCGCGGCAATCCCTATGTCGAGGCGGTGCACTGGCTGCATGTGATGCAGCAGGATCCCGCCGGCGACGTCGCCGCCATCCGCGCCCGCTTCAAGATCGACGACGCCAGGCTGGCGCAGGACATGATCGCGGCGCTCGACGCCCTGCCGCGCGGCGCCACCGCGATCTCCGATTTCTCGCCGCTGGTCTGGGACATGGCGGAAAAAGGCTGGGTCTACGCCTCCTTGCTGTTCGCCGCGGGGCGGGTGCGCACCGGTCACCTGATCTACGGCATGCTGAAGACGCCGCAATTGCGCAACGCGCTGCTGGCGATGTCGCCGGAATGGAAGAAGGTTTCGGCCGACGCGCTGGGCGAGGAATTCGCGGCGATCGTCGCCGCCTCCAGCGAGGCGGGCGACGCCGGGATGCCGGCCGTGGCGGACGACTTGGACGGCGGCGGCGACAGGGCCGCGCCCGGCGCCGGCGCGCTGGACAAATATTCGGTCGACCTGACGGCGCGCGCCCGCGCCGGCGAGATCGAGCGCATCGTCGGCCGCGACGCCGAGGTCCGCCAGGTCATCGACATCCTGCTGCGCCGCCGCCAGAACAACCCCATCCTGACCGGCGAGGCCGGCGTCGGAAAGACCGCCATCGCCGAGGGCTTCGCGCGGCGCATCGTCGACGGCGACGTGCCGCCGGTGCTCAAGGACGTGACGCTGCGCAGCCTCGACATCGGCCTGCTCCAGGCCGGCGCCAGCGTCCGCGGCGAGTTCGAGAAGCGCCTGCGCCAGGTCATCGACGAGGTCGAAGCCTCGCCCGCGCCGATCATCCTGTTCATCGACGAAGCCCATACCTTGATCGGCGCCGGCGGCCAGGCCGGCACCGGCGACGCCGCCAACCTGCTCAAGCCGGCGCTGGCGCGCGGCCGCCTGCGCACCATCGCGGCCACGACCTGGGCCGAATACCGCCAGTATTTCGAGAAGGACCCCGCGCTGACGCGGCGCTTCCAGACCGTCAATGTCGGCGAGCCCGAGACGGGCAACGCCGTCGCCATGCTGCGCTCCGTCGCGCCGGCGATGGAGAAGCATCACGGCGTCATCGTGCTGGACGAGGCCGTCGAGGCGGCGGTGAAATTGTCGCTGCGCTACATCCCGGCGCGCCAATTGCCGGACAAGGCGGTCAGCCTGCTCGACACCGCCTGCGCCCGGGTCGCGGTCTCCCAGCACGCCACGCCGGCGCCGGTGGAGGATCGCCTGCGCCGGCTTGAGTTGCTTGAGACCGAGCTGGCGGTGGCCCACCGCGAGGCCGAAGGGCACTACGCCGGCGGCGACCGCATCGTCAAAATCGAGGACAAGATCGGCTTGGCGCAGACCGAGCGCGACGCCATCGTCGCCCGCTGGGAGGCGGAGAAGGCCGCCTTCCAGCGCCTCGGCGCGGCGCGTCTCGCGCTCGGCGAAGCCGGCGCCGCCGGCCTCGCCGAACTCGACGCCGCCATCGCGGAGCGCCGGCGCATCCAGGGCGACCAGCCGATGGTCTTCAGCGAAGTCGATGCCGATGCCGTCGCCACGGTGGTGGGCGAATGGACCGGCATCCCCGTCGGCCGCATGGTCAAGGACGAGATCGCCTCGCTGCTGACAATTGCCGATGCGCTCAAGACGCGCGTCATCGGCCAGGACGCGGCGATGGAGGCCATCGCCCGGCGCATCCAGACCAGCCGCGCCAAGCTCGACAATCCCAACAAGCCCGTCGGTGTGTTCATGCTCTGCGGCCCGTCCGGCGTCGGCAAGACGGAGACCGCGCACGCCTTGGCGGAGCTGCTGTACTCCGGCGACGACAGCATGATCGTCATCAACATGAGCGAATTCCAGGAAGCGCACACCGTCTCGACCCTGAAGGGCGCGCCCGCCGGCTATGTCGGCTACGGCCAGGGCGGCGTGCTGACCGAGGCGGTGCGCCGCCGGCCCTATTCGGTGGTCCTGCTCGACGAGGTCGAGAAGGCCCATCCCGACGTCCACGAGATGTTCTTCCAGGTCTTCGACAAGGGCTACATGGACGACGCCGAGGGCCGCTATATCGACTTCAAGAACACGCTCATCCTGCTCACCTCCAATGTCGGCACCGAGGTCATCGCCGCGCTGGCGCAGGATGACGAATTCAAGCCGGACTTCGAATCGCTGGCGCAGACGCTGCGCCCCGAACTGCTCAAGGTCTTTCCGCCCGCGCTTTTGGGGCGGCTCGTCGTGCTGCCCTATTATCCGCTCTCGCCCGCCGTCCTTGCCGGCATCGTGCGGCTCCAGCTCGGCCGCATCGTCCAGCGCATGCGCGACAACCACGACATCGCCTTCTCCTATGACGAGGCGGTGGTCGGCCTGATCGTGTCGCGCTGCAACGAGGTGGCGTCGGGCGGCCGCATCATCGACGCCATCCTCACCAACACCATGCTGCCCGAGCTCTCGGTCGAGCTCCTCAGCCGCCAGATGAACGGCGAAGCGGTCAAGGCCATCGCGGTCGGCGTGAACGATTCGAAATTCGAGTACCGTTTCTCGAGCCCGGTGGACGCGGGCGCATGAGCGGTTCGGGCGCGAGCGAAACAAGCGACATTCCGCTGGTCGGCGCCGTTCCGGCCGGCGGCCTCGCCGCCACGATCCGTATACCGGTGCCGGGCTCGGGAAATCTGGCGATCGAGCTCTCGCCGCGCGGCTTCAAGGGCAAAAGCACCTCGACCTTGTTCATTCAGGACATCACCGGCAAAAAAACCTTGCGGCTCGACTACGGCTTCAACAAGAGAACCAACACCGTCGATTATCACTGGAATCAGAAGGGCACCTATGAGGTCTTTCATATTGAAGATCACACGGCGCTCGGGCCGGAAGGCGAGGCGCTGTATGGCGCGGCGCGGACGTTCAAGTATGTCGGGCGCTCGCTGGTGGTTGTCGGCGCCGCGATGGACCTCATCTCGATCGCACGGGCCAGCAATCCCCTGCGGCGGTCGACGGCGGTGGTGACCGCCTGGGCCATGGCCTGGGCCGGGGCGGAGAGCTTGGGCGCCGCGGGCGCGGCGGGCGGCACCTTCGTGGGCGGTCCGGTCGGCACCGCCGTCGGAGGGCTGGTGTTCGGCTTCATCGGCGGCGTCGGCGGATACATGGCCGGCGAGAAGCTGGGCGACATGGTGTACGACTGGGCGGACGGCACGAAGTTCACGCCCCTGCCCGAAGTCGGACCGTCTTCTGCCGGTCCGGAGTGGCAAGGCCTGAGGACTGCACCCTTCGAGCAGGGCGGACCCGGCCTGCCGGTTTTTGTGCGTCCGGTGCGTCCGCTATCGAAATGACGCCCGCGTCAGCCAGTATGAATATTGCGCATTTACCCTGAACGCCTTGTTTCCCTTGTAAGCATGAAAGATCGGGCGCAGCATTTGCGGACAGTGACCCAACGGGCTTCATGCCCCGCCGCACGGTCGGGCCGGACCGACAAGCCTCCGGCACAGACAAAGGCGGCGCGGACACGCGAAGTCCCTTCAAAGCGGTGGCGACGCCGTTCGTGAGGAGCGACGCAATGCTGGTCAAACATGTTCTGGGCGAGAAGGGCCGCGAGGTCATCGCCATCGCAAGCGATGCCACCCTGTCCGAGGCCGCGCGCCTGCTGGCGCGCAAGCGCATCGGCGCCATCGTGGTGCGCGACGCGGCGGGCGCGCTCGCCGGCATCCTCTCCGAGCGCGACGTGGTGCGCGCCGTCGCCGAGGAAAGCGTCAACGCCCTGGCGCGCCCCGTCAGCGCCTACATGACGCGCGCCGTCGCCACCTGCAGCGAGCTCGACTCGATCCAGGACCTGATGGAGATGATGACCATCGGCCGCTTCCGCCACGTGCCCGTGGTCGACGCCGACGTCATCATCGGCATCATCTCCATCGGCGACGTGGTCAAGACCCGCATCGCCGAAACAGTGCAGGAAGCGACCTCGCTGCGCGAGTACATCACGGCGGCGTAACGGCGTAACGGCTGAACGATTGGGGGGCGGAGCCATCCGCCCCCACATCCGTCATTGCCCGGCTTGTCCCACTGCTGTCCGGTTTAAATTGGTGGACAAGGCGCATGGCGTTGATTCTTCTGTCTTCCAAGCGTTTGGCGACGTTTTGGACACGGA
>OLLF01000118.1_pt1 | contig 11491 bp, 9 predicted proteins | sample 1604471 | NCBI WGS metagenome assembly OLLF01 (sample SAMEA104055714, study PRJEB20765) | soil metagenome | isolation source: soil
GCGCTGGCGGGCGAGCCGTCCGCCGCCGTGCTCTACCGGCTGACGCGCGGCGCCGCCGAAGGCGTGGCGCGCGAGGAATCCTTCACCGTCGGCCCCGGCATCGAGATCGTCGGCGCGGTGCGGCCGCTGTCGAACGGACAGACCGCCTGGTGGTTCACGCCGCGGCTTGCCGCCGGGATGCAGACCAAGGACGTCGCGGCCGCCAAGCCGCAAGGCACGCCGGCCGCGCCCGCCGCCATCGGCGACGTCTTCCGCGATGCGCCGGTGGGTGTCGCCTATGCCAGCGGCGACGGCAGGATCGTCGACGCCAATCCGGCCTTCGCGAAATTCTTCGGCGTCTCGGGCGCGCTGGCGGGACGCAGCTTCAGCGAACTGGTCGAGAGCGCCGACCGCAGCCGCGTCGTCGAGCTGATCGCGCAGGCCGCGCAGGGCGCGCACAACGTCGCCAGCGCCGAATTGCGCGCCGCCGGCATCGACGAGCGCAGCGCCGAATTGTTCGCCAGCCCGATCAGCGGCGGGCGCGCCATCCTCTATCTCGTCGACGTCTCCGAGCAGAAGGCGCTGGAGACCAAATTCGCGCAGTCGCAGAAGATGCAGGCGGTGGGTCAGCTCGCCGGCGGCGTGGCGCACGATTTCAACAACCTGCTCACCGTCATCATCGGCAATTCCGAATTCCTGCTGATGCGCCACCAGGCGGGCGATCCGTCGTTCAAGGAGATCAACGAGATCCACCAGAACACGCTGCGCGCCGCGACGCTGGTGGGCCAGCTCCTCGCCTTCAGCCGCAAGCAGACCATGCAGCCCAAGGTGCTGGCGGTGCGCGACGTGGTGGGCGAGCTCGCGCTGATGCTGCGCCGGCTGCTGCGCGAGGGCGTGGAGCTGAAGCTGGAGCACGGCGCCGACGTCTGGCCGATCCATGCCGACGAGGCGCAGCTCTCCAACGCGCTGATCAACCTCGTGGTCAACGCGCGCGACGCGATGCCCAAGGGCGGCACGGTGACGATCCGCACGGCGAACGAGGTGGTGACCACGGCGGCGGCGCTCGGCACCGCCACCATGCCGGCGGGCGACTATGTGCGCATCGAGGTCGCCGACACCGGCACCGGCATCGCGCGCGAGCATCTGGGCAAGATCTTCGATCCCTTCTTTACGACCAAGCCGGTGGGGCAAGGCACGGGCCTGGGCCTCGCCACCGTCTACGGCATCGTCAAGCAGACCGGCGGCTTCATCATGGTCGATTCGGACGTCGGCAAAGGCACGACGTTCCGCATCTACCTGCCGCGCCACCGCATCGACGCCAACGCCGCCGTCGTAGCCGAGCCGGAACGCGTGGCCCTGCGCGACGTCACGGGGCAGGACACGATCCTGCTGGTCGAGGACGAAGAGGCGGTGCGCAGCTTCGCGGCACGGGCGCTGAAGATGCGCGGCTACAGCGTGCTGGAAGCCTCCGGCGGCGAAGAGGCGCTGGAGATCGTCAAGACCTCCAAAGTGCCGATCCACCTGCTCATTACCGATGTCGTCATGCCCAACATGGACGGCCCGACGCTGGTGCGCGCCGTCAAGCGCATCAAGCCGGAAATGGCCGTGATCTTCATGTCCGGCTATGCCGAGGAAGCCTTCCGCCGCAACGACGAGAAGGCCGAAGACCTGCACTTCCTGCCCAAGCCGTTCGGGCTGAAACAGCTTGCGGCCAAGGTGAAGGAAGTGCTGTCGGGCGCGCCGGCGCCCAAGCGCGTGGTGGGCGAGTAGTCTCTCGAGTAAAAGTCAATTGACCCTCGGCGATCGAAGCGGGGGATATCCGGCAAGATGTAAGGCATCTATTGACGTTTGTAAGCCATCGGCTTACGTTCGGCGCGCATGATCCGGTCGTTTCGCAGCAAGGCGTTGAAGCTGTTTGCCGAGATGGGAGACGGTTCGAAGCTCAGCGTCAGAAACGTCGAGCGCCTGAAGATCATGCTTGGCCAGATGGATGCGGCGGTAGCGCCGGAAGAACTGAATCTACCGGGCTTCTACTTTCATCCTTTGCGGGGAAAGGACAAAGGCCGGTTTTCGATCCGTGTGACCGGCAATTATCGCCTCACCTTCGCCTGGGATGGCGAAGACGCAATCGGCGTCGATTTGGAGGATTATCACTGATGGCCGGCAATCCACGTCTGAGAGGTTTGGCCCCCGTTCATCCTGGCGCTTCGCTGCGGGAGATTATCCTGCCCGCGCTCGGGAAATCGAAGTCCGAGATCGCGCGCCTGCTCGGTGTTTCGCGCCAGACGCTCTACGACGTGCTGAACGAGAAGCAGCCGATCACTGCCAATCTCGCTCTGCGCATCGGTAAGCTCGTCGGCGGCGGCGCGGAAATCTGGCTCAGGATGCAGCAAGCCTACGATCTCGCCATTGCCGAGAAAGCCCTGGCAAAGGAAATCTTGCGCATCCCGACTCTCGAGGCGGCCGAATAGCGGAGCCGCCGATGCGAAACATCCTTATCGACTTCGACGTCGAAGCGCACACCGAGCGGCTGAAGACGCTGGGCTACACGATCATCGAAAACTACCTGTCCGCCGATCAGATCGCGCGTTTCCGCGACGGGCTCAAGGGGCATCTGGGCACCTATCGCGGCCGCAATTCCTTCGAGGGGCTGACCACCGAACGCGTCTACACCCTGGTCGGGCGCGGCACGGTGTTCGAGGAGATCGCGGAGGATGCGCGCCTGCTGGCCCTGCTCGACCGCTGGCTGGCGCCGCACTACCTGCTCAGCGCCAACCACGCGATCTGCATCTATCCCGGCGAGGCGCAGCAGGGCCTGCACTACGACGACAGCTTCTATCCCTTCGCGCGGCCCAGGCCCGCCATCAGCATGAGCGTGATCGGCGCCATCGATCCCTTCACGGCAGAGAATGGCGGCACGGTGATGTATCCCGGCAGCCATCTGTGGCCGGCGGAGCGCATGCAGGCGCTGTTCGCGGCGCTGGCGCGCGGCGAGACCACGGCCGACACGCAAGGCGTGATGCATCTGGCCATGCCGGCCGGCGCGATCTGCCTGTTCCAGGGCACGCTGGTGCATGGCGCCGGCGCCAACCGCAGCGCGGCGCCGCGCCTCGCCTTCACCAACCACTATTGCGAGCCCTGGGCGCGGCAACAGGAGAACTTCGTCCTCGGCGTGCCGAAAGACCGCGTCGCCAAGATGAGCCGCGCGCTGCAGGCGCTGCTCGGCTACGAATTGCGCCGTCCCGGCGACATCATGGGCCAGGTCGGCGGCTATCATCCGGCCAAGACGCTCGATCCGGGCTGGGTCCTTCCCGTGCTGCGGCCGCCGCGCGGCGCCGACGGCGAGCCATAAAACGGATGCACCGACCCATAACTCTCAGACATCTGAGCCTTGCATTCGCGGCGCTGGTTCTGGCCGCGTCCGCGCAGGCCGCTCCGGCACAGTTGTCGCGCGAGGCGCGGGTCGCGGCGGTCATCGCGCGTTACGCCACCTCGCCGCCGATGCTGCGCATCCTGCTGCAGCCGATGCCCAAGGGCGGTGATTTGCACAATCATCTCGACGGTTCGGTCTATGCCGAGGATTACCTCGCCTGGGCGAGCGAGGACGGCGACTGCATCGCGCGCGCGACGCGCACGATCTCGCCGCCGCCTTGCACTGCCGATCAGGTGCCGGCGAAGGACCTTGTGACGCGCGATCCGAAATTCTACCAAGAGAGCATCGACGCGCTGTCGATGCGCAATTTCGTGCCGGGCACGGGCACCGGCGAGGTCTCCGGCCACGACCACACCTTCGCGACGTTCGCCCGCTTCGGCGCGGTCGCCGCGACGCATCTGGGCGACATGATGGCAGTCACGCGCGACACCGCCGCCGCCGACCATGTCTCCTATGTGGAACAGATCGCCGATCCGGCGGCGGCGTTCTCCCCGGCGCTGTTCGACGGCTGGGCGTTCGAGCCAAGCGATTTGCACGCCGATGTCGAGGCGATCGAACCGAAGCTCCCGGCATTGGTCGCCGCCGCGCGCGCCCAGTTCGACGCGGCGGAAGCCCGGATGCGCCGGGAGCGGAATTGCGAGGCGCCCGAAGCGGACCGCTTGCCCGCCTGCGCCGTGCGTGTGCGCTATCTCTTCTTCGTGTTGCGCACGCTGCCGCCCCGGCAGGTGTTCGCGCAGATGGCGCTCGGCTATGCCCTGGTCGAGGCCGATCCACGCTTTGTCGGCATCGATCTGGTGGGCCCGGAGGACGATCCCGTCGCCTTGCGCGACTACAATCGTCACATGGGGATGCTCCTCTTCCTGGGGCAACGGCATCCGGATGTGAAGCTGTCGCTGCATGCCGGTGAACTGGCGCTCGGGCTGGTGCCGCCGGACCAACTCGGATTTCACATTCGCGGCACGGTGGAGATCGCCGGCGCCCGGCGCATCGGGCACGGCTATTCGATCCCCTATGAGACGGATGCGGCGGGGCTGCTGGCCGAGATGGCAGCGAAGAAGATCGCCGTCGAGATCAATCTCACCAGCAACGCCATCACGCCGGGTATCGCCGGCGCGGAGCATCCCTTCGCGCTCTATCGCGCGGCGGGCGTGCCGGTGACGCTGTCGGCGGACGACGAGGGCGTTTTCCGCATCGACCTGACGCATGAATATGTCCGCGCCGTGCTGGAGCAGAAGCTCGGCTATGCCGCGCTGAAGGAGATGGCGCGCAATGGCCTGGAATACAGCTTCCTGCCCGGCGCCAGCCTGTGGCGGGGCGGTGATTATCGAAAGCCGGCGGCGGCCTGTAGCGGGCAGGCGCAGGGCGGCGCGGCGCCGACGCCGGCCTGCGCGGCATTGCTGGCCGCCAGCGAGAAGGCGGCGCTGCAATGGACATTCGAGGCGGACATCGCCGCCTATGAAGACGCCGTGCTGGCGGGGCGCATTCTCAAAACGCCGTAACGCGATTGTGTATGCGCTCCGGCGCGGCCTCGCCTAGTTTGGCCGCGTTCAACGCGGAGCCGCACCATGAAATCTCTCAGCCTCGCCGCACTGCTGACCATCGCGCTCGGAACCGCTACGCTGGCCGCCGACATGCCCGCTGACATCACGAGCGCCGTCGCCGATGCGACGCGGCCGCAAGCCGACCGCGACGCCGACGCCTTGCGCGCTCCGGCCGCCACGCTCGCCTTCGCCGGCGTGAAGCCCGGCATGGTGGTGGGCGAGCTCTACCCCTGCGGCGGCTATTTCTCGCGCACGCTCGCCGACGTCGTCGGGCCGGGCGGCAAGGTCTACGGCATCGACACGTCGCGCTGGAAGGGCTGCGCCGCCGCGACGCAGAAGGTTATCGACGAAGGCCACAAGAACTTCTCGTTCACGGTGAACGCGTTCGGCGAATTCACCCTGCCCGAAAAAGTCGACCTGTTCTGGATCACGCAGAATTATCACGACCTGCACATCGCCGAATACGGCGCGGTCGACATGGCCGTGTTCAACAAGCACGTGTTCGATTCGCTGAAGCCCGGCGGGATTTATTTCATCCTCGACCATGCCGCCAATGCCGGCATGACGCCGGCCGAGATGGCCAAGCTGCATCGCATCGAGAAATCGCAAGTGATCGCCGAGGTCATAGCGGCCGGCTTCAAGCTGGTGGCCGAGGGCGATGCCCTCGCCCGCAGCGACGACGACCACACCAAGCCGATCTTCGACCTGCACGGCAAGACCGATCAGTACATGCTGAAATTCATCAGGCCTTAGCCGGCGATGATCGGCACATAGTAGTCGACGACGGCGCCCGCCTTGCCCGGCGCGAAGCCTTCGGCATAGGCCTCGAAGTCCGGGCCGTTGGCGAGCTTGTAGGGCGCGTTCGGCAGGATTTTCGACCAGATCGCTTCGGTGGCGGCGCGCATCTGCGGGTGCAGCTCGCCGGCGTCGAGGGTCTGGCGGAAGACGAGATAGGTTTGCTCGGGCACCGGCCAGAGCTCAAGCCCGTCGGGCAGTTTCGCATCCGGCGCGACCTCGACGCCGGCCATGTAGCGGAAGCTGCCGTCGCTCGCCAGGCCGCCCCAGCACACGCCATAGGTGCGAAAGCCGCGCTGGCCGGCGAGCGGCAGGTTCGACACCAGCGTGTCCCACAGCGCCGGAATCCGGTTCTTGGTCTCGTCGTTGAAGCGCGCCGAGGCGCCGACGACCGCGAAACCCGCCCGCCTCACCGGTTCGGGCTGCTGCACCAGGTCGAGTTTCACATTCGCCGCCGCCGTCATGATTCTCTCCCGTTCGCTCCGGTTGGATTTGGCTTCGCGCTTGAACTGGCCGGGCGGCGCGCCATGGGCGCGGCGGAAGGCGCGGGTGAACGCCTCCTGACTCTCGAAGCCGCAATCGAAGGCGAGTTCGGCGAGCGCCGGCGGGTTCGGCGCCTCCAGCCGCTCGGCAGCATGCGCCAGGCGCAGGCCGCGGACATGGCTCATCGGGCTTTCGCCGAAATGCGCCGCGAAGGCGCGGCTGAAATGATAGGGCGACAGGCCGGCGACGGCGGCCAGCGAGGCGACGCTGAGCGGCGCGAACAGCTGCGCCGCGATGTGGGCCTCGACCCGCGCCCAGAAGCCGTTCTTGTCCGGAAGGTGTTTCGCAGCGCTCATGGGAACCGAGGATGGAGCAGGTTTGGCCTCACGTCCTGACCGGGCTTGCTATGGCGGCAGCCTTTTCGACCTCCAGGACGTTGCAACAACATCCCGGAGCCCGCCATGAAACAACCAGGCATCTCGAATACCGCACAGGAAGACCAGGAGGCGAAAAGCGCCGCCGACCGCGCCCGTTTCCGCGCCGAGACCGAAAAGCTCGGGGCCCGCATCAAGACCGGCGACGGCGCGGTCTTGGGCGGCGAGGAAACCAAGCCCGGCCAGATGGACGGCGACGAAAACATCTCGCCCAACGCGCCGCAATCCGAGATCGAGCGGGCGGCGGCGGGCAAGAAGCCGGGCGGCTAGGCCGCAAATCGCACAGCTTTCGAAGGGGGAATCAGCCTGCCAAAGACAGGCGGACCCGGTGTTCTCAGCGCTTTGTTCCCGCCAGCGGAACGGTCTGAGAACGATATCTTGTATATTTCCGCGTTTTCAACGCATTAGCCAGCGGCTTGCCAATGAGAACAAACAGTGTACTTTATGCGTCTCGTGGCGGCGGCTTGGGTTTTCCCGGCCGCTCTGAAATAAGGAGACGGATCTCATGTCACAGGCGGCTTTGCGGGTAGTGGCCAAGGAAGACAACGAAAAGAAGCGGGCGCTCGAAGCGGCCCTGGTCCAGATCGACCGGGCCTTCGGCAAGGGCTCGGTCATGAAGATGGGCGCCCGGGATTTGGGCCTGGCGACCGACGCGGTTTCGACCGGCTCGCTCGGGCTCGATATCGCGCTCGGCATCGGCGGCTTGCCGCGCGGCCGCGTCATCGAGGTCTATGGCCCCGAATCCTCGGGCAAGACCACGCTGGCGCTGCATGTCGTCGCCGAAATCCAGAAGAAGAAGGGCATCGCCGCCTATATCGATGCCGAGCATGCGATGGACCCGGGCTATGCCAAGAAGCTGGGCGTCGACATCGACGAGATGCTGATCTCGCAGCCGGACACGGGCGAGCAGGCGCTGGAGATCTGCGACACGCTGGTGCGCTCGGGCGGCGTCGACATCGTGGTGATCGACTCGGTCGCGGCGCTGACGCCCAAGGCCGAGCTCGAGGGCGAGATGGGCGATTCCCTGCCCGGCCTGCAGGCGCGGCTGATGAGCCAGGCGCTGCGCAAGCTCACCGCCTCGATCGCCAAGTCCAACACCATCGTGCTGTTCATCAATCAGATCCGCATGAAGATCGGCGTGATGTTCGGCAATCCGGAGACCACGACCGGCGGCAACGCGCTGAAATTCTACGCCAGCGTGCGCCTCGACATCCGCCGCATCGGCGCGATCAAGGACCATGACGAGGTCATCGGCAACCAGACCCGCGTCAAGGTGGTCAAGAACAAGGTCGCCCCGCCCTTCAAGCAGGTCGAGTTCGACATCATGTACGGTCATGGCATTTCCAAGACCGGCGAGCTGCTCGACCTCGGCGTCAAGGCCGGGGTGGTGGAGAAATCCGGCTCCTGGTTCTCCCATGACGGCAACCGCATCGGCCAGGGCCGCGAGGCCGCCAAGACCTTCCTCAAGGCCAACCCGGCCATTGCCGATGCGATCGAAGCCGCGGTGCGCAACAATGCCGGCCTGATCGGCCAGAACCTGGCGCTCGGCGGCGAGGCCAAGGACGACGAGGAAGACGACGAATAAGGCTCGTCAGAAGACAGCGTTCGTTCCTCCATTGGCATGAGGGAACGACTCCGGCGAAGGGGCGCTCCCGCCACGGAGCGCCCCTTCGTTTTTTGGAAGAGGGGCGTTTTCCTGTGACCGGGCGCCGGTACGCTGCCGCTACCAGCCCCGGCCATCCATGTGCGCCGGCGCCTCTATTCGCCGAGCTCGTTCAGCCACGCCTGCGCCAGGCGCGGTTCGCCCGGATCATTCTCCGCCCTGCGGCCACGCAATTCCTGCAAGCGGGCGAAAAGCGGGAACGGTTCGGTGATTCCAAGGCGCGCGCGCAGACCGTCGCTCTCGCCGCCCAGGGCAAACAGCGCCTTGGCGCCGGAGGACGCGAACGCCTGTTCGGCCATCCCGCGCGGCAGATCCGGCAGATGCCCATTTTGGTCGAACAACCCCCAATGACCGGCGGCACAATCGCGCAACGCCGCGACGAGCATGGCCCGAAAGTCGGCTTCCGCCGCCGCCAATTCCTGCTCGATTTTCTCCCGACGCCGTTCGCGCATGACCGCCGCTATGCAAAAGCAGCCTAGTGAACCCCAGTTTCCTCGTTCTGGACACCCAATTCGCCCAACGGGTACAAGCTTCCCATGACCAGCAGCCTTTCCGACGTCCGCGCCTCGTTCCTGGATTTCTTCCGCGACCGCCAGCATTCGGTGGTGGCGTCCTCGCCGCTGGTGCCGCGCAACGACCCGACGCTGATGTTCACCAATGCCGGCATGGTGCAGTTCAAGAACGTCTTCACCGGCGCCGAGAAGCGGCCCTACAAGCGCGCCACCTCGGTCCAGAAATGCGTACGCGCCGGCGGCAAGCACAACGACCTCGACAATGTCGGCTATACGGCGCGGCACCACACCTTCTTCGAGATGCTGGGCAATTTCTCGTTTGGCGACTATTTCAAGGAAGACGCCATCGCCTATGCCTGGGACTATCTCTCGGGCACGCTGAAGCTGCCCAAGGACAGGCTGTGGGTGACGGTCTACCCGACCGACGACGTCGCGCGCGCGCTGTGGAAGAAGATCGCCGGCATCAGCGACGACCGCATCGTCGGCCATCCCGACAATCTGTGGGCGATGGGTCCCTTGGGGCCTTGCGGCTATTGCTCGGAAATCTTCTACGACCAGGGCGACGGCGTCGCCGGCGGCCCGCCGGGCTCGCCCGACGAGGACGGCGACCGCTTCCTGGAATTCTGGAATCTCGTCTTCATGCAGTTCGAGCAGGTCGACGAGAACACCCGCATCGATCTGCCCAAGCCGTCGATCGACACCGGCATGGGCCTGGAGCGCATCACCGCGATCCTGCAAGGCGTGACCAACAACTACGACGTCGACCTGTTCCGCCACCTGATCGCCGCCTCGGTGGAATTCTCCGGCGCCAGGAACGAGGGCGAGGCGGTCTTCAGCCACCGCGTCATTGCCGACCATCTGCGCGCCACTTCGTTCTTGATCGGCGACGGCGTGCTGCCGTCGAATGAGGGCCGCGGTTATGTCCTGCGCCGGATCATGCGCCGCGCCATGCGGCACGCGCACCTGATCGGCGCGAAGGATCCGTTGATGCACCGGCTGGTGCCGGCACTGGTGGCCGAGATGGGCGGCGCCTATCCCGAACTGAAGCGCGCCGAGACCTTGATCGGCGAGACGCTGAAGCTGGAAGAGATCCGCTTCCGCGACACGCTGGCGCGCGGGCTGAAGCTGCTGGACGAAGCCAGCTTCAGCCTGTCGCAAGGGGGCACCCTGGCCGGCGAGGTCGCGTTCAAGCTCTACGACACCTATGGCTTCCCGCTCGACCTGACGCAGGACGCGCTGAAGGCCAAGGGCATCGGCGTCGACACCGGAGGCTTCGACGCGGCGATGCAGAAGCAGCGCGCCGAGGCCCGCAAGGCCTGGGCCGGCTCGGGCGAGGCCGCCGCCGACACGCAATGGTTCGCGGTGCGCGACGAGTTCGGCTCGACCGAGTTCTTCGGCTACGACACCGAGGAGGCCGAAGGAAAAGTCCTCGCCATGTTCAAGGGCGGCGCGCGCGTGCCATCCGCCGGCGCAGGCGAGACCGTGCTGCTGCTCACCAACCAGACGCCGTTCTACGCCGAATCCGGCGGCCAGGTCGGCGACCAGGGCGCGATCACGGGGCCGAAGGGCGAGGGCATCGTCGAGGACACCGAGAAGAAGCTCGGCAGCCTGCATGTCCATGTCGTGAAGATGACCAAGGGCACGATCAAGGTCGGCGACGCCGTAGACCTGAAGGTAGACGGCGAGCGCCGCCGCGCGACGCGCGCCAACCATTCGGCGACGCATCTGCTGCATGCCGCGCTGCACCGCGTGCTGGGCGGACATGTGCAGCAGAAGGGTTCGCTGGTCGCGCCCGACCGGCTGCGCTTCGACTTCAGCCATCCCAGGCCCGTGACGCCGGACGAGCTCGCGCGCGTCGAGCAGATGGTCAACGACGTCATCCGGCAGAACACCGACGTGACGACGCGGCTGATGCCGACGGATCAGGCGGTTGCAGAGGGTGCGCAGGCGCTGTTCGGCGAGAAATACGGCGATGAGGTGCGCGTGCTCAGCATGGGCAGCGACGTCGGCGGCGAGAAGCACTATTCGGTCGAATTGTGCGGCGGCACGCATGTGCACCGCCTGGGCGACATCGGCCTGTTCACCATCCTGTCGGAGAGCGCGGTGGCGGCCGGCGTCCGCCGCATCGACGCGCTGACCAGCGAGGGCGCGCGGCGCTATCTCTCTGGCCAGGCGGAAATCGCGCGCGATGCCGCCGCGGTGCTCAAAACGAGCGCCGCCGAATTGCCGGCGCGGGTGGCTGCGTTGCTGGAAGAACGCCGCAATCTGGAAAAAGAGTTGTCTGCCGCCAAACGCAGCATGGCGCGGTCGGGAACCATGTCCGCGAACGTCGCTTTGGCGGACATGACGTCATCGCCAACCGTGCAAAGAGCCGGTCAGAAGATGGTGGGCGACATCAACACGATTTTGCGGGTCATCGATGGAATTCCGGCAAAAGAATTGAAGCCGTTGGTCGACGAGATGAAGCAGGACATCAAATCCGGCGTCGTCGCGATTGTGACGATGGACGAAAGCGGCAAGGCCTCGCTCGTGGTCGGCGTCACGCCCGACCTGACGGCGCGCATCAGCGCGGTCGATCTCGTCAAGCTCGGCGCCGAAGCGCTGGGCGGCAAGGGCGGCGGCGGGCGGCCCGACATGGCGCAGGCCGGCGG
>OLLF01000114.1_pt1 | contig 11462 bp, 13 predicted proteins | sample 1604471 | NCBI WGS metagenome assembly OLLF01 (sample SAMEA104055714, study PRJEB20765) | soil metagenome | isolation source: soil
GAGGGGGCCCAGCGCCGCAGCGCGGCGCCTTGCGTCCGCCCCCTCCGTCTTGCCCGCGAAGTGCGGGCAATCCACCTCCCCCGTAACAACGGGGGAGGAAAGGGTGAGGCTCGCCTAGATGTCTCTCATCGCCACCTACATCGCCCCTCGCACCGCCACCGTCGGCGACTATTTCGCGCTGCTGAAGCCGCGCGTCATGTCGCTGGTGATCTTCACGGGTCTGGCCGGGATCATCGCGGCGCCGGGGCATATCGGCCTCGCCACCGGCTTCGTCGCGCTGCTCTGCATCGCGGTCGCGGCCGGCGCCTCGGGCGCGCTCAACATGGCCTATGAGGCCGACATCGACGCCCTGATGTCGCGCACCGCCAACCGCCCCGTCGCGGCCGGCCACATCGCGCCCGGCGAGGCGCTCGGCTTCGGCTGGACGCTCAGCGTCGCCGCCGTGACGCTGATGGGCTTGTTCGTGAACGTCACAGCCGCCCTGCTGCTCGCCTTCACCGTCTTCGTCTATGTCGGCGTCTACACGCTCTGGCTCAAGCGCCGCACGCCGCAGAACATCGTCATCGGCGGGCTCTCGGGCGCGCTGCCGCCCGCCATCGGCTGGGCCGCGGTGACCGGCGATCTCAGCCTCGCGCCCATCCTGCTGGTCGCCATCATCTTTATGTGGACGCCGCCGCATTTCTGGGCGCTGTCGCTGTGGCGCTCCGACGATTACGCCCGTGCCGGCGTGCCGATGATGCCGGTGGTGCGCGGCAAGCCCTCCACCCGCCGCCAGATCCTGGCCTATACGGCGTTGCTGATTCCGCTCGGCCTCGCGCCCGCCGCCATCGGCCTCGCCGGCCCGTTGTATCTCGCCTGTGCCGGCGCCATCGGCGCCTGGTTCGCCTTCGAAGCCGTCGCGACCTGGCGCGAAACCGACACGATCAAGGAGCCGGCCGCCAAGCGCCTGTTCCGCGTCTCGCTGGTCTACATGTTCGCGCTGTTCGCGGCGCTGATCGCCGAGCCTCTGCTCCACATCGCGCCCTTCGCGGCGTGGCTGTGAGGCCCCCACTGTGGAGAGGATGGCGATGAGCGACATCGACGACAAGAACCGGCGCCGGCGCTCGATCGCCATCGCGCTTGGACTGGGCGCCCTGGTGGTTCTGTTTTACATCATGACGATGGTGCGGGTTCACCCGTAGAAAAGAAGGTTGACGATCATGGCCAATTCCGAGGTCAAGCACGACTACCACCTGGTCGACCCCAGCCCGTGGCCGATCGTCGGCTCCATCGCCGCCTTCACGATGCTGATCGGCGCCGTGTTCTGGATGAACAAGGACTACACCGGCTTCTTCGGCCTGCCGGTGAACGGCCAGCCCTGGATCTTCATCATCGGCTTCGCGCTGGTGCTGTTCACCATGGCCGGCTGGTGGCGCGACGTCATCGGCGAGTCCGTCGTCCGCGGCGACCACACCCCGGTCGTCAAGCTGCACCTGCGCTACGGCATGCTGCTGTTCATCGCCTCCGAAGTGATGTTCTTCGTCGCCTGGTTCTGGGCCTATTTCAATTCGGCGATCTTCTTCAGCGACGTCTCCATCGGCTCCTGGCCGCCGTCGGGCATCATCACGCTCGATCCTTGGCACTTCCCGCTGCTCAACACGCTGATCCTCTTGACCTCGGGCACGACGGTGACCTGGGCGCATCACGCCATCCAGCATGGCGACCGCAAGGGCGCCATCCAGGGCCTGGTCCTCACCGTGCTGCTCGGCGCCTCGTTCACCTGCGTGCAGGCCTATGAGTACGCCCACGCGCCGTTCACCTTCGGCTTCAACCACCTGGCGCTGGTGCCGTTCACCGACGCGGCGCATGCCAGCCTCACCGCCGGCGTCGGCAATTTCGACGCCATCTACGGCTCGACCTTCTTCATGGCGACGGGCTTCCACGGCTTCCACGTCCTGATCGGCACGATCTTCCTGGCCGTCTGCCTGGCACGCGCCATCGCGGGACAATTCACGCCGACACGCCATTTCGGCTTCGAGGCCGCCGCCTGGTACTGGCACTTCGTCGACGTGGTGTGGCTGTTCCTGTTCGCCTGCATCTACGTCTGGGGCGCCGGACCGGTCGTCGCCGGCTGAGATGACGTGACAGGCCCCAGCATCGTTCAGGCGAGCCTGTTGGGGCGTTGTCCGCGTTGCGGCCAGGGCCGGCTGTTCAAGGGCTATATTGCCATCGCGCCCGCCTGCACCGCCTGCGGCCAGGACTTCACCGCCTTCGACGTCGGCGATGGCGCCGCCTCGCTGGTCATCCTGGTGGTCGGCGCCATCGTCGTCGGCCTCGCGCTGGTCGTCGAGTTCACCTTCCAGCCGCCGCTCTGGGTGCATGCCATGCTGTGGGCGCCGCTGATCGTGATCCTGACCTTCGGCTTCCTGCGCGTGATCAAGTCGGCCTTGCTGGTGCTGCAGTACAGGCACAAGGCGGGCGAGGGCCGCCTGGACGCTTGAGCGTCGTGTGCTACCCGACGCGATGTGATATGGTGCTGCGATGAATGCTACTGATCTCCTTGCGCGCATCCGGTCCGAGCCGGGAAAAATGGGTGGGAAACCCATCATCCGTGGCCGTCGCGTGACGCCCGGGATGGTGCTTGCCATGCTGGCCCAAGGCGCAGATCGGCAGGCGGTGCTCGAGGCCTATCCCGTTCTTGAGCCGGACGACATCGATGCCTGCCTCTTATATGCCGCGCGGTTGAGCGAGCTTGCGGCTGAAGAAGGTCTTGTCGTCGCGGCCGAATAGGTGCGCATCCTGGCGGACACGAACATCGTCGCTCCGGCGGTCCGGGCGCTGCGTGAGGCTGGTCATGATGTGGTCTATGCCGCGGAGCGGGCATTGGACCCTGGAGATGCTGCTTTGCTGGCCGAAGCCGCGAAAGAAGGACGTATTTTTGTCAGCAAGGATCGGGACATCGGTACTCTGGTCCATCGCGATCAGCTGCCGCATCGCGGCGTCCTTCTTCTAGACGATCTTGGGGATGCAGGTGCGGAAGCGCGGCTGATCGTTGCTGTACTCGTATCTGGTGGCGGCCAACTTGCCGCAGGCGGTTTCCTTCGTGCCGGGCGTAACGGTATTCGTGAACCCCAGTGAACCGAGCCGATTGACAAGATGTTCTTCCGCCCGCTCCCCGCGCTCACCGCCGCCTGCGCGCTGCTCTTCGCCTTCCTGATCGGCCTCGGCGTCTGGCAGCTCCAGCGCCTGCACTGGAAGCTCGATCTCATCGCCGCCGTGAACCGCAACCTGGCCGCCGCCCCCGTCACGCTCGACCAGGCGCTGGCGCTGGGCCCGGCGGCGCAGTACCGCCGCGTCGCGCTGCAAGGCCGCTTCAACAATTCGCACGAAGCCTACGTCTTCGGCACCGGCGTCGAGGGCGCGCCGGTCTTCCACGTCATCGTGCCGTTCGAGACCGACGACGGCCGCGTCCTCCTCGTCGATCGCGGCATCGTCCCGCGCGACATGCGCAATCCCGCCACGCGCCAGGGCGGCATCCACAATGGCGAGAGCCGCCTGGTCGGCGTCTGGCACGATCCGGAGCCGCCCGGCGCCTTCACCCCGCCGCCCGACCTCGCCAGGCGCATCTGGTACTCGCGCAATGTCGGCGGCATGGCGCGGGTGGACCACGAAGTGCTGGCGGCGAATGTCCTGATCGAGGCCGATGCCACCCCCAACCCCGGCGGCTGGCCGCGCGGCGGCCAGACCGTGGCGAATTTCCGCAACGAGCACCTGCAATACGCCATCACCTGGTTTTTGATGGCGGCGGCGCTCCTGGGCGTGTATCTCGCCTACCATGCGTCACGCGGTCGCCTGGGCTTGAAGGCCAAGGATTGATTTCCTACATAGCGCTTTCAAGAATTTGTCCCGGCCTGCTCGCGAGAGGGGAGGGGGTCAGGACCAGATTTGCCAAACAATGATCAACATTTTGTGAGTACGCGGGGCGAGGCCCCCAGCGCTGGATACGCCGAGATCCTCTTGGCCGGCCTCGCGCCCGACGGCGGCCTGTATCTGCCGCAGGCCTGGCCCCAGATCACCCCCGCCGAGCAGGCCGGTTTCGCCGGCCGGCCCTACACCGACGTCGCCTTCACGATCCTCCGGCGCCTCGCCGCCGGCGCCTTCACGGACGCAGAGCTCAAGGCCGACATCGCCGCCGCCTACGCGACCTTCGAGGACGCCGCTATCGCGCCCTTGGTCGAGATCGGTCCGGACCTCCACCTGCTTGAGCTCTTCCACGGCCCGACGCTGGCCTTCAAGGACATCGCGCTGCAGGTCCTCGGCCGCCAGTTCGCCCGCGCGCTCGCGGCACGCGGGGGCAGGGCGACCGTCGTCGCCGCGACCTCGGGCGACACCGGCTCCGCCGCCATCGCCGCGCTGGGCGGCCTCGCCAACATCGACGTCTTCGTGCTGCACCCCAAAGGCCGCGTCAGCGAGGTGCAGCGCCGCCAGATGACGACCGCGCCCCACGCCAACGTCCACAACATCGCGCTGGAGGGAACCTTCGACGACTGCCAGGCCATCGTGAAAGCGCTGTTCGCGGAAACGGAATTCGCGGCCGCGGTCAACCTCACCGCCGTCAACTCGATCAACTTCGCGCGCATCGCCGCACAATGCGTCTATTACTTCACCGCCACCGCGCAGCTCGGCAAGCCCGCCACCTTCGTCGTGCCGACCGGAAATTTCGGCGACGTCTTCGCCGGCGAGGCCGCCATGCGCATGGGCCTGCCCATCGAAAGCCTCGTCGTCGCCACCAACGCCAACGACATCCTGGCGCGTGTGCTCCAGACCGGCGTCTACGAGCCGCACGCCGTGCAGCCCTCGCTCAGCCCGTCGATGGACATCCAGGTCGCGAGCAATTTCGAGCGCGCCCTGTTCGAAGCCTGTGGCCGCGATGCCGATTGGTTGCGCGGCGCGATGGCAACCTTTGCGCGCGACAAGCGCCTCACGCTCCCCGCGAATGTCCTTGCCGCCCTGCGCGCCCGCTACGTCGCCGCGCGCTGCGACGATGCCGAGACCCTCGCGACTATCAAGCGCGTGCACGCCGAATCCGGCCGCCTGATCGATCCGCACACCGCCGTCGCGCTGCACGCCGCTTACCAGATGAACCGCCGCGCCGGCGCACCCGTCGTCGTCCTCTCGACGGCGCACCCGGCCAAATTCCCCGATGCCGTCGCCCGCGCGACGGGCGTCACACCACCCCTGCCGCCCCGCCTCAAGGGCCTGTTCGAGGTCGCCGAACGGCTCGCGATCCTGCCCCACGACAAGGCCTTGGTGCGGGCGCATATCGAGTCTAAGCTGGCCCCATGAAACCTGAAATCACAAGACTTTCCAATGGCTTGACCGTTGTCAGCGATCCCATGCCGGGGCTCGAAAGCGCCATGGTCGGCGTCTGGGTCAATGCCGGCACGCGCAACGAGACGCAGCCCGTCATGGGCATCAGCCACATGCTGGAGCACATGGCCTTCAAGGGCACCGCGACGCGCAGCGCCCGCGACCTCGCCGAGGAGATCGAGGCCGTCGGCGGCTATCTCAACGCCTATACCAGCCGCGAGCAGACCGCGTTCCACGCCCGCGTGCTGAAGGCCGACGTGCCGCTCGGCATCGATCTGCTCGCCGACATCCTGATCCACCCGTCCTTCGCCAAGGACGAGTTGGAGCGCGAGCGCCAGGTCGTGCTCCAGGAAATCGGCCAGGCCTCCGACACGCCCGACGACATCGTCTTCGATCACCTGCAGGCGGTGACCTATCCCGACCAGCCGATGGGCTGGCCGATCCTCGGCCTCGTCGAGACCGTCAGCGCCTACACGCAGGACGACCTGCGCACCTATCAGGGCGCCAACTACCGCGCCGGCGACATGACCTTCGTCGCCTCGGGCGCGGTCTCGCACGACGCCATCGTCAAGCTCGTCTCGGAAAAATTCGCCGGCCTGCGCCCCGGCCCCGCGCCCACGCCGCTGCCGGCACGCTATATCGGCGGCGACTTCCGCAGCGAGGAAGACCTCGAACAGGCGCACATCACCTTCGCGCTGCCGGGCGTGTCGAGCGCCGATCCCGATTTCTACGCGGCGCAGGTCTACGTCACCGCGCTCGGCGGCGGCATGTCCTCGCGCCTGTTCCAGGAAGCGCGCGAGCGCCGCGGCCTGTGCTACGCCATCTCTGCTTTCGCGACGGCCTCGAAGGATGGCGGCACCATCGGCGTCTACGCCGGCACCGGCGAGCGCGAAGCCGGCGAGATCGCCGCCGTCATCGCCGGCGAGATGGAGAAACTCTCCGCCGGCGCCACCGATGCCGAAGTCGCGCGCGCCAAGGCGCAGATGAAATCGAGCCTGCTGATGGGCCTGGAACGTCCCAGCCAGCGCGCCGAGCAGATCGCCGGCCAGATCTATTCCTACGGCCGCGTGCTCAGCACCGAAGAACTCGCCGCCAAGCTCGACGCCGTCGACGCCGCCGCCGTGCGCCGCTTCGGCGCGCAGGTGTTGGAGAACGGCATCCCCGCCATCGCCGCCGTCGGCCCGATCTCCAAGCTGGAGGCTTACGACACCTTCGCCCGCCGCTTCGGCGCGTCGCGCACCCTGCGGGCCGCCGAATAATGAACACAGGCCCCATGGCATTCATGCGGGGCCTGACCTTTCCGGGCGGCCAGCAGCCCGTCATCAAGGGCGGCACGGTCTATCTGCGCTATCCGCGCATGGCGGATTTTCCCGCATGGGCGCGGCTGCGCGGCGAAAGCCGGGCCTTCCTCGAACCGTGGGAACCCGTCTGGGCCGGCGACGAGCTGACCAAGGGCGCCTTCCGCCGCCGCATCAAGCGCTACCAGAAGGAAGCCCGCCTCGACTCCGCCTACGCCTTCTTCGTCTTCCGCCACGAGGACGACGCGCTGATGGGCGGCTGCACGCTGTCCAATGTCCGCCGCGGCGTCACGCAATGCTGCGCGCTCGGCTATTGGGTCGGCGAGCGTTTCGCCCGCCAGGGCTACATGTACGACGCCGTGCGCGCGCTGGTGCCGTTCATCTTCTCGACCCTCGGCCTGCACCGCATCGAGGCGGCTTGCCTGCCATCGAACGATCCGTCGAAGAACCTCCTCACCAAGGCCGGCTTCCGCCAGGAAGGCATCGCGCTGCGCTACCTGCAGATCAACGGCGAATGGCGCGACCACGTCCTGTTCGCCCTGCTGGCCGACGAGGTGAAGGCGTGATGGTCGCTCCTCATTGTCATGGCCCGCGAATGCGGGCCACCCAGTTCACGTCCCGCTCCAAATGGTCAGAACGCGCAGCGACCCGATCTTGCAAGCATCGAAATCGTCGTCACCTGGGTGGCCCGCATTCGCGGGCCATGACAATAACATGGTGATGAAACGATTCGCTTTCGCCGCGGTTCTGGCCGCCAGCGTGCTCGCCGCCTTTGCGGTGATCGCGGCCGCGCCGGCGCCCGCGCCGCCGCCGGTCGACTTCGCCAGTTCCGACGGCGTCATCGAGATCGCCCAGGGCCTCGCGCCCTATCACGCGCCCTCGGCCAGGCCGCAGCCCGACGGCTCGGGCTGGTATCTCATCACCGCGACGAATTCCTCGATCCGCCCCGCCGCCCGCGTGCTGCAGGCCGCCCAGCCGCAAAGCGTCAGCTTCCGCATCCTGCCGCGCCCGACGCGGCCCGCCATCATCGGCGTCGCCAGCTCGGACTCGCTCGTCGTCATCGACAAGCTGAACGCCTATGGCCGCCGCGCCTTCCGCGTCATCGTCCCCCCGGCCTCGACCGTCGCCATCGCGGTGCAGCTCGCCAACGCCGCCGAGCCGCCCTCGATCATGGCCTGGACGGAGCCCGCGCTCGCCGCCCACAACCGTCAGCTCGCGATCTTCGTCACCGCGGTGTGGGCCGTGATCGGCGCCGCGGCGCTGCTCGCCGCCGGCCTCGCCGTCACGCTCGGCCACGCGCCGGCGCGCTGGGCCGCGATCACGCTGCTGCTGATCCTGTTCGAGCGGCTGTCCGAGACCGGCCTGTTCGACGGCAGCCTCGCCACCGCGGTCGGCGGCCCCTACGGACTGATGGCGATGTTCGCCGGCCTGTCGCTGGTCGGCGGCGCGATGCTGGCCGACGCCATCGTTCCGGTGCGCGAGATCTGGCCGCTGTGGCGGCGCTGGCTGCGCTACGGCCTGTGGGCGGTCGTCGGCCTTTCCCTTCTCGCCTATCTCGGCATTCCCGCCGCGACTGTGCTGACCGACACCATCGTCGTGCTCGGCGCCGCCGCCACCGCCGCCTATCTCGTCCACCGCGGCCGCCTCGGCGCCCAGGCCGCCCGCGTCGCCGCGCCCAGTGCCATCGTCCTCGCGCTCGTCACGCTGGCCTCCGCCGCCGCCACCATGAACAACGCCGGCGAGTCCTGGGCGACTTCCGCCGCCGGCGGTTTCGCCGCGGCCGGCGCCTTGCTGCTGGCGCTCGCCGTCGCGGCGGGGGAGGGCATCGCCGTCCTGCCGTTCCAGTCCATCGCCGCCGAGCCGGACCCTTTCCAGCAATCCGTCGCCGCCTATGAAGCCCAGCCGCGCGAGGCGCCGGCAGGCGGCGGCTTCTCCAGCGCGGCGCTGCAGGCCATCGGCGCTTCGCATCAGGGCGTCTTCGATCTCGATTTCGAAGGTGAGGTCGTCAAGCTGTCGCGCGAAGCCGCCGGCCTGATCGGCCTCAGCGAAGCCGCTTCGCGCATCGCGCACGAGGCCTGGATCGCGCGCGTCCACGCCGAGGACCGCGAGGTCTACATCCAGGCGCTCGACGATTACCGCAGCCATCCCGGCCTCGCCTTCCGCGTCGAATTCCGCCTGCGCAGCGAAAGCGGCCGCTATCCGTGGTTCGAATTGCGCGCCACCATGCTCGGCGACCGCGCCCCCGCCGCGCGCTGCCTCGGCCTGATGGCCGACGTCACCACGCGCAAGGAAAGCGAGTCCGAGCTGCTCCAGCGCACCTTGCGCGATCCGCTCACGGGCCTCGGCAATCGCGTCGCGCTGATGGAGGAGCTGGAACAGCTCGGTTCGCGCTTCGCCGGCGCCACCTTCGTCCTGCTCGACATCGACCGCTTCAAGTCCATCCACGCCAGCCTCGGCGACAGCGGCGGCGACGGCCTGCTCACCCAGGTCTCCGAGCGCCTCGTCAAGCGTTTCAAGGGCGTCGCCGAAGTCTTCCGCGTCGGCGGCGACGCTTTTGCCGTCCTCTTTCCCGGCGCCCGCGGCGCGGCCGACGCGGTCGGCAACGAACTGGTCGAGACCTGCGCCGCGCCTTATGCCAAGGACGGCCGTAACATTTTCGCGCCCGCCAGCGTCGGCGTCGCGGTCGGCCGTGACGCGCGCGATCCGCTCGACCTGCTCAAGAATGCCGAGCTTGCCTTGCTCCAGGCCAAGCGCCTCGGCGGCGCCTGCGCCCGCGTCTATTCGCGCGATCTCGAATTGCTCGCGCCCGGCGATGCCGTGGCGCTGGAAACCGACCTGCGCCGCGCCATCGAGGACAAGCAGCTCGACGTCTACTACCAGCCCATCGTCCGGCTCGCCGACGGCACGGTGGCGGGCTTCGAAGCCCTGCTGCGCTGGAACCATCCCACCAAGGGCCTCGTCTCGCCGTCCGACTTCATCGCCCATTCCGAGGAGACCGGCACCATCGTCGCGCTCGGCCGCTTTGCGCTCGAACGCGCCGGCCACGACGTGGCGCAATGGCAGAAATTCTTCCCGCTGAACCCGCCGCTCTTCGTCAGCGTCAACGTCTCGCGCCGCCAGCTGCGCGACGGCGATTTCGCCGTCTTCCTGGGCGCCCTGCTGCACAGCGAGACCATCGCGCCCGGCACGCTCAAGCTCGAAGTCACCGAGAGCACCGTCGCCGCCAACCAGGACGTGCAGGTGGCGCTGGAGCGCGCCAAGGCGCTCGGTGCCGGCATCTCGATCGACGATTTCGGCACCGGCGTCTCCAGCCTCAGCCAGCTCAAATCGCTGCCCTTCGATACCATCAAGATCGACCAGAGCTTCCTCTTGCGCCACACCGACGCCAACACCGCCGCGGACGGCGACACGGTGCTCAAGTCGATTATCTCATTGGCCCACGATCTTCGGCGCAGCGTCGTGGTGGAGGGCGTGGAGAGCGCGAAGGACGCCGCCTGGCTCAAGCAGCTCGGCTGCGAATTCGCGCAAGGCTATTACTTCTCGGAAGCCCTGCCGTCGGCACAGGCGCTGAACTTCATCGCCATGCACTTCGATGTGTCACGCCCGTCCAACCTGCGAGGATAGGCCGGAGAGCCCGGCGCCGAGCTTGCCGAAGGCCAGCCGCCATTTCTCGTCCATGCCGGCGTCGAACACGATCCCCGCATCGGCGTCGCAATGGATCCAGCCATTGGCCGCCATCTCGCTTTCGATCTGGCCCGGTCCCCAGCCGGCATGGCCCAGCGCCATCAGCCAGCGCTCCGGCCCGCGCCCGTCGGCGATGGCGCGCAGCACGTCCACCGTCGGCGTCAGCCCGATCTCCGGCGTCACTGCGACGGTCGCCGGGCGCGTGGCGCGTTCGGCACCGTGCAGCACATAGCCGCGATCGGTCTCCACCGGCCCGCCGAACAGCACCGGATTGCGCGGGGTCGCCGCCGTCACCGGAATGTCCATCTTGGCCATCAGGTCGCGGAACGGCAGCGCCGGGATCGGCTTGTTGACGATGATCCCGAGCGCGCCCTCGTCCGTATGCGAGCACATCAGGATGACGCTCTTCTCGAAGCGCTGATCGGGCATGCCGGGCATGGCGATCAGGAGCTTTCCCTGCAGAAAGCCTTGATTGGACTGTGGTTGCTGTATCCCGCCGGTCGCCATGTCGCAAGGCTACATCCATCCGGAAGTCTTTGCGACCGGCCCGCGCTTCCGCTAAAACCCCTCCCGGCTTTCCAACATTAGGAGAATTTCATGACCGTTCACGTCGGCGACAAGGTTCCTTCCGCGACCCTGATGGAGATGCAGGAGGGCGGCCCCAAGCCCGTCAAGACCGACGACCTGTTTGCTGGCAAGAAAATCGTGGTCTTCGCGCTGCCCGGCGCCTTCACGCCGACCTGCTCGGCCAAGCACGTTCCGGGCTTCGTGCAGAACATCGAGGCGCTGAAGGCCAAGGGCATCGACGAAGTCGCCTGCGTCAGCGTCAACGACGCCTTCGTGATGGGCGCCTGGGGCAAGGACCAGAAGGCCGGCGACAAGGTGCGCATGCTGGCCGACGGCAATGGCGATTTCACCAGGGCGATGGGCCTTGAGATGGACGGCTCGCGCTTCGGCATGGGCAAGCGCAGCCAGCGCTACGCGATGATCGTCGACAACGGCGTCATCAAGGAGCTGAACGTCGAAGAGCCCGGCGCGTTTGCGGTGTCGAGCGCCGAACATGTGCTGAAGCAGTTGTAATTCTGTTTTCCTCCCCCGTTGTTACGGGGGAGGGGGACCGCGAAGCGGTGG
>OLLF01000166.1_pt1 | contig 11410 bp, 9 predicted proteins | sample 1604471 | NCBI WGS metagenome assembly OLLF01 (sample SAMEA104055714, study PRJEB20765) | soil metagenome | isolation source: soil
GTGTCCATCAGCATCTCCCAGAGAATCAGGAGACACCTTCAGAATCCAACCAGACTTCGCCTACAAGCTCTCAAATCCCATATGCGATTCCCCTGCCCATGCTGGGGAGGTGAAAAAGAGGGGCTTCGCCGCTCCCCTCAGCCGTGACAAACTCCCCCCATGGCTGAATCGTCCGCCGAAATCGACACCTTTTCCTATGCCGATCCCGCCGATCCGCGGCTGAAGAAGTTCTTCATCCGCGTCGTCGAGCGGCTGACCGGCCAGCCCTATCTGAAGTGGATCTACGAGGACAACCGCGCCCATCCGGTGGTGGGGGAGAGCTTCTGGTCGGCCGCCATCCGCCGCCTGGAGCTGAAGCTGATCTACAACGAGGCCGAACTCGCCCAATGGCCGAAGACCGGCCCGCTGGTCGTGGTCGCCAACCACCCCTTCGGCGTGCTCGACGGCCTCATCATCTGCGAGATCGTCTCCCGCGTGCGCGAGGATTTCCGCGTCCTGACCAACGCCGTCCTGCTGCGCGCCGAGGAGGTCAAGACCTTCCTCCTGCCGGTCGACTTCGCCGAGACCGAGGACGCGCTCAAGACCAATCTGCGCACCCGCGCCGAGGCCAAGAGCCATCTGATGAAGGGCGGCTGCCTCGTCGTCTTCCCGGCCGGCGGCGTCTCGACCACGCCGACCATCTGGCACAAGCGCGCCGTCGACACCGAATGGAAGAACTTCACCGCGCGGCTGATCGGCCAGGCCAAGGCGCCGGTGGCGCCGGTCTATTTCGCCGGCCAGAACAGCCGCCTGTTCCAGCTCGCCAGCCACATCTCGATGACGCTGCGCCTGTCGCTGCTGTTCAAGGAGGTGCACGACAGGATCGGCAGCGAGATCCATCTGCGCATCGGCGAGCTGGTGCCCTATGAGCGCCTCGCCGGCATCAACGACCGCCAGTCGTTCATGGATATGCTGAAAGACATGACCTATTCGCTCGGCGACGACGTGCCGGACGACCTGCCGAAGACCCGCGTCAAGCGGCCGCGCCGCGCGCCGGACAGCGCGTCATGACGGTCCGCGTCGGCCTGTTCGTCACCTGCCTCGTCGATCTCGTCCGGCCGCAGGTTGGCTTTGCTGCGGTCAAGCTTTTGGAGCAGGCCGGCTGCGACGTCGAAGTGCCCGCCACGCAAACCTGCTGCGGCCAGCCGGCGTGGAACGCCGGAGCCGACAAGGACGCGGCCCAGATCGCGCGCGCCGTCATCGCGGCCTTCGAAGGCTTCGACTATGTCGTGGCGCCGTCCGGCTCCTGCGCCGGCATGATCAAGCGGCATTATCCGGAAGTGTTCGAGAAGGATGCGACGTGGCTCCCCCGCGCCCGCGCGCTGGCGGCGAAGACGCATGAACTGATGTCGTTCCTGGTGAAGGTTCGCGGAATGACCGGTGTGCCGGCGACGTTCGCGCACAAGGTCTGTTATCACGACTCGTGTTCGTCGCTGCGCGAGATGGGCGTGAAGGGCGAGCCGCGCGCCCTGCTCGCCTCCGTGGACGGTCTCTCCCTCGCCGAGATCACCGATCCGCAGACCTGTTGCGGCTTCGGCGGACTCTTCAGTGTGAAATACCCGGAAATCTCCGAGCGCATGGCGGACGACAAGATCGCCGACGCCTGCGCGACCGGCGCCGACACACTGATCGGCGGCGACCTCGGCTGCCTGCTGCACCTTGCGGGCCGCATGAAGCGGCAAGGCAAGACGCTGCAGGTTCGTCATGCAGCGGAAGTGCTGGCGGACATGGGCGGCGAGCCGGCGCTGGGCGAACCGTGAACCAGGACCCGCGCAACTTCCAGGCCAATGCGCGCACCGCGCTCAAGGACCCGCTGCTGCGCCCGGCGCTCGGCCGGCTCAAGACCCATTTCGGCGCCGGACGCGCCGCGGCGGTGGCGCGCTATGGCGATTTCGAAGCCTTGCGCGAAGCCGGCCGCGACATTCGCGACTACGCCGTCACGCATCTTGACGAACTCCTCGTCACCTTCGAGGCCTCCGTCGTCGCACGCGGCGGCACGGTGCATTGGGCGCGCGACGCGGCCGAGGCGCGGCGGCTGATCCTCTCCATCCTGCAGGACGTCGGCGCCAAGACCGTCACCAAGGGCAAGTCCATGGTGACGGAGGAGATCGCGCTCAACCCGTTCCTCGAAGCCAACGGCATCGTGCCGGTCGAGACCGACCTCGGCGAATACATCATCCAGCTGCGCCAGGAGCCGCCCAGCCACATCATCGCGCCCGCCTTCCACCTCTCCAAGGAGCAGGTCGCCGAGACCTTCCGCGCCGCGCACACCGAGCTCGATCCGGCGCGATCGCTGGACGAGCGCAACGCGCTGGTGCAGGAGGCGCGCGCCATGCTGCGCCGGCAGTTCGAGGCCGCGGACGCCGGCATCACCGGCGCCAATTTCCTCAGCGCCGCCGACGGCGCGGCGGTGATCGTCACCAATGAGGGCAATGGCGACCTGACGCGGTTGCTGCCCAAGACCCACATCGTCGTCACCGGCATCGAGAAGGTCGTCGCCGACATGGCCGATGTCGCCGTGCTGTTGCGCCTGTTGCCGCGCTCGGCGACCGGGCAACCGATCTCGACCTATGTCAGCGTCATGGCGGGCCCGCGCGGTTCGGGCGAGGCGGATGGGCCGGAGAATTTCCACGTCGTGCTGGTCGACAATGGCCGCTCCGGCCTGATCGGCACCGAGGCGCAGGACGTCTTGCGCTGCATCCGCTGCAGCGCCTGCATCAATCATTGCCCGATCTACGGCGCCATCGGCGGCCATGCCTACGGCGCGACCTATATGGGGCCGATCGGCGCGGCGCTCAATCCGGGCATGATGAGCGTCGCCGAGGCGGGGCATCACGCCAACGCCTCGACCTTCTGCGGCCGCTGCGCGGAGGTCTGCCCGGTGATGATCCCGCTGCCGAAGATCATGCGCCACTGGCGCGCCGCGGAATACGCGCAAGGCCTGGCGCCGAAGGCGATCACCGCGGGGCTCGGCCTCTGGGCTTTCGCGGCCAAGCGGCCGGCGCTCTATCGCTTCGGCGCGTCTTTCCTGGCGCGGTTTTTGAAACTGATCGGCCGGGGCGGCACGGTGCATGCGCTGCCCGTGATGCGCGGCTGGTTCGCGGTGCGCGATTTTCCGGTGCCGCAGGGCAAGACGTTTCACGCGCAATGGCGGGCGCGGCGATGAGCGGCCGCGAAACCATCCTCGCGTCGATCCGCGCGCGGCGGCTGGCGCAGACGCCGAGACCCGCGCCCTATCGCGCCCCGCCGACCGAGGGCGACCTGGCTCAAATCTTCGCGAAAAAACTCTCCGCGCAATTCGCCGATGTGCGGATGCTGGACTCGATGGCCGACGTGCCCGCCGCCATCGCCGAAATCCTGCGCGGGCGCAACATGGCGGCGCGCATCCACATCCCGCCGGACAGTGAACTCGGCGCGCTCGATCTTCCCAATGTCGAGATCCGCCGCGAGCCGCCCGGCGCCTTCGACGCCGCGGTCACCGTCGCGCCCTTCGCCATCGCCGAGACCGGCACGCTGGCCTACACGTCCGCGCAAGGCGCGCCCGCGTCGTGGCACTTCCGCCCGGTGCTGGAGATCGCGATCCTGCGCGCCTCTTCGATCGTCGCCGAGTTGGAAGACGTCCTCGCCGCCCTGCCCGCCGGCCTGCCGTCGACATTGAATCTCGTCAGCGGCCCCTCGCGCACCGGCGACATCGAGCAGACCATGGAACTCGGCGCGCATGGACCAAAGGCGCTGACGGTATTGATCGTAAAAGGTTGAATGCCGTCTTTTAAAGGCGTATGAAGTTCGTGTCAGTCGGCTGATTCGAGTTGGCTCCCCCATTCATCCGCGTTTCGAGAGGGAGCCAAAAAATGGCGACTTGCCGCTGTCTTACGTCCAGCACTAATCCTCAACAGATCTTAGTGCGCCTTCATCCTCCAGCAGAAATCTGTTTGAACTGTGTACAAGGACTGACGCTCGCATATGCGATTGCGCATCCGAGCTGGCGGCGCCAACTTATAAAAACGTTGACGGAATTGGCCTCCCAGAGCGGTTTTGGGTTGGCTTAACTCACCTCCAAATCCGTCATCGCCCGCTTTATGCGGGCGACCCATTTTTTGACTCAGCGGAGAGAAAGATGGGTTGCCCGGACAAGCCGGGCAATGACGGATTTAGAGTGGGTAGTTTCAAACTGAACTGACTCTACGCGATCCCCAACTCCCTTCGCGCGAACTCAGACGCCGACTTGTAGTCCGCCTTGCCGTTGGGGGCGCGCAGATTGACGCCGGCGATCAGCACACGCTTGGGCGTCTTGTAGCCGGCCAGCGCTTCGCGCACATGCGCCCGCAACGCCGCCTCGTCGAACGCCGCGCCGGGCGCCAGCTTGACGAGGCCGGTGATCGCCTGGCCCCATTTGTCGTCCGGCACGCCCAGCACCAGCGCGTCCTCGACCGCGGGATGCGTCTTCAGCGTCTCCTCGACCTCTTCGGGGAAGACCTTCTCGCCGGCGGTGTTGATGCAGTTGCTGCCGCGGCCGAGCAGGATGATGCGGCCGTCGGCCTCGACGATGGCGTAGTCGCCGGGAATGGAGAAGCGCTTGCCGTTGATCTCCTTGAACAGCCGGTTGGTCTTCTCCTCGTCCTTGTAATAGCCGACCGGCAGCACGCCGCCGACGGCGAGGCGGCCCGTGAGGCCGCTGCCCGGCGCGATCGGCTGGTCCTCGTCGTCGATCACGATGGCGTTGGGCCCGATGGTGAAAGCGGCGGTCGGGATATCCATGCCGCGCTGCGTCACCGACACGCCCATGCCGAGCGCCTCGGTCGAGGAGAAGGCGTCGGTCAGCGCCGCCTGCTCCGGCAGGTGCGCCAGCAGGCCGTGCTTGACCTCGGCGCTCCACATCGCGCCCGAGGAGCCGATGCCGACGACCGACGACACGTCGTACTTGCCGGGATTCTCGTCCAACGCGCGCAGCAGGGGCTTGCCGAAAGGGTCGCCGACGATCGCCATGTTGGTGACGCGGTTCGTCTCGACCGCCGCCCAGATCGCGTGCGGATCGAGCGAGGTGTTGTCCACCGTGACGACGCAACCGCCCATCAGGATAGTCGACATGGTGCCGAAGAAGCCGGTGCCGTGCATCTGCGGACAGGCCGGCAGGTAGCGCACATTCATGTCGCCGGAGGCGCGCACGAAGGCGAGAATCTCGTCCATGTGCGCCGGCAGCTTGCCGGTGGCGACGAAGATGCGCGCCAGAAGCGTGGCGGAAAGATCGCCTTGCGCGTACATCACGCCCTTGGGCATGCCGGTGGTGCCGCCGGTATAGACCATCACCTGGTCGTGCGGCGAGCGTTCGATGCCGAGCCTGGCGCCGCTGCCGGCCGTCGCGAGCTTCTCATACGGCGTCGCGAACGCGGCGATGTCGAGGCCGCCGACCTCGACGAACACCTTGACCTTGCCCAGCTGGTTGTGGATCTGCGCCACCGCATCACGAAACTCGGCGGCATAGACGACCACAGCGGCGTCGGAATTGTCGACGATGTAGCGCACCTCCTCCGGCTTGTAGCGGTAGTTGACGTTGACATGGGTCAGCCGCCCCAGGAAGCAGGCGCCGGTCGTCTCGCCATATTCGATGCCGTTGCGCATGTAGAACGCGACCTTGTCGCCGGGCGCGACGCCCTTCGCATGCAGGTTGCGCGCGATGTTGTTCATCCGCTTGGTCGCGGAAGCCCAGTCGATGACGCGCGTGCCATGCACGAAGGCCGGCGCCTCCGGCGGCACGATGGTCGATACGGCATCGATGATGTCGCCGAAATTGAAGGCCTGAGGCGCTGCCGGTATTTTTTCCGCAAGTTCACGCATCAGGTCGCTTTCCCCACCGCTTCGATTTTGCTCACCGAGATGTTCTTGCCCCAATGCGACTGCACCTTGCGGCGGAAATGGTCGGGACGCTCCTTCAGGTAGCGCGTCGCCAGCCACAGGCGCTTGAGATGCCGCTTGTAGCCGGCCGCGACGTCGTCCTGGTATTCCTGGCGGCCGTGCAGGACGTGGTAGTTGTTGATGAACTGCATCTCGCCGGGCGCGAGGTCCATGTAGACGTTGTAGCGCGGATCGCGCGCCATGTCGGTCACGACCTTCAGCGCCTCGCGCGCGGCGTCCGACAGGCGCGGCGCCTCGGCATGCTTCTGCGACGCCAATATATATTGCGGGATATAGCGGACGAAGAGCCGGTCCTTGTGCTCGGTGAAGACCGGGAAATTGTAATACGGCTTGTGCCCCAGCGCCTGTTCGCCGCGCGCGTCGTTGGGAAGCGCCTCATACAGCGCGGCGACGAGGTCGGGCCGCGTCTTCACCAGCTCGTTGTAGATCGCCACGATGTTGGCGACGCAGGAAAGCCCGCCCGACTTCGCCTTGCGCAGGCACATCAGGCCGATGATGTCGGCGCCGTCGGTGTGATAGTCGAGCCCCACCTGCCCGATCTCGTTGCCGCGCAGCGTCGGATCGTCCAGCCGCTTGCCCTGGTCGGTGACGTCGCCCATCACATGGCCGTAATGGTTCTGCGGCCAGGGATCGCCCAGATGGATGCCGATGCCCCAATAGAGCAGCGTCAGGTCGTCGTCGGAATATCTGGCGGTATCCAGCGTGCGGATGCGCACGAAGCCGCGGCCGTCGATCAGCTCGCGCTCGATGCCGGCGATCTTTTCCGCAAGGCCGCCCAGCGGGAACTGCGCCAGCCCGATGTCGAGCAGATTGTCCGAATGCGACTTAGCGACGCTGAGGGCATGGTCAAGTTCGCGCTTGTCGGCGTCGGTCAGCTCGACCGTCCAGGCGCTTTCGTCAGCCACGTCGTCGCGCGTCCAGTCGACATGGGTTTCCAGCGGGCGCGGCTTGAGTTTCACGTCCATCGTGTCCTCCTGTCAGGGCCCAACGCGGGTCAACTCGCCGTCGACATGCGTCGCGAATTTGAGATTCGGCTCGCCGCCGCTGAACCCAGAATTGCTCACCAATCGCGAATATGAGACCAGGAGCGTCTTGTCGTCCTTCGGCGTCACGATGAGAGCGAAGCTCTCGGTCCAGCCGGGGCCGTCGCCTTGCCGGTAATCCGTCCCGAAGATGATGGCATTGGTCTTCACCTGCTCGATATGAAAGAAACCCGGCGAGCCGTTGCCGGCCTTGTCGCCGTCGCCGAGGATCACGTTGACAACCGGTCCGTGGATTTCGATGCGCAGCCGGGCGTCTTGCGGCGATTTGGCGTCCGGGATTTCATCGAACGCGAACGACGACGGCTGGAAATGCAGCGTACCTTCCCAGACACCATCCAGATTGGGAGTCTCGACGGCCTGCGCCGCCGGCATCATGGCCGCGAATGCAGCGAGGCAAAGCGCGGCAGCCAGCTTGCGCATCGACATCAGGCCGCCGGCGCGGCTTGCGGGCCGCGCACCAGCTTGCCGGGCAAGGCGCCCGTCGGCTTGCCGTGGCGGTAGATCACCTGGCCGGAGACGATGGTCGCGTCATAGCCCCTGGCGCCCTGCAGCAGGCGCTTGCCGCCGGCGGGAAGATCGTACGCCATGCTCGGCGCCTCGACGGCCAGCGCCGCCATGTCGATCACGTTGAGATCGGCCTTCATGCCCGGCGCGATCACGCCGCGGTCCAAGAGGCCCACGGCGCGCGCCGTGTCGGCGGTGTGACGCTTGACCAGGAAGCCGAGGTCGAAACGGCCGGTGGCACGGTCGCGGCCCCAATGGGTGAAGAGATAGGTCACGAAACTCGCGTCGGAGATGATGCCGACATGCGCGCCGCCGTCGCCCAGGCCCATGACGCAGTCCTTGTGCGCGATCATCTCGCCGCAATGGTCGAGATTGTACTCGGCGTAGTTGGCGAAGGGCGAAAACAGGAAGGCCTTGCCGTCGTTCTCCAGGATCAGGTCGTAGGCGATCTCGGATGGCGTGCGGTTGGAGCGCGCCGCCATGGCCGCGATGGAGGTCTCCTTCGGCGGCTCGTAATTCGGCGGGTCGCCCAGCGCGAACATGCGCTCGAACGCCATGATGCCGCGCGCCAGGGGATGCGCCTTCTCGCGGCTGGCGCTTTCTTCCAGGATGCGCGCGCGGAACGCCGGATCGCGCAGCGCCGCGACCTTCTCGGCGAGCGGCTTGTCCTTGATCTCCTGGAAGGCGGCATGGGTGATGAAGGGGTTGATGCTGCCCTGCAGGCCGAGCAGGACGCCGATGGGGCGCGGCGCGACCTGCGCCTTGATCGGCAGGCCCGCGTCCGATGATTTCTCGATCAGGCCCAAAATCTTGCGCCAGCCGTTCGCCGAGGAATGGCCCTGCGCCAGCGACAGCGTCAGCGGCCGGCCGGAGGCCTCGACCAGGCGCCGCACCATGGAAAATTCCTCGTTGAGATCGGGCCAGTCCGAGATCAGCTCGATGACGCCCGAGCCCGCGTCCTTCAGCCCCATGGCGATGCCGTGCAGCTCGGCCTCGGTCGCTTTCAGCGACGGCGTCGGATCGCCCTTGACGGTCTTGTGATTCAGCGTGCGCGAGGTGGAGAAGCCGAGCGCCCCGGCCCGCATCGCCTCCGCCGCCAGCCGGCGCATCTGCGCGATGTCGTCATCCGTCGCCGGCTCCAGATTGGCGCCGCGCTCGCCCATGACATAGACGCGCAGCGCGCCATGCGGCAGTTGCGCGCCGATATCGATGTCGTGCGGCGTGCTCTCCACCGCGTCGAGATATTCGCCGAAGCTCTCCCAGTTCCACTTGAGGCCTTCGTGCAGCGCGGCGCCCGGGATGTCCTCGACGCCTTCCATCAGCTCGATGAGCCGGTTGTGATCCTGTTTGCGTACCGGCGCGAAGCCGACGCCGCAATTGCCCATCACCACCGTGGTCACGCCGTGCCAGCTCGACGGATTGAGCCGCGCGTCCCAGGTCGCCTGGCCGTCATAATGGGTGTGGATGTCGACGAAGCCGGGCGTCACCAGCTTGCCGCGGGCGTCGATCTCCTCGCGGCCCAGGCCGGCAATTTTGCCGACGGCCGCGATGGTACCATTTCGTACCGCGACATCGGCCTGCACCAGCGCCCCGCCCAGGCCGTCAGCCACGGAGCCGTTGCGGATGACCAGATCGTATTCGGCAGTCATTGGCATTTCCCCGCGGATTGACTGGTTTTGTTTCGCGAACGGTTTGCCTACACTGACATAAAGTCAAGTTGGCGTTCATCGCCGGTTCAGGAACCATTGAGCATGTGTGCCGGGAGTTCTTGCCTGCACCAACTTTAGGCTATGATCTGGAGGCTGAGGCGGCTTAGGGGCGCCTTTTCGCGGATTCGTGGCGCTTAGCCAGTATCAAAAACGCTGTCACGACCGAGGATTTTTGCAAGTGCGAACGACGCCGACCCGCGCCTGGCTTTGGCTGCGCGACCGCTATTCCTCCAGCGTGCTCGGCACCACGTCACCGCGCGTGCCGGGCCTTGAGGGCGGGTTGTCGCGCAGCATGCGGCTGGCGGTCACGGCCGCCAGTTTCGCGCTCGCTTTCCTGGCCACGCTCCTGGTGGGGACGCCGTCCGGCGCGCTGTTCTATTTTCCCGCGCTGATGATCGCCGGCATCTTCGGCGGCGCGGAACTGGCCCTGCCTGCGCTGGCGCTCTCGATTCTCCTCGCCGCCCGCATGTTCCCCGGTCTCGACGTCTGGCTGTTCGGCGGCGCGGCCGCGGTGCAGACCTTCGTGGCGCTCGGCCTGCGCACGCTGTTCCGCGAAAGCCGCCGCTGGGGCGTGCGCTATCGCCGCCTGCTCAATGCGATCTCCCAGGCGGTGACGGTGTCCGACGGACGCGGGCGCATCGAGCGGCCGCATCCCGAGCTCGGCCGCATGATCGGCATGGAATGGCCGGCCTATGGCGGGGCGCGCTGGCTGGCCGCGATCCATCCCGACGACCAGAAATTGTTGCTGCCGGCCGAGCCCTTCAAGGACGTGACGGTGCAGCGCGCCGAGATCCGCATCAAGGATCCCGCGACCGGCGACTGGCGCTGGCACCTGATGCGCGCCGTGCCGCTCACCGGCGAGAACGGCGAGGTCGAGGAATGGATCTCCCTCCTCACCGACATCCATGAGCACAAGCTCGGCCGCGAGCAGCAGGACATGGTGGTCGGCGAGGCCCGCCACCGCCTCAAGAACCTGATGACCATCATCGACTCGCTGGTGAAGAGCTCGCGGCCGCGACAGCCCGAGCCGGCGGTCGAGGCCTTCCAGAAGAAATTCCTCGGCCGCCTGCACGCCCTGAGCGCGGCGAGCGATCTGGCGCTGGCCAGCAACTACACGACCATGCAGGCGCAGGACGTCGTGGCCGCGACGCTGGAGCCGTTCCAGGAGCGCGAATCCGGCCGGCTGACCTTCGGCGGCCCGCCCCTGACGCTCAGCCAGGCGACCGGCGGCTCGCTGGCGCTGGGCGTGCACGAGCTTGCGACCAACGCGATCAAGCATGGCGCCCTGTCGGTGCCGGAGGGCCGCGTGTCCTTCACCTGGACGATCACGCCGTTGGACGGCGGCAAGCGCGTCGAGATGGTGTGGCAGGAGAGCGGCGGGCCGCCGCCCCAGAAGCCGGAGCGGGACGGCTATGGCGCGCGGGTGATCGGCTTCGTGCCGTCGCGCGAACAGGCGGGCTCCGTCGTCATGGAATATCCCCCCGAAGGTTACGTCTGCCGCATCGCCTTCACCCTGCCCGCCGCGCCGCGCGTCAAGACGCTGGAAGCGGAATAGCGTCAGTTCTTCTTGAAGATGGGGATCGTGACCAGCTGCTGCACCGGCGCGGCGAGCACGCCCGGGTTGGACTTCTGTTCCAGCGCCAGCGCCTCGCGGTAATAGCGCTGCGACTGATCAGGCTGGTTGAGATGGTCCTGGCGGTAGAGCAGGCCCAGATTGCGCAGCAGCAGGGCCTGGGTCTTCGCGTTCATCAGCGGCCGTTTCGACTGGTAGGCGGTCAGCCAGGTCCGCTCGGCGGACGCCGTGTCGCCGGTGTTGAAGTAATAGGCGCCCAGCGAATTGTAGATGCTGCCCCAGCCCAGCGCCTTGGCCGTGTCCAGGCAGGCGCCCGTCATCTTGTCCAGCAGGGCCACCGATTTGACGAGGCCGTCGATGCCGTCGGCGGCCTTCTGCTTGTCGTAGTTTCCCGGCCGGTCGAGGCCCGACTGGTTGAGCAGGATGAGGGCCTCGGTGTAGTTGGCGCGGAAATCGCTGGAATCCTGGCGCAGGATCGCGTCGGCCGCCGCCTTGGCGCCCGCAAGGTCGCCATGCGCGCGTCGTTGCAGGGCATCGTTCGCCTGAGCGTTGAAGGCGTTGCAGGCGGTGGGCGCGTTCGCAGCGGCCGTCGCGGGCTGCCCCGGTCGCGCCGCGCCGGCCGGTCCGGC
>OLLF01000299.1_pt1 | contig 11297 bp, 10 predicted proteins | sample 1604471 | NCBI WGS metagenome assembly OLLF01 (sample SAMEA104055714, study PRJEB20765) | soil metagenome | isolation source: soil
CGCGCGCGCGCCTTCTTCAACCTGCCGGCCGCGCCGACGGCGTCGAGCAAGACCATCGTCGGCGTGCTGGTCGCGGGCAACGAGCAGATGTCGATCCGCAGCGGCGAGGAGGGCGGCCCGTGGGGCGGCACGCAGCGCGGCGGCGTGCCGCGCGGCAAGGGGCAGGGCTTCACCGCCGGTGGCCCCAACCAGGGCAATATCGCGACCCATGTCGAGGGGCATGCCGCCGCGATCATGCACCAGCGCGGCCTCACGAGCGCGACGCTCTACGTCGAATCGGATCCCTGCCAAATCTGCTCGCGCGACCTGATGGATGCTTTGCCGCCCGGCGCCACGCTGACGGTGGTCTCGCCAGGTCACGGCACGACGGTCTTTCGAAGTTCGCATTAGCGCGGGACGCGCTGCGCCGCCTGGCGACATGTGCCGGGGCTTGCTGCCGTGTTCCGGCATCGCCGCGACGCGCGGCACATCTCAATACGCAGGATACACGATATTTATTGCCCTTTTCACGACGATGATAAGTGCCTTATAGTAAAGAAAAGAACGATTGGGGTGTTGTGCATGCTCAACACTGTATGCGTTGGCGCGATCGGCGATATGCTCGGCGTGCCGGATCGCATGCCTGCACCGCTCCAGGCCGCTTCGACAGGGGAACGCGGGGCGGCCGCATGAGCGGGGCGGCACTCGGCGGCGCCGCGGGCCTGGAGGATACCCAGGTCCTGGATCTCGAATTCGGCGTCACGCCCACCGTGCGCTTGCGCCAGTTTCGTCGACTGCTGACCCATTCCGAGTTCGTCCGCGCCTTGGAGGTGCACAGCCCGCTCTGCGGCATCATCGCCGAAACTGCCAGTGCCGAGTTGGACGGTCGGACGGTCGGGTTCGACGCCATGTGGTCTTCCAGCCTGACCGACTCCGTGATCCGGGGAAAGCCGGACATCGAGGTCGTAGACCACAGCGCGCGCCTGGCCGGCCTCAACGAGCTGTTCGACGTCACCAGCAAGCCGTTGCTCTATGACGCCGACACCGGTGGGCGGCCCGAGCATTTCGGCTACACCATAAGGTCGCTGGAGCGCCTGGGCGTTTCCGCGGCGGTCATCGAGGACAAGGTCGGCCTGAAGCGCAATTCCCTGCTCGGCGATACGGTCGGCCAGACGCGCGAGAGCGTGGAAAACTTCTGCTACAAGATCTGCGCCGGCAAGGCGGCGCAAGCGACCAAGGATTTCGCGATCATCGCGCGCGTGGAAAGCTTCATTCTGAATGCCGGCCTCGAAGACGCTCTGGTAAGAGCGCGGGAGTACGTGGCGGCCGGCGCCGACGCCATCATGATCCACAGCCGCAGCCGCGAGCCTGACGAGGTCTTCGCGTTCTGCGACCGTTTCCGCAAAGTCGACTCGGCGACGGCCCTGGTCGTCGCGCCCACCAGCTATGGCGGGGTCTACGAGACCGAGCTCCGCGCCCGGGGCGTCAATGTGGTGATCTACGCCAATCATCTGCTGCGGGCGGCCTATCCCGCGATGATGCGCGCCGCACAGACCATTCTGCAAAGCGGCCGCTGCCGGGAAGCGGACGCGCTGTGCATGTCGATCGAGGACGTTCTGCGCCTCATTCCCGGCACCGCGGACAGATGATCGACGCGGCACGCCTGCTGGGCGCATTCAAGAATGGCGGCGTCGAATTCTTCACCGGTGTGCCCGACTCGACGCTGAAATCCTTCTGCCGGCTCCTGCTGGAGACGACCCCGCCCGAACGCCACGTTATCGCGGCCAATGAAGGCAGCGCGATCGGGCTTGCCGCGGGATATCATCTTGCGACCGGCGCGATCGGTTGCGTCTACATGCAAAATTCGGGATTGGGAAACGCCGTCAATCCGCTGACCTCGCTCGCGGCGCGCGAGGTTTATGCAATACCGATTCTGCTGCTCGTCGGTTGGCGCGGAGAGATGATCGACGGAGTGCAGCAGGCGGACGAGCCGCAGCACGCCAAGCAAGGCCGGATCACGTTGAGCCTGCTGGAATGCCTCGGAATCGGCCATGCGGTTCTCGACGGCGCCGATTCCGATCTCGACGGGACTGTCGGCGCGCTGCTGGAACGGGCCCGGCAGGAGTCGCAGCCCGTGGCGCTTGTCGTCCGCCGCGGCCTGTTCGATGGCGGTCCCGGCGTGGCGCCGGCGCAGGCGCGTCAGGCGCCGACGCGCGAGGAAGCGCTGCGCGCCGCACTCGCGGTCTTGCCGCCTGACGCGGTGGTCGTCTCCACCACCGGCTACGTATCGCGCGAGCTTTATGAGTTTCGGATCGCCAGCGGCTGCAGTCCCTGGCGGGATTTCCTGACGGTCGGCTCGATGGGGCACGCTCTGCAGATCGCGGCCGGCGTGGCGCTGGCGCGGCCCGACAAGCGGGTCGTTTGCATCGACGGAGACGGCGCGCTCATTATGCATATGGGCGGCATGGCGACGAGCGCCGCAGTGCCCAATCTCCTGCACCTGGTGATGAACAACGGCGCCCATGAATCTGCGGGCGGCCTGCCGACGCGGGGATTCTCGATCGACATGCCCGCCCTCGCGCGCGCCTGCGGTTATGCCAGCGTGGCGCGGGCGGAAAGCTGCGAAGAGATCGGCCGCGCGATCGGTCGGGCGCTGTCCGGCCCCGGCTCGGCCTTCATCGAGATTTGCACGGCTTTGGGATCGCGCCCCGATCTGGCGCGCCCAAAGGGTGAGCCGCGGCAAGCCAAGGAGGATTTCATGCGCCGGCTCGGTGCCGCGGCCGTTCGATGATCGCGGTGGACGGAGCCGCCGCGCCGGGTGGCGCTTCCGATGCGGGGCATCCCTTCGATCTGGCGGATCTCGGCGACGCGCTTTCCCGGTCCGCTCTGGCGGAGTTCGTGGCCTGTTTCGACCCGCTCGGCCCACGGCGCGCCGACTGGGAACGTCATCGCGGCCAGGCGCCCCCGGCGATGCAGCCGCTGATCGATCTCTTCCTCCTGAGCAGGCAGGTCGAGGAGGACCGCCTCCCGCACCGCATCCAGGTCATGCTGGCGGAGCTGTCGCGGCTGGGCCTCGTCGTTCGGGCAAACGGGCTCGCAGCCATGGCGGACGGCCTTGTGGTGCTGCCGGTGTTCGGCCGATGGCTTTTGTGCCAGCCGCCGCAAGTCGTCCCCGAATTCTATTTCGGCGATGACACCCTCGCTTTGCTGACCCGCCTGTCGCCGCGCGCCAAAGGACGCTGCCTCGATCTCTGCACCGGTCCCGGCACGCTTGCTCTGCACGCGGCCGGCATCTGCGATCACGTGACCGCCGTCGAGTCCGTGCCCCGTTCGGCGCAGCTTGCGCGGCTGAACATGGCGCTCAACAGGGTGTCCCACCGCGTCGAGGTGATGGAAGGGGACCTGTACGCGCCGGTGCGGGGCAGGCTGTTCGACAGCGTAGTCGCCAATCCGCCGATGCTGCCCTATCCGCCGGCGTTGACCGGCCCTTCGATCGGTCATGGCGGAGAAGACGGATTTCGCGTCACCATGCGCATCCTGGCCGGCTTGCCGGACGCGCTGAGCCAGGATGGCGCCGCCCAGATCATCGGCACCTGTCTCAGCGACGGCGTGATGCCATTGGGCGTCGACCGCCTGCAGGCGGCAGCGGGGGACCGCATCGATCTGACCCTGAGCGTCATGTCCCATCAGTCTCTGCACCAGGAGGCGCCCCTTTGGGATGCCCTCGTCGCGACCGTCGCCGCCGCGTCCAAAGAGGACAAGCCGATCGTGCGCGCGGCGTATGCGGCGCTGCTGGAGCGCGCGCACGCCAGCCATCTCTGCCATCTCTTCCTTCACGCCTGCCACGGCAACGGACAGCTGCGCTTGATCGACCTCGCCGACGCGAACCGGGGCGGCATTTGGCGCTTGCGCGGCTGACGGATTTCCGCCCGCCGCGCCGCGGGATCGGGCGCGCGAACGTTTTGCCGGTCACGGTTACAGTTTGACCTGGGGCTGTGATACGTATCGGCGCGCCCACGGAGAGCTTTCGATGACGCGAAGCTCGGCAATATTCCTGCAAACGGCAATTGTCGTCCTCGGCATCGCCGTTTTTGTCTTCCTGCTGTGGGAGCCCCACCTCGAGGGCAGAAATGCGCACGCCACGCTCTTTGAGATTTATTTCAAAGACACATTCCTGGCATGTGCGTATATCGCATCCGTTCCCTTTTTCATCGCGCTCTATCAGGCATTCAAGCTCTTCGGCGATGCGGGAAGAAACAAAGAATTTTCGCTACGGTCTTTGCGCGCGTTGCGAACCATAAGATATTGCGCGATCGTCATTCTTGGACCTGTTGCGGCGGGAGAAGCTTACCTGTTCTTAGTGGTGAGAGGCGAAGACGACATAGCGGGCGGTGTCGCCATGGGCATTTTCGTTGCTGTGTTTTCCGCCGTTATTGCCACTGCGGCGGCTTTGTTTGAAAGAACTTTACAAACGCGCATTTTGACTTAGGTTGATCGTGACTTTAACAGTGCCGTTTGCTACCTGGATTTGACAACTGCTTGCGGGCGGCCTATTTCGTTGGAAGCAGAGAGCTGCATCGGCGCGCCTAAATGTATCATCAGGCGGAACCCAACGTAGACCCCCAGCGCTTGAGCACGATCGTCGGCGATCCGGCGATCGCCTGGGATGCCAATTCGCTGAGCTGCAATTCCGTCGTCTGCGAAATGACCCGCGAGCTTCTGGACGAGCTGAACGACAATCGATCCTTGCTGGGCCGGAGCCTTCCGCTCGAAGGCGCCGATATCGACAATGGCGTTTTTCCGGTCCTCAGGCGCGAAGTCGCGAGCCTGCGCGAGAGATTTCTCGATCGCGGTCCCGGCTTTGCGCTGCTGCGGGGGCTGAACCCGGACCTCCACTCTGCGCTGGAGATGGAGAACGTGTTCTGGCGGATCTGCAACGCGCTTGGCGCGCCCCTCGTCCAGAAAAGCGGCAGCGTCAGGTTCGGCCGCGTCGAGGATCGCGGCCTGCCGCCCGAAGCCCGGCCGCGCTATCACGAAACCGGCATCGGCGGATCGATCCATACCGACAGTCCGATCATGCCGCGCGTCGCGGACATCGTCGGCTTGCTCTGCGTGCGCCCGGCGGCCGAGGGCGGCGACAGCAAATTCGTCAGCGTCGCCCGCGTCCACGATATCCTGCTGCAGCACGCCGAAGATCTCCTCTCGGAGCTCTACCGGCCGTTCTTCTTCGATCGGCGGATCGCGGCCGCCGAGGTGTCCTCCGCCAATCCGGCGCTGCTGTTTGTGCCGATCTTCAGCTACGATCCGGGGCTCGGCCGCCACGGCCTCAGGCTGCGCTGGCAGCCCGAATATGTCTGGCAGGCGCCCCAGTTGCAGGGCGTTCCGCCGCTTCGCGAAAAGCAGCGTCTGGCGCTGCATCTGCTCGAAGGCGTGCTGGAGGATCGCTCCGGCGCGATCACGCTTCGTCTGGCCATGCGGCCCGGCGACATTCAGTTGGTGAACAACCACCGCGTCGCTCACGGAAGAACGCCTTTTTCGGACCGCCCCGAAGACCCGCAGCGGCCGGCGGCGCGAAGATTGATGCGCCGGGTGTGGATACGCCGCGGCCTATGACGAGCATCCGCCGGTCCCGGAAGATGGCTTTGGCGCCCAAGGGAGCCGGCCCATGAAGGCCCTGATCCTGGCGGCCGGCTACGGCAGCCGGCTGCAAAGCGTGAGCGAGGCTCTTCCCAAGGGCCTGGTGCGCGTCGGGGGCCGGCCCCTTCTCGACCGCCAGATCGATTTGCTGCAGGCGCGCGGCGTCGAGCGGATTTGCATCGTGACGGGTTACGAGCACGCATTGATCGAGCAGCGTTACGGGCAACGCGTCGACTATCGCTACAATCCGTTCTTCCGCGATGCCAACAACATGGTGAGTTTCCTGTTCGCGCGGGACTGGATCGACGACGACGTGATCGTGCTCTATGCCGATCTTCTCTATGCGCCGGAAATATTGGACGCGGCGTGCCGGTCGCCGGCGCGCCTCGGCCTCCTGGTCGATTCCAGCGCCATCGAGCCCGGCCACGCCCTGGTTTCGATCCGGGACGGCCTCATACGTAAGATCGATCGGCTGCTGGCCCCCGGTGAAGCCGACGCGCGCTTCATCGGCATCGCCAAGCTCACCCGGCAAGGCGTCGCCGACCTCCTGCCGGAGATCGAGAACGCCGCCAAGGCCGGACGGATCGATCAATATTACACGGTCGGCATGGCCCAGCTCATGGCGCGGGGCTATCCGGTGACGCCGATCGACGTCACCGGCCGCAGATGGCTGGAGATCGATTCCCCCGCGGACTTGATCCGCGCGCGCGCGGAATGGGCCTGACCGATGTGCGGGATATTCGGCGTCGCCTCGCCCGATCCGCTGCCCGAACCGCGCAGCGTCCTGGAAGATCTGACGGATCGCTTGCGTCACCGCGGCCCCGACGATCGCGGCAGCTATTTCGAGGACACGGTCTTTCTCGGGCATCGCCGCCTGTCGATCCTGGATCTGGAGGGCGGCCACCAGCCGATGGCCGCCGGCGGCGGGCGCTACGTCATCGTCTACAATGGCGAGCTCTACAATTATCGCGAGATACGCGCGCTCCTGGAGACGCGGGGACGGCGCTTTCGCAGCCAAAGCGACACCGAAGTCGTCTTGCGCGCCTTTATGGAGTGGGGCGCGGATTGCCTGACGCGGTGCAAGGGCATGTTTGCCTTCGCGATCTGGGACAAATCCCGGCGGGAGCTGTTCCTGGCGCGCGACCGCCTCGGGATCAAGCCCTTATATTACGCCCTGATCCAAGGGCGACTTTGCTTCGCATCGGAAATGAAAGCGATCACGGCGCATCCGGATTTCGAGCGCCGCGCGAATTTTGCCGCCTTGTCGAGCTATCTCAGCTTTCGCGGCGTGCTGGGAGAGGACTGCGTCTTCCAGGGCTTGAAGTCCCTGCAGCCGGGGCACCATTTGCGATTCTCGGGCGGTCGCGTGCGCGTCGAACGCTATTGGGACGTCCCTACGGCCTTTCCCCGGCAGGACTATGGTGAAGCCCACTACCTGGAGCGCCTTCGCGAGATGCTGCCGCGGATCGTCGAAAGCCACCTGGTGAGCGATGTTCCGGTCGGCGCCTATCTCAGCGGCGGTGTCGACTCGAGCCTGTTGGTCGCGCTCATGGCGCGTTGCCGGTCGCAGCCGGTGAGAACCTATTCGGTGGGCTTCGATGTTGAGGGGTATGACGAAGGCGCCCATGCCCTGGCCGTCAGCCGTCATTTGGGAACCCAGCACCGGCACCTCGTTCTCGGCGCCGACCAGTTCATCGGCTCGATGGCGGCGATGATTGCGCATCGCGACCAGCCGCTTTCGATTCCGCACGAAGTGGCCCTGCTGGCTCTGTCCAAGGATTTGCGGCGGGATGTGACCGTGTGCCTGTCGGGCGAAGGCGCCGACGAACTGTTCGGAGGCTATGGGCGGGTCCAGCGCTCGCCGATGGACCACAAGAAGCTGCAGCTCTATCGCCGGCTGCCCAAGCCGGTGCAATCGGCCCTGCGCGCCGCCATTCGCGATCCCGACATCCTCGGGCGTCTCGGCCTGGAAGACGACGTCGCGCACTTCTTCCACGTCTACCATTGGTGGCCTTTCGCGGAGAAGTGGGAGGTCTTGAGCGACGAGGTCAACGAAATCCTGCAGGGCGATCGCGCTCTGCAGCGCTTTGCCCGCGATACCTTCGACGCGGCGAGCCGCGACGACCTTTACGGGCGCGTCTTCTATTTCTTCGAAAAGGTCCATCTGCTGAATCTGCTCGAGCGTCTCGATGTGCAGAGCATGGCGGCCTCCGTCGAGGCCCGGGTGCCCTTTGTCGATCACGAGCTGGTGGAGTTCGTCAGCACGATTCCGATCCGGCACAAGATGCGATGGAAATCGCCCTTCCATATGATGCTGGCCGGCTTCGTGAAGAGCGAGAACGCCAGTGAAAGTCTCGACATCAGCAAATACCTGCTGCGGAAGATCGCCGCTGAAGAGCTCCCGGCCGCGGTCTCGCGCCGCAAGAAGCTGGGCTTTCCGGTGCCGCTCGACGCCTGGTTCGGCGGCTCCTTGCGGAAGTCGGCCTCGGAGATCTTGCTGGACGGCACGACACGCCGGCGCGGTCTCTTCAACATGGAGAAACTGGAGCGGTTTCTCCTCAATCCGCAGTCCCTCAAATACGATTTCTACGGCAAGCGGGTCTGGATGCTGCTGAACGTGGAGATGTGGTTCCGCGCCCATATCGACGGTGTCGCTTAGTGGCTTGATCCCAGGCTCTTATGCGGACCCGCATCCGGCGCGGCACGATCGGGCCTGGTCATGGCTGCGGCAGCGCAATCGGTTCGCTCCGAAGCGGTTTTGCTCGGCGTCGGGCCGTGGCGAGCGGCTTACGGATGCGCGCCTTGCGGTGCCATCGCCGCCTCGATGCGCCCCGCCAGCTCGGCCGCGAGCGCGTGCTGGGATTTGGCGCCGTCTATCTCCTGCCAGCCGAACCGCTTCGACCAGGCGTCCAGATAGGCTTGTATCCGCCGCTGGTGACTCAGAAAACTCTCGGGGCGGCAGTCGGCATCAAAGCCGCACTCGTATGGGACGCGGTCGTCCGGCTTGCGCGCCAGCAAGTGCTCGGACTCGAGCCTGATATAAAAGACGAGATCGGGCTTCGGCAGCAGGCCCGCGGCGGCGATGGCGGCTTGCTCATCGGCGCCGAAGATGATCTCGGCCGCCGTATGCTTCATCCAATAGCTGTCGTAGATGATCACCCGGCCGGGGTGGTCGTTGATCTGGCTCGAAGCGGTGATCGCCATCGACCATAGGATGAACAACAGGCGGGCCGAGGCGCTCGGCATCGCCATCACGCTTTGGCGCAAGGTCAGGATGTCGGTTTCGATGAAGCGCGAGGCGGGCGTCATCGCGTGGTTCAAGATATCGAACCGGTCGAGCCGCACGGCATCGAACCCTTTGCGGCGCAGTTCCTGTTCCACCAGCTTGCTGAGCGTCGACTTGCCGGCGCCATCCGCCCCTGCGAAGGCGATCAACATATCGCTCTCCTCGGTTTCAGAGGGTCCCATGGGACGGCCCGCATTGGCGTAGAACCGTTCCGCCAAGTCGTTGCCAAATACAGCTTATCAGGTACTCTGCGCACAGGACAACCTTTGGTTTATGAGGGTCGCATTGACCAGGCAGGGCGCGCACGGCCGGCTATGGGATTTGCTGCCGGAGCGCGACGCGCAGGCCGAGGGATTTCAGGCTGCATTTGGCGACACGTTGATCGAGGTGTTGTCGGACCAGGCCGGATTCGGCACGATCCTGAAACACACGCTCGGCCTCGACGAAATATCGGCCGCTGCGCTGAAAGGATCGCCGGGTCCCCATTGGACCGTGCGGGCCGTCGCCGCCCGCGACTATGACGAGATATTGCAAGCGCTGCGTGATGCCTCGGGCGCGGAGGCCGGCGGCGCCGCGCTGGCCGATTACTGGCGCAGCGATTTCGTCGCGCAGCGAATATGCGACTCCGCTCTTTTGACGGCCGTGCATCACCGCGACCCTTTCGACGCGATCACGCTGTTCGAGCGCGATCGGATGCTGATCACGTATATCCGTCCCGCCGGGGCGCCGGTGTTCATCCCCCATCTGGAGCATCTGGTCGCTTACGTTCTGCGGTTCGCCGCCTGGCGGAACGGCTTCGTCGACGTGCACGCCGCCTTCGTGCGCTATCGCGGCAAGGGCGTGGCGCTGATCGGCCGGCGAAAGGCCGGAAAGACGAGCCTGGCGATGCATCTTCTGCGGCAAGGCGCAGACTTGCTGGGCAGCGACATGGCCCAAATCCGCGTCGGCGATGCGGGTGAGATCCAGGTCAGCGCCATCCCCCACATGTGCCGCATCACGCGGGAAACGGTTTGGGACAACGCCTTGCTCGCGACCGCCCTGGGGCGGACCTATGACGAGAACCGCAGCTATCTGGCGGGGCCTCTGTTCTCGCATGGAAAATATGAGCTCTACGATCCGTCCCTGGCCCGGGTTTTCGGCCGGCCGGTCGCCATCGAAGCGATGCGGCTGGACGCGATTGTCTTCCCGCGCTTCGACGTGGATGTCCCGCGCCAGAGTGTGGCGCCGGTGCCGGACGCGCAGGCAAAAGAGCGGCTGATGCGCAGCATCCTGACGGACCGGCCGCTCGCGGACTGGCTTCCTTTCGACCTGTCCGACCGGCGTCGGAATGAAACCGCCCTGGCCGGACGGCTGGCGGATGACGATGTCCGGATCAGCGCCTATGACTTCGCGTTCGGCAAGGAAGGCTCTCTGGCTTGGAGCGAGATCGATACGATCTTCGACCGTCTATGAGCAGCGGCGCGGATTTCCTTCTCCATGGAACGCAAGGGGCTGCCGTGACCGCGCGCGGCGTCCGCATCCGCGATCTCACGCCGCAAGACTGTGCCGCCGCACGGCTGACGATGGTCTCCCGCCTCTGCCGCGCCGGCGAGGCCACGCCCGACGGCGGCACGCCCTTCGTGGACGAGGCGGTGGTGCCATGCGGGGAGTGGCGGTCCCCGACCGAGGCGGAGGCGTCAAGCCTTCTGGCCCGGCCCGACGCCCCGAGCGACAATGATCTGCTGGTCGTGCCGCTTCCGCATCTGGCGGAGCTGCTGAGCGCCCGCATCGAATTGCGCCGCTGCGCGGATTTGAGTTTCGCGCCGGACGCGATCCGCGCCTGCGTCGACGATCTCGGCCCTTTCTGCAAGAGTCTCGAGGGACTGGTCTGCCAGGGCGCCTGGCCGGGACCGGGCGGCCTGCGCAATGTGACTCATCGGCCGGACGTCAGATCGCCCAAGCGCATTGGACTGCATGTCGACGACTGGGACCGGCGGCCGCTCATCGATCGCGCCGGGGGAAGACGGCGTCTGGCCGCCAATCTTGGGCTGCGCCCGCGCTATCTCGTCTTCCTGCAGACGCCGGTCTCCGTGCTGGCGGCGGACGGAAAGCTTTTCGAGCGGCCGTTCGAAACGCTTTCCGCGCCGGAGCTGGTCGGCTCCTATCTCATGGAACACTTGTCGGTGCCGGCCGCGCGGGTGCGCATCGATCCGGGGGAGGCCTACATCGTCAACGGCGAAGACATTGTCCATGACGGCGCCTCCGACACGCCCGGCACGCCGGACTTATCGCTGCATTTCATGGGGCATTTCGGGGCGCCTGGAAGCTAGAGTCGATTTGGTTTGAAATTCTCCACTTCACGTCCGTCATTGCCCGGCTTGTCCGGGCAACCCATGAAAACAGTCGGTGAAAATTG
>OLLF01000311.1_pt1 | contig 11246 bp, 8 predicted proteins | sample 1604471 | NCBI WGS metagenome assembly OLLF01 (sample SAMEA104055714, study PRJEB20765) | soil metagenome | isolation source: soil
GTTCAATGTTGGCCGCACAACCAAAAACACCGGAAACCCGAGCAACCATGCGCCTCTCCAGCTAGCACACGGTTACAAATCGCCCTAATCACCAATTTTATTTGCGCGGCAAGAAAATATCGTTCGCCGCGCTGCATATACGAGTCTATCGACCGCCCCGCGTGAATTTCTCCGCGCACGCCGCGGCTCGGCGTGAATCACGCGGTGGATAAACCACATCGAAAATTATTTTCGAACACCCCTTGGTAGTGTCCTAATTTGAAGGTTCCGTGCGCAGAAGCTTCACAACATAGAACGCGGTCCCTGCGACCACCGCGCCCGCAAAAGCTCCGCGCCCCAGCACGCCGATCACAAAGTCGGGTAACGCGCCCGCCAAAAGAAAGATTTGGATTCGGCCACCTTCTGGAAAGAGCAATAGCGCAGCGACGTAGCCGCCCATTGCTCCAAGCAGCACTATCAGCAAGGCGGCAAGCTGATGCGCTCGAGGCCAGCGTAGCGGGTTCACTTGGACGTTTGCTCCACCAATTCCGTCAGCGTCCACAGCCTATCAGAAACACCTGCCGCCATGGCAGGGGTAACACGCAAGGTCCGGTGAATGCGCACCATGTTGTAGTGCGCAAAATGCAGCGCGACCGCAGCCTTGAGGTTGTCCAGCTTCTTTGAGAAGCCGTTGGTTAGGCGGGTGAACCGGCGCATGGACATACGCATATTGTGGTTCTGGCGCTCAACGATGGACGTGCCAAGGGTGTGCATGTCCGGGTTGCCCCAGATAGCTTCCTTCTCAACCTTCGACACCTTCGGGGGCGCGTAGCGGCCCGGCCCCATTGGCTCCGCGTCGTAAAATTTTACCACCTGCCCGTAATCGACATTCGAACCGAAAGCGTCTTCAACGGCGCGGATGTAGGACGGCAGGCCGTCGGTGGAAATCTGCACGCGGTTATCAACGCGACGCGCGAGATCGCGCATGAACATCGTGGCGTTTTCCAGTGTGCGCTTGCCGGTGAGATAGACGGGGACAAGCTTGGTCTGCGGATCAATCGCCACGAAGGTCCAGAAGTCGCCCGCGCGGATGCTTTCGCCCGGCTTAAGCTGGTTCTGCTTCTTGCGAACGTAGCTCCAGATTTCGTCGCACTCGATCCGCTCGCACTGAAGGTTGCGCATCTTTTCGTGCATGAGTTGGTGGCAGCCCTTACCGACCTCAAAGCCAAGCCGCATGACCGTATCCCGGTGAATGCCAGTCATCCGTTCGATGCTGCGGATGCTATTGCCTTCGACAAGGGCGGAAACCACTTGCGTGCGGCGTTCGATGGAAAGGCGGTTGACCATGACAATCCCCTCAAGACTGCATACAGATTAGTGCTTGCAATTCTGTCTTGCAAGCATATTCTTGCATCGTGATTTGCAAGCAGGAGTGATTCCGTGGATCAAAACGACGAGGTAACCGGGCGAGCTAAGGGCGGCGTTGCGCGGGCGGAAGCGCTTTCGCCTGACGAACGGAAGGAAATTGCCCGGAACGCGGCTAGTGCCCGGTGGAATAAGGGTGCTCCGGCAGCCACCCATACGGGCAACATTAATATCGGCAATTGGGAGATCGAGTGTGCGGTCCTCGACGACGGCCGGCGCCTGCTTTCGCAACGCGGTCTTAATCGCGCATTGGGCCGCACCCACGGCGGCTATGATTTCCGCCGCAAACTGGGCTCAGAGGCCGGTGGAGAATTACCCATTTTCTTAGGTCCGAAGAACCTCTTACCCTTTATTTCCAGTGAGTTAGTCGCGGTGGTGACTCAGCCGATTATCTATCGGCATGGTTCTGCCGGGATGGCCCACGGCGTTGAGGCATCTCTGCTTCCGAAGATTTGCGATGTGTGGATCGCAGCAAATGAAGCTGGGAAGCTTCTCAAAGCGCAGGAACCTACAGCTGCGCGAGCCCGCATCCTTTTACGAGGCCTTGCAGACCTCGGCATCATTGCGCTTGTTGACGAAGCTACGGGCTATCAGGAAATCCGAGACCGCAAAGCTCTACAGGCGCTTCTGGACAAATATCTGCGCAAGGAATTGGCGGCGTGGGCCAAGTGTTTTCCTGATGAATTCTACAAGGAAATGTTTCGGCTACGCGGGTGGAAGTGGCCGATACCATCGGCACGGCGTCCGGGCGTTGTAGGAACCTACACCAACGATCTGATCTACGAGCGCCTCGCCCCTGGCATCTTGGAACAGTTAGAGGCCCGTAACCCCAAGGATGATCGTGGCAATCGCAGGGGCAGGCATCATCAATTGCTAACGGAGGATGTTGGGCATCCGGCTCTCGCGCAGCATCTGCACGCCGTCACCGGATTTATGCGCGCTTCATCGAAGTGGGACCAATTCTACAGGATGATGAATCGCGCCTTTCCGAAGAAGGGCCAAACGATTGAGCTGCCATTCGATGACTAGCACGCCACAAGAATCCGAAATAACGCATCAAAATAACGCTAGCGATAACGCGCGAACGGTGCCTTTCATACGAAATCAGCCACCGTGGTTGCACACGGCGGCCGATCCCGGCTGGTCGCACCAGCTAACTCCTGCCCGCACCGAGAGCGGCAAACGAGAAGGAGAATGTGCCCCTGCGTAAAATCCGCGGGAAAAAACCGTAGCCAATGCCGCGCTTGTTGGGGGTCGCTCCCTCGACGGCGCGGCGGCGGCGCATCGTCTAACATAAGCGTTGAATCACGTCTATTCTATGATCCGCACATGACCGAAGTTGCCCCCTCCGAACTCAAGAAGGCCGTGGAATCCCAGCACGGCGGCACGGCGACGTTTGCGCAGTCGGTCCCGGTCCATGAACAGCACAATGGGGAAACGGTCTGGGATGGCTCCGTTGCAGTCTTTGACCTGGCTGGGCACCCGACTGCGAAACGGGCCTATGCTTGGTCCTATGAGCTTGGAGACGGGCGGCGGCGGTTCTTTGCGGTGCTGCATACCGGGCCGATCACGTCGCCCCGTGACGCTGTGAGGGCGGCTATTGTGGCGGAAGCGAAGGCTGGCAAATGAGAGGCCTTCTGTGTGCAGTCACTTGCATCCTGCTTGTGGTCGGTTGCGCGCCGAACCTGCCATGGCACGACACGACAGGGCAAAAGAGAGGCTTCGATGAAATGCGAGCCGATGAACTCGATTGCCTAAAAGCGAATGTGCCATCCAAGGAAACAAACCCCACAGACGTTGAATTGCAGGAAGGTTTCGCGCGGGAGCGGGGCTGCATGGCGGGGCGCGGATGGGAACCTTCAAATTAGGACACTACCCACCCCTTGAACCGAGTCGGTCCAAACCCCATCTCCCGTAAATCCCCACAGGTGCATGCACAGCGTCGCCGCAAATTTTGCGGCGCGCTTTTCTGCGTGCGGAAAGGACCGCCATCGACGCGACAAGCCGACTCAACTCTGCTCCCCGCTACCCCGAGCAAAATCGTCCCCCTTCGCGATGCAAGCCCGGATTCCGTCCGCGGCGACCCCATAAAACCGTTCGCGCCGGCGCGCTCGCCAACCCGGGCGGCGTCGCCTAAGGTCGAAATTCCCGCAGCATCGAGCGACGCATCCATGTCCGGCAGCCCCTGGGAACGCAACGACAAGCCGCCGCCCTCGCGGCGCCTGCGCTATCTGATCTGGGCCGCGCTGCTGGCATCGCTGGCGCTCGGCGGCCTGCTCCTGGCGCGCGCCTTCCCGGAGGAAAGCCGCTCCGGCTACGACCAGGCGCAGCTGATCTACGCCTTCGCGCTGGTCTCGCTGGTCTCCAGCAGCGTGGTGTTCTCGCGCCAGTTCCGCGTCGGCGAGGCGCTGCGCAACATCGCCCTCTGGGCCGTCATCGCCACCGTGCTGGTGCTGGGCTATCTCTACCGCGACGTCTTCGCCGACATCGGCGCGCGCTTTCAGAGCGAAGTCCTCCCCGCCGAGCCGCGCGAGGGCGGCGCCCACACCGTGGTGCTGACCGAGAGCGAGGGCGGCAGCTATTACACGGTCGGCGCGGTCAACGGCGTGCGCGTGAAATTCCTCGTCGACACCGGCGCCAGCGACATCGTCCTGAGCCCGGACGACGCTGAGCGCGTCGGCCTGGACATGACGGCCCTGAACTACACGCGCGACACCGAGACCGCCAACGGCATGGGCCGCGGCGCGCCCACCACCGTGACGGACCTCTCCGTCGGCCCGATCCGCTTTGCGAATGTCGCCGTCGAGGTCAACCAGGCGCCGATGGGCGCGTCGCTGCTCGGCATGACTTTCCTGCGCCGCCTGAAATCGTTCGAGTTCAAGGACCGCAAGCTCACCCTGCACTGGTGAACCGATCAATCTCGCAGGCCGTTCAGCCGAATGGCGTCGAGCTCCGCGGCCGTGAACACGCCCGCCCGGTAAAGGCCGAGGAATTCGTCGGATACCCCCGCGCCGAAGATCAGCGCATCGTCGGAATTGACCGTCACCCGAATACCGGCATCGAACAGCCTGCGGATCGGATGCGCCGCCATGTCGGCGACGCGCCCGAGCTTGATGTTGGAGGTCGGGCAGACGTTCAAGCGGATCTTGTGGTCCGCCAGGAACCGCATCACGGCGGGCGAGTCCGCCGCCGCGATGCCGTGCTGCACCTCGTCGAGCTCGAGGACCTCGACCGCGCGCCACACATCGTCGGCCGTGCCCCACTCGCCGACATGCGCCTTCAGGCGCAGGCCCCTGGCCTTCGCCTGCCGGTACAGCGGCACGAAATTCTCGATCGGCTGCGCCAGCTCGTCGCCCGACAGGTCGAAGGCTTTGTGGAAATCGGTCTCCAGGAACGGCTTCAGCCAGAAGTCCAACGCGCGAATGGAACAATGCCGTGACATAGAAAGCAGAGGAATCCATTCGACGTCCGGCGCCACACGCCGGTGCAAGTCTTCGAGGGAACGGTTCAGCTCCTGCGCATCGCCGCAGCCCTGGCTGATCATCCAGACGTCGTCGCCGAACTCGATCCGGCTGACGCCGTCGGCCAGCGCCTGCACGAAGGCGCCCTCGCAGCCGAGCAGCCGCCGCGCCGGCATGTCGAGCCCGGCATAGGCCGCCGCATTGTGCGCATCGACGAAGGCATGCATCTGCGCCATGGATGCCAGCGGCGCGTCCACCGGCACAAAGTCATGCCCGGTGCGCGCCTTCATGAAGGCGCGGTTGGCGCTGCCCGGCCCGTGATTGTGCAGGTCCGCCTTGGGACAGCGGCGGATCGCTTCGAGATCGCCGGCCGTCAGCGCCTGCTGAAACGGCGTCGTCATGCCGCCAGCGCCAGCTTGGCGAGCTGGCCCATCAGGTTCTTGACGCCGTTGAGCCGCGACTCGGGCGACGGCCAGTCGCGCGTCACCACCACCTTCTGGTCGGGCCGCACCCGCATGACGCCGGCATGCGCGCCGATCAGCTTTACGAGGCCGATGGGGTTGGGAAAGCTGTTGCCGCGGAAGGCGATCGTGCCGCCCTTGGGCCCGGCATCGATCTTCTCGACCAGCGCGATGCGGCAGAGCTGCTTGATCGCCACGATGTCGAGCAGATGCCCCACCTCTTCGGGCAGCGCCCCGAAGCGGTCGATCAGCTCGGCGGCGAAGCGGTCGATGTCCTCGCGCGTCTCGATGGACGCAAGCCGCCGGTACAGCGACATGCGCACATTGAGGTCGGTGACATAGCTTTCGGGGATCAGCACGGCGGCGCCGATATTGATGGTCGGCGACCAGGCCTCGGCGATCTCCGCCGCGCCCTCGCCCAGCCGCAGCTGCGCCACCGCGTCCTCGAGCATCTCCTGGTAGAGCTCGATGCCGACCTCGCGGACATGCCCCGACTGCTCCTCGCCGAGCAGGTTGCCGGCGCCGCGGATATCCATGTCGTGGCTGGCGACCGAGAACCCGGCGCCGAGCTGGTCGAGCGATTGCAGCACTTCCAGCCGCCGCGCCGCGGTATCTGTGAGTTTGCGGTCCGGCGGCGTCGTCAGATACGCGTAGGCCCGCTGCTTGGCGCGCCCGATGCGCCCGCGCAACTGATAGAGCTGCGACAGGCCGAACATGTCGGCGCGGTGCACGATCATGGTGTTGGCCGAGGGGATGTCGAGGCCGCTCTCGACGATATTGGTGGAGATCAGCACGTCGATCTTGCGCTCGTAGAACGCCGTCATGACTTCTTCCAGCACCGTCGCCGACATCTGGCCGTGGCCGACGGCGACCTTGACCTCCGGCACGGTGGCCTTGAGGAATTCCTCCGCCTCGCGCAAATCCGCGATGCGCGGCGCGACGTAGAAGCTCTGCCCGCCGCGATAATGCTCGCGCAGCAGCGCCTCGCGCACGACCAAGGGATCGAACGGCGTCACGAAGGTCCGCACCGCCAGCCGGTCGATCGGCGGCGTGGTGATCAGCGAAAGATCGCGCACGCCCGACAGCGCCAACTGAAGCGTGCGCGGAATCGGCGTCGCGGTCAGCGTCAGCACGTGCACGTCGGCTTTGAGCGACTTGAGCTGTTCCTTATGCGTCACGCCGAAATGCTGCTCCTCGTCCACAATGACGAGGCCGAGATTCTTGAACGCAATGGATTTGGCGAGCAGAGCATGCGTGCCCACCACGATATCGACCTTGCCCTCGGCCAGCAGCGCCTTGGTGTCCTTGGCCTCCTTGGCGTCGACGAAGCGCGACAGCTGGCGCACCGTGACCGGAAAGCCGCTGAAGCGCTCGGCGAAATTGCGGGTGTGCTGCCGCGCCAGCAGCGTGGTCGGCACCACCAACGCGACCTGCTGGCCGCTCATCGCCATGACGAAGGCGGCGCGCAGCGCCACTTCGGTCTTGCCGAAGCCGACGTCGCCGCACACCAGCCGGTCCATCGGCCGCCCCTTGGCGAAGTCTTCCATCGTGTCGGCGATGGCTTTTTCCTGGTCGTCGGTCTCCTGCCAGGGGAAGCGGGCGCAGAACTCGTCATAGAGCCCCGACGGCGGATCGACCGGCGGCAGCGACTTCAACTCGCGCGCCGCCGCGATGCGGATCAGCTCGGCCGCGATCTCGCGCACCCGCTCCTTGGCGCGCGCCTTGCGCATCTGCCAGCCCGCGCCGCCGAGGCGGTCGAGCTGCGCATTGCTCTCGTCTGCGCCGTAGCGCGTCAACAGTTCGATGTTCTCGACGGGGAGGAACAGCTTGCCGCCGTCATATTGCAGTTCCAGGCAGTCATGCGGCGCGCCCAGCGCGTCGATAGTCTTGAGCCCCAGATAGCGCGCCACGCCATGCTCGATATGCGTGACGAGATCGCCCGGCGCCAGGCTCGACGCCTCGGAGAGAAAGTTCTGCGCCCGCCGCGCCCGCGTCGCGGCCCGCACCATGCGGTCGCCCAGGATGTCCTGCTCGCAGATCAGCGCAAAGTCCGGCGCCTCGAAGCCCTTCTCGGCGCCCAGCACCGTGATGCCGACCGCCGCGCCGTGCAGCTTCGCCGCGTCCGGCCAGTTGGCGACCGAACGGATCGCCGGCAGCCCGTGATCGGACAAGACCCCGCCCATGCGCTCCGACGAGCCGGCGCTCCACGAGGCGACGACGACGCGCTTGCCCGCCTTCTGCAGCGCCCCGATGTGATCGGCGGCAGCCTGGAAGACATTGGTCTTGCCCGCGGCGCGCTCGGGCTGGAAGTCGCGGCCGACCTTGCCGCCGGCATCGACTGATTTGGTCGATTCCGGCGCCTGGAACGGCGACAGGTCGCGGACATTGTGCCTGGCCAGCGCCGCGGCCCATTCGGCATCGCTCAGATACAACAGCGCCGGCTTCAGCGGCTTGTAAGGCGGCGCCTTGATCGCCGGCTTGTCGCCGTCCGGCTTGGGCCTGCGAAACTGCTCGCGGGTCTCGAAATAGTCCTTGACCAGTTCCAGCCGCGCCTTCTTCGTCTCCTCGGTCTCGTAGCCGAGCATGATCAGCGCACGCGGCACGAAATCGAAGAACGTATCCAGCCTGCCGTAGAACAGCGGCAGCCAGTGCTCCATGCCCGGATGCTTGCGCCCGGCGCTGACCGATTCGTACAGCGGATCGTCCAGCGCCGGCCCGAACTGCGCCACATAGCCGGCGCGGAAACGGCTGATCTCGTCCTTGCCCAGCGGCACTTCGCTGGCGGGGAGCAGTTCGATCTCGCCGATCTGGTCCGACGACAGCTGCGTCTCGGCATCGAAGCGCCGGATCGCCTCCAGCGTCTCGCCGAAGAAATCGAGCCGCAGTGGCTGCGCCGTCCCCGGCGGCCACAGATCGACGATGCCGCCGCGCAGCGCGAAATCGCCCGGCTCGCGCACCGTCGAGGCGCGGACATAGCCGTTGCCCGCCAGGAACGCGATCATCCGCTCGCGGTCGACGTCGTGCCCCGCGCGCGCGAAGAAGCTCGCCTGCGCGATCCAGTCGCGCGGCGGCACCCGCTGCAACAGCGCGTTGACGGTCGTGACCACCAGCGCCGTGCCCGGCCCGTCGGCGCGGGCCAGCGCCGCCAGCGTGGCGAGGCGCGTGCTCTCGATATCGGGCTTGGGCGAGACGCGGTCATAGGGCAGGCAGTCCCACGCCGGAAAGGACAGAACCGTCAGCGCCGGCGCAAAGAACTTCGCCGCCTCGATCACCGACGCCGCATGGACGTCGTCCGACGCCACGAACACGACAAGGCTTTCCGTCCGCGCCGCCGCCTCGACGGCGAGCCAGGCGTCATAGCCCGACGGCGCACCCGACACCGTAAAGCGCCCCGGCTGGCGGGCGATGTAGTCTACGCGTTCCACTTGGGATCCTTGCGGCCGCACACCGCCTTCAGCCGCGCGAACACGGGCGTGTCGAACTCCGCCGGCGCCGGCGTGTGGCCGCGCAGCCAGGCATAGACCTCCTGGTCGGGCGCCGTCAGCAGCGCCTCGAACTGGTCGAGTTCGGGCTCGGAAAGCCCCGCCAATTCCTCGGCCGCGAAGGCGCCGAAGATCAGGTCGACCTCCTTGAAGCCCCGGCGCTGGGCCCGGAACAAAAGCCTTTTGCGGCGGGCCCCGAAAGACCCACCGTTTTCGTCATCCATCATAGGTCGGATATAGCATGCGTCGCGTTGAGAACAACCGCTGTGCGCCATATTCTCTTTGGGACATGCGCCCCGCGATTCTGTTCCCGCTTTTCGCCGAAATCCGCACCCTGGGCGGCGTCGGCCCCAAGCTGGAAAAACTGATCGCCAAACTGATCGGGCCGCGGCTGGTGGACCTGGTGTTCGACCTGCCGGTCGGGCTGATCGACCGCTCCTACCGGCCCAAGCTGATCCAGGCCGAGGCCGGACGCATCGCCACGGTCACCGTCAACGTGCTCGACCATTTTCCCGCGCGCGACCGGCGCCAGCCCTATCGCATTCGCTGCTCCGACGACACCGCGATGCTGGAGCTGATCTTCTTCCACGCCCATGCCGACTACCTGCTTCGCACGCTGCCCATCGGCAGCCAGCGCATCGTCAGCGGCAAGATCGAGCGCTACAAAGACAAGCTGCAGATGACCCATCCCGACCATGTCGTGGCGCCGGAGGACGCGGGCGGCCTGCCGCTGCACGAACCGGTCTACGCCCTGACCGAAGGCCTGACGCTGAAGCCCTTGGTCAAGGCGGTGCGCGGCGCGCTGGAGAAGCTGCCGGACCTCGCCGAATGGGACGACCCCGCCTTCCTGAAACAGCGCGGCTGGAAACCCTTCGCCGAATCGCTCCGCATCGCGCACGCGCCCGCCGGCGAAGCCGATCTCTCGTTCGAAACGCCGGTGCGCAAGCGCCTCGCCTATGACGAGTTGCTGGCGAACCAGTTGGCGCTGCTGCTGATCCGCCGCCAGATGCGCGCGACCAAGAAAGGCCGCGCCCTGATCGGCACCGGCGAGCTGAAGGCCAAGGCCATCGCCGCCCTGCCCTTTGCGCTGACCGAGCCGCAGCTCGCCGCCATCGCCGAGATCGAGGCCGACATCGCCGCCCCGGCGCGCATGCTGCGCCTGCTGCAAGGCGATGTCGGCGCCGGCAAGACCATCGTCGCCTTCCTCGCCCTGCTCGGCGCCGTCGAGGCCGGTGCCCAGGGCGCGCTGATGGCGCCGACCGAACTCCTGGCGCGCCAGCACATGGCCTCGCTGGAGCCCTACGCCAAGGCGACCGGCATCCGCCTCGCCCTGCTCACCGGCCGCGAGCGCACCACGCGCGAGGCGACGCTGGCCGCGCTGGCGAGCGGCGAGATCGACATCCTGGTCGGCACCCACGCGCTGTTCTCCGAGGACGTCGTCTTCGCCGATCTCGGTCTCGCCGTGATCGACGAGCAGCACCGCTTCGGCGTGCACCAGCGCATGCAGCTGCAAGGCAAGGGCGGCCGCCCCGCCGACGTGCTGGTGATGACCGCGACGCCGATTCCGCGCACCCTGGCGCTGACCGCCTATGGCGACATGGACGTCTCGCGCCTCACCGGCCGCCCGCCGGGCCGCAAGCCGGTGGAAACGCGCGTCCTCTCCGCCGAGCGCCTCGACGAGGTGGTCGAGCATCTGCGCAAGGCCATCGGCCGCGGCGCCCGCGCCTATTGGGTGTGCCCGCTGGTCGAGGAGTCCGAGAAGATCGACCTCGCCGCCGCCGAGGAACGCGCCAGCATGCTGAAGCGTGTGCTCGGCTCGAAAGTAGGCCTCGTCCACGGCCGCATGAAAGGCCCCGAACGCGACGCCGAGATGGCGAAGTTCAAGGCCGGCGAAACGCAAATCCTCGTCGCCACCACGGTGATCGAGGTCGGCGTCGACGTCCCCGAGGCCACCATCATGGTCGTGGAGCACGCCGAGCGCTTCGGCCTCGCCCAGCTGCACCAACTGCGCGGCCGCGTCGGGCGCAGCGCCGCGAAGTCGAGCTGCCTGCTGATCTATCACGGCCATCTCGGCGAAACCGCCAAGGCACGGCTCAAGACTATGCGCGAGACCGACGACGGCTTCGTCATCGCCGAGGAAGACCTGCGCCTGCGCGGCGCCGGCGAACTGCTCGGCACGCGCCAGAGCGGCATGCCGCAATTCCGCCTCGCCGATCTGGCGGCGCATGCCGACCTCCTGGCCGTGGCGCGCGACGACGCGCAGCTGATCCTGACCCGCGACCCGGAATTGCAATCCGAGCGCGGCCAGATGCTGCGCACGCTGCTCTACCTCTTCGGCCGCGACGAAGCCGTCCGCTACCTGCGCGCGGGGTGAACTGATTCACTCACCATGGCCGGGCTTGACCCGGCCACCCAGCGGCGCGCGTCTGCGCGCCAAT
>OLLF01000059.1_pt1 | contig 11222 bp, 12 predicted proteins | sample 1604471 | NCBI WGS metagenome assembly OLLF01 (sample SAMEA104055714, study PRJEB20765) | soil metagenome | isolation source: soil
CATCGACCTGCGCGAAGGCGATCTGAACGACACGCTGAAGACCATCGAAGGCCCGGTGGACTTCGTGCTGCTCGACATCTGGAAGAACGTCTACATTCCCTGCTTCGACCTGCTTGTCCCCAAGCTCGGGCCCGGCGCGATCGTCGTGGCCGACAACATGCTCCAGCCGACCACGACGCTGGAACAGGCGCGCGCCTATCGCCGCCATGTGCACGCCGATCCGCGCTTCAGCACCGTGCTGCTTCCTGTCGGCAGCGGAATAGAGATAAGCCGGATGAAGGGCCCCGACGACGCTAGAGCATGATCTGATTACGTTGAATCAGATCATGCTCTAGATTCCTTGATTGTCGCGCAATTTGCGGGTGAACCGCTGCACACTTCACCCGATTGCGCTCTAAGAGCTGCGCGGGAAAGCCAGCCGCATCGCCATATTTCTGGATGGCGGGGTCGCGCTTGCGCCGGATGAAGTCCGGCCTCGCTGCCCGGCCATGACGGGTTTTAATGAGCGGACAGGACCGCCATCGCCGTTGGAATTGGATCCTCACGGGCCTGCAGTTGCAGGTGGGCGCCATATGACCAAGACCACGATCCTGGCCAGGGACAGCTCCCGGTGAGTACATTAAGGCCCCTGGGCATCGCTAACCTGACGCGCGGGGCAGTACCGTCCGCCACCACCATACGACCAATGACCGGCGAATCCTATTGCCGTAAAAGACGGTCGATTCTCAGGCTTGTGCAAGCCGTCCGGCAATGTCTTCCAGGCGCCTGGCCGCGGCCTCGAACGCGTCGGCGGCGGCGCCTTCGGCCTGCGCCAGCTTGCCGCTGACATCCGCATGCGTGCCGCCGAGGGCGCCGAGTTCCTGGGTGCGCAAGTGCAGCTGCGCGCTGGCCTCGTGATGCTCGTCGGCGATGAGCAGCGCCGCCATCAGCAGCAGGCGCTGGTCGCCGACCTGGCCGACCGAGGACAGCAGTTCCTTCACCTTGGCGTCGACATGGCCGGCGAGCTCGCGCAGATGGTCTTCCTCGCCCTCGTCGCAGGCGATGGTGTAGGCGCGGGAATTCACCATGACGTTGACGAGCGGCATGAGCGTCTCCTAGCGGCCGAGCGCGGCGCGGATTTCGCCGATGGCGCCGTCGAGGCGGCCTTCGACCTCCTCGGTGATGCCGGCCAGCGCGCGGTTTTCTTCTTCCAGCGCGGCGAGGCGCGCCAGCAGGCGGTCGCGCTCTTCGCTGAGTTCCGCGGCCCTGGCGCGCGAATCGGCGCCTGCCGCGCGCAGGCCGGCGAGCGGCGCGGCCTGCGTTTCGAGTGCGGCGAGCGCGTCGTTAAAGCGCTGCACAGCGATATCCAGCCGGCTCATGCGCGCCTCTTTGTTCCGTTGCGGCAAGACCTTAGGCCTTGGCGCGAAGCCGGGTCAACGCACGGCTGTGCCGCGAAAAAAGACCCGTCCGGCGGCGCTGCCGTGCCGGTGGGAATAAATGTCTGAGGACGGGTTCGGCGGCGTCATTCCGCGCCCTTGACGGCTCCGCCGCGCGCTCGCTAAGGCCACACTCCTCCAGAGCGCGAGAGCGCTCTGGATTCTTATATGTCGCGCAATCTTACGCCGAAGGGCGGATTGCGCTCGGCGGAGTAGACATGATGGAACCGACGAACGCTCCGCCGGAGCAGGCCGAGATCAGGCGCCTCGCCAACGCCATTCGCGGTCTTTCGATGGACGCGGTGGAGCAGGCCAAGTCGGGCCATCCCGGCCTGCCGCTCGGCATGGCCGACGTCGCCACCGTGCTGTTCTCGGGCTTCCTGAAATTCGATCCGGCCGATCCCCATTGGCCCGACCGCGACCGCTTCGTGCTGTCGGCCGGGCACGGCTCGATGATGCTCTATTCGCTGCTGTATCTCACCGGCTATGCCGGGCCGTCGCTCGACCAGATCAAGCGCTTCCGCCAGGTCGACAGCCCCTGCGCCGGCCATCCCGAATATGGCCATCTGCCGGGGATCGAGACCACGACCGGACCTCTGGGCCAGGGCCTCGGCAACGCCGTCGGCATGGCGCTGGCCGAGCGCATCGTGAACGCGCGCTTCGGCGACGATCTCGTGAGCCACAAGACCTATGTCATCGCCAGCGACGGCGATTTGATGGAAGGCATCAGCCACGAGGCCATCCACCTGGCCGGCCACTACAAGCTCAAGAACCTGATCGTGCTGTGGGACGACAACAACATCACGATCGACGGTGCGCTGTCGCTGTCCGAATCCGGCAACATGATCGAGCGCTTCGAAGCCGCGGGCTGGAAGACGACCCTGTGCGACGGACACAACGCGCAGGAGGTCCACCGCGCGCTGACCGAGGCGCAGAGCAGCGACCGGCCGTTCCTGATCGCGTGCAAGACGGTCATCGGCTTCGGCCTGCCGACGCGCGCCGGTACGCAGAAGGCGCACAGCGATGCCCCCGGGCCTGAAGAGATCGCCGGCGCCAAGAAGGCGCTCGACCTGCCGCCGGACGCTTTCGCCCTGAACGACGGCGTGCTGGAGGCTTGGCGCAAAATCGGCACGCGCAACGCCCAGGCGCGGCTGGACTGGACCCATCGCCTCAACGACAGCGCGAAGAAGGCGGACTTCCTCACGACGATCTCCGACGCGATTCCGCTGTCGCTGCCGGCGGCGCTGTGGCAGCTGAAGGCGAAATTCGCGGCGGAAAAGCCCAATGCCGGCACGCGGCGCTCGTCGGAGAAGGTGCTGGAGGTCGTCAACGCCCTGCTGCCGACGACGGTCGGCGGCTCGGCCGACCTGACGCCGTCCAACAACACCAAGACGAAGAATATCTCCGATATCAAGCCGGACGACTTCGCCGGCCGCTACATCCATTACGGCATCCGCGAGCACGGCATGGCGGCGGCGATGAACGGCATGGCGCTGCATGGCGGCATCATCCCCTATGGCGGCACCTTCCTGGTGTTCTCCGATTACTGCCGTCCCGCCATCCGGCTCGCGGCGATCATGGGCATCCGCGTCGTCTTCGTGATGACCCACGACTCCATCGGCGTCGGCGAAGACGGTCCCACGCATCAGCCGGTCGAACACCTGGCGGCGTTGCGCGCCATCCCGAACCTCACCGTGATCCGTCCCGCCGATGCGGTGGAGACGGTGGAGGCGTGGGAGATCGCGCTGGCCAACCAGAAGGGACCGACGCTGCTGGCACTGTCGCGCCAGGACGTCCCGACGGTGCGCACCGAGCACGTCGAGGCCAACATGACGGCCAAGGGCGCCTATGAAGTCGCCGGCGCGGAGAACGCCAAGGTGACCTTCCTCGCCACCGGCTCGGAAGTCGGCCTCGCGCTGCAGGCGCGCGACCTGCTCAAGGCCGACGGCATCGGCGCGCGCGTCGTCTCGATGCCGTGCTGGAGCCTGTTCGACGCGCAGCCCGCCGCCTGGCGCGTCCAGGTCCTGGGACCGGGCACGGTGCAGGTCGCCATCGAGGCCGGCGTGCGCATGGGCTGGGGCCGCTTCACCGGCGTGCATGGCCGTTTTGTCGGAATGCATGGCTTCGGCGCCAGCGGCCCCTATAAAGACGTGTACAAGCATTTCGGGATCACGCCGGAAGCGGCCGCCGACGCGGCGCGCGCGGCGCTGAAAGACAAGCAGTAGGAGCAACGGCATGGCCATCCGCGTCGCAATCAACGGTTTCGGCCGCATCGGGCGCCTGGTGCTGCGCGCCATCGTCGAGAGCGGGCGGCGCGACATCGAAGTGGTGGCGGCCAACGACCTCGGCCCCATCGAGACCAACGCCCATCTGCTGCGCTATGATTCGGTGCATGGCCGCTTCCCGGCCAACGTCAGCGTCGACGGCGATTATATCGTCGCCGCCGGCCACAAGATCAAGATCACGGCGCTGCGCGATCCGGCCGAGCTGCCGCACAAGGCGCTGGACGTCGACGTGGCGCTGGAATGCACCGGCCTCTTCACGTCCAAGGACAAGGCCGCGGCACATCTTAGCGCCGGCGCCAAGCGGGTGCTGATCTCCGCCCCCGCCGACGGCGTCGACATGACGATCGTCTACGGCATCAACCACGACAAGCTGACCAAGGAGCACCTCATCGTCTCCAACGCGTCTTGCACCACCAACTGCCTGGTGCCGGTGGCCAAGGTGCTGAACGACGCCATCGGCATCACGCACGGCTTCATGACCACGATCCATTCCTACACCGGCGACCAGCCGACGCTGGACACGATGCACAAGGACCTCTACCGCGCCCGCGCCGCGGCGCTGTCGATGATCCCGACCTCCACCGGCGCGGCCAAGGCCGTTGGCCTGGTGCTGCCCGAGCTCAAGGGCAAGCTCGACGGCGTCTCGGTGCGGGTGCCGACGCCGAACGTCTCGCTGGTCGACCTCAAATTCGTCGCCAGGCGGCCGACCACGGTCGAGGAAGTCAACGGCGCGATCAAGGCCGCGGCGGCCGGCCCGCTCCGGGGCATTCTGGACATCGTCGAGGCGCCGCTGGTCTCCAGCGACTTCAACCACAACCCGGCCTCGTCGTCCTTCGCGCTCGACCAGACCAAGGTGATGGACGGCAGCTTCGTCAGCGTGATGAGCTGGTACGACAACGAATGGGGCTTCTCCAACCGCATGGCCGACACCGCGGTGGCGCTGGGCAAGTTGATATAAAATCTACCCTCCCCTTGAGGGAGGGTCGAAAAATCGCAGCGCAGCGAAGATTTTTCGGGGAGGGGTCCGACGGAAGGGCTCGGCGCCGGACCCCTCCCCGAAATTTGCGAAGTGCAAATTTCGACCCTCCCTCAAGGGGAGGGTAAAAAGGACGACGACCTTTGGCTGCTTTCAAAACGCTGGACGACCTGGATGTCCGCGGCAAGCGCGTGCTGGTGCGTGCCGACCTGAACGTGCCGATGCAGGACGGCGTGGTCGGCGACGGCTTGCGCATCCAGCGCCAGGCGCCGACCATCCGCGAGCTCAGCGAGAAGGACGCGCGCGTCATCGTGCTCTCCCATTTCGACCGGCCGAAGGGCAAAGTCGTGCCGTCGATGTCGCTGAAGCCCGTCGCGGCGGCGCTCGCCAAGGAACTGGGCAAGCCCGTCGCGTTCGCGGCTGACTGCATCGGCGATGTCGCCCAGGCCGCGGTGGCCAGGCTCAAGGACGGCGACGTCCTGCTGCTGGAAAACACCCGCTTCCACGCCGGCGAAGAAAGCAACGATCCGGCTTTCGCCAAAGAGGTCGCGGCGCTCGGCGACATCTTCGTCAACGACGCCTTCTCCGCCGCGCACCGCGCCCATGCGACGACCGAAGGCCTCGCGCATCTGCTGCCGTCGGCGGCGGGACGCTCGATGGAGCTGGAACTGAAGCACCTCGACAAGGCGCTCGGCGAGCCGCAGCGCCCCGTGATGGCGGTGATCGGCGGCGCCAAGGTCTCGACCAAGATCGCGTTGCTCGAAAACCTCGTCAAGCGCGTCGAGACGCTGGTGATCGGCGGCGCCATGGCCAACACGTTCCTGGCGGCCGAGGGCATCGCGGTCGGCAAATCGCTCTACGAGCCCGACCATGTCGAGACCGCGCGCCGCGTGATCCGCCTGTCGACCGAGAGCGGCGCGGCGATCCTGCTGCCCGTCGACGCCGTCGCGGCCACGGCGTTCAAGGCGCAGGCGCCGCACCGCACGGTGGAGATCCACGGCGTCCACAGCGACGAAATGATCCTGGACGTCGGCCCCAAGACCATTGCGGCGTTCGAGAGCCGCCTGCACACTACGCGCACTTTGGTGTGGAACGGGCCGTTCGGCGCCTTCGAGACGCCGCCCTTCGACGCGGGCACCGTCGCCGCCGCCCGGCTCGTCGCCGCGGCGACCAAGGCGGGGCATCTGCTCTCGGTCGCGGGCGGCGGAGACACGGTGGCGGCGCTGAACCAGGCGGGCGTCGCCGGCGACTTCTCCTATGTTTCGACGGCGGGCGGCGCGTTCCTGGAATGGCTTGAAGGACAAGAACTGCCGGGCGTCGCGGCGCTCGCACGCAGCTAGGGAGTGGGGATGAACATCGCCGAATTGAATGGTATCGCCAAGCAGATGACCGCCAAGGGCAAGGGCATCCTGGCCGCCGACGAGAGCACCAGCACCATCGCCAAGCGCTTCGACAGAATCGGCGTCGAGAACACCGAAGGCAACCGCCGCGACTATCGCGAGCTTCTGTTCCGCACCGACGAAGCGATGAAGAACTACGTCTCGGGCGTCATCCTGTTCGACGAGACGATTCGGCAGAAATCCGCCGATGGCAACGGCACGCCGCTGGTCCGGCTGATCGAGATGGCGGGCGCGGTGCCGGGCATCAAGGTCGACGCCGGCGCCAAAAAGCTGGCCGGCAGCGCCGGCGACACCATCACCGAAGGCCTCGACGGCCTGCGCGAGCGCTTCGTCGAATACCACAAGCTCGGCGCCCGCTTCGCCAAATGGCGCGCCACCTACGATCCCACCGGCGGGCGCCCGTCCTTCAACGCGATCAACGCCAACGCCCACGCCCTGGCGCGCTACGCCGCGCTGGCGCAGGAGAACGGCATCGTCCCCATCGTCGAGCCGGAAGTGCTGATGGACGGCGACAACGACATCGACGCCTGCGCCGCGGTGACCGAGTGGGTGCTGAAGGAAGTGTTCCAGCAGCTCTACTACGCCAACGTGCAGCTCGAAGGCATCGTCCTGAAGCCGAACATGATCGTGCCGGGCATGAAATGCGCCAAACAGGCGAGCGTCGAGGAAGTCGCCGACCGTACTGTGCAGATCCTGAAGCGCTGCGTGCCGACCGCGGTGCCGGGCATCGCCTTCCTCTCGGGCGGCCAGTCCGACCTCGACGCCACGGCGCACCTCGCCGCCATGAACGCGCGCCACGACCTGCCCTGGTCGCTGACGTTCTCCTACGGCCGCGCCCTGCAGGCCGCGCCGCAAAAGGCGTGGAGCGGCAGACGCGAGAACGTCGCGGCGGCGCAGAAAGCCTTCCTGCACCGCGCCCGCATGAACAGCCTCGCGGCGCTGGGCACCTGGACGGCGGACGCGGAAAAGGGTGCGGCGTAGGCGCGATTTATGTTATAATGGGTCATGGAACCTACTGTCCTCTCGCGCGATGAAGTAGCCAGCATCACCAAGCTGGCTCTCCGGGAATTGTTGCCCAAATCGAAGGTCGAGCGCGTAGAGGTAAATCGCGAAGGCCTGACATTCCCCGCCGATTTGGGCATTGCGGTAATTTTCGCCGGAAAAGGCTCCGTACATCTCACGGGCAAGCAACTCGTCGAGATCGAAAGACGCATATCGTCCGACATTTGGAAAAGCGGGGACGAGCGCTTTCCCTATCTTCGATTCATGACGGCGCAAGAGGCCAAGAGCCTGGTGTCCTAAGAATGGAGCCGCGCGACCTGATCGATCACGCGAAGGCGATCGTCCGCTCGGAAAAGAGCAGGCCGAAGCAAGTCACGCTGCGACGGGCCATCTCCGCTTCTTATTACGGTCTGTTCCATGCGCTATTGAAAGCGGCAGCCGATGATTTGGTCGGGGCCACGCGTCATGCGCGCCGGTCGCCAGCCTACCGGCTTGTCTATCGCGGCTTCGATCATGGCGACATGCGAAATCTGAGCACCGCCGCCGCGAAGGATACATTGCCGAAAAAACTGGTGGAAGCGCTTGGCGCCAGCCAATTCTCGGGCTCCATTCAAGTTGTGGCGGATCGCTTTGCGCGCTTGCAACAGGACCGTCATCTGGCGGATTACGACCCGCAAGTGCGGTTTACGAAGTCGGATGCAACCTTGGCGATAGAGCGGGCCGTGATCGCCATGTCCTTCTTCGCCGCCGCCGAGGAAGAAGATCGCAGAAATTTTCTGCTCTGCATGCTACTGCCGGTTCGATGACCGACCCCTGCCGCCTCTATCTCATCACGCCGCCGAGGCTCGAGGCGAAGGCCTTCGCGGAGACGCTGAAGCGCGCGCTGGGCGCCGGCGACGTGGCGTCGCTGCAATTGCGCCTGAAAGACGTGAGCGACGACGAGATCCGCCGCGCCTGCGAAACCCTCATGCCCATCGCGCAGCGCGCCGACGTCGCCTTCATCCTCAACGACCGGCCCGATCTCGCCGCCGAACTCGGCTGCGACGGCGTCCATGTCGGGCAGGACGACGCCAGCGTCGCCGACGCCCGCGCCGCGCTCGGCAAGGACCGCATCGTCGGCGCCACCTGTCACGACTCGCGCCATCTGGCCATCGAGGCGGCGGAGGCCGGCGCGGACTATGTCGCCTTCGGCGCCTTCTATCCGACCACGACCAAGGACGGCGCCACGCCGGCCGATATCGAGACGCTGCGCTGGTGGGGCGAGATGATGGTGGTGCCTTGCGTCGCCATCGGCGGCATCACGCCGGCCAACGCCGCGCCGCTGGTCGCGGCCGGCGCGGATTTCCTTGCCGTGGCCTCCGGCGTGTGGGACTACGCGGACGGACCGGCGGCGGCGGTGAAGGCGTTCAACGCCCTGCTCGCGAAGGACACAGCATGAAGGCGCGCAAGCGGACGGCCGAAGGGACGGTCGTGATCGACGGCTACGACCTGCGCTGGTCGCTGCTGCGCGAGGCGCAATTCACCTCCAGCGACGGCTACAAGGGCATGACGTTTTCCGTCCGTGCCGAGGGCGGCAAGACCTTCAAGGAGCTGCTGCTGGAATATCCGTTTCCCAAGAAGAAATTCCGCTTCGCGCACCAGGAGAAGGAGCGCATCCTGCCGCAGAACATCGAGGCCGGCATCCGCCTCGCCATGGCGGCGGGCTGGAATCCCGTCAGCCGCGGCCGCGTCTTCGCCTTCCAGGTGCCGGAAAGCCCGGTCTGAACCAATTCAAATCCGTCATTGCCCGGCTTGTCCGGGCAACCCATCTGTCTTTCGGCCGAAAACAAAATGGGTCGCCCGGACAAGCCGGGCGATGACGATTTTTGGTGATGCACGCAAAACGTGCCGCCGTATTTTTCCTATCCGTCAGCCAACACCTGGACGTATAGTGCCGCCCGGGTGGAGGATGCGACGCCCCTCACAACGACCCCGGCAGGGGGAGGGGGTCGCGAAAGGTCGAAAACGAATAAACCCAGGCAATCCCTGGGAAATTCGGCCCGTCCCGGCCGGATCGCGGTGGATAAGGTGAGGCGCTAGAAGTCGCCCCGCCCCTCTGCTATCACCCGCGCGCTCTTTGTCAGTTCGAACCTCGATCCCGCGCCGAAGGAGGCGCTCTCTTTTTATGGCCAAAATCGCCGGCAACGAAATCCGCCCCGGATCGATGATCGAACACCAGGGCCAGCTGTGGGTCGCGGTGAAGACCCAGGCCGTCAAGCCCGGCAAGGGCGGCGCCTATGCCCAGGTCGAACTCAAAGACATCGTCAACGGCACCAAGCTGAACGAGCGCTTCCGCTCCAGCGAGTCGGTGGAAGAGATCTATCTCGACAAGAAGGACTTCACCTTCCTGTTCGCCAATGGCGACATGCTGACCTTCATGGACGCGGAGACCTACGACCAGATCGAGCTGCAAGCGGAATGGGTCGGCGACCAGGCGCAGTATCTCGTCGACGGCATGAAGGTGCTGGTGCAGCTCTATGAGGGCAAGCCGATCAGCATCAAGCTGCCGGCGCATGTCACGCTCCAGGTGGTCGAGGCCGACGCGGTGATGCGCGGCGGCACGGCGGCACCGTCCTACAAGGGCGCCAAGCTGGAGAACGGCATGACCATCCAGGTGCCGCCCTTCGTCAACGCCGGCACCAGGATCGTGGTCTCGACCGAAGACGGCACTTACCTGCGCCGGGCCGAGTAATGTGCAGCTTCCTCATCCTGAGCTTGTCATCCTTCGACAAGCTCAGGATGAGGTTACATTTATCCTCACCCTGAGCTTGTCGAAGGGTGATTGCCCGGTGAAAGAATTTTATGCGCTACCTCTCCCCTGCCCTGAACGTCATGGCGGCCGCCGCCCGCAAGGCGGGGCGCGGCCTGATCCGCGATTTCGGCGAGCTGGAAAACCTCCAGGTCTCGCTGAAGGGCCCGGCCGATTTCGTCTCCACCGCCGACAAGCGCACCGAGAACCAGCTGGTCGAGGAATTGCAGCGCGTGCGCCCCGGCTACACCTTCCTGGTCGAGGAGGCCGGCATCGTCGAAGGCCCGGACAAGTCGCACCGCTTCATCATCGATCCGATCGACGGCACCACGAATTTCCTGCACGGCATCCCGCATTTCGCCATCTCCATCGCGCTGGAGCGCGATGGCGCGCTGGTCTCCGCCGTGATCTTCAATCCGGTGACCGACGAGATGTACATCGCCGAGAAGGGCCAGGGCGCCTATCTCAACGACAAGCGCCTGCGCGTCGCGGCGCGCAAGAAGCTGAGCGAGAGCCTGCTGGCGACCGGCATTCCGTTCCTCGGGCATGGCGATCATGACGGGTTCTCGGCCGAGCTGGCGGCGGCGATGTCGGTGACCAGCGGCGTGCGGCGCTTCGGCGCGGCGAGCCTGGACCTCGCCTATGTCGCGGCGGGGCGTTTCGACGGCTATTGGGAGCGTAACCTCTCGGCCTGGGACGTGGCGGCGGGAATCCTGATGGTGCGCGAGGCCGGCGGCGTCATCACCGACCTCGACGGCGGCGCCGATGTGCTGTCGGGGCGGATCCTGGCCAGCAACGAGCATCTGCACCCGCAGATCCTGAAACTTCTGAAAGACGCGGTGCGGGCCGCAAAAGGTTGAGGGGCGCGGCGCGGGCCGGTATGGTCGCGCCGTCTTGGTTATCGTTTGGCGCGCAATTTTCCGATTTCGAGGGATGGCGCGCTTGGGCTGACAGGTTGATTGGGCTGACAGTTTTTTTTGGGCTGAACTGGCGAATGAAACTTAGCTGCGCGCTTGGCGCCTCGCTCCTGCTGCTGTCGGCGCTTCCCGCCGCCGCCACGTCCTATCCGGGCGAGGAAGTGACCGTGAATCCGGGCGCCATCGGCAGCGGCTACCTGCTCTATCCCGGCGGCAGATATGGCCGCCATGTCGGCAATCTGCGCCAGCCCGGCGACCGGGGGGGGCCGGTCCATCTGCACATGCCGGCCCGGCACGTTGCGACGCATGTGAAGCCGCGCCCGCCACGCGTCGCCGCCACCGCGCCGGACGATTCGCTTGCCGCTCCCGACGCAACGCCGGTCACGCCCGCGCCGGTTCCGCCGCCCCATCACACCGCGCGCGCGACACCGCCGCCGCG
>OLLF01000035.1_pt1 | contig 11136 bp, 11 predicted proteins | sample 1604471 | NCBI WGS metagenome assembly OLLF01 (sample SAMEA104055714, study PRJEB20765) | soil metagenome | isolation source: soil
CGGGCCTGCTCGGCTCCATCGCCGGCATCGCCGAGATGACGCGCGAGGCGATCACCGAGCAGGTCGGCGCCGCGCCGCGTGCCGTCGTGCGCAACGCCGCCGGCACGGTTCCCAACGTCACGCAGCCGGGCCGGCCCGCGGGCACGACGCCGAACGCGCCGCCGCCCGGCCGTCCCGCCGGAACCTGAAGGAGGCCCGTCATGGAAGCCGTCGCCGTCTTTCTGAATTCGCAGCCCGCCTGGCACTGGTGGGCGCTGGGTGCGGTGCTCTTGGCGCTGGAGATCGCCAGCACCACGCAATACCTGCTGTGGCCCGGCATCGCCGCGCTGTTCGTCGGCCTGCTCAAGTTCCTCGTGCCGGCGCTCGACGGCCGCCTCGCCGTGTTCCTGTTCGCGCTGATCGCGGTCATCGCCACCATCGTGTGGAAGCGTTCGTCCTGGGGCCGCGCCGAGCGCACGACGCATCACACGCTCAACGACCGCAGCGCGCAATATGTCGGCCGCGTGGTGAAGGCCGAGGAGAATTTCCTCAACGGCCGCGGCCCGGTGCGCGTCGACGACACGCGCTGGAGCGCCTGCGTCATCGACGGCTCGGCGCCGATCAAGGGCGACATGCTGCAGATCTCCGGCGCCGACGGCGCCGAATTGAAGGTGCAACTCGCCGCCGGTTCCCTGATGCTGGGCGCCGCGGCGCCTTAATGGGGTCTTAATTTCAAGACGTCTCGCCGCAGCGCCGCAACGCCAGTGAACAACCCGCGCTGCGGCGCGTTGTCGTCACATGAGTGGAAGTTATATGCGCCATCACGACGACCAGGACCACGCCCATCTCTCCCGGGGCGGCTGGCTGGCCTTGGTTGTCCTGCTCGGGTTCCTCGCCGTTTCGGTGTGGTACGCGGTGTATGCCTGGGGCGCCATCGGCGACACCCATATGAGCACCTTCGGCTGGTTCGCGCTGGTCGCGGGTTCCCTGATCACCGTCGCCGTCGGCGGCGGCCTCATGGCGCTGGTGTTCTATTCCAGCCGAAACGATTACGACCGGTAGTTGGCTACCGCGGTAGCCGCTAACCGCTAACCGCAATGAAACGCACCACACCCTCAACCGTCATTGCCCGGCTTGTCCGGGCAACCCATGAAAACAGCCGTCGAAGAATTTTCACCGTAGGTTTTCATGGATGGCCGGCACAAGAGCCTGTCCTCGGGTCGCGCCTTCGGCGCGATCCCGGGGGCCGGCCATGACGAATGGGGAATCCAGGGAGCGAGGGCGATATCTAAACCCCGCCGCGCGCCACGAAATGCGGATTGGTGAAGCCCGCCGCCGCGCGCCCGTACGTGAACGCCGAACCATCCAGATTTGTCACCCGTCCGCCCGCCGCCGTCAGCACGGCATCGCCCGCCGCCGTGTCCCACTCCATCGTCGTGCCGTGGCGCGGATAGATGTCCGCTTCACCCGCCGCCACCAGGCAGAATTTCAGCGACGATCCGGCGGTGATGAAATCCCGCACCGGATAGGCTGCCAGGTACTCCTCCGTCTTCTTGTCGCGATGCGAACGGCTGGCGACCGCGGTCAGCCCGCCCGGCGGCGCGGCGCGCACCTTGATGCGGCGCGCCCGCGCCAGATCCGGCGCGGCATCGACGCGCGTCTCGATCTCGAACGCCGCGCCCGGCGTCTCGCCCAGGAACAGCCGGTGCTTGGCCGGCGCGTAAACCACGCCGCGGATCGCCAGCCCGTTGACGATCTCGGCGATGTTCACGGTGAACTCGCCATTGTGGCTGATGAACTCCTTGGTGCCGTCCAACGGATCGACCAGGAAGAAATGCAGGCCGACCTGCGGCAGGCGCCCGGCCGCGACTTCCTCTTCGGCGACCACCGGCACGCCCGGAACCAGCGCCTGCAGGCCTTTGAGGATATGGGCCTCGGCCTCTTCGTCGGCGTCGGTCACGGGCGAATGGTCGGCTTTTTTGCGCGCCGCGGTGCCCGCTTCGTAGTGCCGCATGATGATGGCGCCGGCCTCATGCGCCAGCAGGGCCAGCGCGGCCAGCCGTTCCGAAGGCGTTGCAACCATCGAGTGCGTTTCCCTGCGACAGTGATGTTGCGACTCACCTAGCACAAAGTGCTATGGAAATCCGTCCGTTGCGCGGGCGAGCCGATCGGGCCCCGCGGCAAGGACGCCACCTTCGCGAAGAACAGGAACCTGCGTCCATGAGCTTGCCCCGTCTTGTGTCCTTGGCGCGCCGCGCCATCCTCGCGCTGGCATTGGCGCTTCCCGCGCTCGCCCTGGCGCCCGCGGCCCGCGCCGCGACGCCGGCCGAGGCGCTGGTCTCGGACAACATCCAAAAAGGCCTCGCGATTCTGAACGACGCCCAACTGACGCAGGCGCAGCGCGCCGGAAAATTCGAGACCTTCCTGCTCGGCGTCACCGATCTGAAACGCGTCTCGACATTCGTGCTCGGTCCCTACGCCGCCACCGCCGCGCCGGCGGATCGCGACGCCTTCGCCGCCGCGTTCCAGCGCTATGCGGTGGCGGTCTATCAATCCTATCTCGGCAGATATGCGGGGCAGACCCTGCAAGTCACCGGCTCGCGCGCCTATGCGCCGGGCGACGACATCGTCTCCACGACGCTGATCGATCCCGCCGGCGGCCGCCCCCTCGAAATCGATTTCCGCGTCCGCTCCGACACCGGCACGCCGGTGATCGTCGATTTCAGTGTCGCCGGCGTCTGGCTGGCGCCGGAGGAGCGCGACCAGTTCACCGCCTTCCTCGGCCAGAACGGCGGCAATGTCGCCGCGCTCATCGCCCATCTGGGCGCCCTGCGCGCCGGCCTCGCCGCCGGCAGGTAGGCGCGGGTTGCGCGCGCCTTAAGCATTCCTTAAGAGGCGCGGGTCATGGTTACCAGTTGAAAACCATACTGCGCCTACGGGGATTGCCGGTCCATGGATGACATCGAGTTCGCCGCCTTCCTGGTCAGCCGCGTCTGCCACGACCTCGTCGGGCCGCTCGGCGCCGTGGTCAACGGCCTGGAAGTCATGGAGGACGAGCGCGACGCCGCCATGCGGGCCGACGCGCTGAAGATCGTCTCCTCCAGCGCGCTCCAGGCGCTGGCGCGGCTGCAATTCCTGCGCATCGCCTTCGGCGCCGCCGGTTCCGCCGGCGCCGAGCTCGACGTCGGTGAGGTCGGGCGCCTGGTCGGCGGCCTGCTCGAAGGCGGCAAGGTGAAGCTCAACTGGCAGGGCGCCTCCGTGAACTGGCCCAAGAACTGGGCCAAGCTGCTGATGAACGCGGCCCTTCTGGGCGCCGATTGCCTGCCGCGCGGCGGCCAGCTCGACGTCCAGGTCGGCGCCGATCCCACGGCGCCCGCCTTCAGAATCGTGGCCACCAGCCCCCACGCCCGCCTCCAGGAAGAGGTCGCCAACGCCGTGCGCGGCGAGGAAACGCATCTGGACGCCCGCGGCATCCAGCCCTTCCTGACCCACAAGCTGTCGCGCGACCTCAATGCCGGCCTGACCCTGACCGCCCGCGAGGGCGCGGTGGAGCTGGCCGCGGGTTAAACCCCGAATTTACCCTCTGGTCCTAGGTTGTGCCCCACTTCCAGGTGGGCCGCCGCGTCCAAGCGGCCGCAACAGGACCATAGCATCCATGAGAAATTGCCTCGTCGTCGACGACAGCCGCGTCATCCGGAAGGTGGCGTGCCGCATCCTGCAGGACCTGCACTTCGAAACCGGCGAAGCCGAGGACGGCCTCAGCGCGCTCGCCGCCTGCCGCGCCCGCATGCCCGAGCTCATCCTGCTCGACTGGAACATGCCCAACATGAACGGCATCGAGTTCTTGAAGACGCTGCGCCACGAGAAGGGCGGCCTCAATCCCATCGTCGTCTTCTGCACCACCGAGAACGACGTCGCCCACATCACCGAGGCGCTCAACGCCGGCGCCAACGAATACATCATGAAGCCGTTCGACCGCGGCATCATCGAGGCCAAGCTCGCCGAAGTGGGAATGATGTAACCCCTGCCATGAAGCCCGACGACCATGCCTTCCTTGCACAACTGGTGCGCCGCCGTTCGGGCCTCGTCCTGCCGGCGCACAAGGCGCATCTGGTCGACGGGCGCCTGACACCGGTGATGCGCCGCTTCGGCTTTCGCAGCATCGAGGCCCTGATCGCCGAATTGCGTCACGGCCGCGACACGCTGGCGCGCGCCGTCACCGAGGCGATGACGACCAACGAATCCTCCTTCTTCCGCGACCGCGCCGCCTTCGAGCAGTTCCGCGACGTGGTGCTGCCGCAACTGCTGGCCGACCGCGCCGAAACCAAGCGCCTGCGCATCTGGTGCGCCGCCTGCGCCGCCGGGCAGGAGCCTTACTCCATCGCCATGCTGCTGGACGACAACAAGCTTGTTGCCAAGGGCTGGAGCATCGATCTGATCGCCACCGATCTCTCCGCCGAGATGATCGCGCGCGCGGAGGAGGGCGTGTACTCGCATTTCGAGGTGCAGCGCGGCCTCGCCATCCGCCGCCTCGTCGCCCATTTCAACCAGGAAGACGGCAACTGGCGCATCCACGAGAACCTGCGCCGCATGGTGACGTTCCGCCAGTTCAACCTGCTGGATTCCTACGGCTGGCTCGATGACCTCGACGCGGTGTTCTGCCGCAACGTGCTGATCTATTTCGACAAGAAGACCAAGGCCTCGGTGATTGAGAAGATCGCGGAGATTCTTCTCCCCGACGGCGCGCTCCTCCTCGGCCACGCCGAGAGCGTCAACGGCCTCGCGAGCTCCTTCGTGCAGGTCGAACACGCGCCGAGCCTGTACGTGAAGGGCAAAGCCGTCGCGCAGCGGATGGCGAGTTAAGCCGCGCCCCGCGCCTCAGTAAGACGCTTCGACGGTGACGCGCAGCTGCACCTTTTCGCCGGGCTTCAGCGCGATGCGCCAGATCGCGGCGCCACGGTCGACGACATGCCGCAGCGTCTCGGACAGGATCTTGGCCTCACCGCCATCGAGGTCCTGCCACAGTTCGAAGGCGATGGCTTCAGCGCGGTTGTTGGCGATCTTGAAGTCCATCACGCGCTGCACCCGCAGCGTGTCGCCGCTTCCCGTCCGCGTCTCATGGCCGACAGCTTCGCTCACCGGCACGGTGAAGACTTCGCCGGTCTCCAGTTCGACCGGCAAGCCCACCGGCATGTCCTTGACGCCCGCCTGGCCGATGAAGATCGGCAGCCCCTCCGGCCCCGGCTCGGACAGGGCGACCTGGCCGGCCGGCAGCGGCTTGCCGAGGCCGCCCGCCGCCGTGTTCATGAGGCGCAGAACCAGCGTCGACGGATTGCCTTCGCCGGACTCGCCGCTGGCGCGATAGCGGTAGATCGGCGCGAACGGGACGTCGTGCAGGTCGAGGAACTCGACCTGTTTGGTCTCATGCGCCGGCATGTCGGTCGGTTCGGGAAGATCGTAGATCTTGTAGTCGCCGAGTTGCCGCGCATCGGCGACCCGGCTGCCGGTGACGACGACCGATTCTATTCCCGACCCGCTGTATGCCGTCACCGCCAGGGGAACCGACTGGATGTTCTCCGCCCTTTGCCGGAACAGGCGATAGGCCCACCACGCCACATTGGTCGGCCAGCAATGCGTCGCCAGCGCCAGCGCTTGCGGATGGATCGGCGTGTCCTCGCCGGTGGTGTTGAGCCGGCCCGCCACCGCCGCGATCGGAACGCGCGCGAAACCGGTCGAGCCGAAATTGGCCAGCGTCAGCCAGCCGCTGAGATCGAGCACATGGCTGTGCACCCGTGCGACATAATCCGCCGACCAGTTGAGCCCGGTGGCGATGTAGGAAAGCTTGACTGTGTAGTGCCCGGCCGCCGGCGCATTGGTGCGCACGGTCAGCGTCGGCGTATCGGTCAGCCCGTCCGGCGTCTTGTCGAACACCAGCCTCTCGGGCAGGCCGCTGCAGCGCAGCGCCTCGAGCTTGCCGTCGACCTCGAGCATCGCGCCGTCGGGCCCCGTGCGCACGACCGCGGTCACGTCGGTGGAGCGGCCCGTTTTCGGATTGGTGCGGATCAGATGCACCGTCTCACCCACCGACTTGGCGAGCAGCGAGCCCGGGCTCAGCAGGTCGTAGTCGAAATTGCGCTCGATCGTGCCGGCGGGCAGGCCGTCGATGGTCGCCGTCTGCGGCACCATGGTCGAGGCGACGCCGCGGAAGCGGATTTCCGACGATCCCGCCGGCAGGTCGATCTGCCGCGTCTCGGTGATCAAAGCGAGGCCCTGGTCCTGTATCTCGGGATTCTTCTCAGGGTGAAGCAGGTCGGCGGTCTGCAGGTCGTCGTCGTGATAGATCGTGACCGTGACCGTGTCGGCCGCCGGCGACACGACGTCGGCCGACGCCGCGCCGGCGGTGAGCAGGAGCGCCGGCAGGATCGCGCGCCACGGCGCCACGGCTCAGCTGCCCGAATCGACGGTGAAGGTCAGCACCGTCTCGCCATGGGCCGGCACCGGTACGCTCCAGGCCAGCGTGTGGGCATCGACCCGCTTGCTCGGCAGGCTCTCGCTTTCCACCTTGCCGTCGCGCCACAGCCCGTTCTGGCGCAAAGCCACCGTCACCGGCACCGCCAGCGCGTTGCGCACGGAATAGGCCATGGAATAGCGCGTGCGCCACCGCTCGATCTTGGCGCTGGTGACGACGGTCGGCTGGACGGTGACGTCGAAGGCGTCGCCGATCTTGATGCCGAGATCGGAGCCGGCGGGCGTCTGGTCGATGCTGTCCTCGCCGACGAATTTGGGATCGCCAGACGTGTCGCGCATGTAGACGCGCACGACGCCCGCCGGCAAAGCGCGGTTCGCGTTGCTGAACTTCAGCACCACGGCGGCGTGATCGGGCTGCTCGTAACTCTGGAAGCCGTCGGCGCGGTACTCATAGGCCTTCTCCGCCCTGACGCCGTGCAGGTCGAGGAACGCCACCTGCTTGGTCTGGTTCTCCGCGATGGTGACCCGCTCGGGCAGGGTGAAGATGTTGTAGTCGGCGATGGACGCCTGGGGCGACGCAGCGCCGGTGCCCGCGCTGCGCAGGGCCGCGCGGCGGCTTTGCTCGCGCTGCCAATAGTCCAAATCGCTGTCGGCAAGGTGAATGTCGCCGGCGACGAGCTGGGTCCGCGCGTTGCGGAAACTCGTGCCCGAGCGGTTGGTCAGCGTCACCCAGCCGTCCATGCCGATGGTCTTCAGCTTCTCGTCGAACAGGACGACATAGTCGGCCTTCCAGCCGAGCCCGGTGGAGAGGTAACTCAGCGTCACGTCGCGCGCGCCCGCGCCGGCGGCGTCCACCGTCACCGACAAGGTCGGCTGGGCGCGCAGGTTTTCCGGAATGCTGGAGAACACCACGCGGGTCGGGATGCCGTCGTCGCGCAGCACTTCTATGCGGTTGCCGATTTTGAGCACCACGCCGTCATTGACCGACAGCACCGTCGCGGTCTCCGGCGTCGTCGCGCCCGTCGCCGGGTTGGTGCGGATGATCTGGATCTGGCGGCCGACCGCCTTCTCCATCATCTTGGCGGGGGTCAGGAGATCGTAGTCGAAATTCTGCTCGACGACCGAGAGACCCTTGCTGGAGAGCGCCACGGTCTCGGGGCGGATGCTGGCCGAGACGTCCTTGAACTCGAGCCGGGTGCGGCCCGCGGGCACCTCCAGATGGCGGATGTCCTGCACCAGCGCGAGATTGTTGTTGTAGACCGTGACCGTCAGTTGCTGCTCCGGCGGCGGCGCAGGGGCGGTTGCCGCCGCCATCGCGGCGCCGCCCGCGAGCAGCAGGCCGATGCCAAAAACCGATCCGCGCATGCACGCCCCCCACACGATCACGCGTGGAAGGCTATCCCATCCCGCCCCGCACTGCCACGGCGCCGGCGTGCGCGCAAGCAAACCGCTGACGTGTTGTCACAACGACGACAATCTGCACCCGCATGGTGACGTTCCGTCAGTTCAACCCCGCTCGACTCGTATGGCTGGTTCGACGATTTCGCCGTCGTGTTCTGCCGCAACGTGCTGATCCATTTCGCCAAGAAGACCAAGGCCGCCGTGATCGAGAAGATTGCGGAAGTGCTTCTCCCTGATGGCGCGCTGTTGCTGGGTCACGCCGAGTCGGTCAACGGCCTCGCAAGCTCCTTCGTCCAGATCGAGCATGCCCAAGCCCGTATGTGAAGGGCAAGGCCGCAGCGCAGTGGCTGGCGGGGTAGTAGCATTTTCCAACGTCAGCGCTCTCGGCCAGGAGTGCCCCGTCACAGCGCCAATGCCTGGATGCTGCAAAAAAATGGACGTGCGTGCCGGTCAGTCTTGGCAAGTTGCTCGTAAGCGTCGCAAAGTTCCGGGAATCTTCATACAATACCATCTGTAGCTCGCACGAATGGGGAGGCTGGTGGCGGAATTCATCGAGCACTGGGGGCTCACGCTTCTGACTGCTGTTGCGCTGAGTTTCGTTGCAAGGGAGGCGTGGTCCTATTTGCCATTCGTTCAGGAGGCACTTCTCAAGAAGGCGACATCTCTATTGCCCCCAGCGGTCAGAGAAGCGGCTGTCGAACGGTGGTCCAGGAAGATGCACTCCTATCCTGGCGAGATGACTAGGGTAGTAATTGCAACGATAGCGCTGAGCCACGCAAGAAGGATTGCTCTTCAGGTTGCCGCGCTAGAGCGGAGGACTGCCGACCTTCGAGCAAGAGACTCGCATGCCCGCTTAGCGCTTATGACGGGCGCTACTTTAGGGGTGGTGTGCGGAGTGATGAATGTTGGGTTGCTGTCGGAATTCTTTAGTGAATTTTTGTCTGGACTCAAATATCTGGGTATTCCTGTCGGAACACTACTAGCCCTCCATATGACGCTTCTCGTTGTGGCGCTCGGTTGGTTCATAAAATTGAGTAACACCGTGGCCGTGCGGATGCTGCTTCTTGTGATTCTCGCTGGCGTCTCGTTCATAGAGTTTGTTTTTTTTGCACGTGTTGGAACCGGTTTGGTGGTTTGGCCCCCGGCGTGGGAGAAGGCTTATCCCGCTATTAAGTTGTGGTTCGGGCTGTACGGACCAATTCTAGTGGTTGGCCTCTCATTGGCTATAGGGTTGGTTGTTCAATCAATCGAGACCATTTTCCGCGCTCAACGTGCACTTCGTGGGAAGATCCAGACATCGAAAGATTTACCAGCCGAAAATTGGTGAATTGACAGAAGCAGAAAGCACGGGAGAGTCTAAGCCAGTCCTTGGCCAGCGTCTAATCTTCTCAGAGCGATGCGTGAACAACATGCAGCAAATTGCTCACTCGTCACCCTAGGCATAGCGCGGTTAGAATTCACCACGTATCCAGAAACGTCCGCCGCTTGCTCGCATCGTGCGGCGGCAGCGAGCGGTAGCCGCGCATAATCCACCGCCTGGTATCCGCCGGATCGATCACGTCGTCGATCTCCAGATAGGCCGCCATGTTGATCGCCTTGCCGCGCGCGTAAGACTGCGCCACCAGCGTCTTGAACAGTGCTTCTTTCGCTTCCGGCGTCGGCTCGGCCTCCAGCTCCTTGCGGTAGCCGAGCCGTGCGGCGCCCTCCAGCCCCATGCCGCCGAACTCGCCGGTCGGCCACGACACGATGAAGAACGGCGCGTGGAAGCTGCCGCCCGCCATCGCCTGGGCGCCCAGGCCATAGCCCTTGCGCAGCACCACGGTGAAGATCGGCACGCTCAGCGCCCCGCCGACCACGAACATGCGCGACACGTGCCGCACCAGCGCCGTCTTCTCGTGCTCCGGCCCGACCATGAAGCCCGGCGTGTCGCATAGCGAGATGATCGGCAGGCCGAACGCGTCGCACAATTGCATAAAGCGCGCCGCCTTGTCGGCGCAGGGCCCGTCGATGGCGCCGGCCAGGTGCATGGGGTTGTTGGCGATCAGCCCGAACGGCGCGCCCTCGATGCGGATCAGCGCCGTCAGCATGCCGGCTGCGAAATCGGGCCGCAGCTCCAGCACGCTCCCCGTATCCGCCAGCGTGGCGATCACCTTGCGGCTCTCGTAAACGCGCAGCCGGTTCTCCGGAATGAGATGGCGCAACTCTTTTTGATTGACCGCCTGCCATTGCGTCAGCGGTCCCTGGAAGTAGGAAAGATATTTCTTCGCCATCTCGACGGCTTCGATCTCGTCGGCCACCGCGATGTCGACGACGCCGTTGGGCACCTGCACCGACATCGGCCCGACGTCCTCGGGCGTGTAGACGCCGAGCCCGCCGCCCTCGATCATCGCCGGCCCGCCCATGCCGATATTCGAATTCGCCGCCGCGATGATGACGTCGCTGCAGCCGAGCAGGGCGGCGTTGCCCGCGAAACAGCGCCCCGAATTGATGCCGATGCGCGGCATCACGCCGGAGAGCTTGGCGTATTGCCGGAAGGTCGGCGTATCCAGCCCCGCAACACCCGGCATGTCGGTATCGCCCGGCCGCCCGCCGCCGCCTTCCGCGAAGCAGATGATCGGCAGCTTCCATTCCTCGGCGATCTTCAGCAGGCGGTCCTTCTTCTGGTGGTTCATCGAACCCTGGGTGCCCGCCAGCACCGTGTAGTCGTACGCCATGATGGCGCAACGCGCCTTGTTCTCGCCGAACGCCGCGCCGTTCACCGTGCCGATGCCGGTTATAATGCCGTCGCCCGGCGTGTTGGCGATCAGGTCCTCCAGCGAGCGCCGCCGCCGCTGCGCCGCGAAGGCCAGCGCGCCATATTCGATGAAGCTCCCCGGATCGCAGAGTTGTTCCAAATTCTCGCGTGCCGTGCGCTGCCCCGTCTTGCGCCGCCGCGCGACGGCGTCCGGCCGGTTGGCGTCCAGGCCGAAGCCATGGCGCGTATTGGATTCCTCCAGGTCGGCACGGATGAAATCGGGATCGCGCGCCACGGCCGCCGCTTCCTCGGTGCCGCCGACGTTCTCCGGCGTCAGGAACAGCAGCGCCTCGCCCTCGAACAGCACCGTGCCCGGCCCCGGCCCCAGCGAATGCACCCGCCCCGACACCGCGGCGCCGACCAGATGCTCCATCTTCATCGCTTCCAACACCGCGACCGGCGCGCCCTTGCGCACCGTGTCGCCCGGCGCAACGTCGATCGAGACGATCTTGCCCTGCATCGGCGCGGCCACCGCGACCGTCCCCGCCGGCGCG
>OLLF01000308.1_pt1 | contig 10999 bp, 14 predicted proteins | sample 1604471 | NCBI WGS metagenome assembly OLLF01 (sample SAMEA104055714, study PRJEB20765) | soil metagenome | isolation source: soil
GAAATTCAGGAACAGCGTCATCATCGAGCCGAGCAGCAGCGCCATCAGCACGAAGCCGAACATGATGTTGATCGGCATGGCGACGAAGAACACCTGCAGCTGCGGCATCAGCTTGGCCAGGATGCCGAGCGCGGCGTAGAGCGCGAAGCCGAACACCAGGAACGGCGCCGCCAGCTGGAAGCCGAGCACGAAGGCCGCGCTGACCAGGCGGATCGTCAGCTCCGCCATGTCGCCGGTCGGCAGCGCCGCGCCCGGCGGCAGCATCTTGTAGCTGCCGGCGATGGCGCCGATGGCGACGTGGTGCAGGTCGGTGGCGAAGATCAGGACGGCGCCGAGCAGCGCGAAGAAATTGCCGATCACCGCGCCCTGTTCGTGCTGGGTCGGATCGACGGTCTGGGCATAGGCAAGGCCGGTCTGCGTCGCGATGAGATAGCCCGCGACCTGCAGCGAACTCATGATGATGCGCGACATGCCGCCGATCAGGATGCCGCTGGTGACTTCCTGCGCGATCAGCAGCGCCAGCCGCATCACGTCGGCCGGCGGCTGCGCCGGATAGGCGCTCTGCACCACCGGCGCCAGCGCCACCGACACCGCCAGCGCCAGCACCAGCCGCACGCGCGCCGGAATGCCGCCTTCGCCCAGCGCCGGCAGCAACATCATCATCGACCCCGTCCGCGCGAACACGAGCAGGTAGGTGAGGATGAGGCCGGAAAGCTGGGGAAGGTGGATTGCGATATGCGGCACGTTAATACGCCGAGATTCTCGCCGCGATGTCGACCATCAGCCCGTTCATCGCCGCGCCGGCGAAGGGCAGGGAGATCAGCAGCACGATGAAGATCGCCACGATCTTGGGCACGAAGACCAGCGTCATTTCCTGGATCTGTGTCAGCGCCTGGAGCAGGCCGATGCCGAGGCCGACGACCAGCGCCGTCAGCATGGCCGGCGTGATCACCTCCAAAAGCGTCAGGATGGAGGAGCGCGCGAAGTCGATGGTGTCTGCGGGTGTCATCTTGGTCTCCAGGTGCGGCGCGTGCGGCCATCCTTCGACAAGCTCAGGATGAGGATCGAGGCGGTGACCTCATCCTGAGCTTGTCGAAGGATGGCAGCCCCGCGCATCAGATCGGCATGTTCATGATGGACTGGTAGGCCTGCACCACCTTGTCGCGCACCGCGACCACGGTATCCAAGGTGATCTCGGCCTGGTTCACGGCGCTGACCACGTCGACGATGTTGGCCTGGCCGCTGACCTGGCGCGCCGCCATGGTCTCGCCCTGCTTCATCGTGCCCATGCCGTCCTTCAGCGCGGTCGACAGGAAGTTCGAGAAATCGCCGGCCGTGGCGCCGGTGGCGCCGGAAGCGACGCCGGCGCCTGCGCCGCCGCTGGCGCCGCCGATATTCGCGATCGCCTGATAGGCGGCCGCGGCCGCTGCTGGAAGCACCATGACTTATTTTCCTCTATTTGCGCAGCAGATCGACGGTGCGCGTCAGCATCGACTTCGACGCGTCCATCACCGTCAGGTCGGCTTCGTAGGAGCGCTGCGCCTCCCGCATGTCCATGATTTCCACCAGCGAGTTGACGTTGGGCAGCTTGACGTAGCCCTTGGCATCCGCATTGGGATTGCCCGGATCGTATTGCAGGCGGAATTCGGTGTTGTCGGCGACCGGCTTTCCCGGCGTGACGAGAGTCGCGTTGAGTTCGCGGTCGAATTCGCTCCGCACCGTCGCGATCTTGCGGCGATAGGGATCGCCGCCCGGCGTCGACGACGTCGAATTGGCGTTGGCGATGTTCTCCGCGATGACGCGCATGCGGTCCGACTGGGCGCGCATGCCGGACGCGGCGACGATGAGGGAGGTCGTGAAGTCCATGTCCGTCTCCTTCAGCCGCCGTGACCGATGGCGGTCTTCATCATGTCGATGGCCTTGGCGTAGAGGTTGCTCGCGGCCTGGTACTCGGCCTGGGTGTCGGAGACGCGGATCATCTCCTGCTCCAGGCTGACCGAGTTGCCGCTGGGATTGGCTTCGACGTCGGGCGCGCTGAAATCGCCGAACTCGGACGCGTGGTCTTGCGTCAGGGAAATGTGGCGCGGATCGGTGACGGCCATGCCGCCGCCGAATTGCGGCGAGGTCGTCGCGCCTTTCAGCACGTCCGCGAAATTGATCGGCTTGAGGTCGCGCGCCGAATAGCCGGGCGTGTCGACATTCGCCACGTTCTGCGCCAGCACGTTCTGCCGCGCGCTCAGCCAGCTCATGCGCTGCTTGAGCATCGCCAGAAGCGGCATGTCGCCGATGTTCGCTGCCATAGCGGGTTCTCCGGTTACGGAAAATTAGCCTTAAGAACCCAGACGATGCGCCCGAACGATTAAGCCGCGCTTAATGCAAGTGGAAATACTTGCCCGGCACTTTCTTCCGCTCTTTAACGCGCGATTAAGGTTGACGGTCTTTAGTGATGCGCATGGACCTCATGGATTTCGCGCGCTATCTCGGCGCCCTGCTTCTGGTGCTCGGCCTCGTCGGCGCTGCCGGCCTCGCCGCGCGCCGCTTCGGCCTCTCGGGCCTCGTCAAGCCCTCCGCGGCGCGGCGTCTTGCGATCGTCGAGACGCTGACGGTCGGACCGCGCCAGCGCCTCCTCATCATCCGCCGCGACAACGTAGAACACCTCGTGCTCGCCGGTCCCGACGGCACCAGCATCATCGAGTCCGGCATTGCCGCCGCGCCGATGCCGATCACCGCATCGCTGATGCCCTCCGAGGCGCTCGCGTGAAAAAGCTCGCACCGCTTCTCATTACCATCCTGCTGGCGCTGCTGATCATCCCGGGTGCGGCGCATGCCGCTTCGCCGGCCGCCAACGCGGTCGCCGCCGCGACCACCGGCGCCACCGCCGCGGCGCCCGGCACCGGCCTCAACATCGATCTCTCCGGCGGCGGCCTCTTCACCGACAAGATCATGCAGATCGTGGCGCTGATCACGATCCTGTCGATCGCGCCCTCCATCCTCATCATGATGACCAGCTTCGTACGCATGGTCGTCGTGCTGTCGCTGCTGCGCACCGCGCTCGGCCTGCAGCAGAGCCCGCCCAACAGCGTCATCGTCTCGCTGTCGCTGTTCCTCACCCTGTTCGTGATGACGCCGACGCTGAAGGACGCCTACCAGCAGGGCGTCGTGCCGCTGGTCGCCAACCAGATCACGACCGAGCAGGCCTTCGACCGCGCCGCCACGCCAATGAAGAAATTCATGCTGGCGCATGTCCGCGACGCCGACCTCAAGCTCTTCCTCGACATGAGCCACGCCAAGCCGCCCAAGGCCCCGGCCGACGTCGCCATCAGCACGCTCGCCCCCGCCTTCATGCTCAGCGAGCTCAAACGCGCCTTCGAGATCGGCTTCCTGATCTTCGTGCCCTTCCTCATCATCGACATGGCCGTGGCCTCGATCCTGATGAGCATGGGCATGATGATGCTGCCACCCGTCATCATATCCCTGCCGTTCAAGCTGATCTTCTTCGTCCTGGTCGACGGCTGGCGCCTGGTCGCGGGCTCCCTGGTGGAAAGCTACCTGCACAGTCCACCGCCTACTTGATTTTTTGGCGCGCGATTTGCCGATCGCGCCGCTGCGGAAGGCTCGTCAGCCTTCCGCTTTTCGGCTTAGACTTTCTCCAACACCACTGGGGAGAGCGCCATGAACAAGCCCGAACGCATCGTCACCGACGAAGTTCTTTACGAGGTCTCCGATCACATCGCGACCATCACGCTGAACGCGCCCGAGCGGATGAACACGATCTCCGGCCCGATGCTGGCGCGGCTCTCGCAATGCCTGCTCGAAGCGAACCAGGACCCGCAAGTCCGCTGCATCATCCTCACCGGCACCGGCCGCGCCTTCTGCGCCGGGCTCGACCTGCGCGCCGCGACCGAAGGCACCGGCATGGGCATCGGCAGCGGCGCCGGCGCCACCGACCTCGACCTGCGCAACACGCCGCCGACGGTCCTTCATTCCATCAACACGCCGGTGATCTGCGCCATCAATGGCGGCGCCGCTGGTTACGGCGCCGACACCGCCATCGGCTGCGACATCCGCATCATGGCGCAATCGTCCAAGCTGGCGCTGTCCTTCGCCAAGCGCGGCATCCTGCCCGAGTCGGGCGGCACCTGGCTCTTGCCGCGCCTGATCGGCTGGGAGAAGGCGGCGATGCTGATCTTCACCGGCCGCACGCTGAGCCCGGCGCAATGCGTCGAGATGGGCCTCGCCTCCGAAGTCGTGCCCGATGCCGAATTGATGCCGCGCGCCCGGGCGCTGGCCGCCGAGATCGCCGCCAACGCCCCGCTCGCCGTCCAGGCCGCCAAGCGCATGATGCGCATGGGCCTCAGCGAGCCCTTCGACGAGCACGTGCATCACGTCTATCTCCAGCTCCTGCCACTGATGCGCACGAAGGACGCGCGCGAGGGCATGCTCGCCTTCGTCGAAAAGCGCACCCCGAAATTCGAGGGCAAATAGGGCGGTTGATAATAGTTATTGGCGGCCTTATCCTGGCGCAAGCATCAGGAGAATCCGCCATGGCATCCAGCGTCGATCTCGGCTCCAGGCTCGAAAGCGTCGTCGCCAAGCTCGTCTCCAAGGGCCGCTACGGCTCGAAGAGCGAAGTCATCCGCGAAGGCGTCCGCCTGGTCGAGGAGCGCGAAAAGCGGCTTCAGGAACTCGACGGGGCCTTGGCTGCCGGGCTAGCCGATGCGAGAGCCGGGCGCTCTGAACCGATGGAAAAGGTCTTCGACGAACTTCGAGAGCGATTCGGTGGAAAACCCGCGAAAAGCGTCAAGCGTGCGCGTGAAACCGCGCGTTCGAGGTGAGAGTACTAATTACACCACCGGCCAAAGCCGATCTCTTTCACATCGGTGATTGGATCGAACGAGACAACCCAGGTCGGGCAATCACATTTGTCGAAGAGCTTTATGATGCCTGTTTAAGATTGGCCGAGTTGCCGCTCGCATTTCCGCTGCTTATCGGTCACGAAGAAAGCGGAATTCGCCGTTACCCCTATGGCAGATACCTCATTTTCTATTCGATCCTTGAAGAACGGATTGAAGTCCTCCACGTGTTGCACGGCGCGCGTGACTATGTGCGCATACTTTTTGGCGACGAACAGCTCTTACCTCCGAGGCAATGGAATTTTCCAAGCGGCGCAAAAAAGACCGCCCGCCTGTCGTTCGGCGGAACCTTGCGCCACACCGGTGCGTTCGCGCTTCATGAGGAAATATCTGATCGCCGGTCTCTGCCTGTGCGCGCTCGGCGCGCTGTGGGCCTGGGAGGAAAAAGAGGACGGCGCCGTCGTGGCGGCCTCGCCGTTTCTCGCCGCGCTCGCCATCGAGATCGGCGTGTTCCTGCTCCGCCGCCACCAGACGACGCTGCTGGGCAGCGGACGGGCCCGCGCCGCCTAGCTTTTACGACATGCTGATGCCGTCCCCGCCCTATGGGCCCAGCGCGTCCCATGCGGCCATCAGCAGGCTGAAGCCGCGCATGTCGCCGGTGGTGGTGCCGGCCATCTTGTTCATGGCGTAGCCGAAGGTAGTGCGCGCATCCATGTCGATGACGGCGAGCGAGCCGCCATAGCCGCCCCAGAAGATGGTGTTGGGATGCGGCAGCGGGATCAGCCCGCCGGCCAGGCCGAAGCCCATGCCGAACCGCGCCGGCACCTCCATGATGAGGTCCCGGCCTTCGATCTGCAGCTCCAGCGCCTTGCGGCAGCCGGCTTCCGACAGGAAGCGCCGGCCCTGCGCCACGCCGCCATTGGCCAGGATGGTGTGGATCTGCGCGATCGAGCGGGCATTGCCCGTGCCGCCCGCGGCCGGGATTTCCGCGCCGCGCCAGGCCCGGGTCCTGGTTTCCGCGACGTCGATGCCGGGATTGGTCGCCATGTTGGCGACCAGCGCGTTGGTCTCGCCGCCGCCTTCGCCGACGGCGGTGCCGGGCGGCGGCGGGATCAGCTCGGCGACGCGCGAATCCTCAGAAGGCGGCAGGCCGATCCAGAAATCCGCGCCCAGCGGCTCCGCGATCTCTTCGCGGAACACCGTGCCGACGGTCTTGCCGGTGATCCGGCGGATGACCTCGCCGACGAGATAGCCTTGCGTCATGGCGTGATAGCCGACCGCCGTGCCGGGCTCCCAATACGGCGCCTGCGCCGCCAGGAGCGAAGTCGCCTTCTCCCAATCGTAGAGGTCGTCCTTGCTGATCGTCTCCTTCCAGCCCGAGAGGCCGGCGGAATGGCTCATCAGGTGGCTGACCTTGACGTTCGCCTTGCCGTTGGCGGCGAACGCCGGCCAGTACTTCGCCACCGGCGCGTCGAAGTCGAGCAGGCCGCGGTCCGCGATCAGCAGCGCCGTCAGCGCCGTCATCGTCTTGGTGGTGGAATAGACGTTGACGATGGTGTCCTTCACCCAGGGCCGCGTCTTGGCCGCGTCGGCATGGCCGCCCCACAAATCGACCACCGTCTCGCCCTCGAGCGTCGCGCAGAACGAGGCGCCGACGTCCGCGCCGCTGGCGAGATTGGCCTCGAACGCCTCGCGCACCGCGGCGAACTTGTCGTGCACGAAACCCTGCGCGGAAATGCCGGCCATGAATTTTCCCTCTGTCGAATGAGCTTGGAGCGAGACGCGGCCGATCACTCCGCCGCGATTTTCGCCGACGCCGGCTTGCGGGCGCGGTGGAACGGCCGGTCGCCCAGGATGGTGGCGCGGTTCATGATGCGCCGGTGCGGCAGGTAGTCGTTCACCGCATAGTGCTGCGTGATGCGGTTGTCCCAGAAGGCGATGGAATTGGGCTTCCACGTCCAGCGCACCTGGTATTCCGGCTTCTGGATGTGCACGAACAGCATGTTCAGCAGCGCGGCGGATTCCTCGCGGCGCAGGCCCTTGATGCGGTCGGTGAAGCCGTAATTGACGAACAGCGCGTCGGCGCCGGTCTCGGGATGCGTGCGCACCACCGGATGGATCACCGGCGGGTGCTCGTCGAGCGCCTTGGCGTGCTTGTCGGCGCCGGCTTCCTTGGCGACCGTGCCCCGCGCCGGAAAGCCGCGCGCGAAATCGTGCACCGCGTCGAGCTCGGCGAGAAACCGCTGCAGCGGCTTGGACAGCCCCTCATACGCCGCCTGCATGTTGGCCCAGCAGGTGTCGCCGCCCTCGGGCGGCAGCAGCTTGGCGTAGAGGATCGCGCCCAAGGGCGGCGTCTCGATGAAGGTCACGTCGGTGTGCCAGGCGTCGTTGTCGGTCGGGTTGCTGGCGTGGTTGTCCAGGATGAACATCTCCGGCGCCTCGGGCACGCCCGGATAGAGCGGATGGGTGTGCAATTCGCCGAAGCGGCCCGCGAAGTCGCGGTGCTGCACCGGCGTGATGTGCTGGTCCTCGAAGAAGATCACCTTGTGCTTCAGCAGCGCCGCGCGGATCGCCGCGATCTCCTCGTCGCCCAGCGTCCGAGACAGGTCGACACCTTCGACCACGCCGCCGATGGCGGGCGTCAGGGTGCGGGTGGTGATCTTGCTCATGGGCCCTCTCCGCGCTTTGCGGAGGGTCAGTATGACCGCAATCGCCGCCGCCGCAAAAGCCCTACCAGATATGCACCCGCTTCTCCGGGGGCACATACAGCTTGTCGCCCGGCTTGACGTCGAACAGCGTGTACCAGAGGTCCAGGTTCCGCACGACGCCGTTGACGCGGTATTGCCGCGGGCTATGCGGATCGCTCACCACCTGGCGGCGCACCGCGTCGTCGCGCACCTTGCCGCGCCAGGCCTGCGCCCAGGCGAGGAACACCCGCTGGTCGCCCGTGAGGCCGCCCAGCACCGGCGCCGGCGCCCCGCGCAGCGAGGCGTGATAGGCCTCCAGCGCCAGCGTCAGCCCGCCCATGTCGGCGATGTTTTCGCCCATGGTCAGCTCGCCGTTCACATGCACGCCGGGCAGCGGCTCATAGCTCGAATACTGCGCCCCCAGCATCGCGGCGCGGGTCTTGAAGATCGCCGCATCCGCCGGTGCCCACCAGTCGCGCAGCGCGCCCGTCGCGTCGAATAGCCGGCCCTGGTCGTCGAAGCCATGCGTCAGCTCGTGGCCGATCACCCCGCCCGCCGCGCCGTAATTGATCGCCGCGTCGGCGTTGGCGTCGAAGATCGGCGGCGTCAGGATGGCGGCGGGAAACACGATGTCGCGCAGATTGCCGTTATAGGCGTCGTTGGTTTGGGGCGTCATGCCCCAGTCCTGGCGATCCACCGGCCCGTTCAGCCGCGCGACGTAGAAGTCCCATTCATGCCGCGCCGTGGCGCGCACGTCGCCGATCAGGTCGTCGTCCGTGATCGTGAGCTTGGAATAATCGCGCGGCTTGTCCGGATAGCCCACCTTGATGACATAGGTGTCGAGCTTGCGGATCGCATCCGCCTTGGTCGACGGGCTCATCCAGTCGAGCTTTTCCAGCCGCGCGTGGAACGCGGCCTTCAGGTTCAGCACCAGCTCCTCGATCTTGGCTTTCGCGGCGGGCGGGAAGTAGCGAGCGGTGTAGAGCTCGCCGACCGCCCAGCCCATATTGCCGAACACGTCGGCGCGTTCGCCGGCGAGATAGTCGCCGCCCGACACCGCGTGCACGCCGCGCTTCCAGCGCACCGCCATCGCCGCCTGGCCGGACAGCGTCTTGTTGTGCAGCTGGAAATAGGCGTCGGCGAACGACTTCGACAGATAGGGCGCCGCGTCGTCGGCGGTGCGGAACGCCTGCCACGCCTGCAGCGTCGCCACCGGCGTGTCGGCGAAGATCTTGGCGATGGCTGGGAAGGCGGTCTTCTCCGCGATCACGATGTGGGAGATGTCGCCCAGCTTGGCGGCGGTCAGAAAGGCGCCCCAGTCGAAGCCGGGCGCGAAGGCGGCGAGCTCCGCCGGCGTCATCTTGTTGTAGGTGGCGATCGGATCGCGCTGCTGCGCCCGCGTCCAGCTCGCCTGCGCGATCGCCGTCTCGAAGGCGACGATGGCCTTGGCGTTGACCGCCGGATCGCTCCAGGCGATCTGCTCCAGGATGCTCTGGACGTAGAATTCGAACGCCGCCTTCTGCATCGCGAAATCGGGCTTCAAGTAATAGTCGCGGTCGGGCAGCGTCAGCCCGCTCTGCCCGGCATAGACGATGTAGTGGTTCGGATCCTTCAGGTCGACGTCGGGAAAGACGCCGAAGATCGCGCCCGAGAACTCGTAAGTGTTGCGTCCCATCAGCGCGGCCAGCGCCTCATGCGTCCGCGCGGCGCGGATGTCGGCCAGCAGCGGCTTCAGCGGCAAGGCGCCGAGCGCCTCGATGCGCGCCTCGTCCATGAAGGCGTGATAGAACGCGCCGACCTTGCCTTCGACCGTGGCCGGCTGGTGCGCGGCATGCGCCGCGGCGTCTTCCAGGATCGCATGGATGCGCGCCTCGGTCTGGTTGGCGGCCAGCAGGCGCAAGGTGATGGACGGCTTGTCGTCGGCGATGACGGCGGAATCGATCCACGCCCCGTTGGCGAAGCGGAAGAAATCGTCGCCCGGCTTCGTCGCCGTATCCTGCCCGGCCGCATCGAAGCCGAACGCGCCATATTGCGGCTTGGAATCTTCCGCCAGCGCCACGCAGGCAAAAGCCAGCGCCGCGCCCAGCGCGACCGCGATCCTGATTTTCATGAAAACTCCCAGCCGGTGTTGGTGCGAAGGCCACGGTTCCGTGGCCGCACTGTGTCGCTCCGGCCGGCCGACTTCAACGGGACTGGCGCGGATGTGATCCAAAAAGCCCTTGTCCCGGTTGACACATCTAGTATTTTCATTATTCTGGAAATATGGAATCACAACAAGCCCTCACGGGCCTCGCCGCCCTCGCGCAGGAAACCCGCCTCGCCATCTTCCGCCGCCTGGTCCGCGCCGGGCCGGCGGGCGAGAGCGCCGGCGCCATCGCCGAGGCGCTGCACACGCCGTCGCCGACGCTGTCCTTTCACCTGAAGGAGCTGGAGCGCGCCGGCCTGATCACCCAGCGGCGCGAGAGCCGCAGCCTGATCTACGCCGCCCATTACGACGGCATGCGCGCGCTGCTCGCCTTCCTCATGGAAGACTGCTGTGCCGGCCGTCCCGAGATCTGCAATTTCAAACCGCTGGAGTCCTGCTGCGGCGGTCCTTGCTGATGGCGCAGCGCCTCTACAACGTGCTGTTCCTCTGCACCGGCAATTCGGCGCGCTCGATCCTCGCGGAAGCGCTATTGAATTTCGAGGGCGGGGGACGCTTCCGCGCCTATTCGGCGGGGAGCTTTCCGAAAGGCGCAGTCAATCCCTTCGCCCTCGACGCCCTGAAACAGGCCGGTCTGGCGACGGAAGGCTATCGCTCCAAGAGCTGGGACGAATTCGCCGCCGCCGGCGCGCCGCGGATGGATTTCGTCTTCACGGTCTGCGACGCCGCGGCCGGCGAAATCTGTCCCGTCTGGCCGGGCCATCCGGTGACGGCCCATTGGGGCATGCCCGATCCCGCCGCCATCGAAGGCGGCGACGCCGAGAAAGCCAAGGCGTTTCGCGACACGCTGCGCATGCTCTCCAATCGCGTCCGCGTCTTCGTCGCGCTGCCATTCGAGAAGCTCGACCGCCTCGCGTTGAAAAACCATGTCGACGACATCGGCCGCGCCTGACCGCACCCGCCGCCTGGTGGCGGAGGCGCTCGGCACCCTTCTGCTGGTCGCCGGCGTCGTCGGCTCGGGCATCATGGCCCAGCGCCTGACGCAGGACGTCGCCCTGGCCCTGCTGTGCAATGCCATCGCCACCGGCGCCTTGCTCACGGTTCTGATTCTGATCTTCGCACCGGTGTCCGGCGCGCATTTCAATCCCGCCGTGACGCTGGCGCTGTGCGCGCGTGGTGAGATCGCGGTTCGCGATGCGGCGTTATACGCCGCCGCGCAAATCGCCGGCGGCGTGGCGGGCACGCTGCTTGCGCACGCCATGTTCGCCTTGCCGCTGCTCGCGGTTGGAACGACGGCGCGAAGCGGCGGCGGGCCG
>OLLF01000284.1_pt1 | contig 10957 bp, 8 predicted proteins | sample 1604471 | NCBI WGS metagenome assembly OLLF01 (sample SAMEA104055714, study PRJEB20765) | soil metagenome | isolation source: soil
GACCATCCAGCCACTCCGAATCACATGATCCGGAACAAACTGAATCAGCCCCGTTCAGATTTGTGAATCCTGAATGTCGATTGGTCCTAGCATAGCGCGGCGCCGAGCGCGATGGCGCCTAGCGGGATGAGAAATACCGCTCCAGCCTTCGCACCGCCTCTTCGATCACCGCGTGCTTCTTGCAGAACGCGAAGCGGACCATGTGGTCGGGCTTGCCGTCCTGGAAGAATACGCTGAGCGGGACCAGGGCGACGCCGGCGTCTTTGGCCAGGCGCTCGCAGAAGGCGCGGTCGGGTTCGTTGGTCAGGTTCGAGATCGAGGCGGTGAGGAAGTAGGTGCCTTCGCAAGGCAGAAGCTCGAAGCCGAGTTTGGCGATGCCCGCGGCGAGGCGGTCGCGCTTGGACTGCAAATCTTTTGTCAGCTGCAGCGTGAAATCGATCTGGTGGTCGAGCGCATAGGCGATGCCGAGCTGCAGCGCCGGCGGCGTGGTGAAGGTGATGTACTGGTGCGCCTTGCCGATGATCTCGATCAGCGGCGCGGGCCCCGCGACCCAGCCGACCTTCCAGCCGGTGAGCGAGAACATCTTGCCGGCGGAGCCGACGCGGACGCAGCGCTCGGCCATGCCGGGCAGCGCGATCAGCGGGATCTGTTCGCGGCCGTCGAAGACGAGATGCTCGTAGACCTCGTCGCAGATGACGATGGCGTTCGTTTCCTTGACGACGCGCGCCAGGGTTTCGAGCTCCTCGCGGTCGAAGACGCGGCCGATGGGGTTGAGCGGCGTGTTGATGACGATGGCGCGGGTCTTGGGGCCGACCACGGCGCGCAGATCGGCCTCCGTCAGGCGCCAGCGCGGCGGCGCGAGCTTGACGCTCTTCACCACGGCGCCGACGGCTTCGGCGATGGGGCGATAGGAATCATAGGCGGGCTCGATCAGCACGACCTCGCCGCCCTGCCCCACCAGGCCCATGATCGCGGCGGTCAGCGCCTCGGTGGCGCCGGAGGTGACCAGCACCTGGCTTTCCGGATCGAAATCGAGGCCGTAGAAGCGCTTGGCGTGGCCGGCGATGGCGCGGCGCAGTTCGGCGCGGCCCTTCATCGGCGGATACTGGTTGGGGCCGTCGATCAGCGCGCGCGCCGCGGCTTCGCGTACCGCGAGCGGGCCGTCCTCGTCGGGGAAGCCCTGGCCGAGATTGATGGCGTCGTGCTCGACGGCGAGCGCCGACATCACGCTGAAGATCGTCGTGCCCTGGCCGGCGAAGATGGGATTACCCTGCGGCATGCGCCCAGCATTGCAGGGCTTCGCCGCGCGTTTCAAGTTGCGCCGCGCTGCCAAGCCCCTACACTTCGCCGCAACCCGACAATTCGCAGCGAGGAGACTTTCCCATGGCGCATGACATCGTGATCCGCGGCGGCACCGTGGTCGACGGCACGGGCGGCGCGCCGTTCAGCGCCGATGTCGGCGTCGCAGGCGGACGCATCGCCGAGATCGGCAAGATCGCCGCGCGGGGCCGCGAGGAGATCGACGCCGACGGGCTGACGGTGACGCCGGGCTTCATCGACCTGCACACGCATCTGGATGCGCAGATCGGCTGGGACCCGGACCTGACGCCGATCTCGTGGCACGGCGTGACCACGGCGCTGATGGGCAATTGCGGCGTGACCTTCGCGCCATGCAAGCCGGCCGACCGCGAATTCCTCGCCGCCATGATGGAGTCGGTGGAAGACATTCCGCGCCAGGCGATCATGAGCGGCCTGCCCTGGACCTGGGAGAATTACGGCGACTATCTGAGCGCGGTCGAAAAGCTTCGCCCCGGCATCAACATCGCCGGCCTCGTAGGGCATAGCGCGGTGCGCTATTACGTGATGGGCGAGCGTTCCTTCGCGGAGGACGCGAGCGCGGCGGAGATGGCGCAGATGGCTGAGATCGTCGGCCAGGCGCTCGATGCCGGCGCGGTCGGCTTCTCCACCAACCGCTTCGCGCCGCACAAGGCGCCGGACGGCCGTTCGATCCCCGGCACCTTCGCGGACCCGGCGGAGCTGGTGGCGATCGGCAAGGCGGTCGCGGCGCGGGGCGGATTGATGCAGGCGGTGGGCGCGGCGGGCGACGTGCTCAAAGCCATCGCCGACCAGTCGGGCAGCCGCGTGCTGTTCTCCTATGGCGTCGGCGCCGACAAGGGCGCGGGGCGCAGATCGGCCGAGGGCCTCGACAAGCTGGCGGAGGGGCGCGATGTGACCGCGATCTGCCAGGTCAAGGGCACAGGCTTCATGTTCGGGATGCAGTGCTCCTTGCCGTTCCGCGGGGCCAGCTGGGAGCGGGTGCGGGCGCTGGACCTCAAGGGCCGCGTCGCGGCGATCAAGGACCCGGCGACGCGCGAGGCACTGATCGCGGAAGGCAAGACCGGTATTCCGCTGGAGCACACCTATTACATCGGCGACGGCGAGACGCCGAACCTGACGGCGCCGCGCGATGCCAGCGTCAAGGACGACATGGCGGTGCGCGGCGAGAGCTTCGTCGAATATTTCCTGCGGCTATCGCGCGAGACGGAGGGGCGGGCGCTGTTCAACTACCGCCTGTTCTGCCAGGACATGGACGAGCTCGGCGCGCTGTTCGCCAATTCGGCCAACGTGCTGCCGAGCCTCGGCGATGCCGGGGCGCATGTCAGCCAGATCATCGACGCCGACTGGGCGACCTTCACGCTGAAATACTGGATCAAGGAGAAGAAGGTCTACAGCCTGGCCGACGGCATCCGCCGCATGACAGCCGACGGGGCGCGGGTGATGGGGCTGAAGGATCGCGGCGTGCTGGCGGTGGGCAAGCGGGCCGACGTCAACGTGTTCGATCTTGAGCGCGTGACGCAATTGCAGCCGCACATCGTGCACAATTTCCCCGGCGGCGCGCCGCATTTCACCCAGCGGGCGCGCGGCTATCACGCGACGCTGGTCAACGGGGTGGTCAATGTGCGCAACGACCAATCGACCGGCGCGCGGGCGGGGATGGTGCTGCGGCACGGGCGGTAGAGGCGTTATTTGCCGCCGTCGAGCAGTCGCGCCACCAGCGTGTCAATGGTCTTAGTGATGCCATTTTCCGTCAGTGCATCACGGACGAGTTTACGGGCTCGCTGGAATTTGACGTTTTCGGGGAACGGAACAACCTGTGCGATCTTCTCCGCCTTCTCGGCCGCGGCTGCCAAGTCACAATGGAGTTTGGACTTTTCATTGAAGCGGGGAATAGGAAGATTAAACATCACCTTGTCAAAATGGCGCGCACCCCATTGGCCGCGAGCCTGCATCGCCGCCACTCGAGCCCTAGACACTTCGCTGTTCAGAATATTGAGGAGGAAGTATCCCTCCTTCTCGCTTTCGACCGCTCCCCAATAAATTCCATGTTCGATGACGGCTGTTCTATCACGAAGCAAATGCGCAGCGGGAATTGTGCCGGAAGCGGCATACGCGACTCGTATTGGCGCAATCGGGACCTGTGAGCCAAGCTCGTTGTGATAGTTCCAACGTTGCAAGAGAGTCATCGAACCACTGTCGGAATTTTTTGTCCAAATATTTTCCGCCGCTGACATCCAGCCGTACAAACCGGACAATCCGCGATTGGCTGCGGATTTTGCGTCGAGCAATTCCCCCTTCGATGTGATAGGCACCACACCTTCGAAGAGACGAAAGATCCGGTACGGTAATATGCTCTCGCCAAGCAGCACCGGCCGCAGGAACGCCGCTTCAACCCGATGCTCCACACCTGGAAGCGACTTCCAGGGTTCCTTTTCCTGGCTGTTCCTTCGGCTGGCGACGTAGGGTGCACTAGGATCGACACCAAGGCGGCCTGTGCTTCTGCGTTCGATCAGACACAGCATGCGCGGGACCAACGTCGCACCCTGGCGAAACGCCTTGCGATAGGTCGAGCCGCCTTCGAATACGCCCTCAACTGGCTTTGGAGCGTTGTCGGTGACTGTCAAAACCCTGTCCGCCAACCGCTCGGGCGCATCGCGGAACGGCAGCTGTCCGGAATACGCCCGAACCTTGTCGGGCGTATTTCGCGACACCGCCCGCCGTCGGCCAAAGAGGACACAGGATGGAACGGGAAACAGCGGCTGAACGCTGTCATCCATCGTCCAGGCTTCGTCCCAAGCGATTTTCGCGCTGAAAAAAGAACCCTTTCGAAGATCCTCGAATTGACCTCTCGTCAGCACCGCCAGCGGCAAGACGAATGCGATGCGTCCACCGGATCGCAGGTAAAACGCCGCCGCACGAACGGTAAAGAGAGCGCAGAGGTCGTTCTGTGTGGCAAACTTTCCGCCGACATGGACGCCCTCTCCCTTTGCCAAGGAACGAAACCTTTTCTGTAAATCGGCGCTCATATGGCGAAATGCAACCCAGGGCGGATTGCCGACGACCACGTTTGCCCAACCCGCGCCGAACGCCAATGCGAGAGGCCGAGACAGGTTACGAGCGACGTAGCTCCACACCGAATCTCGGCCCTGACGAACCAACTCGTCGAAAACGGAATAGGTCGAAGTCATCTCCTTCACACCATCCATTTCATCCTTGCGAATGTCGCGCTTGAAATGTTGTTCGATGACGCGCGTGAAGGCCTTGGACACTTGCGGCGCCGTGCGCTTCTGCTCCGACCCCTCACGCATCTGCGCGACGAGCTTGTCGAACAGACTAATGTCCTTGCAAAAAATCTCCGGAAACTTCAGCTCAGTTCGACGCTCACCGACCATCCCATTGTCGACGTGAACGGTACCCGGCGGGGACGGCACGTTGATGACAAGTTCCTTGCCGTCCATCCACGTTGTGGTCGACAGCTGCATCGCGTCACCGAGATATACCGGAATCGATAGCGAGCCAGCCCTCCCCTCAATCGCCGGCTGCAGCGCCAGAAGATAGGTCACCCTGGCAATGATAACCGCGACGGGATGGATATCCATTCCCGCAATATGGCTGGTCGCTTCCTCCGCCCATAACTTCTTGTCGAGCCCGGAATCCGCTGCATCCGCCAGGAAATTTCTGATAGCGTGAAAAAGGAATGTCCCCGAGCCGCAAGCCGGATCAAGAACCTTCTGCTCCACGGGTCGCTCGACCGCGTTGCGCACGATCTTGGCGGCAAGCCAATCAGGCGTGTAGTACTCGCCCAAACCATGGCGTTCATCGCGATCGATCAACGATTCGTACAAGACCTTCAGAACGTCGCATTCGACTTGGTCCAAACGGAAGCGCCGAACGTGAATGAGGATGCGCCTGACCAATTCCTCGCCGTCGCGGTGAGCCACCACCCAGTCGAAAAAATCACTCTCAGCAGCGCCAAACACACCGGCCGCCTCAAACGCGGCGCCGGACAGGACTCGTTTCGGATCATCGTCCTTCAAATCCAAGACAGCCAACGCAATTGCCTTGGCAACGATGACAAGAAATGTGTGCTGGAAAAAAAGCGTGTCGCCTTCCATTTCGCGGCCGTAGACGAGCTTCAGCAGCTGTCCCCATAACTGCCGCTTAAGCACAACCGCCGGAATATCCCGAACTTTCAGCCAAAGCGCGGCGAGCATTTCGCTTGCCCGCCGGTACGCGACCGAGTCCTGTCCCAGTTCAATCCGCACTGTAAGGGGATCGGGCGGCAGAGCACTCTTGAGCGCCAGAGCGCCATCAAGCCAGGCCAGGAATTGCTCGTGTTTGTCAGGATCGAGCGCCGTCTCTTTGACTTTCACCAGTTCGCCGGCAACTTGCTCGAAGACAACCCACTTCAAGCCGTCCGATGCAATTCCGACGAATTTTTCGCCTTCTTCACGTTCCCGGTCGGCAAGATAGTCCGGCATGCGACGGACAACGTCAGGCCATTCCTTGTCGAGATTTCGCTTTGCCTCGAAAACCGTCCGGCCGATCAGCGCATCCAGCCTGCCATGGACTTCGGGGACGCGGCGCTCGAAATGGAGCGCGGCCAAATCCACCCCGAACTCCTCTATGAGGAGCTGGCGGAAATCGGCCTTCACCTCATCGTGGCCGGGACGCCCGGCGAGGTGTTCGAGAAGATTGCGCGTCGCTTCATTGAGACTCATCAAGTCACAGTGCGGTGCATATCGGACACTTTCAACTTGGCGCGCGGCGCCCGCCCAAAACGCCTAAAGTTTGCGCCTCCTGTTCAATTTTTATGCAGTTTTCGCGGGGCCGCTCATCGCCGCATTTTAAACCCTTGTAATCGTTAGAAATTTTTACCCCCAAAACCGGCACAAGTCCTGCTAAATCGTTAACGCGATGCGGTACCGTTCAGCCGCCGGGGAGACGTGGATGAAGAAGATCGAAGCCATCATCAAGCCGTTCAAGCTGGATGAAGTGAAGGAGGCGCTGCAGGAAGTCGGCGTGCAGGGCATCACCGTGACCGAGGCCAAGGGCTTCGGGCGGCAGAAGGGCCATACCGAACTCTATCGCGGCGCCGAATATGTCGTCGACTTCCTGCCCAAGGTGAAGATCGAGATCGTGGTCGACGAGGCGCGCCTCGAAGCCAGCGTCGACGCCATCCAGAAGGCTGCGCGCACGGGCCGCATCGGCGACGGCAAGATCTTCGTCCTGAATGTCGAGGAAGCCATCCGCATCCGCACCGGCGAGACCGGCGTGGACGCGATCTAAAAACTTTTTGTTGTCGCGCAATTTACGGAAAACCGGCATCCACTTTTCCGAATTGCGCTCATGTTGGGTAAGTTCAACTTCTTGAAGGGGAAGACGTAGAGACCATGGCAAACAGTCCGGCAAGCATTCTCTCGATGATCAAGGCCAAGGAGGTCAAGTTCGTCGATGTGCGGTTCACCGATCCGCGCGGCAAGTGGCAGCACGTGACCTTCGACCTTTCCATGGTCGACGAGGATTTCCTCACCCACGGCACGATGTTCGACGGCTCGTCCATCGCCGGCTGGAAGGCGATCAACGAAAGCGACATGACGCTGGTGCCCGATCTCGACACCGCGGTGATCGATCCGTTCTTCGCCCAGACGACGCTGGTCCTGGTGTGCGACGTGGTCGAGCCGACCACCGGCCAGCGCTATGGCCGCTGCCCGCGCTCCATCGCCAAGGCGGCGGAGAAATACGTCAATTCCTCCGGCGTCGGCGACACGACCTATTTCGGCCCGGAAGCGGAGTTCTTCATCTTCGACGACGTGCGTTTCGAGGTCGGGATGAACAAGGGCTATTACTATGTCGACTCGATCGAGGGCGCCTACAACTCCGGCACGGAGTATGAGCAGGGCAATCTGGGCCACCGCCCGGCGGTGAAGGGCGGATACTTCCCGGTGCCGCCGGTCGACAGCGCGCAGGACATGCGCGGCGAGATGCTCGCCATCATGGGCGACATGGGCATCCAGCCGGAAAAGCACCACCACGAGGTCGCCACGGCGCAGCATGAGTTGGGCTTCAAGTTCAACACGCTGACCAAGTGCGGCGACTACATGCAGATCTATAAGTACGTCATCCACCAGGTGGCGGCCGCGTATGGCAAGTCGGCGACGTTCATGCCCAAGCCGATCTTCGGCGACAACGGCTCGGGCATGCATGTGCACCAGTCGATCTGGAAGGGCGGCAAGCCCTTGTTCGCCGGTTCGGGCTATGCCGATCTGTCGGACACCTGCCTGTATTACATCGGCGGCATCATCAAGCATGCCAAGGCGCTCAACGCCTTCACCAACCCGCTGACCAATTCCTACAAGCGGCTGATCCCGGGCTTCGAGGCGCCGGTGCTGCTGGCCTATTCGTCGCGCAACCGCTCGGCGTCGTGCCGCATCCCGTTCTCCAACTCGCCGGGCGGCAAGCGCGTCGAAGTGCGCTTCCCCGATCCCGGCGCCAATCCCTATCTCGCCTACGCCTCGATGCTGATGGCGGGGCTGGACGGCATCGAGAACAAGATCCATCCCGGCGATCCGATGGACAAGGACCTCTATGCCCTGCCCCCCGAAGAGCTCAAGCAGGTGCCGACGGTGTGCGGTTCCTTGCGCGAGGCGCTGGAGAATCTCGACAAGGACCGCGCCTTCCTCAAGAAGGGCGGCGTGTTCAGCGACGACTTCATCGACAGCTACATCGAGCTGAAGATGGGCGAGGTGTACGCCTTCGAGCACACCCCGCACCCGGTCGAATTCAAGATGTACTACTCGGTCTGAATCGGCGTCACACGGCAGCAAAAGGGCGCGGGCCACGGGCCGCGCCCTTTCGTTTGCGCCGGCGGCGTCCTGCACCGTCCGGCGGCCGCGGATGGCATCGCGCAGTTCCGTGGTATATGCATCGGCCATGTTGCCGGGGAGATGCGCATGCACACCGTCGCGCCGCGAGGATCCAAGCCGCGAAACCCGGCCGGTTCGCTTCAGTTGCCGCCGGCCGCCGGGCCGCGCCTGTCGGCCGGCGAGCCAGACGATGCGGCGCCGGATGTTCCGGAGCGGGTCCGACAGTTGTCGGCCTTCCAGCACGCCGCGAACCAGCGGCCGCAAGTCCACCAGTTGATGGCTCTTGGCCGGGCGGCGAATGCGAGCCCGTCCGTCGGCCGATTGCTGGCGCTTGCACAAGCGGCCAACCGCCAGGGGCTCGCGGCCGCGGCGGGACCCGTCCAACGGATGCACAACGGCGACGACGACGACGTTCTCGATAGCTGGGAGGACGCGCTCGAGGATGAAGACGAGCTGAATGCGCAGCCGGCCGACGAGCTTGCGCCGGGCGATCAAATCGAGCCGATGCAAGAGCCGGTTCTGCCGGCGGTCCTGGCGCCCGTCCTGGACCAGTTGCCTGTCGAGGCGCTGGAAAACCTGGAAGGCGAGGAGCCGTCCGCGCTCGAGGCGGAAAAGGGAGTCGGCGACGTGGCGGAAGAGGTCGCGCCGCTGCAGTCCATGATGCACCCGGAGTACTGGCGGCTCCTGGCGAACCTGGAACCGGCGGACTATGCGAATGTGATGAAGGCGAGTTTCTGGTCGCGTTACGACGAGAAGGAATTGCGCAGCTTCGGCGGCAACCCGAAGGCGAACAAGCAGGCGCAAAAGGCGATGCGCGATGAACAGGGTGAAAGAGGAAAACTGGATTATTTCGTCCGCACCATCGTTCCGATGCTCCTGGCCGATTTGGAGACGGCCGCCGGCGACGGGAAGGGCCCGCGCCTCAGCCTCTACAAGACCCTGTCGAACGACGAGGGCGAGGGCATTCTCAACTGGGCCGCGTCCGGCGGGAAGGAGCGCGCCGAGTCCCTGGTGGGCAATCCGGACTTCCGTCAGGAGAGCGCGAAAACGATGAATGCGGAATTCGAGCCGAAGGGCGCTCCCTCGCTCATCATGCCCATCGGCGGCCATGTGGGCGACAAGGAGCAGGCGAAGTCCTATTTCGATCGGGCGCAGAAAAGTAAGCCGGACACCCACAAATTGCTGCGCTTCGTCCTCAAACCCGGCGCGCAGGATTTGCTCTTCAGCCCGAAATATCTCGCCATGATGCGAAGCGGTCAAACCGCCACAAATCTAATGGCCGATACCGAGCAGAAAAAAACGGGCCGCTTCTATCCCGTCGCGGGCGCCGGCGAGGGGTACAAGCCTGGGTACATCGGAGCAAAGCCGGAAGCCCAGGGCCCGTTCAGCTTCGCCATCAGCGATTCGAAGACGAGCCGGCTTCTGTTCCAACTGCTGACCGACCGGATCGAAACGGCGGCGGAGTGACGCCGCCGCGGCGCGGAGCGCCACATGTCGGAGTGCGATAGAATTCCGCAGACCGTCAAAGAACTTTGAGCCCGAGATGCGCCTGCATCGGCGCAAAATCCCGGTCGTCGTGCAACAGCGTATGGCGATGCTCGATGCAAAAAGTACCGATGATGATGTCGGCCGTCTTGCGAATTGTAATGCCGAGTTCTCTCAGCCTGCGATAATTGCCCGCCGCCTTCGACGCCAGATCGAGGCCCAGGAGCGGCGCGATGGCATACTGCCGCAAGGCGCGTTCCATGCGCGCGGCATGCGCCTCGTTGCGCGCACCTTGCAGAACTTCGAGCAGGATCAGATCGCCGAGCAGCAGCGGTTCGCGGGCGGCTGCCGCCGCCAGCTTCATCGTCGCCGGCGTGCTGCGGCCCCGAAGCTGCGCGATCCAGACGGAACTGTCGACCAGAATCACCGACGCTCCCGGCGCATCTCATCCAGATCACCTTCCCACCCCAGTCCCTTGAGGTCGGCCAACGCCCTGGCCTGCCCGCGCAGCCGCACCAGAAGGCGCAAGCCTTCCTCCACCGTGGCGCGCTTGGTCGCCAGGCCCGAGGCCGCCATCGCGCGAGACAGCAACGCGTTGTTGATTTCGATATTCGTTCGCATCCGTGTCCGGCTTTTTCGATGTGTACCCGAATGCCAATATATACACATTGCGGGCGTTGCGCAAACCTGCCGCGGCGGCCGGCGCCAAGAACGGCCGCGGCGGCGAATCGGCCGGCCGCAATATTGGCGCGCGTCAATACTGGGAAGGGGACTAACGAAAGCCGAAAAGCGTGGTAAAACGCCGGGCGCTGCGGGGGACGGACATGGCGGGCTTTGGCGACACATTCATGATGACGATGAGCTCGATCGCACCGCAGGCGCGGCGGATCCTGATCGGCTTCTTCCTGATCGCCGCCTTCTTCGCGACCGGCGCGGTGCTGCTCTTCGTCATCACCGCCGACCAGCTGCAAAGCTCGATGGCGGCGCCCAACCTGGCGACCGTGAAATCGTCGATCGGCGCCATCCGCCAGGACGTGGCCTCGGTCGAGTACTATTACAACGTCCTCGACGTCATCTCGAAGAAGCAGGCCGAAGCCGAGAACGGCCTCGCCAAGGCCAACATCAAGGCGCAGACGGCGCTGGAGCAGATGACCAGCGCGGCGGACGACATCACCGCCTTCATCCACCAGAACGACTCAATCTACATCAGGGCGCCGCTGCAGATTCACCTGTTCAAGCGGCCCGGCTTTCTTTCCGCCGACCCGCCG
>OLLF01000193.1_pt1 | contig 10946 bp, 12 predicted proteins | sample 1604471 | NCBI WGS metagenome assembly OLLF01 (sample SAMEA104055714, study PRJEB20765) | soil metagenome | isolation source: soil
GCCGAACGCTGCCGCCGCCTGCGCCATGCGCGGGCTGGCGCCGCCGCCCGCAACGTAGTCGCCGCGATACAGGCTGATCGCCTTGGCCGCCATCAGCGTCGGCAGATAGGCGATGCCCTTTTGCGCCATCAGCTCGAACGTGGCGCGGCTGCCGCCATAGCCGTGCTCGATCGTGTCGACGCCGGCCAGCGCTGAGCGCCGCATGCCTTCGTCGCTGGTGGCGTGGCTGGCGACGGGCCGGCGGAGGTCGCGCGCCGTCGCCACCGCCGCGCGCAACTCGTCGAGCGAAAAGGTCGGCACCGTCTCGCCCTCCGGGCCGGCGCGATAATCGGCATAGAGCTTGATCCAGTCGGCGCCATGCGCCACCTGGTGGCGCACGGCGCGCACGATCTCGTCGATGCCGCTGGCTTCTTCGGCGCCCTGCGGCAGGCAGCAATCGGGGCGGAAATTCCTGCGCGCCGGACCATAGGAGCCGGTGGCGACGATGGCGCGCGCCGCCACGAACAGGCGTGGTCCCGGCGCCAGGCCTTCGGCGATGGCGCGCTTCAGCGCCACGTCGGCATAGCCCGCGCCCTCGGTGCCCAGATCGCGCAAGCTCGTGAAGCCCGCGGCCAGCGTGGCGCGCGCATGGCCGACGGCGCGCACGGTGCGATAGGCTTCGCTCTCTTTCAGCACCTGATCGTCCCACGGCGTCTGGTTGTAGGGATGCAGGAAGAGATGCGAATGCAGGTCCATCAGGCCCGGCAGCAGCGTGCAGCCGGCAAGCTCGATATTCTGATCCGCGCCGCCGAGCTCGCCGCGCGGCGCGATCTTCGCGATGCGGTTGCCCTCGACCAGGACGGACAGATCCCCGCGCACGCCGTCGCCGGCGCTCCAGATCCGCGCGGGATGCAGCGCGATCACGCCTCGCGCCAGGCCAAGGGGTGGGCGAGAAGCGCATTATCCGTCGTCACCAGACGCAGGCCCTCTGTCTGGCATTGCGCGAGGAGCAAGCGGTCGAAGGGATCTTTTGTTTTCGGTGGGTCACGCAATTCTTCGATGACATGGTGTCGGTCGATATCGAGCATGGAAAAACCGTAGGATTCCAGCAACTCCGGCAACCTCGCGAGCACCGTAGCAAGGCGCAGCTTTCCCAGCCTGTGTTTGATCGCGATTTCCCAAAGACTGGCGACACTCGCGCAATGCATGTCGGCACGCGCGCAGGCCTCGATTATCTTGCGCTGGCCCGGCGTGACCGCATCGTTGACGATCGCAATAAGAAAGTGAGAATCGAAAAGAAGCCTCATTTCCGACGCGGCAGCTTGTCGAAGTCTTCCGGCAGCGGCGTGATCAGAAAATCCTCGGGAAGTGGATCGTCGAAATCCGCTGCGACATGGCTGAAGAATTTTTCGATGCCGTGCTTGCGCTTGTAGGCCTCTCCCGCCGCCCAATCGATGCCGCTTTTTTTCTTGACAGGCACGATCTCGCAAACCGGCTTGCCGTTGCGCGTGACGGTGATGGCTTCGCCGCCCTCGGCCGCGCGCGCCAGTTCCGGAAAGCGATTCTTAGCGTCTTTGATGGATACGGTGACCATGACCCAATGGTAGCTACCGGTAGCTACTTTTGTCAAGGCAACAGGTAATTTCCGCCGCTATGCGCCACGCGCCCCTCCCGCTCCAGCTTGATCAGATGCGCCAGCACCGAGCGCGAGGCCGCCGGATGCAGGCGCACGTCGACATCGGCATACATGCGCGCGACCATGGCCGGGATGGTGGCGAGGCCGTCCGCGATGGCGTCCAGCACCTGGCGCTCGCGGTCCAGGCGGTGCTCGCGATAGGCGGCGAGGAAGGGCCCCGGCTCCGTGATCGGCGCGCCATGCGTCGGATACAGAATCCGGTCGTCACGCGTCTGGAGTTTTTCCACGCTGGCGATGTATTGCGCCATGTCGCCGTCGGGCGGCGTCACCACCGTGGTCGACCAGCCCATGATGTGGTCGCCGGTGAACAGCGCCCGCTCCTCGCGCAGCGCGTAGCACATATGGTTCGAGGTGTGCCCCGGCGTGTGCACGCATTGAAACGTGAAGCCGTCGCCGGCGACGGTGTCGCCATCCTTGACGCGCACGTCCGGCACGAAATCCCTATCGCCGCCGGCTTCGACCGTCGGCCCGTCTTCCCGGCCCGAGCCGTGCGGGCCGAAGGCGTAAGTCTTCGCGCCCGACCATTCCTTCAAGGGCCCCGCCGCCGGCGAGTGATCGCTGTGGCAATGGGTGACCAGGATGTGCGTCACGCGCCGCCCCGCCAGCACGCGTTTGAGCGCCGCCACATGCTCGGGCAGGTCGGGACCCGGATCGATCACCGCCACGTCCCGGCCGCCGACGATATAGACGCCGGTGCCCTTGAAGGTGAACGGGCCCGGATTGTTCGCGACGACGCGGCTGATCAAGGGCGTGACGCGCACCTCTTCGCCGTAGCGTGCGTCGAACTCGCGAAGGAAGGGGATCGCCATCTTGCGCCTTTCAGTCCGGGTCTTCGCCGGGCGGGCGCATGTTGATGCGGGCGTGCCGCTCGATCGGCGCGGGGTGCGAACGGTGCAGGATCTGCGCGATCTTCCTGGGCAGGCGATGCGCGAAATGCTCCAGCATGTAGGAGAACCAGCGCACGCGATGGCGGGCGCGCTGGATGAAGCGGCGCATGCTGCGCGAATGGTTGATCAGGATGGCCAGCCCGGCGGTGAGCGGCAACAGGCCGATCAGCGGGATCGGGATCGGCATGGGCGTGATCACCACGCCGATGATGGTCAGCAGCCAGCCCGCCGTCAGGATGAGGATTTTGCGCAAACGCCGTCCGCTGTTGGTGACAGTACTCATACATGGGCGAGTGCCGCGCCCGCCGCAACAGCCACGTTTCCGGGGCACCAGCCCGCGGTTCGTGAAATTTTCGAACTATCAACCGGCCGCTGAAATTATCCTGCGTCCATTGGACATGTTGGCAGACCGCGCCCCAAGAGAACGATGTAAACATAATGATTACAATAGCTTAACAAAAATTTGGTTGTATAATATAGTTGCTCACTAAACCATGAATAAGTATCTATGTTGCAAAAACGCACTCGTAACCCCCGCAAACATTGACGTACCGTAATTCAGAACGCGCGGGAAGCACCGGCCGCACGGGCACTGGTGAAGCTATCGCCAGTCAAACCGGGGCTACTGGGGAGCAAACATGACGTTACGTATCGTTCGCGCCGCCGCCATGGCGGGCGCCTCGCTGATGTTCGTATCGAGCGCCGCCCTCGCGGAAATCGAAATCGTCACCGTCACCGCCGAAAAGCGCAGCGAGAACATCCAGACCGTTCCCATCGCCATCACCGCCGTCTCGGCGACGCAGCTGAAGGCCGCGCAGATTCGCGACTTCAACGATTTGCAGCAGGTCGCGCCCAGCCTCCTGGTCTCGACCGGTTCGGGCGACACGACGGGCGGCCTGGTGCGCATCCGCGGCGTCGGCACGACGGGCAACAATGCCGGCCTCGAAGCCTCGGTCGGCGTCTTCGTCGACGGCGTCTATCGCAGCCGCTCGGCCGCCGTGCTGGAAGACCTCCTGGCGGTCGACCGCGTCGAGGTGCTGCGCGGGCCGCAGGGCACGCTGTTCGGCAAGAACACGACGGCCGGCGCGATCTCGATCATCAGCGTCAAGCCGACACAGGATTTTTACGCCGACGTCACCGCGTCGGTCGGCACGCTGGGCGCCTACCGCGTCATCGGCGACATCAATGTCGGCGTCACCGACACGCTGGCGCTCAACCTCGCCGGCGTCTACAGCGTGCGCGACGGCTTCCTGATCGACGTCAATGACGGCCACAAGTCCAACGGCCGCAATCACTTCGGGCTCAAGGGCCAGGCGCTGTGGAATCCCACCTCCAATCTGGAGGTGCGCGTCATCGCCGACTATACGCAAAAGGCCGACAGCAGCAGCGACGCGGCCTATGCGCTGTATTCGACCCGCACGCGAGAGCTGCAGGATGTCGTGCAGTCGGCCGCTTCGCCGAATTTCGGCAAGGCTTTCCCGACGCTCGTGACGCTGCCACAGACCGGTCCAAACACCCAACCCGCGAACTTCGAAGCCTACCGGATCGCGACCAACTTCCCGCGCGTTTCGGATGTCAATGATGGGGGCGTCTCCGTCCAGGTCGACTGGACCATCAACGACGCGATGTCGCTGACATCGATCAGCGCCTATCGCGACTTCAAATCCCTGGATTCGACCGACACCGACTACTCGCCCGCCGACTTCATCCGGGCGCAAAACGGACGCGGCGAGCTGCGCAACATCACCCAGGAACTGCAGTTGAAAGGCACCGCCGGCTCGATCGACTGGCTGCTCGGCGCCTTCTATTCCGATGAGACCGTCAAACAACTGACGCCCGGCACCTTCGGCCGCGACGCCTCGCTGGTCTGGGCCCATATCGCCTTCGCCGGTACGCCGGTCGGCACCGACGCCGGCATCGGAACGCTGGGCTGCATCCTGGGCAACGTCAACACCAGCCCGGTCTGCCTCGCCAACGGCCTCGGCGGCGTCCACGCCCCGATCTTCGGGCTGGGCGACGGTGTCGCTTGGCATTTCGCGACGCACGGCAACAGTCTCTCGTTCTTCACACACGACACCTGGCGCATCAGCGACCAATTGTCGGCGACGCTCGGCCTTCGTTACAACCACGAAAACAAGCACGGCACCTTCGACGGCGGCGTCTCCACCTGGCATAGCGCAGCGGCGCAGATCGTCGCTTGCGGCACGACCGATCCGTTCGCCGTGTCCAATGCGCTCGTCGGCGCCTTCGCCATCTTCTGCCACCGCACGCCTTACGACCGGACGATCGCGGAAAACTCCGTCACCGGCACCGCGAATCTCAGCTGGCATCCCACCGACAGGCTGATGTTCTACGGCAGCTACAGCCGCGGCTATAAGGCGGCGCCCTTCAACCTCGATCCGAGCTGGAACAATGCGGTGCCCGTGGCGCCGGCTGTCGTAAACTTGCCGTACGCCAAGGCGGAATATGACGACAATTTCGAACTGGGCGCGCGTTCGACGCTTCTGGACGGCCGGGCGATCATCAACCTGACGCTGTTCCACGAGCGGTTCAGAAACTTCCAGATCAACACCTTCAACGGCCTGACCTTCTCGGTGGCCAATTTCAGGCATGTCTACGCCGACGGTTTCGAACTGGAGACGACGCTCGAACCCACCGAGGGACTGACCTTGAACAATTCGGTGACCTACGCCGACTCGCGCTATGGCCATGACGTGGCGACCATCGGCTTCCCGCTCGGGGCGCCGACCATCCTCGGTGGCGCGCGCCTGACCCAGGCGCCGCTGTGGACGCTCAACACCGGCCTCAACTATTCCACCCCGCTCGGCGTCTGGGACACGTTGGGCTTCGTCAGCCTCAGCGCGAACTACCGCTCGAGCTACAACACCGGTTCGGATCTCAATCCCTTCAAGCGCCAGGGCTCGTTCGTGACGGTGAACGGCCAGATCGGCGTCAAGAGCGACAACGATCGGTGGGAGCTGGCGCTGTACGGCCGCAACATCTTCAACAAGCACTACAACGTCGTCGCCTTCAACACGCCGGCGGAGCAGGCCACCGGCGCGCCGTCGGTGAGCTCGGCGATCAGCGTGTTCCCGGGCGACCCGGCGACCTATGGCTTCTCGCTGACGCTTCACGAGTAGGTTCGGGCAGAGGCGCGTTCTTCAGGCCGGGAGGTTTTCGCCTCCCGGCCTGTTCGTTTCTGACGTAACGGCAGCGGCGCGTTTGACCCCGCAGGGCGGCCTCCTTAACGTCCGCAAAAATCTCGCGAGAGGCGCGCCATGAAATTCTACAATTCGATCGGACCCAATCCGCGCGTCGTGCGCATGTTCATGGCGGAGAAGGGCCTCGCCATCCCGTCGCAGGACGTCAACCTGATGGCGGGCGAGAACCGCCAGGCCGATCACCTGAGGCGCAATCCGCACGGCCAGATGCCGTGCCTGGAGCTCGACAACGGCCAATTCCTCTCCGAGATCACGGTGATCTGCGAATATCTCGAAGACAAGAACCCGGCGCCCGCGCTGATCGGCGCGACGGCCGAGGAAAAAGGCGAGACCCGCATGTGGACGCGGCGCATCGATCTCAACATCTGCGAGCCGCTGGCCAACGGCTTTCGCTTCAGCCAGGGCCTGCCGCTGTTCCAGAGCCGCATGGTGACGGTGCCCGAAGCCGCCGATGGACTGAAGAAGATCGCGCAGGACCGCATCCAATGGCTGGACGGGCAGATGGCGGGCAAGGACTACGTCACCGGCAACCGCTTCACGCTCGCCGACATCCTGCTCTATTGCTTCCTGGATTTCGGCGGCCAGGTCGGCCAGCCGCTCAATCCGGAGTTCAAGACCCTCAGCGCCTGGTTCGCGCGCATCAAGGAACGGCCGTCCACCAACGCGTAACGCGGTAAAGTTCCGGCGTTAAGCAAGTACGTAGAAATTCGTACATGCCGCCTGCAAAGCCATGCTTAACATCGGCGCATGGATGACGAGGTACCCGCGAGCGTTCAGCGGCATACGGCGCGCAATATCTGGGCGGCGTGCGTGGCGATTCTGCTCGGGCCTTCGCTTCTGGTCTGGGTCGTGCGCGGCGCGGCGCTGGCGGCGCAATGCGCGCCCGGGCCGGAGCCCTGCCGCGGCCTGCCCCTGGGTGGCGGCCTGCGCGACGCGCTGGCGCTGGCCTGGTCGGTCAGCACCGACACCACCATCCTGATCGCGCTGGCGCTGATCGCGTCGATCGCCTGCCTGTTCGCGCGCCGGCCGTTGCTCGCCGCGTCGAGCTTGCTGCTGCTGCCGCTGGCGGCGCTGATCCTGCCGATGGCCGCGGTCTACACCGCGATGTACCAGGGCTGCCCGGTCAGCGAATCCGGCATCGGCAATTGCACTCTGTGGGGCGCCGAGATGGGGATGAGCTTCCACACTGCCGCCAGCGTGCCCTGGCTGATCTACGGCTTCGCGCCCTATTCGTTTTCGCTGGCGCTGATGATCGGATTGATCGGCTGGTTCCTGCTGCGCACGACGCGCCCGCTGGGCCACGCCACCGCCAACCCGCACCGCTTCCCCGACGAGCGCTTCCGGCACCGCGATTAAGGTCCTTTCGGTCCGAGTAAATTTATAAAATCGTCATTGCCCGGCTTGTCCGGGCAACCCATGAACACCATCGCGGAAAATTTTCACCGGTCGTTTTCATGGGTGGCCGGCACAAGAGCCTGTCCTCGGGTCGCGCCTTCGGCGCGATCCCGGGGGCCGGCCATGACGAAGTATAAGTAAATTAAACCCAAGCGGGATTTAATACGGCTTGTCTTCCAGCGCGCGGATCGCGCCGCGCAGCGTGCGGTAGAGATACCAGACCGTGAAGATCAGGCACACCAGCGCCAGGGCCGGCACCAGCAGGATCAGGATGCCGACCAGCGCCGGCGCCGGATCGTGGTTGGTGGCGAGCGCGTAGAACATCCCGCCGAAGCCCTGCAGCACCACCGCGGCGACGACCGCCAGCACCAGGGCGCTGATCCAGAAGACGCGGATCAGGTTGCGGACATGGCCTTCCCAGACCGTGCCGCGCGCCTCGGCGCGCTTCAGATACACCAGCACCACGCCGGCCAGCGCCGTGACGCCGTTGAACGGCGCCAGCACGAACAGCCCATAGGCGATCAGCAGCGTGACGCGCAGGCCGGTATCGTCCGGCGCGGCGGCGGCGGGCGCGTCAGACATAGGGACGCGATTCGATCGCCGCGATCAGGCCCTTGACCGTGCGATAGAGGAAATAGACGAAGGCCGCGCCCATGACGATGAAGCCGATCAGGAACCAGAACGTCGCCACGCCGAGCACCATCAGCCCGGCCCAGATCCAGAAGGCCTGGATGGCGTTCTGGAAATGGCTCTCCCACACCGTGCCGCGCGCTTCGTCGCGCTTGACGTAGGCCAGGATCACGCCCGCGATTCCGGCCGCGCCGCAGGTGAACACCGCGCCCAGATAGAGGCCGTAGACGATGATGGCGAGGGTGCGGGTGTCGGTGGCCGGCACGGCGGGTGCCGTGGTCGGCGGTGCGGTATCGGTCATCTTTTCCTCCCGATGGGCCTACCAGAAGTGGGGAGACCCGGGGGCCGCGTCAAGGTTGCAGGCCTCGGCGATTGGACTAGGCTAGCGGCCGGGTGGACGGTTGGCCGGCTCCCGGCCGCGCCCGCTATCCGGCGAAGGGGTTCGCAAACCGAAGGGGCGCCGCGCGCCCCCGCAATTTGAGGTGAGGAACAGCATGCGAAAATTCGATCTTCTGGCGGGCGCCGCCGTTGCGGCCCTCCTGCTCGCGCCGGTTTCCGTTCTCGCCGCCGATCCGGCGGGCGAGATCGTCACCGCCTCGACCCATGCCGATCTCGCCAGCAAGGCGAGCGACCTGGCCGGCACGCAGATGCACCTACATCACGCGCTCAACTGCCTGGTCGGCACCGGTGGCGCAGGCTACGACGCCAAGAACCTGAACCCCTGCGCCAATGCCGGCGGCGGCGCGATTCCCGACACGGCGGACGCGGCGAAGAAGAAGGCGCTGGAAGCTGCCGCCGCCACGGCCCGCGAAGGCCTCGCCGCCGCCGACCTGGCAACGGCGCAGAAGGACGCGGCCAGCACCGCGACGGCGCTGAAGGCGATAAAATAGAGCCGCGCTAATCCAGCTTGACCCCGCCCGCCTTCAGCCCGCGGAAGAGCTGGCGCAGCATCTCCAGGTTGAAGGCGTTGAGCTCGGCGTTGTTGCCCAGGCCCATCGGATTGTCCGGCGAGAACACCAGGCCGTCGGCCTGCTCGCGCAGGATGTCCTTGGCGATCAGCGCGGCGACGCGGCGGCGCACCGTTTCCAGCGGCACGTTGAGGGCGCGGCTGACGGCGTTGCGGCTGATGCCGGTTTTCTCTACGGCCGCGCCGGCGCGCGCCTTCATCGCCGGTTGCGGCGTCGCATTGAAATTGGCGATCATGGTGACCAGCAACAGGTCGAGCAGATCGATCGGGAAGCTGCGCAGGACCTTGCCGGCAATCGCCATCATATAGGCGATCGACAATTGGCCGGCGATGCGGGCGTCATCCGCGGCGGCCATGCGCCTCGCCCGCTCGGGATTGGGATGTATTCGCCATGCGATTGCTATCCAAGCCAAAGCAAGTGAACGCGCCGGACCGGTCTATACAACGCAAGATCGGCAAGGTGTTTATCGGTTGTAGGCGGCGCGCTTTCCACCACCGAGTTACCCAATGCGGGTAATCGTCCTGCGTGTATCGTTCGCCATCGGATGAGTTTCGAGTAGGAACCTTCCGTACACGCACCGGCACGCACATGCGCACACCGCAAAAATGTTTGCGCGAACAGGCGGACGGGGAACGAATTGGCCCGCGGCGCGCTGCATAGCGGATGGGCAAGCGGGCGGACGGCATGACAATCAGCCAGCACGAATTCGACGACCGGGCTTTTCGCAGCGCCCGCCCCTCCTGGATGCCACACCCGGCCCTGCTCGCCTTCATCGCCCTGCTTTGGGCGCTGGCCGGCGCCGTCAGCGCGCTGCCCCACTGAAATCGCTGCGTAAAATCGCCGGCTGACCGCGGCGTTCCTGGCGGTTACGCCATCTTTACCCGCGCGATCCAAGCTGAGTTCCCTTCCTTGCGGGCGCTTGCTTGGCCAACGACCGTTCCTTGCGTTCCCTGACGGCGCTGACCGGCGCCTCGACCAGCCGTGTCCTCAATCTCGCGGCCATCGCGGCGGCAAACCCGGGCGATCCGGCGCACGCCGCGGCGCCGTTCTTCACCGCGCCGGTCCTGAACAGCGCGATCCTTCTCAAGCACCGGGTGCGCTCCGACGAGACCTACATGTTCGTCGACACCCGGCCGGTGGCGACCAAGATCATCGTGCCGTTCGACGTGCGCGACCTGAAGGCCGGCGGCCGCTCCTTCTTCGTCAACCAACGCGGCTATCACGACAGCCTGCGCGACATCGGCCAGTATGGCGGCCGCTCGATGGAGCACGACCTCGCCGTGCTGCGCATCGTCGCCGGCCTGCCCTCGCTCGATCCCTTCCTGCTGCGCGAGCATCTGCGCGGCCACGGCATCGAATGCGCCGACTGCTATTTCGCGATCTCGCCCGCCGACCGCCAGCGCATGCACGATTACGTGACGGTCGAGATCCGCCGCCTCATCGACCTCGCCACCGGCGGCGCCGGCGGCCAGGCCTCCGCCATGCGCCTCGTCGAGGCCCTGCTGTCGAGCGAAGTCGACGAGAAGCTGGAGCCCTTGCGCCTGACGCTGGCGATGGACGGCGAGGATTTCCGCGAGGGCGTCTTCAGCTGGCGCGGCTTTCTCTATTACAAATGGTGCATGGAGAATTTCTGGCCCGACATCATGGCCGTGCTGCGCGCCATCCGCTCCCTCGATCCGCGCGGCGCCCTCGACCGCGACGGCAAGGCCTTCGTGCAAAGCAGCCGCAAGCGCATCGTCGAGCGCGTGCGCGACGCCGGCCTCTGCGTGCAGCGCATCCTCAAGGTCTACGACGCGGCCTATGACGACCTGGTGCGCAACGGCGCGCCGGCGACGTTCCGCGATTTCCTGCTCAGCGCGCCGCATCTGTTCATCGACCTGGGCGAGAAGATCGGCGTGATCTCGCACATCGTCAGTTTCTGGCATTTCCGCTTTCCCGATGCGGCGAGCCTGTCGGTCGACGCCGAGGAGCTGTCGCTGATCTTCCAGGACTTCAACGCCGGATTTTCCCCCAGCCACGACGTGGCGTTTGCTTAGAAATAAGTCTTAATCTCCAAACAAATATCGTCATCGCCGGGCTCGTCCCACTGCTGTCCGGTTTAAATTCTAGGCCCATAGCAGCTCGATTTGGTTTGGATTTCTGCGGTTTGGCGCCTCGGGTTCGAGGAGTT
>OLLF01000065.1_pt1 | contig 10630 bp, 6 predicted proteins | sample 1604471 | NCBI WGS metagenome assembly OLLF01 (sample SAMEA104055714, study PRJEB20765) | soil metagenome | isolation source: soil
CGTCGGCCGCACGCTCGGCGCACAGCCGGGTTCGATCCTGCTCGGCACGGCGGCGACCGAAGGCGCGGTGCGCGGCGGCCGGCTGGAGCAATACGCCGTGCTCTATTTCGCCACCCACGGCATGCTGCCGGGCGAGCTGCATTGCCAGGCCGAGCCGGGCCTGGTGCTGTCGCCGCCGGCCGGCGTGCCGGCCTCGGCGGCGTCGGACGGCCTCCTCGGCGCCAGCGAGATTTCCGCGCTCAAGCTCGACGCCGATCTCGTGGTGCTCTCGGCCTGCAACACGGCGGCGGGCGGCGGCGCCAAGTTCGGCGGCGGCGCGCTGGAAGGCCTGGCCGACTCGTTCTTCAATGCGGGCGCGCGCGCCGTGCTCGCCAGCCATTGGTCGGTGCCCTCGGCGGCGACCCAGAAGCTGATGACCGGCGTCTTCACGCGTTATGCCAAGGACCCGTCGCGCGACCTTGCCGAGGCGCTGCGCCAGTCGCAGCTGGCGCTGATCGCGCAGCCGGCCACGGCGCATCCCTTCAACTGGGCGGCCTTCACCTTGATCGGCGACGGCGGCTCGGGCGTGGCGCGCACGGCGCGGAACGGAGAATGATCATGCGGACGACATTCATGGCGGTTGCGGTGGCGGTGCTGCTCTCGGCGAGCGGCGCGCAGGCGGCGAACCTCATCGTGGTCGAGGCGCGGGGCATCGGCCTGAAGCCGGGCTCGACGGTCGATTCGACCAAGCCGCTGGTTCTCAAGCAGGGTCAGCATGTGACGCTGATCTCCGAGGCCGGCGCCACGCTCAGCATCGACGGGCCCTACAACCAGCCGCCATCGGCCGGCGGCGGCGGCAAGAGCCTGGGCGCCACCATCGCCGCGCTCGGCACCGAGCATACGGCGCGCACCGGCGAGGCCGGCGTGACGCGCAGCGGCGGGACGGGCACGCTGCCCGAACCGTGGCTGTTCGACGTCACGCGCAGCGGCAATGTCTGCCTGCAGGAAGGCGCGCAGCCGGTGTTCTGGCGCCCCGACGCCAAGAGCGCGGCGTCCATCGTCGTCATGCCGGTCGACCGCAGCTGGAAGTCGCAGGCCGCCTGGCCCGCCGGCCTCGCGCGCATGACGGTCACCACCGACGTGCCGGTGCATGGCGGCGCGGCCTATGTCGTGAACTACAGCGGCACCGATTACGCGCTGGCCGTCGCGACGGTGCCTGCCAGCCTCGCCAATGATGCCATGCGCGCCGCCTGGATGGTCCAGAAGGGCTGCGAGGCGCAAGCGGAGGCGCTGCTCCGTCCGCGCAAATGACCGCGTGGCTGGCGCGCCTGAAAGCGTATTTTCCGCGGGCGCTGACGCGCAACAAGGCGCTGGCCGACGGTCTGACCGCGATCGCCATCGCCCTGGTGATGTCGCTGCTGGCGATGGCCGCGGTCGACAACGTCTCGTTCCTCACCAGCGCCGACCGCTTCGTGAAGGACTGGGAAATCTCGTTCCGCTCCCAGCTCGAGGACCAGGACCCGAACATCCTGATCCTCAGCGTCAACGAGCAGACGATGCAGAATTTTCCCTATCGCGAGCCGCTGGACCGGGGCTTCCTGGCCAGCCTGCTGACGGCGCTGGATGCCAAGCATCCCAAGGCGATCGTGCTCGACTATCTCTTCGACCAGGGGACCGACAAGGCCAAGGACGCCGCGCTCTACAAGGCGCTGCGCGAGGTCAAGACGCCGCTGGTCGTCAGCTATTTCGAGGCCGGCACCACCGCGAGCGCCGAGCAGACGGCCTATCTCGAGCACTTCGTGCCGCCCCGATTGCGCGCCCGCGCCAATATCGGCACCGACCAGACCGATACGGTGCGCTGGATCGATCCCGGCGGAAAAACGGCCGACGGCTCCCATCTGCTCAGCGTGCAGCGCCGCGTCGCCCAACTGGCCGGGATCGCGACGCCGAACGCGCAGGTGCCGGTCGTCTGGCGCGCCGGAAAGGAGCGGGCGCCGATCTTCTCGGAGATGACCGCCTGCGTCGCCGGCATGACGACCTGCCTGCCGATCGGCTTCCTGCCGCCCACGGTATTCAAGGATCGCGTGGTGCTGATCGGTTCGGATCTGAATCTGGTCGATCACCACCGCACGCCGTTTGCGACCGATCCGTCCGACCCGCGCGCCACCCTGCCCGGCGTGCAGATCCTCGCCTACGGCATTTCGCAGTTCCTGGAGCATCGCGCGCCGCCCGAGATCTCGTGGTGGCGAAATTTCCTCGTCGCGCTGCTGTTCGCCGGTGTCGGCGCCTGGCTCGGGCTGTTCGACTATCAGCTCGTGCTGCGCGCGGCGACGATCACGACGCTGACCGCCGTGCTGTGGGGCGGCGGCGTGCTGATCCTGTACGAGCAGTTCGGGATCATCATCGGCCTGATCGCCCCGACCATCGCGCTGGTCGGCTCGTTCGCGGCGGTGGAGTCCATCACCGGCCTGGACGCGCGGCGCCAGCGCTCCTTCATCCACAACACCTTCTCGCTCTACCTGCCGCCGAGCTTCGTGCAGCAGCTGGTCGACGATCCGGGCAGGCTGGTGCTGGGCGGCGAGCGCCGCGACATGAGCCTGTTGTTCACCGACATCCACGGCTTCACGACGATGGCGGAGGGCCTCGACTCCAAGGACGTCGGGCGCGTCCTCAACGGCTATCTCGACGGCATGACCAGCGCGGTGAAGAAGCACGAAGGCACGGTCGACAAGTTCATCGGCGACGCGGTGTTCGCGCTGTGGAATGCGCCCCTGACGGTGGAGGACTATGCCACCAAGGCGGTGCGCTGCGCCCTCGACATGGACGTCTTCACCGAGAGCTTCCGGCTGAAGATGAACGCCGAGGGTATCCCCCTCAGCTACACCCGCATCGGCGTGCATGCCGGTGCCGCGGCGGTGGGCAATTTCGGCTCCCGCGACCGCTTCAGCTACACCGCCTCGGGCGACGCGGTGAACGCGGCCTCCCGGCTGGAGGGCCTCAACAAGACCTTCGGCACCCGCCTCTGTGTCAGCGGCGCGGCGAAAGTGCTATGCCAAGGAATCACCTTCCGTCCGATCGGCTCGGTCATCCTCAAGGGCAAGACCGAAGCCCTCGACGTCTGGGAGCCGTTGCACGATGGGGCCGTCAGCGAAGACTTTCTCGCGCGCTACACCAGCGCCTTCGAGGCGACCCGCGACGGCGCGCCGGCCGCGGCGGCTTTGTTCGCCGCGCTGGCGGCCGAGGCGCCGGACGATCCGCTGGTGCAGTTCTATTGCGAGCGGTTCGAGGCCGGCGAGACCGGCATCAAGATCAAGATGACCGAAAAATGATCCTCTGGTCCTTCATCGCCCTCGTCATCCTGCTGGCCGCCCGGCTCTGGGGCCTTGGCATGCTGGAGGGGCACTTTACGCCCGCCACCATCGCCGAGATCGGCCACGGCCTCGTCGTCGCCATGGTGGTCGGCGCCACGCTGCTGGTCGACGGCCTGATCCGGCATTACTACTGGCTGCGCTACCTGCAGCGCCGGCTGAACCGCGAAACCCCGGCGCTGATCCAGGACCTTCTGACCATCGCGCTGTTCTTGTTCGGGCTCTCCATCGGGCTGTGGTGGCAGGAAGGCTTCTCCTTCACCGGCTTCGTCACCGCCTCGGGCGCCACCGCCATCGTGCTCGGCATCGCGCTGCAGACCGTGATCCAGGACTTGTTCAGCGGCCTTTCGATCAACCTCGACGGCTCCTATTCGCTGGGCGACTGGCTGACGATCTACACCGACCAGCTGCCGGAGCCGGTCTATGGCCGCGTCACGCACATGACCTGGCGCTCGACCTTCCTGGCGCTCGACGACGGCCGCCGCCTGATGGTGCCCAACCATCTCGTCACCGCCAATCCGGTGATGAACCACAGCCGCCCGGCCGACGCCAAGCGGTTGACTGTGGTGGTACCGGTGGATTCGCGCATGCCGTCGGACCGCGTCGTCGACATGCTGCTGGGCGAGGCCTTCAAGGCGGCGCGGCGGCCCGGCCTGGCGCGCACGCCCGAGCCCTCGGTGATCATGACCTCGCTGACGCCCGACGCGATGATCTATGAGGTGCGGTTCTACTACTATCCCGACCAGGTCGAGCCCGCGGTCGCCAAATCGCTGGTGCTGGCGGCGCTGCAGGACGTGATCATCCAGAACCGCATGCCGAGCCCGGTGACCCAGGTCGAGCTGACGCCGGCGCCGGACCTGGAGCTGGCGCTGGGCGACGAGGAGATCCGCGGCGCCCTGCACCACGCCAGCCTGTTCGCCAACGTGCTGAACGCGGAGCAGTCGGGCGAGCTCGCGGCGCTGTGCAAGCCGGCGGAGTTCGCGCGCGGCGCCAATCTGATGACGCAGGGCGACGAGGCCTCCTCGATGTTCATCATCCTGGAAGGCGCGGCGCGCGTCAGCGTGCTCGGCCAGAGCAACGATCCGCGCGAGGTCGCGGTGCTGGCCACGGGAGATGTCGTGGGAGAGATGTCGCTGATGACCGGCACGCCGCGCAACGCCTCGGTGACGGCGCTGACGCGCGTGCGCGCGCTGGAGGTCACCAAAGAGCCGATCGAGACGCTGCTGCGCAAGTCGCCCGAGCTGCTGCGGCGCTTCGGCCATGTCCTGGCCCGGCGCGAACAGGAGCGCGCCGCCATCGCGCAGAAGACGATCGCGGTGGCGACGGTGGAACTCGATTTGATGGCCCGGATGAAGACGTTCTTCAGCCGCGTGCTGTGGTCGGATTGACCCAATCCGTCATGGGCGTGTCGTAGCCCTCTTCACCTCCCCAGAGGGGAGGTCGAAACGCGGAGCGTTTCGGGTGGGGCGAAAACTGATGCAGTCCCCCCACCCGAAAAATATCTTCGCTACGCTCGATATTTTTCGACCTCCCCTCCGGGGAGGTGAAACTAAAAGACCAGCGCCGCGATCACGCTGTTGATCAGCAGGGGCCTGACGGAAGCTATAGAATCCCAGCCACCAGCACGTACACGATTCCCAAATACGTCAGCTGGTGTATCAACTGATCCGTGCCGAACAGGATCCAGTAGCGCTGGTCCGCCGTGCCCCATTGATAGCGCTTGTCGATCGCCGATTTGGACCAGTCGGCGTGGTAGTGGATGACGAACTCCACCGCCAGGATGATCGCGATGGCCGCCGGCCGCGCCCCCAGGATCAGCAGCGCCGGGATCGTGCCCAGGATGTGCAGCCCCGAATGGATGAAGCCGCCGAAATGGCCGTAGATGCCCTTGGTGCGGACCTGGTACTCGCTCTGCAGCACGAAGTCGCACAGGAAATGCTTCACCTGCAACGCCAGAAGCGCCCATAAGACCAGAGCCGTTTCATGGCCCATCCAACGTCCCTTTCGCCGCCGCCCGAGGGCTTGGATAGTGCATTCCGGCGGGCGCGGCAAATAAAAGCCGTCGCGGTCACGGGACGCATCGATTAGGATTCGCGGCAGCGCAACCGGGACCAGGGCATGTGGATCGCAACTGTCACATTGCCCAGCGGTCTTGAAGCCGACCTGGCGGCCGGCAATTTCGCCGCCGTCGCGGCTCAGGCGGCGGCCGATGCGCCGGGCGCTTTCGCGCGCGGTGTCGCGTTGTTCAATCTGGGCCGCGCGCGCGAGGCGCGTGAGGCCTTTGCAGAAGCTGCCGGCGATGCCGCGCTGGAAGCCGCCTGCGCCGTCGAAACCGGCTTCATCGACCTCACCGCGCCCGATGGCGCCGCCGCCGTCGCCGCGCAGATGCGAATTCTCTGCAAGCGTGCCGCGCCCGGCACGGCGCTGACGGGGCGTGTCTTTCATCTGCTCGGCGCTGCCGAACTGCGCCTGCTGCATGTCGGCGACGCGCTGGACGCGCTGACGGCGGCGCAGAAGGCCTATCGCGCCGCCGCGTGCGAGGCCGGCGAGGCGCAGGTGCTCGACACGCTCGGCATGGTGCATCAGGGCATGGGCAACGAGACGGCGGCGCTGGTCTGCTATGCCCGCTCGCTGGCGATCAAGACGCGGCTGGGCGACCGTTATGGCTCGGCGATCACGCTGGGCAATCTGGGGCGCTACTGCGCGATGCTCGGGCGCGGGGAAGATGCGCAAGGTTTTTTCGCGCTCGACTTGCGGATTGCCGAAGAGATGGGCGACGCGCGCGGCCAGGCGCGCATGCTGACCGACCTCGCCGAGCTCGACCGCGAGGCCGGCGACGTCGCGGCGGCGCGGGAGAAACTCGGCCGCGCCCACGATCTCGCGGCGGCCTCCGGCTTGCGCCAGCTCGAATTCGAGACGTTGCTCGAACTGGCGCTGACGGCGCTGGCAGCGAAGGATAACGCGGGGGCGTCGGGCTTCCTCGAACAGGCGCGGCAGCAGGCCGGGATCGCGCCGTCGGATTATGACCGGCTCATGCTCGGCTGGGTCGAAGCCCGGCTCACCGCGGACAGCGCGCGCGCCGTCACGCTTCTCACCGCCGCGGCGGACGGCTTTCGCGATGCCGACATTCCGGCGCTGGAGATCGAGGCGCGGCTCGCGCTGGCTGAGGCGCTGCTGGCGGGCAACAAACAGAACGGCGCGGAGCGCGAAGTGCTGGTCGCCCTCAAGCGCGCCAAGGAACGCAGCCTGCCGCGCTATCGCGTGCGCATCGGCGAGATGATGGAGCGGCTGTCGCTGTCCGAAGGCGTCGCGGAGGAAACCGGCAAGCCGATCGACGACGATGCGGCGAACGCCATCGACGGTTACGTCATCCGCAACCGCCTCGGCGGCGGCACCTTCGCCACGGTCTACCGCGCCTTCGACGTCGAGCGCGCCCGCGAAGTGGCGCTGAAAATCCTCGACCTGGAATCCCGCTACGGCAAGGCCGAGCGCGAGCGCCTGCTCGATTCGGCCCGCCTCGACCTTGAGGCGGCCAATCGCGCGCGCCATCCGGGCCTGGTGAAGGTCTTCGCCATCGGCCGCGATGCGCGCGGCAACGTCTATCTGTCGGTCGAATTCATCGCCGGCAGCGACCTGCGCGAGAAGCTTGACGGCAATGCCGTGCGGGACGTCAAGGCCGTCTGTTCCACCCTGGCCGACATCGCCGAGGCGCTGGCGGCGTTGCACGCGCAAGGCGTGGTGCACCGCGACCTCAAGCCCGAGAACATCATGCTGCGCGACGACGGCTCGCCCGTGATCGTCGATTTCGGCATCGCCCATATCAACGGCATCGTGCAGAAGCCCGGCTCGGTCAGCCGCGGCTCGCCGGAATATTTCTCGCCCGAGCAGGCGCGGGGCGAGACGCCGGTGCCGGCCGACGACATGTACGCCTTCGGCGTCATCGTCTGGGAATGGCTGAAGGGCATGCGCCCCAATTCGCGCTTCGGCCCGGCGCGGCGCGGCTCGCTGTTCGGCGGCCACGCGGAACCCAAATCGCCGGACGAGCTCGCCGGCGCCCTGCTCGATCCCAAGGGCGCGGGCCGGCCGACCGCCGAGCAGGCCGCGCAGGCCTTGCGGGGTTTCGCAAGATGATCGACGGCTACGATCTTGCGCGCGACCTCGCCGCCATCAACCGCGCGCTCGCCGAGGACATGCCCGAAGCCGCGATCTTCTATTGCGGCCGCGCGCTGGAGGTGACGTCGGCGCGCGCCGTCGCCGCGCTCAACCTCGATCCCGGCAACCAGGTGTTCGCCAATCTCGACACGCTGGAGCGGCTCTCCTGCATCTCGCGGCCGGCGCTGTATCTCGGCCATGCGCTGCGGCGGCTGTCGAACGATGCGCGGCACATCCTGCGGCCGCTGTCGCGGCATGACGCGGATTTCGCCGCCCTGTGCCTCGGTCCCTGGCTGCAATGGTACATGGAGGATTATTTCCGCGGACCGCGGGTCAAATCGGCGGCGGAGACTTTCGCCATCGCCTCGCCGCTGGCGAACGGCTCGGTCGCCGAGGTGCTGGCGCTGCTGCGCCAGGCGCAGGAGACCGGCGAAGATGTTTCCGCAAAGCTGCTGGCGCTGTGCGACGACCGTATCGCGCGTCTGCCGGCGCTGTCGGCGATGATCGCCGAGACGCTGATTTCCTGTGCGCAGGCCGAGCAGGCGCAAGGCGTGCTGCAGGCGGCGCTCGCCGTCGTGCCGGACGATCTCAGGCTCAACCAGCTTTACGCGCTCGGCCGCCGCCGCGCCGGCCATCCCGAGGAAGCGGTCGCATTGCTGAAAAATCTCTCCAGCCGATATTCCGAAGATGAGGAGACGCTCGGCATCACCGCCGGCGCGCTGAAATCGTGGTGGGAGGGCGGGCACGCGCCCGCCACGGCGCTGCCGCAGGCGCTGAAGCTTTACCAGAAGGGCTGGCAGGTCAGCCGCGAGCGCAACCTCTATCTCGGCGTCAACGCCGCCGCCATCGGGTTGTGGCAGGGCGATGGGCGGGCGAAGGACCTGGCCGAGCGTCTCGCCGAAATCTTCGCGGCGCGCAATGCGCAGCTCGCCAAAGCCGGCATCGACGTCGCGGGCCGGCGCGACTATTACGACCTGGTGACCGAAGCCGAGGCGCGGCTGCTGGCCGGGGAGGGCGATGCAGCACGTGCCCTCTATGCCGAGGCCTTCCACCGCTTCGCCGCGCGCAAGGGCGACATCGCGGGGTCGAAGGAGCAGGCGAACCGCTCGATCGCGGTGCTGGGCGGCGGGGAGATTGGGTGAGGTTGCCCACCCCGTTCCCTCACTTCGTCATTGCCCGGCTTGTCCGGGCAACCCATGAACACCGACGGTGACAAGTTTCATCGGTGGTGTTCATGGGTCGCCGGCACAAGGCCGGCGATGACGATTTTGAGTTGGGTGATTCAACTTATGCCGAATCCCCTCTAAGGTGACCCCTTCCCCGGGGGACTCCATGCCGCTCAACATCACCTACAAATCGCCGCCCTATCGCGACAAGGTCCTCAGCTTCAGCGACGACCTGGAAGAAATCCGCATCGGGCGCACGCCGGGCACCGAAGTGCCGTTCCCCGAGGACATGGCGATCGTCGGCCACGACCACTTCGCCGTCCGGCGCGAGGCCGGCGCCTACAAATTCGTCATCAATCCGCATCACCGCGTCTATCTGGACGGCAAGGACGTCGTCGACGGCCAGGAACTCGCGCGGGCGCAGGACGTGCGCCTGGGCACCACGCTGGGCCCGCGCCTGCTGCTGGAGCCGAGCCGCGCCGGCGGCACCGGCACTGTCGCCACCGAGCCGCAGGGCAAAAGCGAAGCCTTGCCCGAAATCGCGCGCGCCAATGCGCGCTGGACGCATGTGCTGGGCGGCGTCCTCGCCGTCGCGCTGCTGGGCGGATTGTTCGCCTATTGGAATCTCAGCGGCCAGGTGCAGCCGATCTACACCAACGCCGCCTCGGGCACCGATTTCTCCGCGATCATCGCGCGCTATCAGAACTCCGTCTTCCTGGTCGACGAGGTCGACAGCGCCGGCGCTTCGCATGGCGGCGCCACCGCCTGGGTCGTGGCGATGAAGGACGGCAGCAAGGCCTTCGCCACCAACGCCCATGTCGGCGGCATGCTGGCCGACGCGCGCAAGGCCGGCTACCGCCTCGTCGTGCGCTCGCCGGCGGCGGCACACCGCGAATATGAGATCACCGACGCGATCATCCATCCGGCTTACGCGGCGTTCAACACGATGCTGGCCGACGCGGGCAAGCAGGCGAGCTCCGGCCTCTTGCGCCAGGTCGAGCTGTCGCCGGCCTATGACGTCGCGATCCTGGTCCCGGCCACGCAGGACGGCCTGCCCGAGCCCTTGCCGCTGGCGCGCGACAACGCGCTCGCCACGCTGCATGCCGGCGAGCCCATCGCCTTCGTCGGCTATCCGGCCGAGAACCTCGTCAGCTTCGACGTCAACGCGCCGACGCCCACCTCGCAGGTCGGCATCATCACCTCGGTGCGCAATTTCTTCCTCACCGCCGATGGCGGGCCGGCGCAGCTGATCGAGCATTCGCTGCCGTCCGCCGGCGGCGCCAGCGGCAGCCCGATCTTCGACGCCCACGGCCAGGTGATCGCGCTGCTCTCGGGCGGCAACAACATCGCCAGCAAGGACGGCCGCATCCCCAACGCCGCGCTGGTCAATTTCGCGCAGCGCGTCGACCTCTTGCGCGACCTCGTCGAGGACCGCGCCAAGGACCAGCTCGCGGACGACCAGCGCATGTGGGCCGAGGCCGTGGCGCGCTGGAGCGTCGCGCCGGACGCCATCGCTTCGGTCTATGCCAAGTCGTTCGAGGACACCGAAGGCAAGCTGGCCAGCTTCAAGCGCGAAGCCGCGACCGGCGCCGCCGATCCGTTGTTCGACAAGCGTTCGGCGCAGACCTACGATTTCGCGCTGGCCGCCGACACGCGCTATCTCGTCACCGCCTACACGCCGGCCAAGAAGCCGCTGCGCATCGTGGTCTATGACGCCGACAATCCGTCCTCGATCATCGACACGACGGTGCATGTCGCCGACGGGCCGCTGACGGTGGTCGAAGTGCCGGCGGGACCGGCGGGCAGGGTGAAGATCGCGGTGATCTCCGAGGCCGGCGGCAGCAGCCCCGACACCGCGCCGGTGCCGTTCACGCTCGCGGTCTATTGGCCGACCGGCAAGCCGCCCGCGGGCGCGGGGCAGGAAAGCGGCGGCAGTCCGCATGGCGGCACCGCGCATCCGCCCGG
>OLLF01000302.1_pt1 | contig 10539 bp, 11 predicted proteins | sample 1604471 | NCBI WGS metagenome assembly OLLF01 (sample SAMEA104055714, study PRJEB20765) | soil metagenome | isolation source: soil
GTGTCCATCAGCATCTCCCAGAGAATCAGGAGACACCTTCAGAATCCAACCAGACTTCGCCTACAAGCTCTCAAATCCCATATGCGATTCCCCTGCCCGCAGGGGGCCGGCGCGCAGGCCGGGTCGTCACGAAATGTGAATATTGTAACTATATTTTGTCTTGAGCCGCCAATACATCGAATATACAAATAATGAAGTTGCTTATATTGTAACCCCCAATATGGAGAAGAGAATGGCTCTCGTATTATTTCAATACGCCATGGACCCGACCCTGGCGATGGGCGTCACCAACCAGCAATCCGGCTCGCCGCTGAGCCTCCAGTCGGTGACCGGAAATCCCAACCTCATCACCTGGAACTACAATCCGCTGAACCAGCTCATCACGCTGGCGGCCAGCGGAACGCCGGGCCTGTGCGTCACCATTCCGGGCGCCTCGTGCAGCGGCACGCCGGTGCTTCAGCTGCAGCAGCCCCTGCCGCTGTCGAATGCCAACTCGAAGTTCCAGCAATGGCGGCAGCTCGGCAGCACGACCTATCTGACCAGCGTCGGATGCTCCACCCAGGTCGTCGATGCCCAGAACCGGTCGCCGGCCGTCGGAACGCCGCTGTGGCTGTATCCGTATAACGGCTCGCCGGCGCAGCAATGGATCGTCTCGTCGCTGCTCCAGTCGGACATCAAGGAGCGGCTGCAAGAGCTGGAAAAGGCGTAGCGCGCCCGGCCGATGGCTTGCGCCGGCACGAAGCGTGCCGGCGCAGCGCCGTTACAGGTCCAGCACCTTGAGCGCGATCAGCGCGTAGAACGCCGCCCACAGCACGGCCGCGATCGCGGTCGCGATCAGGGCCTTGCGGGCGAGCATCGGGTTCAGCGGGGCACCGCTGTCGGGATCGGCTTCGGCGCCGAGGCCGACCGGCAAGAGGCAGAAGAACGCGAGGAACCACAGGATCGGAAAAGTTCCGAACACCGCGACGTTGTGGACGATGCCGATCAAGCCTGTTCGAGCTCGACCAGGGTGCCGACGAAGTCTTTCGGGTGCAGGAACAACACCGGCTTGCCGTGGGCGCCGATGCGCGGCTCGCCCGTGCCGGTGATGGTGGCGCCCTCGGCCTTCATCCTGTCGCGGGCGGCGTAGATGTCCTCGACCTCGTAGCAGACGTGGTGCATGCCGCCGTTCGGGTTCTTCTTCAGGAAGTTCGCGATCGGCGAGTTCTCGCCGAGCGGTTCCAGCAGCTCGATCTTGGTGTTGCCGAGGTCGACGAAGACGGTGGTGACGCCGTGGTCGGGCTGGGCCACCTCGCCCGAGACCTTGCCGCCGAGGATGTCGCGGTAGACGGCGGCCGCCTTCTTGATGTCGCTGGTGGCAATGGCGACGTGATTCAGGCGTCCGATCATGGCAAGGCTCCGATAAAAGCTGCGTGCATTATAGCTCGATTATTTCGACCCGCGTCACGGGCTTCTTGCCCCAGGCGTCCTCGGCGGCGCGGCGGGCGGCGCGGCGGACGGCTTCCTGCAAGTCTTCGGGGCGCTTGGGGTTGTGGCGCTTGAGCGGCGCGTCGAGCGCGCGGCGGATGGCGTCGTGCACGGGTTCGGGGATGCCTTCGATGATGACGCTGGGGTCGGCGACGACGCGGCCCTTGCCGTCGAGGACGATCGTGATCGCGATCATGCCGGCGAAGGCGAGCGCGCGGCGCTTGCGGGAGAGGCCGGCGCCCTCCCCGATCAGGATGCGGCCGTCGCGGTGGATGCGGCCGGAGGGGACTTCGTCGATGACGCCGGCGCGGCCGGGCGCGAGACGGATGAGCTGGCCGTTCTGCGGCACGATGGCCTGCGGCACCTGCAGCGAGCGGGCGAGACGGGCGTGCTCGGTCTGGTGGCGCAGTTCGCCGTGGACCGGCACGGCGATCTGGGGACGTGTCCAGCGGTACATCTCGGCGAGCTCGTCGCGGCAGGGATGGCCGGAGACGTGGACGAAATGATCTTCGGATGTCAGCAGCTCGACGCCGAGGCCGGCGAGCTTGTTCTGCATCTCGAAGATGCCGATCTCGTTGCCGGGGATGACGCGGGACGAGAAGATCACCGCGTCGCCCTTGCCGAGGCTGACGTTCGGATGGTTGTTGTCGGCGATGCGGGCGAGCGCGGCGCGCGGCTCGCCCTGGCTGCCGGTGACGAGATAGAGGACGCGGTTGGGCGGCAGTTGCGCGGCTTCGGCCTCGTCGATGACGGAGGGGAAGTCCTTCAGGTAGCCGGTCTCGCGCGCCGCGTCGGTGATCTTGTGCATGGCGCGGCCGACCAGGGCGACCTTGCGGCCGTGGATCTTGGCCGCCTTGGCGATGGTGTCGAGACGGGCGACGTTCGAGGCGAAGGACGTCACCGCGACGCGGTTCTTCAGCGTGCCGATGAGGTCGGTGAGGCTTTCGCGCACGCGCGCCTCGGAGCCGGATTCGCCCGCGACCAGCGCGTTGGTGGAATCGCAGACCAGGGCCAGGACGCCCTCGTCGCCGAGCTTCTTGAGTGCGTTGACGTCGGTGACCTCGCCAAGCATCGGGTCGGGATCGATCTTCCAGTCGCCGGTGTGGACGACGACGCCGAGCGGGGTTTTGATCGCCAGCGCGTTGGGTTCGAGAATGGAGTGCGTGATCGACATAAACTCGATCTCAAACGGGCCGAGCGTCAGCTTGCCGGAGAGCGGCACGCGCTTGGGGTGCACCCGGTCGGCGAGGCCGAACTCTTCCAGCTTGCCCTCGATCAACACGGCGGTGAACGGCGTGGCGTAGATCGGGCATTTGAGCATCGGCCACAGATGCGGGATGGCGCCGATGTGGTCCTCATGCGCATGCGTCGCGATGATGGCGATGACGTTCTCGCGCTGCTCGGCGAGGAAGCGGATGTCGGGCATGATGACGTCGACGCCGGGGCTGGTGGTCTCGCGCCCGAACAGCACCCCGCAATCGACCACGATCCACTGCCGGTCGTCGGGCGAGCCGTAGCCGTAGGCGTTAAAGTTCATGCCGATCTCGCCGGAGCCGCCGAGCGGCAGGAAGACGAGCTCATCGCCACGTTCGGGTGTGTTCATTCGCTGGTGGGCTTCGCCTTGGCGCGTTCGGCGTTGCGCGCGTGAATCTGGACGAGGCCGCGGATGGTGAGGTCGGGATCGAGATGCTCGATCACCGTGGTCTGCTTGTAGAACAGATTGGCGAGGCCGCCGGTGCCGATCACCGTCATGGGCCGGCCGTATTCTTCCTTGATGCGGGCGACGAGGCCCTCGATCAGGCTGATATAGCCCCAATAGAGGCCGGACTGCATGGCGGGCACGGTGCTCTTGCCGATGACGTTCTGGGTGCGGGCGACGGCGACGCGCGGCAGCATGGCGGCGGCGCCGTGCAGCGCCTCGGCCGAGACGTTGGCGCCCGGCGCGATGACGCCGCCCTCGTAGTCGCCCTTCTCCGAGACGATGTCGAAGGTGGTGGCGGTGCCGAAATCGACCACGATCAGCGCGCCCTTGTAGCGTTCATGCGCCGCCACGGTGTTGACGAGGCGGTCGGCGCCGGCGCCGTTGGCGTGAATCTCGATGCCGAGGTCGAGATCGGGGTCGCCGATCACCAGGGGCTCGCATTTGAGATATTTGCGGCAAAGCTGGCGCAGGTCGAACAGGGCGGCGGGGACGACGGTGGCGATGATGGCGCTGTCGATGTCGGCGAAGGTGAGGCCCTGGAGCTGCATCAAGGGCTGCAGCAGGACGGCGTATTCGTCGCTGGTGCGCGTGGTCTCGGTCACGGCGCGCCATTCGGCACGGGTCTCCTTGCCGTCATGGACGGCAAAGACGATGTTGGTGTTACCGGCGTCGATGGCGAGAAGCATCAGAAGAAGACCTCTCCGGCGGAGATGGCGCGCACGGTTCTGGCGTTCTCGCGCAGCAGGAGCGCACCCGTCTCGTCCAGGCCTTCGAACACGCCGCTCGTCTCCTCGTTCGACAGGCGGGCGCGGATGCGCGTGCCCAGGCCTGCCGCGCGCGCCAGCCAGGCGTCGCGGATCGCGGCGAACCCTTCGCCGCGCCAGACCTCATACCATCTGGCGAAGTGGGCGGCGAGGTGAAGCAGCGCATCGTCCGGAGCGGGAACTGTCGCGCCCAGGGCCTTGAGCGACGTCGCGGGGAATTCCGTACCGTCAGGATGCGTCGCGAGGTTCACACCGATGCCGATGGCGAGCCAGGTGGGCGCCTCGCCGCCGACGCTGGCGGATTCGAGCAGGATGCCGGCGATCTTGCGGCTGTCTGCCAGCGCATCGTTGGGCCATTTGACGCGGATTTCGGCGGTGGGCGCGAAATCGGCGAGCATGTCGGCGGCGGCGATGGCGGCGACGAAGGAGAGCTGGGCGCATTCGGTAGCGGACTTGCCCGGGCGCAGCATCAGCGTGGCGGCGAGGTTGCCGGTGGGGCTGTCCCAGGCGCGGCCGCGGCGGCCTCGGCCCGCCGTCTGGCGGGCGGCGCAGATCCAGATCGGGCCGGGCTCGCCGGCGGCGGCGAGGCGTTTGGCTTCCTCGTTCGTCGAGTCGATGACGTCGAAGGACTTCAGCCCGTAGCCTTGCGGCCAGTTCACGGGAACAGCGCGTGTGCCGCGTTCGCCGCGATGGCGATCAGCGGGCCGGGCACGAAGACGAAGAACAGCGAGATGGCGCTGGTGCCCCACATGATGGCGTGCGTGCCGCCGCCGATGTCGCGGTCGAAGCCGCGTTTGGGCTCGTCGAAATACATGATCTGGATGATGCGCAGGTAGTAGAAGGCGCCGGCGACGCTGGCGACGATGTTGATGATGGCGGGCGCGTAGAGATGCGCCTGCATGGCGGCGCCGAAGACGTAGATCTTGGCGAAGATGCCGGCGAGCGGCGGCAGGCCGGCGAGGCTGAAGGTCAGGGCGCCGAGCGCCAGGGCGAAATGCGGCTGGGTGCGCGCCAGGCCGGCGAGATCGCGGATGTCCTCGACGCTTTCGCCGTCGCGGCGCATGGCGGCGACGCAGGCGAACATGCCGAGGTTGGTGACGAGGTAATAGGCGAGATAAACCAGCATGCCTTGGATGCCGGCCTGGGTGCCGGCGGCGAGACCGAGCAGCGCATAGCCGACATGGCCGATGGAGCTGTAGGCGAGCAGGCGCTTGATGTTGGTCTGGCCGATGGCGGCGACGGCGCCGAGCACGGTGGAGAGCACCGAGACGGCGAGGACGATCTGCTGCCACTGGTGCAGCACGCCCGGGAACGGCGCGATGACGGCGCGGATGAAGAGCGCGAAGGCGGCGACCTTGGCGGCGGTGACGAAGAAGGCGGTGACGGGCGTCGGCGAGCCCTCGTACACGTCCGGCGTCCACATGTGGAACGGCACGGCGCCGACCTTGAAGGCGAGCCCGGCGACGAGGAAGACGAGGCCGAAGATCAGGCCGATGTTCGGGCCGCTGTTCGCGGTCGCGGCGGCGATGCCGGCGAACTCGGTGGTACCGGTGAAGCCGTAGATCAGCGAGATGCCGTAGAGCAGCATGCCGGAGGAGAGCGCGCCGAGGACGAAGTATTTCAGGCCCGCTTCGGTCGAGCGCAGGCTGTCGCGGTTGAACGAGGCGAGGACGTAGAGCGCCAGGCTCTGCAGCTCCAGGCCCATATAGAGCGCGATGAAACTGGAGGCCGAGACCATCAGCAGCATGCCCAGCGTCGCGAGCAGCATCAGCACCGGGAGCTCGAAGCGCTGGGTGCGGTCGATGGCGAAGAACTCCTTGGCCATCAGGATGCAGAGCGCCGACCCGGTAAGGATGAGGAGCTTCACGAAGCGCGAGAAACCGTCGACCACGAAGGCGCCGTGGAAGGCCGACGCCTTATCCGCGTGGGTGAAGACGATGACGCCGGCGGCAGCCAGCAGCGCGATGGCGAGCCAGGAGACGAGGCCCGTCAGGCGGTCGCCGCCGAACACGCCGACGAGCAGCAGGGCCATGGCGCCGACGGCGAGCATCAGCTCGGGCAGGAGGACCATCAGGTCGGCTTGCAGGGTCACTTGGCGTCTCCCGGCGTGCGCGCGGCGACCTGCGGCGCGTGGTCGAAGGCCAGCGCCGTGTGATATTCGGTGATGAGGTTGCGGACCGAGGCCGTGGTCACGTCGAACACAGGCTTGGGATAGACGCCCATCAGGATCGTGATCACCACGAGCGGAGCGAGGATCGCGATCTCGCGTGCGTTGAGATCCTTGATCGTCACCAGGGCCGGCTTGACCAGCTCGCCGAAGACGACGCGGCGGTAGACGTAGAGCGCGTAGGCCGCCGACAGGATGATGCCGGTGGTGGCGAAGATCGCGACCCAGGTGTTGACCGCGAAGGCGCCCAGCATGGTCAGGAACTCGCCGACGAAGCCCGAAGTGCCCGGCAGGCCGACATTGGCGAGGGTGAAGATCATGAAACAGGCGGCGTAAATGGGCATGCGGTTGACGAGGCCGCCATAGGCCGCGATCTCGCGCGTGTGCATGCGGTCGTAGATGACGCCGACGCAGAGGAACAGCGCGCCGGAGACGACGCCGTGGCTGAGCATCTGGAAGATGCCGCCTTCGACGCCCTGATGCGTCAGGGTGAAGATGCCCATGGTGACGAAGCCCATATGGGCGACGGAGGAATAGGCGATCAGCTTCTTGATGTCCTCCTGCGCCAGCGCCACCAGCGAAGTGTAGATGATGGCGATGATGGAGAGCGCGAAGACCAGCGGCGCGAAAACCTCCGACGCGCTGGAGAACATCGGAATCGAGAAGCGCAGGAAGCCGTAGCCACCCATCTTCAGGAGGATGCCGGCGAGGATGACGGAGCCGGCGGTCGGCGCCTCGACATGCGCGTCGGGCAGCCAGGTGTGGACCGGCCACATCGGCATCTTGACCGCGAAGCTGGCGAAGAAGGCCAGCCACAGCCAGGTCTGCAGCGCGGGCGGAAAGTGGAAATGCAGCAGCGTGACGATGTCGGTGGTACCGGCCTGGTAATACATCGCCAGGATCGCGAGCAGCATCAAGACCGAGCCGAGCAGCGTGTAGAGGAAGAACTTGAAGCTGGCATAGATGCGGTTCTTGCCGCCCCAGACGCCGATGATCAGGAACATCGGAATCAGGCCGGCCTCGAAGAATACGTAGAACAGGACGAGGTCGAGCGAGGTGAATACGCCGATCATCATGGTCTCGAGCGCGAGGAACGCGATCATGTATTCCTCGACCCTTGTCTCGATCGATTCCCAGCTCGCCAGGATGCAGAACGGCATCAGGCCGGCGGTGAGCACGATGAACAGCATCGAGATGCCATCGACGCCCATGTGGTAGCCGATGCCCGGCCCGAGCCAGTCGGCGCGCTCCACGAACTGGAAGGCGGAGCTGGTGCCGTCGAACTTGATCCAGATCACCATCGCGATGACGAACTCGACCAGCGTCGTGATCAGCGCGATCCAGCGGGCGTTGCTGGCGACGGTATTCTCGGCGCCGCGGGCCAGCGCGAAGATCGCGATGCAGCCGATGAGCGGCAGGAAGGTGACGATGCTGAGGATGGGCCAGCCGCTCATGGGGTGGCTCCCGAGAACATGAGCCAGGTGGCGAGCGCGACGACGCCGATCAGCATGGCGAAGGCGTAGTGGTAGACGTAGCCGGACTGCAGGCGGACGGCGCCGCGCGTGGCGTCGAGGACGCGGGCGGCGATGCCGTCGGGGCCAAGGCCGTCGATCACCTTGCCGTCGCCGAACTTCCACAGGAAGCGGCCGAGCCTTTGCGCCGGGCGGACGAAGAGGAAGTCATACAGTTCGTCGAAGTACCACTTGTTGTACAGGAAGAGGTAGAGCATGCCGCGCCTGGCCGCCATCTTCGCCGGCAACTCCGGGTTCAGGATGTAATAGTAGTAGGCGACGGCGAAGCCGAGGATCGTCAGCACGCAGGGTGCAAACTCGACCCAAAGCGGAAATTCGATGTTCTCCGGATCTCCGTAGACCGAGGCGAGGGCGCCGTGCCAGAAGCCCTGCGAAGCTGCGCCGATGAAGTAGCGGTCGAAGGCGAGGCCGGCGAAGACCGCGCCGAGCGCCAGCACGGCGAGCGGGACCAGCATCACCAACGGAGCTTCATGAACCTCGGACAACGCAGGGGCATGATGCTCGCCATGGTCATCCGACTCGCCGTCCGTGTGGGCATGTGCATCGGCGTGCGAGAGGTCCGCATGATCTTGGCCACGGTAGCGTCCGTGAAAGGTCATCAGGAACTGGCGCCAGGAGTAGAAGGACGTCATGCCGGCCGCGACCAGCGTCAGGACGAAGGCGTAGCTCGCTATACCGCTGTGCGAGAGATAAGCGGCGTTGATAATCGCGTCCTTGGAATAGAAGCCGGCGAGGCCGAGGCCGAGCACCGGGATGCCGACGCCGGTCAGCGCCAAGTTGCCAATCAGCATCATGGTCCAGGTGAACGGAATCTGCTTCCACAGGCCGCCCATCTTGCGCATGTCCTGCTCGTGATGCATCGCGTGGATCACCGCGCCGGCACTGAGGAACAGCAATGCCTTGAAGAAGGCGTGCGTGAAGAGGTGGAACATGGCGCCGCCATAGGCGCTGACGCCGGCGGCGACGAACATGTAGCCGAGCTGCGAGCAGGTCGAATAGGCGATGACGCGCTTGATGTCGTTCTGGAAGAGGCCGACGGAGGCGGCGAAGAACGCCGTGGTGGCGCCGATGAAGGTGACGAAGGCGAGCGCGGTCGGCGCATGCTCGAACAGCGGCGAGCAGCGGCAGACGAGGAACACGCCGGCGGTGACCATGGTGGCGGCATGGATCAGGGCGGAGACGGGGGTCGGGCCTTCCATCGCGTCCGGCAGCCAGGTGTGCAGGCCGAGTTGGGCCGACTTGCCCATGGCGCCGACGAACAACAAGAGGCAGAGCGTGGTCAGGATGTCGACGTGGTAGCCCGCGAACACAAAGGTGTGGCCGACCATGGACGGCGCGGCGGCGAAGACCGCGTCGAAGTCCAGCGTCTTGAAGACGAAGTAGATGCCGAAGATGCCGAGCGCGAAGCCGAAATCGCCGACGCGGTTGACGATGAAGGCCTTGATGGCGGCGGCGTTGGCCTCGGGCTTCTTGTACCAGAAGCCGATCAGGAGGTAGGAGGCGACGCCGACACCCTCCCAGCCGAAGAACATCTGCAGGAAGTTGTTCGCCGTCACCAGCATCAGCATGGCGAAGGTGAAGAACGACAGATAGGCGAAGAAGCGCTGGCGGTGCGGGTCCTCGGCCATGTAACCGATGGAGTAGACGTGCACGAGGCTGGAGACGCCGGTGACGACGACCAGCATGACGCCGGTCAGCGCATCGACGCGGATCGCCCAGTCGACGCGCAAATCGCCGGAATAGACCCAGGGCAGCACCTGGACCAGATGCGAATGACCCAGGATCGTCGTGTCGTAGAAGGCGGCGATGGAGAGCGCGGCGGAGATCAGCAGCGCGCCGGTGGTGACGAGCTCGGAGGCGCGCGCGCCGATGACGCGGCCGAGCAGGCCCGCGATGAGCGAGGCGATGACGGGGAGGAAGACGATGCTTGCGTACACGCTTCAGCCCTTCATCAGGTTGACGTCTTCCACGGCAATGGTGCCGCGGTTGCGGAAATAGACGACGAGAATGGCAAGACCGATGGCGGCTTCCGCGGCCGCAACGGTCAGGATGAACAGCGCGAAGACCTGCCCGACGAGATCGTGCAGGAAGGCCGAGAACGCCACGAAGTTGATGTTGACTGCGAGCAGGATGAGCTCGATCGACATCAGGATGACGATGATGTTCTTGCGGTTCAGGAAGATGCCGAAGACGCCGATGGTGAAGAGGATCGCCGCCACGGTCAGGTAGTTCGCCAGTCCGATGGCCATGTCAGGCACCCTCCCCGCGCTTGACGTCGACCACAGTCATCGCCTCGTCCATGGTGCGGGCGTTCTGGCGGCCGATATTCTGGCGGCGCACGCCGGGGCGGTGGCGCAGCGTCAGCACGATGGCGCCGATCATGGCGACCAGCAGGACCAGGCCCGCGATCTGGAAGTAATAGATGTAGTCCGTATAGAGGATGCGGCCGAGCGCTTCGGTGTTGCTGAGGCCGGCCGGCGTCGGATGCGCGAGCTGGCTGGCGGCGACGGGCGAGAACTTCCACAGCCAGGCGCTGGCAAACAGCTCGACCATCAAAAGGAGGCCGACGCCGGCACCGACCAGGGCGTATTGCTGCGCGCCGCGCTTGAGCTCTGCGAAATCGATGTCGAGCATCATGACGACGAAGAGGAACAGCACCGCGACGGCGCCGACATAGACGATGACCAGGATCATCGCCAGGAACTCGGCGCCCAGGAGCACGAACAGGCCGGCGGCGTTGAAGAAGGCGAGGATCAGGAAGAACACCGAGTGCACGGGATTGCGCGCGACGACGACCATGAACGCGGAAGCGATCAGGATCGTGGAGAAGGCGTAGAAGGCGATGGTCGCGATCATAACGTCACCCCCATCACCATGGCCGGGCTTGACCCGGCCACCCATCTATCC
>OLLF01000170.1_pt1 | contig 10340 bp, 4 predicted proteins | sample 1604471 | NCBI WGS metagenome assembly OLLF01 (sample SAMEA104055714, study PRJEB20765) | soil metagenome | isolation source: soil
GTGGCCGAGCGGCAGGCGCTGTCCCGCCTCCCCCAGGATGGGGGTGAGGAGCTGCCGCGCGCCGGCCAGTCTGCTTGCGATGCCGTCCATATGTTCACTCTTTGTTCCAGTATGCCGGAAGCGGGGAACGGGAGTCAACGGTGGGGGGTGAATTGCGGCGAAATGTGCGGCGAGCCTTACACTTACCATTCGTCATCGCCGGACTTGTTCCGGCGACCCATGAAAACAATCGGTGAAAATTGTCACCGTCGGTTTTCATGGGTGGCCGGCACGAGGCCGGCCATGACGATGTTTGTATAACTTGCGCTCGCCTATTGCGTCGCCTTGCGCTGGCAGATGCTGCGGAAGCCTTGGGCGCTGTAGCTGACCAGGCGGGGCTCGATGGCTTCGAAATCCTCCGAGCGGCAGAGGCCGGCGGAGAAGCTCTCGATCGAGCCGTTGGCCGCGTTGACGATCATCAGCGAGCCCGAGAACAGGTGATAGCTCCAGAACAGGTCCGCCTCGTCCGCCTCCGGCAGAGCGCGCTGCAACAGGCCGATGAAGCGCTTGAGGATGGGATCGAATTTCTTGGCGAAGATCTCGGCAAGCTCGGTGCTGTCGAGATGGGTGACGAAGGCGCAGAAATTGCGCCAGCCCTGGCCGCCCTGGCGGTTGAGGCTGAACATCGGGCGCAGATAGGCCGCGATGATGCCCTCCACCGTCACCCCGTCGCCGGCTTCGGCCTCATAGCGGTCCATCTCGAGCATGCGCTCGGAATTGAGGATGTCGGCGCGGCGCGCGAAGACCGCGTCGAACACGCCGCGCTTGGATTCGAAATAATAGTGCAGCAGCGCGGTGTCGACATTCGCGAGCTCCGCGATCTCGCGCATGGTGACACCGTAAATACCGTGCTTGGCGAAGAGCTCTTCGGCCGCGTCCAGGATGCGTTCGCTGGTGGCCAAGCTGCGTTGCGTCCGCTTGGAGGCTTTGTCCTCCACAAGCGCCCGGCGAAACGGGCGCCTGGCTTTGCGCGCCGAGCGGTCCCGTTCCTTGCGTCCCGTAACGGGGACGGTAACTCCCTGCATAATCGTTTCCCCCCAAAAGGAACGATTACTGTTGTTGCTGTTGTCATGGAGCTTACATGAACTGCTGGTTCACCAAAGCTTTAGTGACCGGCCAAGGTCATGATTTTCTGACAAATAATCGGTTGCGGCGCAGCATTCACCAGGGCGATTTTTGGTGCGGCGCAGCAATACGCGCCCCCGCTCGTGGCCCCATGGCCACACCCCGCAACCAAGTTTCAACGCTTGATGAAATACCTTTGACAACAAAATTGCCGCCGGTCATCACTCATCGATCAATGAATAAGCGTCGCGGCCGTTACGCGAAACGCAAGGGGAGTTCACACGTGTCCAAGACCCATTCCGCCAAACTCATCGCCGCGCTGCTGATGTCGACGGCCTTCACGGCCCCCGCCTTCGCGCAGATCGAGACCGTGGTCGTGACCGCCGAACGCAAGGCGGAAGACATCCAGACCGTGCCGCTCGCGGTCACCGCGCTGACCGGCGCCGACCTCAAATCCAAGCAGGTCAATTCCTCGCGCGACCTGCAGTTCCATGTCCCGAGCGTGACCTTCACCAAGTCCAACTTCGGCGGCGCGCAGTTCCAGATCCGCGGCATCACCACCCAGTTCGGCCTCGGCGCCGCCATCGCGCAGAACCAGAACGACATCTATCTCGAAGCCCCCGCGCTGGTGAACGGCCAGTATTTCGACGTCGACCGCGTCGAAGTGGCGCGCGGACCGCAGTCGACTTCTTATGGCCGCGCGGCGACCGGCGGCGCGGTGAACATCATCACCTCCAAGCCGAACCTGGAGGAGTTCCAGGCCCGCGTCTCGTTCGACTACGGCTCGTTCAACACCATGAAGCCCGAGATGATGGTCAACGTGCCGCTGATCGACGGCGTGCTCGGCGTGCGCTTCGCGGCGCTCGGCGTATTCCATGACGGCTATGAGAAGAACATCTATTCCGGGCCGCAGGTGTTCCCCGGCAGCCCGGTCGACAAGAACATCAACAGCCAGGGCACGGCCTCGGGCCGCCTGTCGGTTCGTTGGGAGCCTAGCGCCGACACCACGATCGACGTCACCGCCGAGCTCGGCTACGAAAACGACAGCCGCGTGCGCGGCGACAAGCAGCAGTGCCATCGCGACCCGTCGGGCGTCCTGGGCTGCCTGCCCGACCAGCTCGGCTTCGATCCGATCAACACCAATTCGACGGTCGCGGCGACGCTGGCCTCCAAGCAGGGCGTGACCGCGCTGCTCAACACCAGCTTCGGCGTTCCCTTCGCGACATCCTTCGCGCTGGGCCAGGGCCTTGGCCTCTACAATCTCGCGGGCAACGGCGCACCGTTCAATCCGGCAGGTCCCGCAGGGATCAACGGCCTCGGCTCGAACTTCACCGGCAACATCCCGCACGACCTGCTGACGGTCGACACCGCCTTCACGCCCAAGACCAAGGGCGACAACGCCGTCTACACCTTCAACTGGACCCAGACGATCAACAACTGGCTGAAGTCGACGGTCGACTTCGGTTACGTCAACTCCAAGCAGTTCACGCAGCAGGCCTATGACGAAGGCGCGCCGGAAAATATCAGCACGCTGGTCGCGCCCGCAGTCGGCGCCTTCAACGCCGTGTTCGGTCCGTTCGCCACGCCCTACACCACCGCCTATTTCAATGTGCCCGGCGCCCTGCCGATCTCGAACCTCAACTACGGCGGCACCTACGGCTCCTATGGCGGCATCATCGACAACACGCACGGCATTCTGACCAAGTCGCCCTACAGCCTGTCCTACGACGAGGACAATTACGCCCAGCACGAACTGACCGGCGAAGTCCGCCTGCAGACCTCGTTCGACGGCCCGTTCAACCTGTCGGCCGGCGCCTTCTGGATGTCCTACACGGCCCGCAACCAGTACCGCGTCGCGGCCTCGGTCCTTGATTACGACGCCATCCTGATCGGCGCGGCCAACCGCGTCCTGACGATTGGCGGAGGCGGGCCCGACCAGGGCGCGATCGTCGCGGCGATGCCGACCTTCGATGCGGAATACCGCCGCAACGACGTGCAGTCGCGTTCGGCCTTCGTCGAAGGCACCTATGACGTCATTCCCGACACGCTGAAGGTCATCGTCGGCGCCCGCTACAACGACGACCGCTCGTCGCTGCTGCGCACGCCGACCCCGACCACGCTCAACCCTCTTCTCCCCGCGGTCGGCGGCGGTCTGCTCACCGACGGCTTTGCGACGATCGGCACCACCACCGTCAACCTGCCGATCACCGTCCGCTCGCCCACGCTCGTCAATGGCCAGCAGAACTCGGTCACCGACAAGTGGACCGGCCGCGCCACGGTCAACTGGACGCCCAAGCTCAGCTGGACGGACCAGACCCTGGTGTACGCCACCTTGTCGCGCGGCGAGCTCGCCGGCGGCATCAACGTGGCCAACAGCACCGCAACCACGGTGGCGCCGGCGATCTACCAGCCGGCCACGGTCGACGCGGCGGAGTTCGGCACCAAGAACACGCTGCTCGACGGCACGCTGCAGGCCAATCTCGACATCTGGTACTACAATTACGAGAACTACCAGGTCGGCATCATCGCCAACCGCCAGGCCCTCACGCTCAACATCCCCGCCCATCTGTACGGCGCGGAAGGCGAGTTCGTGTGGCAGCCGGAAGACGACCTCGCGTTCAATCTGACGCTGTCGCTGACGCGCTCGGAAGCCGGCACCTCCTACATCGCCGACCAGCGCAACCCGACGGGGGGCGTGCCCAACTCGATCCTGATCAAGGATCTGACCAACGGCGCGAACTGCGTCATCGTCCCGACCAACGCGGCCACGATCGGCCACACGCCGGGCGAGAGCAGCCTGCTGCCGCCCAACACGATCGGCGCGCACGTCAACAACTTCTACCTGCCGAACGGCGGCAATGCCGCCATCGACGCGCCGTTCGGCGTGCCGCTGGTCAACTACGGTCTTTGCGCGCCGGGCACGGCGATCGAAGCCCAGCTGGTCGCGGCCGGCTACGACTACTCGCTCGGCGTCAACCAGAAGACGGGCGCCACGAACGGCGTGCATGACGGCAACGGCAACGCCGTCAACCTGAAGGGCAATGCGCTGCCGCAGGTGCCGAACGCCCAGGTCGGCGTCGGCGCACAGTGGACGGCGCATCTGGGCGGGGACTACAGCCTCGTGCCGCGCGTCGACTATTACTGGCAGTCGGCGATGGAATCGCGGGTGTGGAACGACCAGAACATCGACCGCATCAACGCCTGGGACACGATGAACGCCCAGATCCAGCTGAACGCGCCGGACAACAAGTGGTACGCCCGCGTCTTCGCCACCAACGTGTTCGACAAGCACAATCCGACGGGCCAGTACCTGACGGACGCGACCTCGGGCCTGTTCACCAACGTGTTCGCCGAGGACCCGCGCGTCGTCGGCGTCTCGCTGGGCGCCAGCTGGTAGTCGCGCAAAGCCAAGGCTGAAAACGGGGCGCTGGGCAACCGGCGCCCTTTTTCATGGCCGCGCCGATAGCAGCGGCATCGTGCAGCGCACGTCCCACTCATCAGTCGATGAATTAATTTGACCGCGACGGAACATGCCATTACTCATCGTTTGGTGAACTGAAACCCGTTGCCTGCGGGGCCCCCAATACCCCGCAGTGCAGCACCCGAGACACCCACGTGTCGGGACCTTACCCAGGGGACCTGCATGTGGTGAGATCCCCCGGCCTGCGCTCCTCCTCGGGCAGGGCCGGGGGATAGTCTCTTTCCAGAATCTCGATTTCATCATTGCCGCCAGGCTCTACGCCCCGGGCATCGGATTCGCCGCTATCAGCTGGCCGGCTTGCGAAATGTCCCGGCCGCATCGATCAATTCCGCCGCAAACTGGGAACTGGCCAAATAGTGAGGCGAGAGGGGCGAAACGCGGACCGGCGAACTATGTCCTGCGACCAAGCGACTGCGCCGGTTAATCCGCTCATCAATTCGCTAGGGCCGCAAAACGGATCGCAGGTCCGTACTCATCGGCCACGCCAGTTGGCATGTCGGGCTTAGAGAGGGAGAGCGACCCAGCTAAGGTAAGGGTGCCGCTCAAGGCCGTTCAAAATACGAAATCGGCATGTGCTTTCAAGTCTCGCCGGACCCCATGCCCCATATGGTCCAAATAGACCCTTGTTCCTTCGCGTCGAGCGAATTTGAAAGCAGGCACCAAATCGCTGTCGCCGGTCACAACGACGATGATGCTGACCATTTCCCGCAGCGACAGTCTTGCAATATCCAGCCCAATTCTGAGATCAACGCCTTTTTTGCTGGATATTCGGCACAAAATCACCCGCAACAGGAACGCGCGGACTCTTTTGCAAATTCTTGTTCGCAGATTCGCCAAGCTTCCAACCGCGTACAGCGGTGTCGCCCATTCGAATGGCGAAGTCAGGATGCAGTTCCAGCGTCTGTTGAAGACTTACATTTTGAGCGTACTGAGCGTGGGCCGTAAGATCGGCCACCGCACCACTAACCGGATTTTTCAGCTTATCGTTTGCCGGTGGGGCATCATAAAAATAAACCCGCAATAGTTCGCAGCCCGATAACCGCGCATGACCCTTTATGCGATCGACTTCAGTCTGGACGGCAGCCGCGTTCGGAAAAGTGCCAGTCTTTTGATGCAGCTTCTTCTTTACGAAGCCGCCATCCATCAAGACGGCATATTTTCCAGACATTTGGAGATGGTTTCAAAAATGGGTTGACCCCGACCACTCGTAGCGCGGGTTAGGCGCTTTCCATCAAGGACGAATGGTCGGGGCCTTTTTATCGATTTCCGACCTAAGCACATTGTCTGCGATATTCAAGCAGTTTATCGGGCGTGGCTTAAGTAGAGATAAAAGCCCGCCGATCATTTCAGGGAGCCCGTCACAAGTCGAAGCCGTCGATATAGACATGCGTGTCCACGGCGAGCCCCAAAGTGCAACGGCGGCCTTTTGAAGGGCCGCCGCGCGCCCGCTGGTCGAAACCAACGGGGAGGTATCTGATGCCTGGAGTGTATTTCTTGTTCTCTTAATGTTCAATAGAATAGTCTCGCGAAATCTCGCAACTTTATTTCATTCTGGCCCCTTGAGCGGGCGCGGTCGCACAGCAATCTTGTGCCTCTCTCTCACGGGTGACGCATGGCCAAGCCCCTCGACGTGCTCTTCATCACCGCCGACCAGTGGCGCGCGGAGTGCCTCTCGGCGCTGGGCCATCCCCTGGTGAAGACGCCGAACCTGGACGCCCTGGCGCGCGAGGGCGTGCTGTTCGCCAGCCATTTCGCCAATGCCGTGCCGTGCGGGCCGTCGCGCACCTCGCTGCACACCGGCATGTACCTGCAGAACCACCGCTCCGGCACCAACGGCACGCCGCTGGAGGCGCGCCACACCAACTGGGCCAAGGAAGCGGCCCGCATCGGCCATGACCCCGTGCTGTTCGGCTATACCGACACCAGCCTGGATCCGCGCGAGCTGGAGGACGACGATCCGTGGCTGCGCACCTATGAAGGACCGCTGCCGGGCATCCGCCCGCTGGTGATGATGGGCGAGACGCCCTATCCCTGGACGGACTGGCTGAAGGCCAATGGCTATCCGGTGCCCGAGCCGATCGCGCGGGCCTATGCGCTGCGCGCGCCCGGCCCCGACTATGAAGACGGCGCGCCGGTGCCAAGGCCGCTGGCCTATCCGGCGAAAGCCGACGACACGAATTTTCTGGTCGACCGCTGCATCGATTACATGCGGGACGCCAAGGGGCCGTTCGTGGCGCACCTGTCCATCCTCAGGCCGCACCCGCCGTTCATCGCGCCCGAGCCCTACAATGCGATGTACGATCCACTTGCCGTGCCGGGCTTTTCCCGCCTGGCGACGCCGGATGACGAGGCGGCGCAGCACCCCTGGCTGGCGCATCAGCTGTCGCGCCGGCAGTTCCGCGCCAGCGCGAACGAGAAAAAGATGCGGCGGCTGAAGGCCGTCTATTACGGGCTGATGAGCGAGGTCGACGCGGCGCTGGGGCGGGTCTTTGCCTTCCTGAAAGAGACCGGCCGCTGGGAGTCGACGCTGATCATCTTCACGTCCGACCATGGCGAGCAGATGGGCGATCACTGGCTCTTGGGCAAATGCGGCTATTTCGACGCCTCCTACCGCATCCCGCTGATCGTGCGCGATCCGCGGACCCGGGCCGATGCGCGCCGCGGCAGGGTGGTGACGCGCTTCACCGAGAACGTCGACATCATGCCGACGCTGCTGGAGACCATCGGCGCGGAGATTCCGCTGCAATGCGATGGGCAGTCGCTGCGGCCGTTTCTGGAAGGGTCTGGCCTGGAAGGCTCAGGCCTGGACGGGGCGGGCGCGCCGGGCCCGTGGCGGACCGAGGCGCATTGGGAATACGACTTCCGTAATCCGGCCGACGATACCGCCGAACGCGCGCTGGGCCTGACGCTGCACCAGTGCACCATGAACATCGTCCGCGACGAACGCTTCAAATACGTCCACTTCACCAAGCTGCCGCCGCTGCTGTTCGACCTGGCCAAGGACCCCGGCGAATTCACCAATTGCGCCGGGGATCCGCGCTATTTGGCCACCATGCTGAAATATGCGCAGAAGCTGCTCTCCTGGCGCATGAACCATGACGAGCAGGTTTTGACGCATATTTCGCTGACCCATGACGGGCCGGTGGCGCGGCCGGCCCGGCGCTATTGAACACGGCCGCAGGCGTCCTATCTTTAATCAAACAGGGGCCCTCATGCTTTCCATCCAGAATCTGAGTCACGTCTATGCGCGGGGCGTGCGCGCCCTCGATGCCGTCAACCTGGAGATCCCGGCCGGGATGTTCGGCCTGCTCGGGCCCAATGGCGCGGGCAAGTCGACGCTGATGCGCTGCGTGGCGACGCTGCAGACGCCGACCAGCGGCACGATCCGGTTCAACGGCATCGACGTGATCAAGGAGCCGGAGAAGCTGCGCCGGGTGCTGGGCTACCTGCCGCAGGATTTCGGCGTCTACCCGCGCGTCACGGCCTACGACATGCTCGATCACATGGCGGTGCTGAAGGGCGTAACGCGCAGCGGCGAGCGGCGCGAGACCGTCGAGGCGCTGCTGAGCCAGGTGAACCTGTGGAGCGTGCGCAAGAAATCCATCGCCGGCTTCTCCGGCGGCATGCGCCAGCGCTTCGGCATCGCCCAGGCCCTGATCGGGCGGCCGGCGCTCTTGATCGTCGACGAGCCGACGGCGGGGCTGGACCCGGAGGAGCGCAACCGCTTCCTCAACCTCTTGTCCGAGGTCGGCGAGCAGATCGTGGTCATCCTGTCGACGCACATTGTGGATGACGTGTCGGACCTCTGCCCGCGCATGGCGATCATCGCCGAGGGGCGCATCGTCGGCACGGGCGCGCCGGACGAGCTGACCCGCGCCCTCAAGGGCCGTATCTGGAAGAAAACCGTCGGCAAGGGCGAGCTGGACTCCTACCGCCAGACATACACCGTCATCTCCACCCGCCTGGTCGGCGGGCAGACCGTGGTGCACATCGTGGCCGACGCCGATCCGGGCAACGGCTTTGCCGCCGTCGAGCCGGGGCTCGAGGACGTCTATTTCTCGACGCTGATCCGTTCGCGCCAGGCGGCCTAGCCCCATGTTCTTCAAGATCGCCGGCTTCGAGCTGCGCTACCAGATGCGTTCACCGGTCTTCTGGGTGGCGCTGATCATCTTTTTCCTCCTGACCTTCGGCGCCACCACGATCTCGAACATCCAGATCGGTTCGATCGGCGCGGTGCACGTCAACGCGCCCTATGCGATCGCCTACCGCCTCGGCATCATGAACGTGTTCGCGATCTTCGCGCTGACCGCCTTCGTCGCCAATGTCGTGGTGCGCGACGACGATACCGGCTACGGCCCGATCGTCCGCTCCACCCGCATCACCAAATTCGACTATCTGTTCGGCCGCTTCACCGGCGCCTTCGCCGCCGGGGCGCTGATGATCCTGGCGATGCCGCTGGGCATCCTGGTCGGCTCCTTCATGCCCTGGATCGATCCGCAGAAGCTGGGCCCGTTCCATCTGCAGGACTATGCCTATGCCTATGTGGTCGTGGTGCTGCCGACCCTATTCGTGCTGGGCGCCGCGTTCTTCGCGCTGGCGACGGCGACGCGCTCGATGATGGCCACCTATGTCGGGCTGGTCGGATTCCTGGTCGCCTTCTTCGTGCTGACGGCGCTGTTCGCCAAGCCGCAATACGACCATATCGCCGGCCTGATCGAGCCGTTCGGCATCGCCGCGCTGCAGGAAGTGACCAAATACTGGACGACGTCGGACCGCAACACGCTGCTGCCGCCGCTGGCGGACGTCGTGCTGTACAATCGCGCCATCTGGCTGGGGCTTTCCTTCGTCCTGCTCGCGATCGCCTATTTCAGCTACCGCTTCGAGACGCGCGGCGCGAAGGCCGCCAAAGCGCAAAAGAAGGAGGCCGTTGCCGTGCGCGCCCGCACCGGGCCGCTGCCGGCGCCGCGTTTCGATGCCGCCGGCACGCGCGTGCAGAGCTGGAGATGGACGCGCTTCGAGATGGCGCAGGTCTTCAAGAGCCCCGCCTTCTTCGTGCTCCTGGCGCTCGGGCTGCTCAATGCGCTGGGCGGCCTCATCCCGGCGACCGAGCAGCGCGACTTCACCGTGCTGCCGGTCACCATCCTGATGATCCAGGCGCTGCAAGGCTCCTTTCTGTTCATTCCCCTGATCGTGGCGATCTACTACGCGGGCGAACTGGTCTGGCGCGAGCGCGACCGGCGCACGCATGAGGTGTTCGACGCCTGCCCGGTGCCGGATTGGGCCTTCGTCGTGCCCAAGATCGCGGCGATCTCGCTGGTCCTGATCGCCATGACCGCGCTCTCGGTCCTGGTCGCGGCCGCCGTCCAGGCGTTTAACGGCTACCACAATTTCGAATGGTGGCATTACCTCGTGTGGTACGTCGTTCCGGGCTCCATCGAGGCGATCCAGCTGGCGGCTTTGGCGATCTTCGTGCAGGCGCTGTCGCCCCACAAATTCGTCGGCTGGGGGGTGATGGCGCTGGTCGTGGTGTCGCTGCTCTCCCTCAGCAATATCGGCTTCGAGAACCATCTCTATCTCTACGGCCGTTCGAGCGAGGTCCTGCTCTCCGACATGAACGGCCAGGGCACGTTCTGGATCGGCCGCGCCTGGTACCAGGTCTACTGGTCGGCGTTCGCGCTCATCCTGTCCATCCTGGCCTATGCGCTGTGGCGGCGCGGCACCGAAACGCGGCTGCGGCCGCGCCTGGCGCGCCTGC
>OLLF01000063.1_pt1 | contig 10106 bp, 5 predicted proteins | sample 1604471 | NCBI WGS metagenome assembly OLLF01 (sample SAMEA104055714, study PRJEB20765) | soil metagenome | isolation source: soil
GCGGCCGGCGCCGGCGGCCTGGCGCGGCCGTCTTCCGCCGCCGCCAGCACGCGCAGCAAATTGCCGCTCCAGATCTTCTGCAGGTCGTCCTCGCGGTAGCCCTCTTTCAGCAGCCGCGCCGTGATCTTCCAGTTGTCGGCGCAGTCCTCCATGCCGCTGACGCCGCCGCCGCCGTCCCAATCCGCGCCGACGCCGACATGGCCGGCGCCCACCGTCTTCAGCGCGTGCAGCATGTGATTGATGAAGTCCTCGAACGTCGCGCGCGGCGCGGGATACCGCGCCTTCAACGCGGCGATGGCTTTGGCGGCATCGGCCACGGCCTTGTCGGCATCGGCCGGCGTCATCGCCGCCAGGCCCCGCAGACTCGCGAAGACCGCGCCTTGCGCCTTGTCGAGATCGGGATTCTTCGGCGTATCGATCAGATAGGCGCTCAGCGAATTGACCTGGATGACGCCGCCGGCATCGGCCAGCTTCTTCATCCGCGCGTCGTCGATGTTGCGCGGATGGTCGTGCACTGCGCGGCAGCCCGAATGCGACAGGATGATCGGCGTCTTGGAGCCCACCAGCATCTGGTCGAACACCTCGTCGGAGGCGTGCGAGGCGTCGGGAATGATGCCGAGCGCGTTGCTCAGGCTGAGGAAGTCATGGCCCATCGGCGATAGGCCCTTCCAGGTCCGGCTCGCGTCGGTCGCGGAATCGCCCAGCTGGTTGTCCTTGAAATGCACCGGCCCCGCCATGCGCACGCCGAGCGCGTAAAAGCTGCGCAGCAGCGTCACGTCGCCGCCCAGCGGATAGGAATTCTCGATCGATTGATAGACGATGCGCTTGCCGGTCCCGGCAATGCGCGCCGCGTCGGTCGCGCTGACGGCCAATTCGAAATGCGCCGCGTTCCTCGCCACCATCTCGCGGATGCCCGCCGCGCGCAGCAGCGCCGCGTCGCGCGCCGCCATCATGCCCTCCGGCGTCAGCGGCCCCTGCGCGGTATAGATCGCGAAGAATCCGCCATCGAGCCCGCCCGCGACCATGCGCGGATAATCGACCTGCGACAGCGCGCCGTCGGCGGCGTGCCGTTGCATGATGTCGTAGCCCGGCCGCGTGAACACCGCCGGCGTGTCGAGATGGCTGTCGAGGCAGATCAGCCTCTGGTGGATGGCGCGGATGTCGTCGAGATTGCCGAGGCGTTTCTTCGCCAGCGCCGGCGCCGCCGCGGCCAGCGCCGTACCCGCGGCCAACATTGCTCTGCGTGTCAGCATGGGGCGCTCACTTGAACCAGTTGTTGGACGCGACGTTCTGCCCGGCCGCGAGCAGCACGAATTTGGGATTGCAGCCGTGATGGCTGCAGCGCGGGAAGATGTGGCTGAAGACCACCGTCACCTCGTGGTCGGGCGTGTGCTGCGGCTCATGCACGGCGCGATAGACGCCGGACTGCGTGCAAACCTCACGCGCTCTGTACTCTTCCGCCACGGCCGCCCCCGATTTCGACAACCGAGTGTGCCGCAACCGGCCAACGCCTGCCAGATGCTAAGCGGCTTCGGCGGGCGCCTCGTCGTGCAGCTCGGGCAGCGAGAAGCAGAAGACCGTGCCGCCGTCCGGCGCCGCTTCGGCCCAGATCCGCCCGCCGTGATCGCTGACGATCTTCTGGCAGATCGAGAGGCCGACCCCCATGCCGTCCGCCTTGGTCGACACGAAGGGGCGAAAGAGCTTCTCGGCGACCTCCCTGGGCAGTCCGGGGCCGCTATCGCGCAGGCGGAACTGCACCATGCCGCGCCCGCCGGCGGCGACATCCAGGTCCAGCTCGCGCCGCTCGCTGTGCTGCATGGCTTCCAGGGCGTTGCGCAGCAGGTTGACCAGCACCTGCTGGATCTGGACGCGGTCGATCAACAGCTTCGGCAGGCCGGGCGCGACATGGGTCTGCAGGCGCGCCGCGCCGCCCAGCGTTGCATAGAGCGCCACGGCGTCCGTCACCAGCAGCGCGGGACTCTCGATGGCGCGTTCGGAATCCCGCTTGCCGATGAAATTGCGCAGGCGCTGGACGATCGTCACCGCGCGCCCGATCTGCTCGGCGGTTTTCTGCACCGCGTCGGTCAGCTTCTCCCGCCGCGCCGGGTCCGGGTTGTTGGCCATCCGGTTCACCGCGGCCAGGTAATTGGTCGCCGCCGCCAGCGGCTGGTTGACCTCATGCGCCAGCATCGAGGCGGTCTCGCCCATCAGGGCCAGGCGCTGCGTATGGATGAGCTCCATCCGGACTTCCGCGGCGCGCCGGCGGTGATATTCGCGAAACAGCAGGAAGAAGCCGGCCAGGCTGCAGGCCGGCGCGAGCAGCGCGGTGATGATCTGGGCATAGTTCAAGGCGGTGGAATCGCGCTCGGCGAAGGCGCGCTGGTCTTGCAGGAGCTTCAGCTCCGCCTCGCGGAACGCCTCCAGGCGCCCGGCGATGGCGACGGCAACGCGCCTTTGCCGCGTCCGCACCGCGTTGCTGGATTTCATGGCCAGGGCGATCGCCGCGTCGCGGATTGCGGGCGCCAGGTGAACGAACCATTCCTGGCGCGCGAACGTGGTCTCCACGACGGGATAGAGCAGGTCGAGGCGGCGCTGCTGCCCCGCATTGTCGGCCACCAGGAGGCGCAGGGATTTCTCCTGGCCGCGCCACAACGCCCGGGCGGCATCCAATTCGGCGATATTGGACTTGTCGGCCGTGAGCGCGAAGGCGCGGGTGGCCGATTCCGCCCGGAACAGGCTTTGCTGGATGCCGTCGATGCGGAACAGGATCGCGTCGGCGTGCTGCGTCGACTGGAAGCTCTCGCGCAGGCGCACGAGATTGATGTGGAGCAGGACGCCCAGGCCGATGAAGAGCACGGCGGACGCGGCCAGCAGGCTCGCGCCGGCGAGCCAGCTCGGCGAAATCCGCACGGCGGAGCGCTCGAACCGCCGCAGCGAATTGCGCGCGCCGGCCCAGAGGTCGCGTTCGCCCATCATGACGGCTTGGCTTTGAGCGCGCGGCCCACGCCGCCGAGCACGTCGAGGATGAGCTTGCGGTTGAGCCGGATGACCACCACCGTCGTCGCCGACACCGCGGCCATCGGCACATAGATGAAGATCACCGCCCACCACGGGCCGGTGGGCATGATGACGATCATGGCCAGGTGCGACAGGCCGCAAAACGCGATGAAGCCGATGAACAGGTTGAAGATGAGGGCGGTGGCGTCGAACGGCAGCGAACGGCGCCAGTATTTGATCTCGTGGGGAATGAGGAAATACGACGTCGCCGTCACCAGGTTCGCCACGCACCACAGCGCGGCACGCAAATACTCGTCCGGGGTTTCGATGCGATACCAGCTGTGATTGTTCATCAGCGTGTGAATCAGGTCGACTGACGGCATGTCCATGGAGGCCTCCCGCTGCGCCTCACCCAATATCTGCGAACGCCCCCCGATTTTTATCGCGTGAAAAGTATATCCTAGAATTCATGAAATAGTGAACTAACCGCGCCCGTTCACCCCCCATGGTTGCGGGGGGTACGAAGCGGACCGGCGCGCGAGAGATCTATCGCCTGTAACAGCGTACGGCGGAAAAGCGGCGCTCCCGCTGGATGTGGCCACTGCCCACGATCTGTGATCGCCGCGAGAACGAATGCGCCGATCAGAGTCCGGTCATCGGCTTCGCCCGGGTCAACCGCTTGCCGGCGCGGTGCCATTTCCGCGCCGCCGCCGGCTTCACCGGTTTCTTGGTCGCGGTTTTTTTCTTCTTCTTGGGCGGCTGCTTGGACTTGGGCGCGGCCGATGTGCGCTTGTGTCCGGCGACCCGTTTGGCCGCCCCGGACATCGGCTCGTCCTCGCTCTCCTCCGCGCCGTCCTGGAGCTGCCGTTCTTCGTCATCGGAAGCGTCCCGCAGGAAGTCCGATGATGCGTCGTCCGAATCGTCTTCCGAATCCTGCTGCTGCGGCAGCTGCGGCGCCGGTGGCGGCGGATTCCGGATGTCCATGTTGGGCCGGTTTTCGTCCGCATCGCCCTCCAGGTTGTAGGTGAAGATATAGCCGTACGGCCGGCGCGCGGCGAAACTGGGATCGGCGGCGACGTTCAGGTCGTCGCGGTACTGCCAGTTTCCGTCGTCCGGGTTGCGGGTGCTGGTCGTGTAATGGCCGCCGCCGGTGTTGCCGCGGTGATGGAGGACGGCGTCAAGGCGATAGGTGCGGCCGTTGAGATCGAAGCGCTCCGGCATGTCGATCGCGCGGCTGTCCTTCTGCCGCAGGATGTTCCAGCGCTTGAGCACGAGCGTCAGGGTCCGCGGCGTCTGGTTGCCGAAGGACAATTGCCGTGTCGCCGCGCCGCGCCGCGCCATTCCCGGCCCGGGCCCGTACGCTGCATCCTCCTGCTGCGGGTCGATGAAATTCCAGTCGTCGATCTGCTCGAGCTGGAGATACTGCGTCAGCGCGCCGGCGAGATCGCTGACGCCGGTGATCGGCAGCTCGATCTGCGGACTGGGTTCGCCGCTGACGACCTGGCCGGCCGCGTCGAGCGTGCTCACCTGGGTGAGCTCGTTGACCAGCTGCGGCACCGCGTTGTCGCGGTCGGTGGCTGTGGTCGTAAAGCGCTGCTCCAGCATGAAGTCCTGCAGCTCCGTGGCGAAATGGCCGAGGAGCTGGCCGAAGAAGACCTCATGCGGATCGTGCTGGATCTGCGAGTCCCTCGTGCCGCGCTGGATGTCCTCCGCCGAGCGTGGCGGCAACAGATTGCGCGCCCGCAACATTCCTAGAAGCGTTCCGATGCTGTCTCCGTCGATCGCCGCTCCGCCGCGAATGTCCGCGATGATGCCCCCGATCTCCTGGCGGAGCTCCGCGTCGACTTCGTCATCGTCAGGCATGGCGCTGAAGAAGTCGCTGTAGCCGGAGAAGGCCAGCATGTTCAGGCCGGCGGCCAGGTAGCAGGTGGCGCCGAGATTTTCGATGCCGGTGGGCGTGGAGGCGCCGGTCAGCAAAGTGGAGAACGCCGCCTCGCCCGAGAGCCCGGTCTGGCGCAACAGCCGCCGTTCGAGGCGTTGACTGAGCGTGGCCTGGTCCGACGACGGCAGCGATGCGAAGGCCTGCTCGTAGCCGGGCGCCATCTTGTCGCCCGACGCCACCGTCTGGACATACTGGTCGAACGCCTTGCGCAGCAGGACGAAACCCGCCGCCGGGTCCGCCGTCGCCGCCTGACCCCGCCCGGACGCGTCCGCCCACCCCTTGTCGAAACCCATCGCGGTCATGAAAGCGTCGTACCTGCCGGAATTCGCCGCGAAGTCGTCCGACCAGTCCTGGGCCGGCGCGATCACCGTGTCGCCGTAGAGCACCTCGTCCATGTTGCGCCGATATTCCTCGAGCAGGGGATGGTAGGCCTCGTCCGCGATGGGCTGCAGGATGGCTTTGGCTTCGGCGATGAAGTCCTCGTCGCCCACCGCGATGAGGCGCCCCGCCGTGTACTTGTCGGTGCCGAGCTGGGAATGCTTGGTGAGGCTTTCCACCACCAGGAAGTTTCGCGGCCGCTTGTCGTCGGGTTTTTGGTCGAGGATCGTGTCGACGTCGCGCAGCGAGGCGTTGGTCACGTCGAACACCGGCAGGGAATCGGCGGTGAGGTCGTCCGCGATGTCTTCGAAATGGGCGTCGCGGCCGATGCGATCCTTGGGATCGCGCCGGTTGGCGGGATCCTTGATGACGGGCGAGAGATCGGAAAGGATGAGCGCGTCCTCGTCCTGCGACGGATCGCGGGAAGCAAGCTTGATCCCCATCGCCGTGCGCACGGTCTCGGTCTCGAAATAGGGGCGGTTCATCTTCGCCTTGCGGCCGCCCTGGCTGTCATAGTGCCCGGCGAGCAGCGTCGCGGCATTGATCGCCTGCATGCCGCTGTCGAGATAGAACACTTCGCGGTGCTGGCCCTGGACCGACTCCGCGGTATCGAGATAGCGCAGATAAGGATCGGCTTCGTCCTCCTTGTCGCGCTTCTCGAAGGTGGCCGCGGTGTAGAGGAAGGAATATTCCTGCAGCCGCTCCAGGACGCTGATCGCCTTCTGATAATGCTGCGCCAGGCTGCCGTCGGCCGCCTCGCGCGGCATCTCGAGCAGGAAGCGCGCCTTCTCCAGATTGATGGCCATGCGCGTCAACAGCCAGTTGCGGACGCTCTGCTCCTTGTCTGACAGCGGCTTTACGGCTTGGCCGCGGCGGATCGCGACGCTGGCATGGCGCACCGCCGCCTTCAGGGCCTCGATATACAGGCGCGGGTCGTCCGCATCGCCGGGCGTGCGGTCCTCTATGTCGCTGGGACGGGCGTCGATGCCGAGCGCATTGACGACGTTGGGGGCCAAGAGCTCGAACGGCGCAAAGCCCGGCCACAGCCGCAGCGACGGCAGCATCTCGGCGGTGCTCGGCCGCGCGAAGCCGAAGCTGCCGCGCTTGGCGGTCATGACCTGCCAGGGATCGCTGCCGGTGTTCAGGCCGGTGAGGAACTCGCGCTCCCAATCCTTCAGGGCCTGCCTGCGGTCCGGCTGACCCTCGATCTCGGCGTTGTGGATGATGAGGCTCGGATGGCCTTCGACGCCCACCGCGGAGATCTCGTCCATACCGGCGTCGTTGATCAGCTCGCTGAGCGCATTGCTCGTGGTGCCGCGCTCGCGCACCAGGAATTCGCGGTACGCCTCGTCGCTCGCCGGCGCCGACAGGCCGGCGAGCTTGCCGAGACTCTTGTTGACCAGGTCTTCCGGCTCGACGCCGAGCAGGCTGCGTCCTTTGCCCTTGTAGCGGCCGGTTCGCGGCGGCAGGTCGATCAGCGCCGACATCGGAACGTCCTCGGTGTCCGAGGTGTTGCCGCTTTCCTCGACGATCTCGCGCGCCTTGCTGAGCAGGATGAGGGGGTTTTGCGTGACGCCGAGCGAGGCGAAATGGGAGAACCGCATGCGGTCGAAGACGTCGACGTCCTGGACCGTGCTGAGGCGGTCGAACTCCGGCGGCACTCTGCGCGACCGCTTGCCGACGCCCTTGAGCAACCCCTTGTTGAGCGGCCACATCGCCTTCTTCCGGCCCGGCGCCGTCTCCCGGCGAAGCTTGGGCCGGCTGCGTCTGGCGACGCGGGTGTAGGCCGTTTTCAGCCTGTGCTCGGTGCTGCGGTAATAGGTGCCCTCTTTGCGGCCGCGCATGTTGCGGTCGAGCCCCTGGCCGGTCTCGGGAATGAAGGGCGCCATGTGCACCTGATAGGTCAGCATCGCGTCGATCAGCGGCCCTTTGAGCTGCGACCAATCGAGCTCGTCGATCTTCTTCTGCCTTGCCTTGCCGCCGTCCGGCAGGACGTTGTTCAGGATCTGCGCGAACTTCCTGTCCGCCGTCATCGACTTTTCGTCGGGCGTTTTGGCGTACCATTCCTCGAGCCAGCCGTCGTCCTCCTCCGGATCGAGGTCGCCGGCGCGCTGCACGACGCCGCCGCGCGGCGCCGGCGCGTTGAGAAGCCCGCCCAGCGCGCTCAGCCCTTGCGCCCGCGTCCCGGAATTGAGCGTCGCCGACAGGCTCGCGAGCGCCGGAACGGCGCGTCCCGGCAACGGCCCGCCGGGCTGCGGCGCGGTATCGGGGCCACGCTGCGTGTAGCCCTTAGCCATGCGCGAAGCGGCCTTCCTTGTGGAGTTCCCGGCGCATGCCGTCGAGCAGGTCCTGCATCTGGATGATCTGCGGCTTGCGCGTCACCGCCTGCAGGCAGGCATAGCGCAGCACGTTGACGATGCCGCCGCCGGAGAGCTCGTATTCGCGCGCCAGGCGGTCGAGGTCGGCGTCGCGCGCCAGCCGGTAGCGGGCGCCGCTGAAATGCGCCTTCCACAGCTTCAGCCGCTGCTCCGCGTCGGGCAGGCGGAAATGGATCTTGGACTGGAAGCGCCGCGAGAACGCCTCGTCGATATTGCCGTCGAGGTTGCTGGCGAGAATCGCCACGCCGGGGAAGTCCTCGATCCGCTGCAGCAGGTAGGCGACTTCCTGGTTGGCGAAGCGGTCATGCGCGCTCGACGTCGCGGTGCGCTTGCCGAACAGCGCGTCGGCCTCGTCGAAGAACAGGATCCAGTCGCGGTGCTGCGCGCTGTCGAACAGCCGCGCGAAGTTCTTCTCGGTCTCGCCGATATATTTGGAGACCACCAGCGACAGGTCGACGCGATAGACGTCGCGGCCAACATGCTTGCCGATCAACGCCGCGGTCAGCGACTTTCCCGTGCCCGGCGGGCCGTAAAACAGGCTGCGGAATCCCGGCTTGATCCGCCGCTTGAGCTCCCAATCCTCCATCAGCGTCGCGCCGTGCCGGATCCAGCTGGCGATATCCTCGACGTCCTGGAGCACCGCCTCGTCGAGCACCAGGTCGCTCCAGGCATAGGGCGTCGTGATGCGCTGGGCGGGGAATTCGGCGCTGTGCGGCGGATGGTAGGGCTTGCCGGTGGACAGCCGCTCGATGAATTCCGGCGTCAGCCGCAGCGGCGCCGAATGCGGCGGCTCGCCCGGCGGACGGCTGTCGGGCATCAGGACGCCATGGCTGCGCAAGGGATGCTCATAGGAGAACGCCTCCTGCGCGCGCAGCCGGGCCGCCATGTCGTCGCCGGCCAGCAGGAACAGCGCGGTCTGGACGGTCGGCAGGAAGCCGCCATGGGTGGGGCTCGCGTCGCCGCCGAACTCGGTGAAGCGGCGCTGCACCGACTGGTTCTGGATCAGGAACGGATCGAGCGCCTCCGGCCGGATCACGGGCGCATAGGCCAGGATCAGGATCAGGCGCTCGGCGGCGCCCATGCCGAGCGACGCGGCGGCTTCGCCATAGGGCGGCGCGTCCGCCGGCAGGGCGGGCGGCGGCAGGCTCCCGAGCAGATCGGCTTCGCCGGACTTGCTCGCATGCGCGTGGAAGCGGCGCTCGATCACGCGCTGCAGCCAGGCGATCTCGTCGGCGATCATCCGGGCGTTGCGGTCGATGGCATCTGCGCTCATGGCCATCACCATGTCACGTGGAGCGGGGCGTCCATCCAGGGCGCCAGCACGGTGTGGACGTTCCAGGGCACGCGGTCGACCAGGACGTCGAGCGTCTTGCGCTGCACGGTCAGCCGCCAGCCGCCGTCCGGGCGCTGGAGCTTGCCTTCGCGCTGCAGGAAGGTCTCGCGCAGGCCGGCGACCGAGGTGTTCTGGATCGCCGTCCAGTTCTGGATCATGGCCTTGAGCAGCCGGTCGCAGAAATTGCGCTCGCGCTCCGTCATCTCGATGGCGCGCTCGACCGGCCATTCGACCAGGCCGCCGCACAGGATCTTGTTGAGCGGCAGCAGCGGTTCGGGCGCGTCGCAGCGTTCGTCCACGAGATACTGCAGCAGGTGAACGCCGCGCGAGAACGCGGCCCGGTCCTGGAACCGCTCCTTTCCCTTGCCGTCCTTTTGGGTCAACCCCAGCTGGCTGAAGAGATAGGGCAGGAATACGCCGCTCAGCACCAGGCCGGCATTGGCGATGTAGATGGTCTTGGCGTCGTCGACACCGTCCTCGGTCCGGCCACGTCCCCTGCGGTCGCGCGCGGCTGCCGGCGGGCGGGTTCGACTGGCGGGTCCGCTTGCCACGCGCTCGCCCGCCAGGGCCGCTTCGAGCGCGCGGTGGCCTGCGTCCTGCGCCAGGCGGTTGGCGGCGACGAGAAACCGCGGCGCGGCTTTCGCATCGTCCTCGCGCAGGCGCCTGGTATAGGCCGCGGCAAATCCGCGTACCGAACGCGTCGCGCCGTCGGCGCCGGACAGGTATCCGAACAGCGACGTCCACAGCGCTATGCGCTCGGCGTCCGGCCCGGCGCCGGGGCGCGCCAGGCGCTCGGCGGCCGACAGCGTTTCGGCCGCGCCGAGCAGCGCGCGGTGCAGGCCGGGCTCGACCAGGTAGACGAACCGCGCCAGCACGGCATCGGGCAGCAGCGCCAGCCAGCGCGCGACGACCTCCGGTCCGGCGCCGCGGACGATGTCTGCGATGGCCTGCGGCGTCTCCTCGATCATCGCCAGCAGGACCTGCGTCAGCGCTTCGCCGCGGAGCGCCATCCCGGCCGGCGGCGCAAGGCCGAGCAGGATGTCGGTCGCGGCGGTCCACAGATCGTCGGCGCGTTCGG
>OLLF01000120.1_pt1 | contig 10046 bp, 8 predicted proteins | sample 1604471 | NCBI WGS metagenome assembly OLLF01 (sample SAMEA104055714, study PRJEB20765) | soil metagenome | isolation source: soil
GCCGGCGCCGCGCCGCAGCCCGCCGACCGCACGCATCAGGTGCCGCAGCGCAGTGCGCCGCTCCTCGTCACGCCGACGCCCAAGCAGCAGGCCGCCCGCGTCGCCGCCGACAACCGTTCGGAAGACTATTACCAGATCAAGACGACGATCTTCTCGGCCCTGATCGATACCATCGACTTGGCGCAGCTCGCTCAGCTCGATCCGGATTCGGCGCGCGAGGAAATCCGCGACATCGTCAACGAGATCATCTCGATCAAGGCCGTGGTGATGTCCATCGCCGAGCAGGAACACCTGCTCCAGGACATCTGCAACGACGTGCTCGGCTACGGCCCGCTGGAGCCCCTGCTGGCCCGCGACGACATCTCCGACATCATGGTCAATGGCGCCAACCGGGTCTTCATCGAAGTCTCGGGCAAGGTGCAGCTCACCAATATCCGTTTCCGCGACAACGCGCAGCTGATGAACATCTGCCAGCGTATCGTCAGCCAGGTCGGCCGCCGTGTCGACGAATCCTCGCCGATCTGCGACGCGCGCCTTTTGGACGGCTCCCGCGTCAACGTCATCGCGCCGCCGCTGGCGCTCGATGGACCGACGCTCACCATTCGTAAGTTCAAGAAGGACAAGCTGACGCTCGACGATCTCGTCAAGTTCGGCTCGATCAGCGCCGCCGGCGCCCGCGTGCTGCAGGTCATCGGCCGCTCGCGTTGCAACATCCTGATCTCCGGCGGTACCGGCTCGGGCAAGACCACGCTGCTCAACTGCATGACCGCCTATATCGAGGCCGACGAGCGCGTCATCACCTGCGAGGACGCCGCCGAACTGCAATTGCAACAGCCGCATGTCGTGCGACTGGAAACCCGTCCGCCGAACCTCGAAGGCCAGGGCCAGATCACCATGCGCGATCTGGTCAGGAACTGCCTGCGTATGCGCCCCGAACGCATCATCGTCGGCGAAGTGCGCGGACCGGAGGCGTTCGACCTCCTGCAGGCGATGAACACCGGCCATGACGGCTCGATGGGCACACTGCATGCGAACTCCCCGCGCGAAGCCATGTCGCGCCTGGAGTCGATGATCACCATGGGCGGCTTCCAGCTGCCCACCAAGACCATCCGCGAGATGATCGTCGGCTCGATCGACATCATCCTGCAAGCCGAGCGCCTGCGCGACGGTTCTCGTCGTATTACGAAAATCACCGAAGTGGTCGGCACCGAAGGCGACGTCGTCATCACCCAGGATCTTCTGACCTACGAGATCCAGGGCGAGGACGAGACCGGCCGCCTCAAGGGCAAGCACGCCGGCACGGGCATCGTGCGCCCGAACTTCTGGGAACGCGCCCGCTACTACAACATGGAGCGCGAGCTCGCCGAGGCGCTCGACGCGCTGCAAGGGTGAGGCGCCGATGCTCTTCGCCGTCATAGCCATGTTCACGGTCCTGGCGCTGGGCGGCGCGGTCTACGCTTTTGCCGGCGGCGACAACCGCTCGGCCAAGCGCGTCAGCGCCATCGCCAAGCCGCAGGCCACCGGCCGCGGCGCCAAGACCTCCGACAACAACGCCGCGCTCAAGCGCAAGAACGTCCAGGCCCTGCTCAAGGAAATCGAGAACAAGCAGGCCGAGAAGAAGCAGAAGCTGACGCTGCGCCGCCGGCTTGAGCAAGCCGGCCTCGCCAACGTCTCGGAGCGGACCTACTGGATCGCGTCGGGCGTCTTCAGCCTGGTCGCGACGGGCATGTGCTTCATCTCCGGCCAGGGCTGGCTGGTGCTGCTGTTCGTCGCCTTCGCCAGCGGCCTCGGCGTGCCGCGTTGGGTTATCGGCTTCATGAAGCGCCGCCGCGAGAAGGCCTTCACCAACGAATTCGCCAACGCCATCGACGTCATCGTGCGCAGCGTCAAGTCCGGCCTGCCGACCAACGAGGCGCTGCGCATCGTGGCGCGCGAGCTACCGGACCCTTGCGGCAGCGAGTTCAACCGCCTGTGCGAAAGCCTCAAGGTCGGCGTGACGCTCGATCAGGGCGTCAAGAAGATGTTCGACAGCATGCCGACGCCGGAAGTGGCGTTCTTCGGCATCGTCATGACCATCCAGCAGAAATCGGGCGGCAACCTGTCCGAGGCGCTCGGCAACCTCGCCGCCGTGCTGCGCGACCGCAAGCGCCTGACCGGCAAGATCAAGGCGATGTCGTCCGAGGCCAAGGCGTCCGCCGGCATCATCGGCGCGCTGCCGCCCCTCGTCATGGGCATCGTGTACCTGACGACGCCCGATTACATCTCGCTGCTGTTCACCGAGCATCTGGGCAATTTGATGCTGCTGGGCTGCGGCATCTGGATGGCGCTCGGCATCGGCGTGATGCGCAAGATGATCAATTTCAAGACCTGAGGCGTCCATGCTCGGTACCGGCATCTTCGAGATCCTGTTCGATCCGCGCTTCATCGCCACACTGGCGGCGGCGATCTTCGCCTTTGCGACCATCGTGACGCTCGGCCTGCCGCTGGCGAACCGCGACGGTCTCGGCGCGCGGCTGAAAGCGGTGTCGCAGCGGCGCGAGGAGTTGCGGGCCAAGCATCTGGCGGCGCTCAACGCTAAGCGCGGTGCGCTGCGCTCCACGCCGGTCGGCTACATGAAGACCACGCTGGACCGCTTCAAGCTCGGCAATTTGCTGGAATCCGAGGATACGCGCGAAAAGCTGTCGCGCGCCGGCTTCCGCGGCCAGGGTCCGGTCGTCACCTTCATGTTCTTCCGCTTTATCATGCCCTTCGCCGTGCTCGGCGCGGTGCTGCTCTATCTCTTCGTCCTCAGCCATTTTCAGTGGTCGACGACCATGAAGATCACGGTGTCGGTGGGCTCCGCGCTGCTCGGCTTCTACCTGCCGGATCTGTTCCTCAGCAACACCATTTCGCGCCGCCAGCAATCGATCATGCGCGCCTTTCCCGACGCGCTCGATCTGCTCCTGATCTGCGTGGAGTCCGGCATGTCGGTCGAGTCCGCGTTCCAGCGCGTCGCCACCGAGATCGGCCAGCAATCGTCCGAGCTCGCCGAGGAGTTCGGCCTGACCACGGCGGAGCTCTCTTATCTGCCCGAACGCCGCCAGGCGTTCGAGAATCTCGCGACGCGTTGCGGCCATTCCGGCGTCAAGGCCGTGGCCACGGCGCTGAACCAGGCCGAGAAGTACGGCACCCCGATGGGCCAGGCGCTGCGCGTCGCCGCCCAGGAGAACCGCGAGATGCGCATGTCCGAAGCCGAGAAGAAGGCGGCGTCCTTGCCGGCCAAGCTGACCGTGCCGATGATCGTGTTCTTCCTGCCCTGCCTGTTCGTCGTGATCCTGGGCCCCGCCATCATGAAGATCATGCACATGACCGGCGGCCATTAGGGTAGGTCATCCCATATCTTTCATACCCGCGACTGCGGGCCATCTGACTTTAGCCCATGTAAAATCACTCCCATCACCATGGCCGCCCTTGAGGCGGCCACCCAGCGAGCGCGCGTCCGCGCGCTGGTGGCTCTTATGTGCGTGACGGATGGATGGTTGGCCGCCTCAAGGGCGGCCATGGTGAGTGGGGTGCGCGGTAAACTAGGGTGGCCAGTCACAGGCCATGAGGACCGCATATGAATTCGCTCACGCGGAGACGCGGAGTTCGCGGAGGACAAATCTCCTCCGCGGACTCCGCGTCTCCGCGTGAATCAATCTTCAGTGCAATGCGAGGATGCAGTCCTTACGGCTTGCTGGCGTCCGCCGTCATGCGCAGCGCGGGGATGTGGTCATGCGCATTGGGCTTGGCGGTCTTCGCCGGCTTGGGCGGCGTGTTCGCGGCGACGTTGCGCGCCGGCTTGGCCTTGGCGGGCGGCGTGCCGGCCTTGGCCAGTTTCGCGGGCTTGCCGGTCTTCGCCAGCTTCGGCGGTTTGGCGTTGTGCGCGCTGCGGCCGACCGGACCGGCGAGCGGATCGATCGGGACTTCCTGCATCACGACCTGCCCCGCACCATGCGTGATCGGCAAAGGTGCGCCATGCGCGGCGGTGGGCGTCGGCGCTGCGGCGGGGAGGGGCGGGAAACCGTTGCTGGCGACCAGCGGCTTGCGCGGCAGCGCGGCCACGGCGCTCGGCGGCAGCGCCACCGGCCCGGCCATGGCCGGCGTGCTGCCGTCGAGCAGCGCCAGGTTGCGCGCGATCTTGGGATCGGTCGAACCGCTGGCCTGCGCCTGCATCATTAGCGTGCGGGCGGCGACCCGGTCGCCGGCCAGCATGCGCGACATGGCGAAATTGTTCAGCACGGCCGGCTCGCCGGGCTTCAGGCCCAGGGCGCGCTCGTAAGCCATCTTCGCATTGGCCGGATCGGTCTGCTGGTCGTAGGCGACGCCGAGCGCCGAATAGAGCGTCCAGTCGCTGGGCTGCAATTCGATGGCGCGGCGCAGGAACTGCACCGCATCGCCGCTATGGCCTTCCTGCACCAGAAGCTTGCCGTATTCGCCGACCACGCGCGGATCGTCCGGCGCGCCCAGCATCAGCTGGCTCAGGATTCGCGTCGCGCCCTCCAGGTCGCCAGTGGTGCGCAGCACCTGCGCCTGGTGGACGGCGGCGGCCATGTCGGTGGCGACCGGCATGCCGGCGGAATTATGCGCGTTCGGCGGTGTGACGGCGTCGTCGCCGCCGACGCCCAGCATGCCGCAGCCCGTCAGCGCGCTGGCGCACAATGCCATTCCCAAGAATCGAACGAGCGAGCCGCGCATGTGAAATTCCTTTTCCCGGACAAAGGGGTTCGGCTTCAGGATGCGCGACCGGGGGTCAACAAACCCTTAAGCATATTGGGGCATAAAGAAACAAAGGCGCGTGAAACCGGCGCCGGATATGCGCCTCGTCTGGGACGCCCGCCGTGGCCATCAAAGCCGCGCCAAGGTGTCCAATTCCTGACGCAATGATGGGTTGGATTGCGCGCCATGAATTTGCGCCGCGTTGCAGGGATGGTTGTCGCCGGGCTGGCCGTCCCGGTTCTCGGCGCGCTCATCCTCGCGGCGGGCCCGGCCGAGGCGCTGTCGCAGCGCATTTCCTTCCAGATCCTGACCGGCTCGACCGGTGGAACTTACTTCCCCGTCGGCCAGCTTATCGCCGGGCTGATCAGCCATGCGCCGGGCGTCGACCGCTGCGAGGGCTCCGACGTCTGCGGCCCGTCGGGCCTGATCATCAGCGCACGGACCTCGGACGGCGCCGTCGCCAACGTGCTGGCGGTGAATGCCGGCCTTGCCGAATCCGGCCTGGCGCAAGGCGATGTGATCGCGCAGGCCGTGGCCGGCACCGGTCCTTTCAAGAAACCCGGCAAGCAGAGCAAGCTGCGCGTGATCGCCGACCTGTTTTCCGAAGACGTCCATCTCATCGTGGCGCGCAACGCGCACATCGCCGGCGTCGCCGACCTCAAGGGCAAGCGCGTCTCGCTCGGCGCCGAAAGCTCGGGCACCAGCGTCACCGCCCGCGCCATCCTGGCCGCCTATGGCGTGTCGGAGCGGCGCCTGAAGGCCCGGCACGACGCGGCCGACACCGACGCACAGCTCCTGCAGCAGGGCCAGATCGACGCCTTCTTCATGGTCGGCGGCGATCCCGTCGCGCTGGTCAGCGATCTCGTCGCGCGCGGCGTGGCGAAGATCGTGCCGATCGACGGCAAGGGCCGCGACAAGCTGATCAAGACGGTGCCCAGCATCGCCCCCGATGTAATCCCCGCCGGCACCTATCGCGGCACGCCGGCGATCCAGACCGTGCGCGTCCGCGCCCTGTGGGTCGTCAACGTCCAGCAGCCTGAGCCGCTGATCTACGGCATCACGCGCTCGCTGTTCAGCACCGGCAATCGCGAGGCGTTGCGCGAAGGCCATCGCGCCGCCGGCACGATCCGCCTGAACACCGCGACGCTCGCTCTTCCCGCCCCGCTGCATCCCGGCGCCGAGCGCTTCTACCGCGACATGGGCCTCTTGCCGCACGCGAAATAGGCGTCAGGCGACGCCGGCATCCACTTCCTTCTGCGACGCCGCGCCCCAGTCGCGCATCGCCGGCAGCGCCATCACGCGTTCCATGTAGCGTTTCACGTCCGGCGGGACTTCGACGCCATAGGTCGTGAAGCGCGACACGACCGGCGCATACATGCAGTCGGCGACGGAAAATCCGCCGAACAGGAATCCGCCCGCCGCCCCGAAGCGCGTGAGGCACGACGTCCAGGCCTCGAGGATCCGCGCCACCTGCGCCCTGGTCTCGTCGCGCAGCACCGGCAGCGGCCGCCGCCGCGCGAAATCCATCGACAGCTGGTCGCGCACATCGGCAAACCCCGAATGCATCTCGGCCGCATGGGCGCGGGCCTCTGCGCGCACCAGCGGGTCCGATGGCCACAGCTTCGCCTCCGGATGGCGCTCCGCCAGCGTTTCGCAGATGGCCAGGCTGTCCCACACCGTCACGCTGCGTCCGTCCTCCTCGATTTTCAGGATCGGCACGCGGCCGGCCGGCGAGTGCTTCTTGATCTCGTCGCCGGTCAGGTTCTGCTGGCGCAGCGGCACGAACACTTCCTCGAACGCCGCCCCCGTGGCGCGCAGGGCGACATAGGCCCGCAAGCTCCAGCTCGACCAATCCTTGGTGCCGACGACCAGTGTGTAACGCGCGGTCATGAGGTCCTCCGTATGGGCGGCGAATGTCGCCGAAAACCCGGGGCCATGACAGCCGGTCCGGCGCAGCCCCGTCCTGCCGTCCGTGCATCTCACATTTTCGCGGCCCCGCGTTGCGCCCGAAAGGACGGCGGCTTATCCCTTTGCCGCGATATCAGGAAGGCTGGTCCCGATGCATGCGAACCTCGTCAAGGCGGCGCGAAACGCGACTCCGCTGCACGCCGTCACCGGCGCCGGCCTGCGCGCCTTTCTGGCAGGCCTGCCCAAGCGCGAGGCCGCCGTCCTGAAGAGCGCGGATTTTGCGGCGCGTGACGGCGACCTCAAACTGGTCCCCAACCAGTCCGGCGGCCTGGCCTGCGCGGTGCTGGGCCTGGGCAAGGGCGACGACAAGCTGGCACTGGCGACATTCTCCGAACAGCTGCCGGCCGGGCTCTATCGCTTCGCCGATGTGCCCGAACCTTTCGGCGGCGCCCATGGCGCGCTGGCTTGGCTGCTCGGCACCTATCAGTTCACCCGCTACCGCAAGGGCAAGACCCTCGGCGCCAAGCTCGTCCTGCCCAAGGACGTCGACGGCGAGGAGATCTCGCGCATCGCGCAGGGCGTGTTTCTCGCCCGCGACCTGATCACCACGCCGCCCAACGACATGGGCCCGGAGGAGCTGGCCAATGCGGCACGCGACCTGGCGAAACAGCACGGCGCGAAGTTCGCGGTCGTCACCGGCGATGCGTTGCTCACGAAGAACTACCCGCTCATCCACGCCGTCGGCAAAGGCTCGGAGCGCAGCCCCCGCCTCGCCAGCTTCACCTGGGGCCGTGCCGATGCGCCGAAAGTCACGCTGGTCGGCAAGGGTGTCTGCTTCGACACCGGCGGCTATGACCTGAAACCCGCCTCCGGCATGGCCTCGATGAAGAAGGACATGGGCGGCGCGGCGACGGTGCTGGCCATCGCGAGCATGGTGATGGGCGCCAGGCTGGACGTGCGCCTGCGCGTCTTCATCCCGGCGGTGGAGAATTCGGTCTCCGGCTCCGCCTACCGGCCGAGCGACGTCTTCCCCTCGCGCAAGGGCCTGACCGTGGAGATCGGCAACACCGACGCCGAAGGCCGCCTGGTGCTGGCCGATGCGCTGACCGAGGCCGACAGCGAAGCGCCCGACCTGCTGATCGACATTGCCACGCTCACCGGCGCGGCGCGCACCGCCACCGGCTTCGAGCTGCCGCCCTTCTTCACCGACGACGAGGCGCTGGCCGCCGACCTGATGAAGCATGCCGCGCTGGCCAGCGATCCGATGTGGCGCCTGCCGTTGTGGCGCGGCTATGAGTCGACGCTGAACTCGACTGTCGCCGACCTCAACAACAATCCCAATTACGGCTATGCCGGCGCCATCACCGCCGCCCTGTTCCTCAATCGCTTCGTCGAGAAAGCGAAAAGCTGGGTGCACCTCGACATCGCCGCCTGGGTCGACCGGCCCAAGCCCGGCCGCCGCGCCGGCGCGGAAGCGACCACCGCCCGCGCTCTCTATTCGCTGCTGAAGGCGCGATACGGAGCAAGCCGCTGAACGATCCGCGTCAGACGCCGGCGCGTCCCGATCTCGCCGCCATGCATCTCAAGGGCAAGGTCGAAGCCGCGCGCTTCGCCGAGGGCGTGCCGCACATGATCGCGCGCGGCCGCACCGCGCTGCGCAACGCGCCGTCGTCGGATTCGATGCAGGACGACGAGCTCCTGTTCGGCGACGTTTTCACCGTCTACGACAGCAAGGACGGCTGGGCCTGGGGCCAGGCCGCGTCCGACGGCTATGTCGGCTACGTCCACACCATTGCCTGCTGCGATCCGGTGACGCCGGACCATCGCGTCACGGCGCTGTCGACGCCGCTGCTGACGGCGCCCGACGTCAAGCAGCCGTCGCGCGACATGCTGCCCCTGAACGCCAAGGTGAAAGTTCTGGAGCGCAGGGGCGGCTTCGCCCGCATCGCGCAGGGCGGCTACGTCTTCGAAGGACATCTGGCGCCGGTCGCAACCTTCGCTCCCGACTGGGTCGCCACCGCGGAGCGCTTCATCGGCACGCCCTATGTCTGGGGCGGCAACACCCATGCCGGCATCGACTGTTCCGGCCTCGTGCAGACCGCGCTCGCCGCCGCCGGCATCGCCAGTCCGCGCGACGCGGATCAGCAGGAAGCCGCGCTCGGCCGCGATTGCCCGCTCGCGCCGCGCCGGCGCGGCGATCTGGTCTTCTGGAACGGCCATGTCGGCATCATGCTGGATGCAGCGCGCCTGCTGCACGCCAACGCCTTCCACATGCAGGTGGAGAGCGAACCGCTCGAAAGCGCCATCGCCCGCATCGCCCCGGTCGCCGGCCCGGTGACGGCCATCAGGCGGTTCTAATATCCACGCGCCATGTCGACGACGTTGTCCGGCGCTTCGCCGCGCTCGATGGCGGCGATGCCGTTCACGATCGCGCGCGCCGCGGCCAGCGGCGAGGTGATGGCCGCGATGTGCGGCGTCGCCATGATCTTGGGATGTTTCCAGATCGGATTGCCGTCCGGCAACGGCTCGGTCTCGAACACGTCCAGCGTCGCGCCGGACAGGTGCCCGCAATCCAGCGCCGCGATCAGGTCGGGCTCGTTCACATGCCCGCCGCGCGCGATGTTGATGACATAGGCGCCCTGCGGCAGCTTCGCGAACGTCGCGGCGTTCAGGATGTGGCGCGTGTCGTCCGTCAGCGGCAGCACGCAGATCAGGAAATCGCATTGCCCCAGGAAGGCGTCGAGTTCGCTTAGCCCCGCGAAACTCTTCACCCCGGTCACGGCCTTGCGCGAACGGCTCCAGCCGGTGACGGCAAAGCCCAGATCGCGCAGACGCATCGCGCACACCGTGCCGATCTCGCCCAGGCCCAATATGCCGACGCGCGTATCCTCGGTGCGGCGCGGCAATATGCGCTGGCGCCATTTGCTCTCGGCCTGCGCCGCGGCGAAGAAATGCACCGTGCGGTGCTGCATCAGGACGTGCAGCACGGCGAACTGCGCCATCTCGCGCGACAGCGTCTCGTCGACGAAGCGGATCAGCGGCTTGTCCTTGGGGAAATAGGGATCGAGCAGGAAGCCGTCGACGCCCGCGCCCAGCGAGAACACCGCTTTCAAATTCGGCAGCGTGCGCAGCAGGCCCGGCGGCGGCCGGAAGCTCACCGCATATTCGATATCGGCCGGATCGTAGGGCTCGACGCCGTGCGCGTGCACCGTCATGCCGCCGGCGGCGAGCGGCTGCTGCCAGATCCCGCCCCAGCCGGGCGGAACGAGAAGAAGGATCGACTGGCTCATGCCGGCACGCTCACGCGTTTGGCGTCCGCGTGCAAGTCGCCGCCTACGGCTTGGCGGGCGCCGTCGGTGCCGGTGCGGCGGGCGCGGTTGCCGCCGGCTTGGCGGGCGCGG
>OLLF01000238.1_pt1 | contig 10037 bp, 8 predicted proteins | sample 1604471 | NCBI WGS metagenome assembly OLLF01 (sample SAMEA104055714, study PRJEB20765) | soil metagenome | isolation source: soil
GGCGCCAAACCGCAGAAATCCAAACCAAATCGAGCTGCTATGGGCCTAGAATTTAAACCGGACAGCAGTGGGTCAAGCCCGGCCATGGTGAGTGGGGAAGGATGCGTCGTAGTTACTTCCCGCCGCGCGCCTTTACGACGCGTTCGACTTCGTTGCGGACCGCGCCTTCGAGCAGGGCGGGGAAATGCTCGTCCATCCATTCGCGGATCAAGGGCTTCACGGCCGTCATCAGATCGGCCTTGTTGGCGTCCATCCACTGGTGCAGGACCGGATCGAAGGCACCGGCGACGGCGCGCTCGAACACCGCCTCGACCGAGCTGCCGTCCGGAACGGACACCGAGCGGGTCGGCGCGGGCGTCGGGGCCGGCGCCGGCGCGACGGCCTGCGGGATGCGGCTGAAGCTGTCGTCCAGCGCCTTGCGGGTCTTGTCGGAGAAGATGTCGTCGCTGGCGGCGGGCGCGGGTGCCCGAGCCGGCTCTTCGACGGTCTCGAAGACGACGTCGTCGGGCTTGGGCGGGGCGGCGGCGCGCACGGGTTCGGGTTTCGGCGCGGGCGGCGGCGGCGGCGGTTCCTCGGCCACTTCCTGGGTCAGTTCCAGGACGTCGGCCTCGTGCGGCGCCGGGGCTGCGGGCGCGGCTGCGGCGGCGGCAGGCGCGCCTTCCGTCGAATCTTCCGAGATGATCTTGCGAATGGAGGCGAGGATTTCCTCCATCGTGGGTTCATGCTGCGGGTTTGACGCCATGACTTGGACTCCGAAATTGCGCGCGGCTTTGGAAAGGGCCCTTGGACCCTAGGACAGTGGGCCCCGGAAGGCAAAAACTTCGTTAACAGTGTGACATTTGTCAGGGGTCAAGCCCGGCCATGGTGAGGGAAATCAATCCCCGAACCCAATCCAACGCGCCGCATCGCTGTCGTAGTGGTCGAGCGGATCGTACAGCGTCACCTTCAGGCCGAGGCCCTTGGCCGTCAGCGCGCCGGCCGCGGCCAGGACAGAATAGGCCGCGACTTCGGCGTTGCGCTTGGCGCCGACCAGCGCCACCTGGGCGTTCAAAAGCTCCTGCTCGGCGTTGAGGACGTCCAGGATGGTGCGGCCGCCGACCTGCTGCTCCTTGCTGACGCCCTCGAAGGCGACCTGGTTGGCATGGACCGCGGCCTCGTTGGAGGCGATGGAGGCCTCGGCAGCCTCGAACTGCGCCCAGGCGACGGCGACGGCGTCGCGCACCTGGCGGTCGGAGACCGAGACGTTCAACTGGGCCTGCGAATGCAACTCGCGCGCCTGGCGCAGCGTCGCGTCCTCGACGCCGGCCTGGTAGATCGGCACGTTGAGCTGGCCGGTGACCGAGACGAAATGATCGGCGGTGTGCGGCGGCCCGTTCGACGCATTTAGCGTGCCGGTCGGCGAGACCAGCGAGCCCTGGCCGTAGCCGTACTGGCCCTGCACCGACAGCGTCGGCAAGAGCGCGCCGATGGCGTCGTCGACCGAATAATCGGCGGCGACTTCGTTCTCGCGCGCGGTGACGATGGCGGGGTTCTGCTTCAGCGCCAGGGTGATGGAATCGTCGACGCCGGTGGGCAGCGACGGCGGCAGCGCCGGCTCGGCCTCCAGCGTCTCCGGCTGGCGGCCGATGGCTTGCAGGAAATTCGCATTGCTGATGGCGAGCTGGCTCTGCGCCGCGGTGAGATCGGACTGCGCGCCGGCGAGCCGCGCCTGCGCCTGGGCGACGTCGGTGCGGGTCAAGGAGCCCGCGTTGAACTGCGCCTGCGTGGCGTCGGCCTGCTTCTGCAAAACCTGGACGTTGTGCTGGCGCAGGCGAAGGACCTGCGTGTCCCGCACCACGTCCATATAGGCGGTCGCGGCGCTGAGCAGCACGGTCTGCTCGGCGGCGAGCAATTGCGCGCGCGCGGCGCGGACCTGCGCCTTGGCGCGGCCGATCTGCGCATAGGTGCGCCCGCCACGGAAGATCGGCTGGGTGACGGTCAGCGCGGCCTGCGCCGGATGGGCGGAGATGGTCGAGAACGGCCCGAACAGGATCGCGCCGGTGGCGGGATCGGTCACGGTCTCGGGAAAGAAATAGTACTGCTGATAGCCATAGGTGCCGCCGGCCGAGATCGTCGGGCGCCAGCCGCCATTGGCGATGGCGACGGCTTCGTCGCTGGCGCGCAGGCTGGCCTGCTGGGCGGCGAGCTGCGGATTGGTCTGATAGGCGATGGCGAGCGCGTCGGCGAGCGTGATGGACGGCGTCTCCACCGGCGCCGGCGGCATGGCGGTGATCTCGTTGGCCGCGATGATCGGCTTGCGCGGCGCGTGATGTTTCGCGGCCGTCGCGGGCGCGGCAAGCACAAGGGCCAGCAGCGGCAGGGCCGCCAGTCGGTAGGTCCGTCTCATCTCAAAATCCCCTTCTCCACCCCTCACATGGGGATGTCAGAAGACAAATCCAACCACTTTGCGAAATCCGCCCAGAACCGGGACGGTGGCGTCGAAATCGGGGCGGCTGCCGACCCGGCCCTTCTCGCGGACGAAAATATGCGCCCGGCCCTGCCCGCCCTGGTTCAGGACCGCGACCAGCCTGCCGCCCTCGGCCAACTGGGCCAGGAGTTGCTCCGGCACCGCCTCGACGGCGCCCTCGATGAAGATGGCGTCGAACGGCGCCCTGGCCTTGACGCCCTCGGTCAATCCGCCCTGCACCACCGTGACGTTGGTGGCGCCGCTGGCCGGCACCATGTCGGAGGCGATGCGGACGAGATCGGCGTCCTGCTCCAGCGCCGTGACGGTTTTGACCATCCGGCCGATGACGACGGCGGAATAGCCGGTGCCGCAGGCGACATCGAGGACGCTGTCGCCGGCCCTGAGCGCGGCCAGTTGCAGCAGCTTGGCGAAGCTCCTGGGGTCGAGCAGGAAGCGGCCCTGGGCGACCTCCACCGGCACGTCGGCATAGGCCATGGCGCGGCGGGCGGCGGGCACGAATTGCTCGCGGGCCACGGCCAGCATGGCGGCGTGGATCCGGGGATCGGTGACGTCGTTGGTCCGGACCTGGGCCTCGACCATGTTGAAGCGTTGGGTGGCGTAGTCGGCCATGGCGATTCGCTGTCGTTAAGGACGGTGGCTTATAGGGGCCGCTTTGGTGCCTGACAACGCAGGCCGGCGCGCCGGCCGGTTGTCCCCGGGCACATGCATCTGATATAGCCCGCGTCCGCATCCAAAACCGGGCTTAGGCCCGGGTTTTGGGCTGTTGAAAGACTATGAGGCCACGTGGCGGAGTGGTGACGCAGCGGACTGCAAATCCGCGAACCCCGGTTCAATTCCGGGCGTGGCCTCCAACCTACGCTGCGCAGCAGCGGAGGTTGCCTCCCGAAGCTCCGCAGGAGCGTAGGGAGGCAGGCGTGGGTTCGCGCAGCTTCGGTTGGCGGGCCAGCCCCCTTCACATCGTCCACGTCCTGAGCGCGAACCATCCGATATATGCCGCGTACCCCGCCGCCGCGGTCAGGCCGAGCGACGACAGGCCGACATAGGCGCGGATCAGGAGCGGGGCCGCCGCGTTGCGCAGCGCGAGGACCAACCCCGCCAGCGCGAACAGCGGGAATAGGATGCTGCACACCAGGATCGTCAGCGAGTACCAGCCGATATCGGCAAGCTGATGCACGGCCGAAGCGCCGGCGTCCGAATAGGCCAGAATCGGAAACGCGAACATCACGCCCATCGCGACGATCGAAGCCAAAGGCAACAGCCGCATCAAGAGGCCGCCGCGCCTCGCGAGCCGCCCGCGCGCCTGGCCGACGATCCACGGGATCAGCATCACGATGCCGACCACCGCGCCGAGCGCGATCAACGCCTCGACGGCCCACAGCCCGGCGACGCGCCACATCGGCTCCTTCATCTGCGCGTTGAAGGCGCCGATCTTGTAAACGCCGCCGTGCCCGGCGATGAAGGCGAGCGAGGCGCTCTCGCGGTCGGCGCGGCGGAAGCTGTGCGGGCCTGTGGGCAGCCAGTCGTTGCCGCTGATCATGAGCTTGCCGTCGCCGGCGCTGACGCGCGTGATGCCGAGTATTTCGCCATAGGGCCTGAGCAGCGTGTTGGGCGGCGTGACGGCGCGATAGAAGCCGGCATAGCTCTGCAGCTCGGCAGCGCTCAGCTTGACCGTCGGCGGCGGACCCAGCGGCAGGCCGCGCGTGAGCCAGGCCTGGATCAGGTGCGCGACGGGCGTGGCGAAATCGACGCCCTCCCCGCCATTGGCCATCAGCACATAGCCGGACCTGTTGCGCAGCGTGTAGCCCATCACCGCGGTGAACGAGTCGATGCTGCCATTGTGGCCGCGGAAGGTGATGCCGCTGTCGGGGAAGGCGGCATTGCCGAGCGCGTAGGAATTGAAGAAGCCGAACTGGGCGCCGAGGTTCGACTGCGCCTGCTCGATGCGGTCGACGGACGCCGGCGTCAGGATCTGGCGGCCGTCCACCGTGCCGCGCCCGATCATCAGCCGCGCCAACTGCGCCAACTCGCGGGCGCTGACGTTCAGCGAACCGGCGGGCTTGAGCACGATGTACTGATAGGGCGTGATCGTGCCATTGGGCGCATAGCTCTTGGCGATGCGCGCGGCCAGGTCCGGCGTCAGGTCGAAGTCGGCGCTGGCCATGCCCATCGGGCGCAGCACCGCCTCGCGCAGATAGGCGTCGAAGGTCTTGCCCGTGACCTTCTCGATGGCGACGCCGGCGATGGCGGGGCCGGCATTGTTGTAGACGGTGAATTCGCCCGGCGGCCAGCGGCTGACGAATTCGGAACTGGTGAACTGAACGCCTTGCAGCGTGCTCCACGACTTCTCGTCCTTCGCCAGCACGCGGGTGGAGATGTCGGGCCAGCCCGTCGTGTGTTCGAGCAGGTTCACCAGCCGCACCGGATGGGTCTTCTCCCACGGATTGACGAAGTGCACGTCGGGCACGAGCGCCGCGATGGGCGCGTCGAGCGCGAGGCGGTGCCGCTCGACCAGCGTCATCACCGCGATGGAGGTGAAGCTCTTGGAGATCGAGCCGGCGCGGAACGGCGTGTCGCCGGTGGCCGGAATTTTGGCCGCGACGTCGGCGAGGCCGTAGCCCTTGGCGAAGGTCACCTGCCCGTTCTCGATCAGCGCGAGCGAGACGCCGGGAATGTGCCCGGCGGCAAAGAGCGCGGCGAGCTGGCGGTCCAGCTCCTGAACCGTCTTCGGCGCGGGCGGCGACGCGGGGTCCGCGTTCGCCTGATTCGACAGGGCCAGCAGCAGTGCGCCCGCCAGGCTCAGGCAAATCCGTTTCATGGAAGGTCCCCTTCACCGGCGGTGCGCCGGCCCGGAACAAGTATGGCGCAATGCAACTTTGCCAAGAGGCGCATGGCCGATCCCACATCCTGTGGGGGCTGTAAAACGGTTTTGCGTACAACTACCTGCCCCAATATTGGGCATGTTAAGGTTTTATTAACCTTGGCGGCGCAATGTTCCCGCGTCTTCCCTTGAAGACACCCCACCATTACCCAACGCCTTGGGGCCGGGCTAACCCCCGGCCTCTTTTTCTTTGGGGGCGGCCAAAGGCGGGTCTGGCGCGGGCGCGAGTTAGGGCTTTCCATCGCCAAAGAGACGGGTTAGACACCCCCTCCCAATGTGTTCCTCGGTAGCTCAGCGGTAGAGCAACCGGCTGTTAACCGGTTGGTCGCTGGTTCGAATCCGGCCCGGGGAGCCATTTTCCAAACGACGCCTTGCGTCCGTAGACTTCGAACTATCCGATCAACGCGTGAACCTTCGCCCGGATATCGGCGAGTTCAGCCGCAGTCGCCCGGCCTTTCCTGCGCGCATGACGCGCCCGCCAATCGAAGCTTTTCACCTGATCGGCCAGCGCTACGCTGGCGGGACGACCCGACAGCTGGACTTCGAATGAATAGCCTTTGATCGCCGTGGTCGTGGGGCAGCAGAGCAGCAATCCCGCTCTGGCGTTATAACTTGCGGGACTAAGGACCACGGCGGGACGATGCTTGGCCTGCTCGTGGCCTGCTTGAGGATCGAAGTCGATCCAGACGATATCACCCGCATCGGGAACGTAGGCCACTAGATAATCTCGTTGCCAACCGGCGCACCGCCAGCGATTTCCGTATGCCGGTTTTCGTCCGTGATGCCCGCGATCAAGACATCCAGGTCATAGGTTCGCGCGCGCACGGGCTCGATGATGATGCGGCCGCGATCCGCACGGATATCAACCGCCTGGTCCAAACGCACCTTCGCAGCGTCCATGACAGCCGCCGGAATGCGCACCGAGGCGCTGTTGCCCCATTTTTTTACGGTCACGCGCATGGCAAGACTCTTGTATCGACAATGTCGATACTATACGGACGGCGCCTTGCGTTCAAGTCGGACCGTCAAATATACGGCGCGTCGATCCCTTCCACCTTCAGCGCCTCCAGCACTGCCGGCCGGGCGGCGACGGCTGCGGCGTGGCGCGCCAGCGACGGGATAAGGCGCGGCGGCGATGGCAGAGCGCGGCCCCAGCGCACGAACATGAAGAGATAGAGATCGGCGGCGGAAAAGGTATCGCCGAGCAGCCATGCGTTGGCGTCCAGATGCGCGGCGAAAACCGCGAAGGTCTTGCCGAGACGCGCCGCGGTCGCCGCTTTCACCGAGTCGGCATAGGCCGGGTTGTCGACAAACTCATGGGCGTAGAACCAGGCGCGGAACTGCGACTGCAGCGCGTTGGTGATCAGCACCATCCATTTGAGATAGTCGCCGCGCGCGCGCGCCTCGGGCGGCGGCGCCAGGCGGGCAGCCGGATGACGATCCGCAAGATAGAGCGAGATGGCGGCGGTCTCGAAGATCGCGGCGCCGTCGTCGATCAGCACCGGGATCTGCCCGGTGGGATTGAGCTTCAGGTAGTCGGCGCTCTTCTGCGCGTTGTTGGCGCGGTCGACGAGCGCAAGCTCGAACGGCGCGCCGATCTCGCGCAGCAGCATGTGCGGCATCAGGCTGGCGTTGCCGGGAAAATAATAGAGCGTGTACATCGCGGGGGGCGTCCGTTCGATTCCGAGACGCGAGCATGCCATGCGAAGCGTCGGCGCGGGGCGCAAATCAGGCCTGCGCGGATGGCTTCGTCGATTTGATTGCATTCCCTCCACCCACCGTCATGGGCGGCCTTGCTCGTTCGCGCGACCGCTTCACAACCGCGTGAACGGCGCAATAGCACGCACATACCGAAGTATGGGGTGTACGGATTACAGGCTTGCGGCAAGGCGCGCGGCGAGATGAACCGGAGATGAACGAAAGCGCCCCCGCATCGCCGGTGCTTCGAGAAAACGTTGCGGTTGCTCGCTCAAAACACCACCGCGGCAATTGCTCCGTACACGATTCAAATGGCTTACGTGGATTCCCATACGGAGAATCCCACTCAGGGGAATCCCAACCTATCGCGCCGCGCGAATCACCGCGAAGGTCTTTTTGCAAATTGGTTCGCAGAACGCGGACCTGGGCAATACAGCCAAAGAAATTGGCGCAGGGGTCCACGCATGACAATGGCAGTTCGACTGGCCTATTCGAATACGCGCTACAGCAATCCGCCGCCGCGCATCGCTTTCCCGCCGCCGGCGCCGGCGCCGGGTTCCGCGCCGGTTACGCTGGTCGAGTTCCTGCATCAGGCGCAACTGTTCGGCATCCGCCAGACCTTGCCGCGCAACCACACCATCTTCGCCGAGGGCGACAGCCCCGATCAGGTGTATGAACTGGCCGGCGGCATGGTGCGCCTCTGCAAGCACACGCCGGGCGGCCGCCGTCACATCCTCGACTTCGTCATGCCGGGCGAGGTGTTCGGCCTTGTGGAGCACAGCGAGCACACCGTCACCGCCGAAGCCGTCGGCGAGGTCGCCATCGTCTCCTATTCGCGCAGCCGCCTCGACGCGCTCGCGGCCGGCGACGCCACCGTTCGCCGCCGCGTGCTTTCGTCAGTCAGCGACAGCCTGCTCACGGCGCAGCAGCAATTGCTCATCCTGGGCTGCCAGGACGCCCGCGAGAAGATCGCGTCGTTCCTCCTGCGCCTTGCCGGGCGCAGCGGCCTGAAGACCGGCGCGCGGCTTGCGCTGCCCATGGGCCGGCAGGACATCGCCGATCATCTGGGCCTGACCATCGAGACCGTCTGCCGCACGCTCAGCGCGCTGCGCCGCGCCGCCATCCTCAGCGTTCCGAACGTCCACGAACTCGTCCTGGCCGACATGCGCGCGCTGCGCGCCCTCGCCGTCGAGGTCTAGCGCGCGCCATGAGCACCCTTCCCCAATTCATCGCCGATCTGTTTTCACCCCTTGCCCATCTCTCCCAGAGCCTCGCCGAGGCGCTGTCCGGCATCGGCGGCCACGCGCCGACCTGGGAGACCTCCCTCACCGCCGCCTTCCTGGTCTCGGCGATCGTCATCGGCATCGCCTGCAGTCTGTGGGCGGCCGTTGCGCATACGCGCTTCGTCTTCCACCGCCGCGAGATGCGCAGCGAGCTGGCGCGCTCGCGCGCCGTGCTGCTGCTGCGCGACGCCATCATCGAGGGCTCGGGCGCCGCCATCGTCGTCATGGGCGTCGATATGAGCGTGCCGCTGACCTTCGGTGGCGGCAGCTCGCTGCTGCAAGACTGCCTGTCGGGACCGGACGCGGCGGGCCTGGCGATGTCGCTCGACCGCCTGCTCGAGACCGGCGTGGCCTTCGAGCTGACGGCGCGGCTCGCCAATGCCGGCACCGCCACGGTGCGCGGCTATCCCATCGGTCGGCGCGCGGTGCTGTTCCTGCACCGCACAGAGATCGCCAGCGGCAAGTCCGATCCGCGCGCCGCGCTCGACCGCCTGCCGCAGCCGGTGTGGCTGCGCGGCAGCGATCTGGGCCTGATCTGGGTCAACCGCGCCTTCCTGGCGCTGACCGGCGCGAAGAGCGTCGAAGACGCCGTCGCGGGCGACCTCGCCTTGCACAAATCCGAACGCGACCTGGCGCAGACGGTGCGCGAATGCGGCGGACCGGTCGAAGCACGGCGCTATGCCGTCGCCGGCGACAAGCGCTGCGCCTTCACCTTCACGCTGGACCTGCTGCCGGACGGCAACATCATCGGCACGGCGCTCGACGTCACCGACGCGGCACAGGCCGAAGCCAGGCTCAAATTACAGGCCGACGCCAATGCCGAAGTGCTCGACCGGCTCGAGATCGGCGTCGCCATGTTCGGCGCCGACCGCAGGCTCAGCCATTTCAACCACGCCTATGTGCGGCTGTGGGACCTGCCGGAAGAATGGCTGGCGACGCGTCCGCAGGCCGGCGAAGTCCTCGACCGCCTGCGCGAGCTGCGCAAGCTGCCGGAGCAGCGCGACTTCGCGGGCTGGAAGCTCGACCGGCTGGCGCAGTTCGACAGCCTCAATCGCGCGGAGGAGGAATATTGGCACCTGCCGGGCGGCCAGAGCCTGCGCGTCAGCGCCCAGCCCGACCTGCTCGGCGGCCTGACCTATCTCTACGAGGACGTCAGCGACCAGCTGCAGCTGGAAAGCTCCTACACCAACATGATCCGCGTGCAGCGCGCGACGCTGGACACGCTGGAGGACGGCATGGCGGTGTTCGGCACCGACGGGCGGCTGAAGCTGCACAATTCGGCCTTCGCCGCGCTGTGGAAATTCTCGTCCACGGAATTGTCGGGCGAGCCGCATCTCAAGCATCTGGCCGGCCTCAGCACGCAGCGCTTCGGGCAGGACAACACCTGGAACATCATCTCATCGGCCGTGTCGTCGGCGGATCCGGGGAGCTACAGCAAATGGGGCACCATCGCGCGCTCCGACGGGCGGACGCTGTCGCTGGCGCTGACGCGGCTGCCGGACGGCGCGACGCTGGTGTCGTTCAGCGACGAGACCAGCTTCAAGCGGTTCGATGAACAGATGCATCCGACGGCGGCGGCGGCGTGATTATCCACGGCTTCGGTTTTTATCCGTCTAAATTTCATCGTCATGGCCGGCCTTGTGCCACTGCTGTCCGGTTTAAATTGGTGGACAAGGCGCATGGCGTTGATTCTTCTGTCTTCCAAGCGTTT
>OLLF01000031.1_pt1 | contig 10013 bp, 12 predicted proteins | sample 1604471 | NCBI WGS metagenome assembly OLLF01 (sample SAMEA104055714, study PRJEB20765) | soil metagenome | isolation source: soil
CGCGCCGCGTGACGCGCATCGTGGGCCGTCATCGGTGGACGCCAAGGCGATTGCGCGCGTTCAGCAGCGCCAGGCAGGCTCGTGCCGCGTCGCCGCCCTTGTCGCCGTCGTCGACCGCGGCGCGCACCCGCGCCTGCGCCTCGTTCTCGACGGTGAGGATGCCGTTGCCGATGCAGAGGCCCAGGTCGATGCCTAGATGCATCAAGCCGCGCGCGGATTCGCCGGCGATGATCTCGAAATGATAGGTCTCGCCGCGGATGACGCAGCCCAAGGCCACGAAGCCGTCATAGCCCTTGCCGCCATGCTCGCCGGCGCGCGCCGCCATGGCGATGGCGATGGGAATTTCGAGCGCTCCCGGCACCGCCAGGCGCTCGAAATGGGCCCCGCCCTTCTCCAGCGCCGCCGTGGCGCCGTCGAGCAGCGCGTCCGAGATATGCGCATAGAACCGCGCCTCGACGATCAGGATATTCGGCGTCGTCATGTCTCGCTGTCCTTTGCCGTGCCGCGGATGGCATGCGTGCCGACGATGTTCAAGTCATAGCCTTCCAGCGCGACGATCTTCTTTTCCGGCGTGTCGGTGAGGAGGATCATGTCCTTGACGCCGAGGTCGAGCAGGATTTGCGCGCCGACGCCATACTCCTTTACCCGCCGCCGGTCGATGTCCTCGGCCACCTTGCGCGTCACGACGTCCGACACGAAGGTCGGCCGCGTCGTGCGCAGCAGCACGACCACGCCGCGGCCCTCCTTGGCGATGATGCGCATGGATTCGCCCAGCACGTCGCGCTCATAGGGCTTCCACTCCAGCATGTCGCTGAAGATGTTGACCGCGTGCATGCGCACCAGCACCGGCTCGGGCGTGGTGATGTCGCCCTTCACCAGCGCGATATGCTCGGCATATTCGAGCTGGTTGACGTAGACGTGCATCGCCCAGGTGCCGCCATTGTGGCTCTCGAACGGCGTCTCGACCGTGCGCTTCACGAAGTGGTCGTATTTGCGGCGATAGGCGATGAGGTCGGCGATGGTGCCGATCTTGAGGCCGTGGAGCTGCGCGAACGGCACCAGGTCCGGCAGCCGCGCCATGGTGCCGTCGTCGTTCATGATCTCGCAGATCACACCGGCGGGATTGAGCCCCGCCAGCCGCGCGATGTCGACCGCGGCTTCCGTATGTCCGGCGCGGACCAAGGTCCCGCCATGGCGCGCCACCAGCGGAAAGACGTGACCCGGCGAGGTGATGTCGGCGGCGCCCTTGGTCGGATCGATGGCGACCGAGATCGTGTGCGCCCGGTCATGCGCCGAGATGCCGGTGGAGATGCCCTCCTTGGCCTCGATCGAGATCGTGAAGGCGGTCTGGTTCGGCGTGCCGTTGACCTGCGTCATCATCGGGATGGCGAGCGCGTTGGCGCGGTCCTGCGTCAGGGCGAGGCAGATCAGGCCGCGACCGTTCTTGGCCATGAAGTTTACCGCCTGCGGCGTGCACATCTGCGCTGGGATGACGAGGTCGCCCTCGTTCTCGCGGTCGTCGGCGTCCATCAGGATGAACATGCGCCCGTTGCGCGCGTCCTCGATGACGTCCTCGATGGCGGCGATGTAGTCGTGATAGACGGGGACGTTCATTTGCCGACCAGCCTCGCGACATAGCGCGCCATCAGGTCGACCTCGAGATTGACCGCGGCCCCCGGCTTCAGCTTGCCGAAGGTCGTGACCTTCTGGGTGTGCGGAATGATGTTGACGCCGAAGCGCGCGCCGTCGACTTCGTTGACGGTCAGCGACACGCCGTCCAGCGCCACCGAGCCCTTGGCGGCGATGAATTTCGACAGCGCGACGGGCACTTCGAAGGTGAAGCGCACGGACTCGCCTTCGGGCACCATCCGCTTGACGTCGGCGACGCCGTCGACATGGCCGGCGACGATGTGGCCGCCGAACTCGTCGCCGACGCGCATCGGGCGCTCCAGATTGACGGGGTCGTTTACCTTCCAGCCACCGAGCGTGGTTTTGGACAGCGTCTCGCCCGAGGCGGTGACGGCGAACCAGGCATCCTTGCCGACGCCCCCCTTCGCCACACTCTTGTCGACCACCGTCAGGCACACGCCCGAGCAGGCGATCGAGGCGCCCATCGGCACGTTCGCGAGATCCAGATGCGTGGCGATCACGACATGCGTGTCGCCGCGCTTCTCGATATGGCGCACGCGTCCGACGTCGGTGACGATTCCGGTGAACATGGCGTTCCTTTTAGGCTTTGCGCACGAAGCTTTCCAGAAGATCGGGGCCGAATTTCCGCAGCGACGTCCGCGTAAACTTCGGCGCCTCGTCCAGCGTCAGCGCCGCCAGCGCGTCGATGGCGCTATGCCCTGCGGCGCCAAGGGTCATCGGCGCGGTGAAGATTTCGAGGCGATCGGCCAATCCGCGGTCGAGGAACGCGGCGTGCACCGTGGCGCCGCCCTCCACCAACAGTCGCGTAACGTTGCGCTTGGCCAGCTCCATCAGCATGGCGGCCAAGTCGGGCCTGCCCCCCGCATCGCGCGCGATCCTGACGACCTCCACGCCCGCCGCCGCGAGCTTGCCGCCGCCGTCCGACGCAGTGAACACCAGCGTCGGCGTCTCGCGCGCGGTCGCCGCGAGCCTGGACCCTTCGCTCAGCCGCAGCCGCGTGTCGAGCACCACGCGCAACGGCGAATGCTGTTCCAGTCCCGCGATGCGGCAAGTCAGCTCGGGATCGTCCGCCAGCGCGGTGTTCACGCCGACCAGGATGGCGTCGTTCTGCGCCCGCATCAGATGGCCGAAGCGGCGCGCCGGCGCGCTCGTGATCCATTTGCTGTCGCCCGAGACCGTCGCCGTCTTGCCGTCGAGGCTCTGCGCGATCTTCAGCGTCACCAGCGGACGGTTCTGCCCGATGCGCTTGAAGAAGCCTTCCAGCGACGGCGCCGCTTCGTTTTCCAGAAAGCCGGTGACGACCGCGATGCCCGCCGCCTTCAGCCGCGCGATGCCCTGCCCGTTGACGCGCGGATCGGGATCGCCGCAGGCGATGACGACGCGCGCCACGCCCGCCGCGACCAGCGCATCGGCGCAAGGCCCGCCCTGGCTGCCCTGATGCGCACACGGCTCCAGCGTGACGTAAGCGGTCGCACCGCGCGCCGCCGCGCCGGCTTGCGCCAGCGCCACCGCTTCGGCATGCGGCCGTCCGCTTTCATCGGTGCGGCCGCGGCCCACGATGCGTCCGTCGGGCGCCACGAGCACGCAGCCGACCGAGGGCACGCGCCCGGTGCGCCCCTCGCCGCGCCCGCCCAGCGCAATCGCGTGCCGCATGGGACGCGCGTCGTCGCTCACGGCAGCAGCACCGAAAAGACCACGGCCGTCGCGTTGAAAGCCGCGTGCAGCGCCCAGGAGGTGCGCAGCGAACCCGAGCGCACCACCCACCAGGCCAGCGCGATGCCGGCAAGGAACAACTCGACGCTGAAAAGCCAGCCCTGCGCGCCGGGATGGATGAACACCTCTGCGTGCACGGCGCCGAAGGCGAGTGCGCTCACCAATATCGCGAACCAGGCGGCGCCCTTTTGGTGCAGCCACATGAAGGCCTTGAACAGCCGCGCCTGCGTCGCGGGGGCGACGGCCATCGGCTTGCGCGCCGCGCGGGCGCCGGCGGCGGCGGTCAGCTTCGCCACCAGGACGGCACCCTTTTGCCGCAGCCAGGTGAAGAACAGGCCGCGGAAAAAGAACTCCTCGACGAACGGCACGAACAGCGCGACCACGAGCAGCGCAACGGCGAACTGCACGGCGCCGTGCGGCACCAGCGCCCGCTCCACCACCGAGTCCTTGAATTTTATGTGCGTGATCCGCGACAGAAGCTCGTTGCCGCCGTTGATCGCGAGCGAAAGCGCGACGCCGCTGGCCAGCGCCAGCATCACGGCGCGCACGCCGGCGGGCGGGAAATAATGCGCCAGCGGCCGCGCGATGCGGCGGCGCGCGATCAGCCAGATGACGGCGGCAAGGCCGAGATCGCTGGCGACCAGAACCGCATGGTTGGCCGCGAAACTGGTCTGCATCAGTGCGACCAGCTTGACCTGGCTCGGCTGGTAGCCGCCGCGCATCGCGATCACGAGCACCACGAGGCCGAGCACGACGGCGAGCAGGACTCCGGCCAGCGTGCCACCGAAAAAGGCGATGGTCGGCTCCCACCAGACGAAGTTGGCGTCGCGTGTCGTCACGTTGTCGTGCTGCGGTTCGGCGGCCATTGGTATCCAGACTCTCTACTTCACCATGGCCGGGCTTGACCCGGCCACCCAGTCGGCGCGTCAGCGCGCCGAAGAGAATCTTTTGCGCCCGCAGGCGCGCTGGGTGGCCGGGTCAAGCCCGGCCATGGTGAGATGTGGGGGTTAACGCGCCCTATTCCTTGCCGCCGTCCTTTTCGTCGCCTTCGAGCTCGCCGATCAGCATCTCGAAATCCTTGGTCTCGCGGAAATTCTTGTAGACCGAGGCGAAGCGCACATAGGCCACCTTGTCGAGGCTCGACAGCGCCTGCATCACCAGCTCGCCGATCACCGGTGACGGGATCTCGTTCTCGCCCATGCTCTCCAGCCGGCGCACGATGCCGGTGATGGTGCGGTCGATGCGCTCGCGCTCCACTGGACGCTTGCGCAGCGCATGGGTGATCGAACGCTCGAGCTTCTCGCGCTCGAACGGCTCGCGCCTGCCGTTCTTCTTGACGACGATGAGCTCGCGCAGCTGCACCCGCTCGAAGGTCGTGAAGCGGCCGCCGCATTCGGGGCAATGCCGCCGCCGCCTTATGGCCGAATTGTCCTCGCTCGGACGGCTGTCCTTCACCTGGGTATCGTCGTGTCCGCAAAAGGGGCAGCGCATGGAACGGTCGCCTTCGGGTTATGGGTAGATCGGAAAACGCTGGCACAAATCTTTTACGCGCGCGGCGACGGAGGCTTCAACCGCGGCATCGCCCGCCTCGCCGTTCTTCGCCACCGCATCGACGACTTCGACGATCAGCTTGCCGATGGTGCGGAATTCGGCCGGGCCGAAGCCGCGTGTCGTGCCGGCCGGCGTGCCGAGGCGGATGCCCGAGGTGATCGCCGGCTTCTCGGTGTCGAACGGCACCGCGTTCTTGTTGGTCGTGATCGCGGCGCGGTCGAGGGCTTTTTCGGTGTCGCGGCCCTTGGCGCCCTTGGGCCTGAGGTCGACCAGCATCAGATGGGTGTCGGTGCCGCCCGAGACGATGTCGAGGCCCGCCGCGCGCACGGTTTCGGCCAGCACGCGGGCGTTGTCGACCACCGCCCTGGCGTAGAGCTTGAAATCGGGACGCAGCGCCTCGCCGAAGGCGACCGCCTTGGCGGCGATGACATGCATCAAAGGGCCGCCCTGCAGGCCGGGGAATACCGCCGAATTGATCTTCTTTCCGAGATCGAGATCACGCGACAGGATCATGCCGCCGCGCGGGCCGCGCAGCGTCTTGTGCGTCGTGGTCGTGACGACATGGGCGTGCTCGACCGGATTGGGATGCACGCCGCCGGCGACGAGGCCGGCAAAATGCGCCATGTCCACCATCAGGAAAGCGCCGACCGAATCGGCGATGGCGCGGAAGCGCGCGAAGTCGATGACCCGCGAATAGGCCGAGCCGCCGGCGACGATCAGCTTGGGCTTGTGCGCCCGCGCGACCGCCTCGACCTCATCCATGTCGATGCGCTGGTCCTGGCGCCGCACCGTGTAGGACACCGGCTTGAACCACTTGCCCGACTGGTTGGCCGGCGAGCCGTGAGTCAGATGCCCCCCCGCCGCGAGGTCGAGGCCCATAAAAGTGTCGCCAGGTTGCAGAAGCGCGAAAAACACGGCCTGGTTGGCTTGGGCTCCCGAGTGGGGTTGCACATTGGCAAAGTCGCAGTTGAAGAGGCGCCTGGCGCGCTCGGTCGCCAGCTCCTCGACGACGTCCACGAACTCGCAGCCGCCATAGTATCGGCGGCCGGGATAGCCTTCCGCATACTTGTTGGTCAGCACCGAGCCCTGGGCCTCGAGAACCGCCCGGGAGACGATGTTTTCGGACGCGATCAGCTCGATCTTGTCGCGCTGCCGGCCCAGTTCCGCAGCGATGGCCCGCGCCACATCGGGGTCGCTTTCCGCCAGTGTTTGCGCGAAAAAACCCGGTAAATCCTTGTCAGCAACGGTCGCCACGGCCACGCTCTTGCCCCGCAAAAATGCATCGTTCCCGGCGGCAGTTTCCGCTCGGCCGCTACCCCTAGCGCTTTACCAAATCTAGCGCCAGACCGCCCGGCCCATGCCACCGGTGTGACGCGCCCGGAACCGCCAAAACGCCTCTCCGACAGACTTACGCAAGGGAAGCATCAGCATTCACACAGTCATGATTCGTGACGGGAATCGGTTCTTGAAGAACGGGCGATTCGCTCCGGAACAAAGACAAAGTTAAGGCAAACATAAACAGAAATTTTGCCGCAGCTTAAAACTAGCCCCCTCAGAATGAGTAGTTCTTCTTGATTTCGGTCTCAGGCCACGCAATACGGGATGGGTTATGACTTCGTTTCAACCCATGAGTTGAGGGTGTGTTCCATGAGTACTGAAGATGTGTCCCTCGGACGGACCGAGGATATCTTGAAACTGGCCAGCGACATCGTCGCCGCTTACGTCAGCAACAATCCCGTTCCGGTCAGCGAGCTGCCGGGCATGATCCGCAGCGTGCATGCCACGCTGGGCGGCCTGTCGGGCGTTGAAGGCCTGGATGTGCTGACGTCGCAGAAGCCCGCGGTGCCGATCAAGAAGTCCATTACGCCGGACTATCTGATCTGTCTCGAGGACGGCAAGAAGCTCAAGATGCTCAAGCGCTACCTGCGCTCGCGTTTCAAAGGCATGACGCCCGACCAATACCGCGCAAAGTGGGGCCTGCCGGCCGACTACCCGATGGTCGCGTCGAACTACGCGGCGCGGCGGTCGGAGTTCGCCAAGAAGATTGGCCTGGGCCGCACCAACACGTCGAAGCCACGCAAGCGCAAGTAAGGCTAGTGCGGTGGACAATATCCACCGCACCTCGCCACCTTTGCGACGCCAGACGGTCCTGTCCTAGTCTTGTCGCGCCACCTTGAGCGGCATGAAACATGGAAGACCGTGACGGCGTCTTTTTGACTCTTGTTCTCCGCAAAGGCTGGGAAAATACCGCCTGGGCCTTGGGATCAAAGCGTCTCGATTTCGGCGTGACGGCCGTTTGCCTGCTCATCGGCACTCCGGCGTATTGGCGATGCTTCGGGTGGCCGGCGACGGTCGAACAGGTCGTGCCGTTGATGTTCTTCACGCTGGGCCCACCAATCGTGCTCGCGGCCTTCGTTTCGCTGTGGTGTTTTTCGGTGGCGCCGAGCGCCGTTCTCTTCAGCCAGCTCGCGAAGCAGGAACGGGCCGGCGGTGTTCGGCCCAAGCCGAACTATGCGATCTGGAACAAGCGGCAGAGCTACAGCATCCACGAACTGGCGGCCTTGCTCGACGACGTGGACCCCGCGGAGCAGACCCGCACGGTCAATCAAAGCGCCTATCAAAGCCTCTTGCTGGAGCACGCACGCTCCGGAAAGCTCGCCTTTCTCGGGCATGCCGTTGCCAACGCCAAGCCGTCGACAGACTCCGAAATTGCGCGTTCGACGGCGATGGCCTGGATGAAGCGAAACGGCTTCGACGTGACGAATATGAGCGATTGACGGCGCGTTATCCCGGGCGCTGCTTCGCCAGAATATAGCGCAGCTTGCGGACCGCCGCGTCCGACAGGGCGGCTCTTGGCGCGCCCCCAGGTCCCAGGATGCAGGCTTCGGTGCCGCTGGCGGGATCGATCGCCGTGACCTTGACCACGTTGCCCTGAACGACGAATTCAACCAGAATCTCGCCGCCGCCGGCCGCCATCAGGCGGCGCGGCCGAGGCGGTGCGCCGTCCACACCTGGTCGAGCGCGCGCACCAGCGCCTCCATCATCTCGTCGGTATGCATCGGCGACGGCGTAAAGCGCAGGCGCTCCTTGCCGCGCGGCACGGTGGGATAGTTGATCGGCTGCACATAGATCGCGTGGTCGCGGAGCAACGCGTCCGACACCGATTTGCACAGCGCCGCATCACCGACGAACACTGGCACGATGTGGCTGGGCGAATTCATCACCGGCAGGCCGGCGTCGGCCAGCAGGCGTTTCAATCGCGCGGCGCGTTCATGCAGGCGCTGGCGCTCGACTTCGCTGGTCTTCAGGTGCCGGATGCTGGCCAGCACGCCCGCCGCGATGGCCGGCGCCAGCGAGGTCGTGAAGATGAAGCCCGGCGCGAAAGAGCGGATGCAGTCCACCAGCTCCGCCGAGGCGGCGATATAGCCGCCCATGACGCCAAAGGCCTTGGCCAGCGTGCCCTCGACGATGTCGATGCGGTGCATCACGCCGTCGCGCGCCGCCACGCCGGCGCCGCGCGGGCCGTACAGGCCGACGCCGTGCACTTCGTCCAAATAGGTCAGCGCGCCGTATTTTTCGGCGAGGTCGCAGAGGTCCTTGATCGGCCCGAAATCGCCGTCCATCGAATAGACCGACTCGAAAGCGATCAGCTTGGGCGCCGACGGGTCTTCCGACGCCAGCAGCGATTCCAGATGCTGCAGGTCGTTGTGGCGGAAGAGACGCTTCTCCATGCCGCCATGCTTGATGCCCTCGATCATCGAGGCGTGATTGAGCTCGTCGGAGAAGACCACCAGCCCCGGCAGGATCTTGCCCAGCGTCGCCAGCGTCGCGTCGTTGGAGATATAGCCCGAGGTGAACAGCAGCGCGGCGTCCTTGCCGTGCAGCTCGGCGAGCTCCTGCTCGAGCTCGACGTGATAGTGCGTCGTGCCGGAGATGTTGCGGGTGCCGCCGGTGCCGGCGCCGGTGGTGTCGATCGCCTCGTGCATCGCGGCGATCACCACCGGATGCTGGCCCATGCAGAGATAGTCGTTGCTGCACCACACGGTGATCGGGCGCTTGTCGGCGTCCGTATAGACGTCCGCCTTGGGATAGCCGCCGCGCTGGCGCACGATGTCGGCGAAGACGCGATAACGGCCCTCGCGCCGAAGGCTTGCGAGTGCGTCGCGAAAGCGGCTCAGATACGGAAACGTCATGATCCCAGTCTCTTGCACCCTGATTTGGGGCCCGGCCTGCCGAATTTCAACGCGCGGGGAACATACTCCAGCCAGTTTCCCACGACTTACGCTTTTTGTCACATGACGGCCCCCATCTTCACGCTCGCCGCGGCCTTCGGCGCCTGCACCCTGCTGTGGCTCCTGAGCCTGCGACTCAAGGATGTGAGCATCATCGACATCTTCTGGGCGCCCGGCTTTGCGCTGCTGGCGTGGACCGCCGCCGCCGCCATGCCGTCCGGCCCGCGCGGAACGCTGGTGCTGGCGCTGGCCAGCCTGTGGGGACTGCGCCTCGGCCTGCACATCCTCACCCGCCACAAGGGCGAGGATCACCGCTATGGCGACATGCGCGCGAAATTCGGGCCGCGCTGGTGGTGGCGGAGCCTGTTCCAGGTCTTCTGGCTGCAGGCACTGCTGCTCTGGATCATTTCCTGGCCGCTGCAGGTCGCGGTCGCGGCGCGTCCGGCGCTGAACGCTATCGACGCCGCCGGCGCGGCGCTCGCCGTGGCCGGATTATTGATCGAGGGCCTCGCCGACTACCAGCTGACCCGCTTCCGCAACACGGCCGCGAACACGGGCAAGGTCATGGGCCGCGGCCTGTGGGCCTGGTCGCGGCATCCGAATTATTTCGACGACGCGCTGATGTCGTGGGGCTTCTTCCTGCTCGGCTTCGCCGGGACGCAGGCCTGGTGGCTGCTGGTCAGCCCTGTGGTCATGACGATCCTGCTGCTGCGCGTCTCCGGCGTCAGCCTCATGGAGGAGACGATCGCCGAGCGCCGCCCCGGCTATGCGGACTACATCCGCCGGACGAGCGCGTTCGTGCCGTTGCCGCCAAGGACGTGCCGCTGACGGCCGCCCCCCGCGCGCTGTGCGCCCCGCATCGCCGCC
>OLLF01000145.1_pt1 | contig 9960 bp, 7 predicted proteins | sample 1604471 | NCBI WGS metagenome assembly OLLF01 (sample SAMEA104055714, study PRJEB20765) | soil metagenome | isolation source: soil
GCGGCGGTGCGCCCCGGCGCGGCGCAGGGCTCCGCCACGGCGATGTTCGAGCCCGCGCGCCGCAATCCCGCCTTTGCCTTGCTGGCCGAGCAGGCGATTCCGGCCGAGACCGAGATCGTGCTGCGCCGAACGCTGGCGCAGGATGGCCGCACCCGGGCCTTCGTCAACGATGAGCCGATCGGCGTGGCGCTGCTACGCGACGTCGGCGCAGCGCTGCTGGAGGTGCACGGCCAGGCCGACGACCGCGGCCTGTTCGACGTGTCGACCCATCGCGGCCTGCTCGACACCTTTGCCGGACACGAGACGCTGGTCCGCGAGACGGCGCTGGCCTTTGCCGCCTTCGACGGCGCGCGCAAGGCGCTGGCGGACCTGAAAGCTGAAGCGGCCGCGGCCGAGGCCGACGCGGATTTCGTCAAGCATGCCGCCGACGAGCTGACCCAACTGGCACCGGAAGAGGGCGAAGAGAGCCGGCTCGCGGCCGAGCGGGCCTTACTGTCCAACGCAACACGCATTGCGGAGGACGTGAACGCTGCCGCCGATCTTCTGGCCGGTGACCGCGGCGCCGCGAGCGGCATCTCGGGCGCGCTGAAGCGGCTGTCGCGGATGAACCTGGAGGCGCGTCAGGCAGCAGCCTCGGCGGAAGCGGCGCTGGACCAGGCATATAATGCCGTCGAGGAGGCGCGGCGCGAACTGGAAGTGCTGCAGACGCGGCTCGACATCGAGCCGGGGCAGCTTGAGACGGTCGACGACCGCATCCATGACCTGCGCGCGGCGGCGCGCAAATACGGCGTGACGCCGGACGCGCTGCCGCGGGTCGCGGCGGACTTCCGCTTCAAACGCGACACGCTCACGCTGGGCGGCGGACGGCTGAAACAGGCCGAGGCGCTGCTGGCGGCGGCGCGCGCCGGTTTCCTGGAGACGGCGCGCAAGCTCTCCAAGTCGCGCAGCGTTGCCGCGCGCAAGCTGGAAGCGGCGGTGGCCGGCGAGTTGGCACCGCTGAAGCTGGGGCATGCGAAATTCCGGGTCGCACTTGAGGCCCTCGAGGATGATGCAGCCGGCGCGAGCGGGCTGGAGCGGGTGGCGCTGGAAGTCGCCACCGTCGAGGGCGCGGCGTTCGGCTCGCTGGTCAAGATCGCATCCGGTGGCGAGCTGGCGCGGTTCTCGCTGGCGCTGAAGGTGGCGCTGGCGGAGGCGACGCCGCCGGCGGCGCTGGTGTTCGACGAGGTCGATCGCGGCGTCGGCGGCGCGGTGGCCGATGCGGTCGGCGAGCGGTTGCAGCGGCTGGCCCAGACGACGCAGGTCCTCTTGGTGACGCACTCGCCGCAGGTCGCGGCGCGCGCCGAGCGCCATTTCCGCATCAGCCGTTCCGGCGACAAGACCAAGGTCACGCTGCTGGACGACGCGGCGCGGCTGGAGGAGGTCGCGCGCATGCTGTCGGGCGCGGCCGTCACCGAAGAGGCACGCGCTGCGGCGCGCCGGCTGCTGGCCGAGGCGCGGACGCCGCCAGCCAAGAAGCGTAAGCGCGCATGAGCAAGAAGCCTGTCGACAAGCTGACCTCCGTCGAGGCCGGCAAGGAGCTTGATCGCCTCGCCGCCGAGATCGCCGGGCACGACCGGCGCTATCACGCCGAGGATGCACCGAGCATCTCCGACGCGGACTACGACGCGTTGCGCCGCCGCAACGACGCCATCGAGGCGCGCTTCCCGCTGCTGGTGCGGGCCGACAGCCCGTCGCATCGCGTCGGTGCGGCGGTGTCGGCCAAGTTCGCCAAGGTCGTGCATGCCAAGCCGATGCTGTCGCTGGACAACGCCTTCATCGACGAGGACGTGCACGACTTCGCGGTGCGGGTGCGCCGCTTCCTGGGGCTGAAGGAAGACGACGATCTCGCGATCACCTGCGAGCCCAAGATCGACGGGCTTTCCGCGTCGCTGCGCTATGAGGACGGCGTCTTCGTGCAGGGCGCGACGCGCGGCGACGGCAGCGAGGGTGAGGACATCACGGCCAACCTCAAGACCATCGGCGACGTGCCGCTGCGCCTTTCGGGCAAGCCGCCCAAGGTGCTGGAGGTGCGCGGCGAGGTCTATATGACGCACAAGGATTTCGCCGCGCTCAACAAGCGCCAGGAGAAGGACGGCAAGCCGCTGTTCGTCAACCCGCGCAACACGGCGGCGGGCGCGGTGCGCCAGCTCGATCCGGCGATCACCAAGCAGCGGCCGCTGCATTTCTTCGCCTACACCTGGGGCGAGATCAGCGCGCGGCCGGCGGCGACGCAGTCGGGCATGCTGGAGGCGTTCCAGGCGTTCGGCTTCAAGGTCAATCCGCTGGTGCGGCGCGTCGAAACCGTCGAGGCGGTCTTGAAGTTCTACCGCGACATGGAGAAGAAGCGCGCCTCGCTCGGCTACGACATCGACGGCGTGGTCTACAAGGTCGATCGGCTGGATTTGCAGGACCGGCTCGGCTTCGTGTCGCGTAGCCCGCGCTGGGCCGTGGCGCACAAGTTTCCGGCGGAGCAGGCGGAGACGGTGCTCGAAGCCATCGAGATCCAGGTCGGGCGCACGGGCAAGCTGGCGCCGGTGGCGAAGCTGAAGCCCGTCACGGTCGGCGGTGTCGTGGTGCAGGCCGCGACGCTGCACAATGAGGAGGAGATCGCGCGGCTCGACGTGCGGATCGGCGACACGGTCGTCATCCAGCGCGCCGGCGACGTCATTCCGCAAGTGGTGCGCGTCGTGCTGGAGAGCCGCAAGCGCGGCGCCAAGGAATACAAGTTCCCGCACGCATGCCCGTTCTGCCACAGCCATGCGGTGCGCGAGGTCGACGAGAAGACCGGCAAGGAGGACGTCGACCGGCGCTGCACCGGCGGGCTGATCTGCCCGGCGCAGGCGGTGGAGCGGCTGCGGCACTTCGTGTCGCGGCAGGCCTTCGACATCGACGGCTTCGGCGGCGTCTATATCGAGACGCTGCACGAGAAGGGCTTGTTGAAAGAGCCGGCCGACATTTTCCGCTTGGCGAAGAAGCCCGACGAGCTTAACCGCGCGCTGGCCGAGCGCCGCGCCGAACTCAGCGCCGAGCGCCGCGCCAAGGAGGGCAAGGGCGACGCCAAGAAGAGCAAGAAGGACGACGACGAGGACAGCAAGCTGGTGGAGAACCTCGTCGCCGCCATCGATGCGCGGCGGAAGATTGCGATGGACCGCTTCATCAACGCGCTCGGCATCCGCCATGTCGGCGAGACCAATGCGCGGCTGATCGCGCGCAACTATCCCGGCATCGACGTCTTCGTCGCGGCGATGGAGGGCGAGGACGCCGTTGCCGAGCTGAGCGAGATCCAGGGCATCGGCGACGTCGTGGCCGAGGCGATCAAGGATTTCTTCGACGAGCCGCACAACAAGAGACTGGTCAAGAACCTGCTGAAGGAAGTCGAAGTCGTGCCGCTGGCGGCACCGAAGATCGCGGGCTCGCCGGTTGCCGGCAAGACGGTCGTGTTCACCGGCACACTGGAGAAGATGACGCGGCCGGAGGCGAAGGCCAAGGCCGAGTCGCTGGGCGCCAAGGTGTCGGGCTCGGTGTCGGCCAAGACCGATCTCGTCGTCGCGGGGCCGGGCGCCGGATCGAAATTGAAAGAGGCGCAGAAGCACGGGGTCGCGGTGATCGACGAGGACGCGTGGCTGAAGATGATCGAGGGGCTTTGAGCCGCCGCGATCGCCTTCCATCCTTCGACAAGCTCATCCTTCGACAAGCTCAGGATGAGGACTGTGTTTTGGATTTCGAGTCGCGCCTCAAAACTCTCCTCATCCTGAGCTTGTCGAAGGATGACAGCGCTATGCCGTCAGCGCCTTCACCAGGATCGGCAGGCTGATGTCCATGCGGTAGTCGACCGAGGAGTGGTTGTCGGGGAACTCCTCGTAAGTGTGCTTGACGCCGAAATGGTCGAGGCGCTTGTGCATGCGACGGGCGCCATAGACGAGGTTGTACTGGTCGATGTCGCCGCAATCGATGTAGAGCGCTTTCAGCTTTGAGAGGCTCGGGCCGTGCTGTTCGACCAAGGTCAGCGGGTCCCAGGCGAGCCAGGCGGCCCAGCGCTCGGGGATCAGTTCGCAGGTGTCGTGCGTCACCGGCAGGCGCAGGCCGTAGGGCGCGGTGGGATCGGGATCGAAGCTCGCGGCCTGGGCCAGGATCATGATGAGGTGGACGTCGCTGTCCTTGGTCTTCTTCGCCTCCCAGAACTTGTCGACCCAGGCGGCGAAATCGAAGTTCGTCTTGGTCAGCTCGCGCAGCACCGGCACGAATTCGTGGCGGTAGAGCAGCTCGAAACCCATGTCGCCGGAGTGGACCGCGGCGGCGCTCCAGAAGTCGGGATGCAGAAGCGCGTGCACCATGGCGCCGTAGCCGCCGCTCGACTTGCCGAAGACGCCGCGCTTGCCGGGGCCGCCGCAGGCGAAGGTCTGCTCGACGTAGGGAACGGCTTCGGTGAGTAGGAAGTCGTCCCAGCGGCCGACGGCGGACGAGTTCACATACTGGTTGCCGCCGAGCTTGGTGAAGCAATCGGGGAAGGCGACGGCGACGGGCGGCAGCGCGCCGGCGGCGATCAGGCGGTCGAGGCGCTCGGGCAGGTTCTCGCCGAAGTTCTTCCAGTTGGTGTGCGCCGGGCCGCCGGCGGTGAAGCCGACGAGGTCGACGAGCAGCGGCAGGCCGCCGCCGTCATGGCCGTGCGGGATGTAGACGTCGATGACGCGGTTCGTCGGGTCGCCGAGGCGGTTCGTCTTCAGCACCGCGCTGTCGAGGGTGAGGCGGTGGACGGTGCCGCGCGGGGTGTTGGAGTCTTTGTGCATGGCTGCCTTCTTTTACCTCCCCAGCATGGGGAGGTCGGAATGCGAAGCATTCCGGGTGGGGATGTGCCTTCGCCGGGAGAGACTTCCCCACCCGACGTGCTCGCTTCGCTCGCCGTCGACCTCCCCACGATGGGGAGGTGAAAAAAGTTAGATCGCCCTTGTCGCGTCCTCCAGCCAGGGCTTCGTTTCCGCGTCGACCAGAGGCAGGATCGTTTCGCGGACGCGGGCGTGATAGGCGTTGAGCCAGGCCAATTCATCCGTAGACAGAATACTTTTGTCGACCAGGTTGAGATCGATCGGCGCTAGCGTGATGGTCTCGAATTCCATCATCTTGCGCTCGCCGCCGGGGACGGCTTTGGGCTCGGTGACCACGACGAGGTTCTCGATGCGGATGCCGAATTCGCCGGTCTTGTAGAAGCCGGGCTCGTTGGAGCAGATCATGCCGGGCTTGAGCGCCTGGGTGACGTGGCGCTTGGAAATGTTCTGCGGGCCTTCGTGCACCGACAGATAGCTGCCGACGCCGTGGCCGGTGCCGTGGTCGTAGTCGAGGCCGGCTTCCCATAACGGGCGCCGCGCGAAGGCGTCGAGCGCCATGCCCGGCGTGCCTTCGGGGAAGCGCGCGGTGGCGAGCGCGATATGGCCCTTCAGGACGCGGGTGAAGCGATCCTTCATCTCGGCGGTCGCCTGGCCGACGATGACGGTGCGCGTCACGTCCGTGGTGCCGTCGGGATACTGGCCGCCGGAATCGATCAGGAAGATCTCGTCGGTCTGGATCGGCCGGTTGGTCGCGGTGTTGACGCGGTAGTGCACCACCGCGCCGTTCGCGCCGGCGCCGGAGATGGAGTCGAACGACAGGTCGCGCAGGCTCCCGGTGCGGGCGCGGAAACCTTCCAGCGTCTTGGCGGCGTCGATCTCGGTCAGGTTTCCGTTCGGCGCTTCGCGCGCCAGCCAGTGCAGGAAGTTCGACAGCGCCGCGCCGTCGCGGATATGGGCCTTGCGCGTGCCCTCGATCTCGACCGGGTTTTTGCAGGCCTTGGGCAACTGGACCGGATCGGGGCCGCGCTTGATCTTGGCGCCGGCCTTGTTCAGGCGGTCGAAGATCGCGGCCGAGGCGGTGGCCGGATCGGCGACGACGGTCTTGCCTTTCAGGGCATCGAGCGACGGCGCGAAGTCCGCAGGTGCGCGCAGGCGCACGGCGTTGCCGAGGTGCTGCAGCAGCTCGGGCGAGGATTTGCGTTCGTCCATGAAGAGGTCGGTCGAGCCGTCGGCGTGCTGGATCGCGAAGGACAGCGCGAAGGGCGTGTGCGGCACGTCATGGCCGCGGATGTTGAGCAGCCAGCAGATCGAATCCGGCATGGTGATGACGGCGGCGTCGCCGCCCTGGCTTTTGACCTCCTCGGCGATGCGGGTGCGCTTGGACTCGGCGCTTTCGCCGGCGAGGTTCATGGCGTGGACGATGGCCTTGGCGGTCGGCGCGTCGGGCTGGTCGTGCCAGACGGCGTCGATGGGATTGGTGTCGACGGCGACGAGGCTGCCGCCGGCCTTCTCGGCGGCGGCGCGCAAGGCATCGACGGCGGCGGCGGTGTGCAGCCAGGGGTCGTAGCCGAGCTTGGCGCCCTTGGGGAGTGCGTGCGCGATCCAGCCGGCGGGGCCTTCCTCGACCAGGTCGCGCGGCTCGAACAGGGCGGTGTCGGTCTGCTGGCGCACCTGCAGCGTGTAGCGGCCGTCGACGAAGATCGCTGCTTTCTGGGTCAGCGCCACGGCGGCGCCGGCCGAGCCGGTGAAGGCGGTGAGCCAGGCGAGGCGCTCGTCGCGCTTGGGGACGTATTCGCCCTGGTGCGCGTCGGAGCGCGGGATGACGAAGCCGTCGAGGCCGCGGCGGGCGAGCTCGGCGCGCAGCGCGGCGAGGCGCGGGGCGCAGGTCGCGGCGTCGGTTTCGTTCTCGTAGGTCTGGAAGGGGCCGGTTTTGTCCATGGTTCACAGTACTTCCGTTGTTGGCGGCAATTCTACCCTCCCCTTGAGGGAGGGTCGAAATTTGCGTAGCAAATTTCGGGGAGGGGTCGGGCGTCGAGCACTTCCGTCGGACCCCTCCCCGAAAAATTCGCGCGAAGTGCGCGAATTTATTCGACCCTCCCTCAAGGGGAGGGTCAAGGACGCTCCAAAACCAGCGCCGTCCAGGGGCCGTCGCGGCGGCGGGCGCGCAGGATCAGGCCGTGGGGCGTGTAGAAACTCACCACCATGTTGTCCTGCCAGGTCAAAAGGCCCGAGAGGACCAGCATGCCGCCCTTGGCCAGGGCGCGGACGATGGCGGGCGCGAGCTGCGTCAGGGGGCTCGCCAGGATGTTGGCGACGATCAGGTCGTAAGGCGCGCTGGCGCTGATCGCCGGATGGGTCAGGCCGTCGGCGGTGAGGGCGCGGATCAGGGGCAGGGCGGCGTTGGCGCGCGCGTTCTCGTTCGTCACTGCGATGGCGACGCGGTCGATGTCGGAGGCGACGACGCGGCGGCGCCACAGCTTGGCGGCGCCGATGGCGAGCAGGCCCGTGCCGCAGCCGAGGTCCAGCACGCGGCTGAACCGGCGACGCTTGGCGAGGTCGCTGAGCGCGGCGAGGCAGAGCGCGGTGGTCTCGTGATGGCCGGTGCCGAAGGCCAGGCCGGCCTCGATCTTCATCGGGATGACGCCGCCCGGCACCTCGCCCGCATCGTGCGCGCCATAGACGAAGAAGCGCCCGGCGCGCACCGGCGGCAGGCCTTCCTGGCTGAGGCGGATCCAGTCCTGATCGGGCAGCGGTTCGGCGACGACCGTGTGGCCGCAAATCCGCGTCAGGAGGTCCGCGTCCGGCGGCTCGGTGTAGAGCGCTTCCACCGTCGCGTCGGGCTTGAACGGCTCTTCGTGGATCAGCACGGCCTGCGGCGTCGGCGGGGCGAGCTCGAACACCGCCGCCACATCGGGCGCAAGGTCCTTGGCCAGCGTCACGCTGGCTTTCCAGAGGGGCGGGTTGGGCGTCATGCCCGGACCTATAGCGGAGCGTGAAGGCGTGGAACAGTTCGGCGTTGCGGCACAGTTCGGCCTCCTTGGCCTTGTCGCCGGGATCGCGGTGGACGGCGAAGGCCGACGCGATGAGGCGGTTGGCGAGGCCGTGGAGCGCGCGGCGGAAATCGCGCATCTCCGCCTTCACCGCCAGCGCGGCGCGGCTGTAGCGGCCGTGACGGTGGGCGTTGCGGTTGCCGGGCCTCGCACCCGGCGGTGGTTCGGCAACATAATTGTTCCGAGCATTTTTGAGGGGGGTACCCTCTGCGACAGTCTGCGTGCGCGGTGCGCGCGTCCGCGCCGCCGCGAGGACGGCGGAATCGATGACGGCAATGTCGGCGCGGACGTACGTCATGCGGGTGAGGTGGGCGCGGGCGGCGCGCGTTCAAGGGGCGCATCGCGGCGCGTAGGGCGCGCAATGCGAGTCTATCAACCGGGCGTTTTCGGATTCGTCAGGGCGGCGTTGGACGGAGCGCGGGCGGGGTGGTGGATAAGCGACGTGAAAAATATTTTCGCGGCAAGACGGGCGCGCGCGGCGGCGCGAGGTTTGCCGCGAAATCGATTTCGCATACGCTGGCCGCGCGAACGGGGGCGGGATTTCATGCGTGCGATTCTTTACATTTCTGTAATGCTGGCGCTGGGCTGTTCGGCGGCCAGCGCCGCGGATTGGGTGAAGATCGGCGGCTCGCCGACCGGCGTGAAGGTCTATTACGACCGGGACAACGCGACCTACAAGGAAGCCCAGGTCGATGCCTGGGTGCGCATCGTCTATCCGTCGCCGCAGCCGCTCGGTGGCGGCGGCGGCGCGGCGGCGGAATTGCGCACGCATTATCTCATCGACTGCATGGCGCGCACGATTTCGAGCACGGGGGTGGAGTTCTACGACGCGGACGGCGCGCTGCTGCGCTCGGTGGTGCCGGATGCGAAGGAAGAGCCGATCAACCTGCAGACGCCGGGCGGCGCGGTCGGGAAGATGTATTGCCAGAATTGGTAGGGGCGGTGAAGAAGAGCGCTTGAGCTTATTTGTTACAAAACCGAAAAAGTTCGCCGATGTTAAGCGCCTAATGTGTCATGGCCCGCGCCCTTCGACGCCGCCTGCGGCGTCGCTCAGGATGACGTGCGGGCCACCCAGGTGACGCGGCGCAGATGTCGAAGATTTATTTCACCTACATCATGGCAAGCAAGCGCAACGGCACGCTCTACATCGGCGTGACGAACGACTTGGCGCGGCGCGCGATGGAGCATCGCGATGGGTTGGTCGACGGGTTCACGAAGAAATATGGCGTGAAAGTGCTCGTGTATTACGAGATTTTCGGAGATATCGATCTCGCGATCCGGCGCGAGAAGCGTTTGAAGAAGTACAAGCGGGAATGGAAGATCAACCTGATCCAGGAACGCAATGTCGAATAGCGGGATTTGGCGGAGACATTGTAATTTTCATGTCATCGCCCGCGAATGCCGCGAGACCCAGGTGACGACGGGTACGGCACTTACATAAATTTTCGCTTCTTGAAAACGCTAACCTCTTGGGCGCTTAAGTCGAACCATTCGCCATTCTTGCGGTTGGCTTTGAATCGTCCGTGCCAATAAGCTTCGATACCCACGGGGTCGTCGGTCCGAATTGTGTGAACGGTCGCTGCTTTTTCAGGAAGCTGGAGCGCGATCTCGCGTTCTCTACGACCAGCGGCGTTGCTACGGCCGATTTTATAGTAGCGGCCCGACTTAATCAGGTAGACGAAACCAATTTCCAACCCAGAAGCTATTTCGCTCTTTGTCGGTTGCTTAGTGCCGTTTGGAGTTGCTTTGCAGAGCGCAACGACATCTTCATACCCTTCGCGAGTTTGACAATATTCGAGCACGAGGACGAGCATACGATGCTTACCTCCAAGACGCCTGAATGGCTTTTCGCTTGGAAACTCAACGTCCGAAACAGCTTTGAGCTTTAGCTCGGATTGCACCGGAAGGTGGCCGAGTTCGCGTGCTAACGATATAAACTTCTCGATCAAGAATGTTTCTGGTGATTAGGGCGATTTGTAACCGTGTGCTAGCTGGAGAGGCGCATGGTTGCTCGGGTTTCCGGTGTTTTTGGTTGTGCGGCCAACATT
>OLLF01000142.1_pt1 | contig 9930 bp, 6 predicted proteins | sample 1604471 | NCBI WGS metagenome assembly OLLF01 (sample SAMEA104055714, study PRJEB20765) | soil metagenome | isolation source: soil
CGTCCAGCCCCGCCGCGTCGAACGGCCGGACCAGCCGCGGCGCCGGCGCATCGCGTGGCGCGGGCGTATCCAGCCAGGCTTTCTTCGGCGGCGCGGGCGGGGCGACGCGATCCTGCAGCGGCAGGATCTCGTCGCCGCCCTCGCCGACGACATGGATGGTCTCCGCGCCGCGCGCCAGCGGCACGCCGATCTCCTTCGCGGCGCGCTGGGCGAGGTCGTACCACGAGCCCTCCTTGACGCCGCGTTTGCCTTCGAAGCCGCAGACGATCAGCCGGTCGCGCGCCCGCGTCAGCGCCACATATAAAAGCCGCCGGTGCTCTTCCAGCATTCGCACCCTGGCCGCGTCCTTGGCGGCGCGCACCGCGAGCGGCGCCTCGCGGTCGGCCATGGGATAGAGGACGCCGTCCTCCGTATACAGAAGATTGCCGCGATCGGTCGAAAGGCTCGGCACCGCCGTCGTGTCGGGCAGGATGACGATATCGGCCTCCAGCCCCTTGGCGCCGTGCACCGTCATCACCCGCACCTCGTCGCGGGCGCGCTCCATGTCGCGCTTGATCTCGGCGCCGCCGCGCTCGACCCAGTGCAGGAAACCCTCCAGCGACGGCGTATTGCCGGCCTCATAGGCGAAGGACAGCGACAGGAATTCGTCGATCGCGTCGCTCGCCTCCTGCCCCAGCCGCTTGAGCAGCTTCAGGCGCATGCCGCGCACCGTCAGCGCATGGGCGTAGAACTCGTAAGGCGGCACGAAATCGGCTTTGGCGCGCATCTCGCTCAGGAAGTCATGCGCGGCGCCGAACGACACGGTCTCGCCGCGCCGCCGCTGCAATTCGGTCCACAGCGTGCCCTTGCGCTCATGCGCCAGCGCGAACAACTCGTCCTCGCTCACCGTGCACAGCGGCGAGCGCAGCACCACGGCCAGCGCATAGTCGTCTTCCGGCAGCAGCGCAAAACGCCCCAGCGCGATCAGGTCCATCACCGCGATCTGCTCGGAGAGGCGGATGCGGTCCGCTCCCGCCACCGGCACGCCGCGCAGTTTCAACTCGCGGATGATCGCGGTGCCGAACGGCTCGCGCCGCGGCAGCAGGATCATGATGTCGCCCGCTCTCACCGCCGCCTCGTGTCCCGGCAGCCGGACGCGGCCGATCCACTGCTTGATCTGGCCGGCGACTTGGCGCGCCAGTTGCGCCACCGGACTGTCCGGCGTCGGCAGGTCGATCGGCGGCAATTCGTAAGGATCGCTGTCGGGCACATCCTCCGGCTTGACCGACGGCCAGACTTCGACGCGCCCCTTGTCTTCGGCGCGATGGGCTTCGTGATGCAGCAAGGCGCCGTCCGCGGTCAGCCCGGCGCGCGCATCATCTGCCCGGAACACCGCGTCGACGAAGGTCAGCACCTGCGGCACCGAACGGCGCGACTGGGTCAGGGGCTGCGCCGTGAAGGCGCTCTTCGACGCCGTGGCGGCGTCGTGAAAGAATTGCCGGTGCCGGTCGAACTGCGTCGGATCGGCGCCCTGGAAGCTGAAGATGGACTGCTTCTCGTCGCCGACGGCGAAAATGGTTCGCGTAACGCCGTCATCGATGCCGCTGCCGGCGAAGAACTCGGCCGTCAGCGCTTTCACGATGCGCCATTGCTCGGGGCTGGTGTCTTGCGCCTCGTCGATCAGCACATGGTGGATGCCGCCGTCGAGCTTATAGAGCACCCAGGCCGCCGCCGCGCTGCGTTCCAGCAATTGCTGCGTCTTGACGATCAGGTCGTCATAGTCGAGCACGCCGCGCGCCCGCTTGGCGCGTGCATATTCGGCGCGTACCGCGTCCGCCACGGTCAGCGCCGCTTCCGCCAGCGCCGCGGCATGCGCCGCACGCCGCTTCTCCTCGACCGCCAGCAACTCGCCTTGCAGCCGGTCGACGAAGGCGCGCAGGTCGGGCCGCGTCGCCGAATGCTTCTTGGTCACGGGCTCCTTGCGCGGCTCGCCCGCCTGGGTCAGCAGGACCGTGCGATAGACGTCGTACATCGCCGAGCCCGGTGACATCGCCAGCGCGAAGGCGAGGTCCGCGCCGCGCTCCTTGTCGGTCTTCGATCCCGCGGCCATCCACTGCGCGACGGTTTCCAGTTGCGCCGCGTCGTTCAGCAGGTCGGCGCAGAACTCTATGACGATGGCGTCAGCGCCGCGTATCGGATCGGCGCCATGGGCCCGCCGCACCGCCGCCGCCAGATCCTCACCGCTGACCGCCAGGCTGTCGAAGAAGCGTTCCAGCTTGCGCCGGTCCGCGCCCAGCGCCGCGTCGAGAATATCGGTCAGCGTCGCTTCGCTGGTCTGGGTCAGGAGGAACGCCAGCGCCGCGGCCCGCATCGCGTCGCCGCTGCCGGCGCGTTCCAGAACCCGGCTGCGGGCCTGCGCCATCAATTCGCGCGCGGTTTGCTCGTCCAGCACGTCGAACGCCGCCGGCACATCGGCCTCCAGCGGAAAGCGCGACAGCACGTTCTGGCAGAACGCGTGGATCGTCAGGATTTTCAGTCCGCCCCGCGTCTCCAGCGCCTTGGCGAACAGGCGCCGCGCCTTCTTCATGTCTTCCGGCCCGCCGAGATCGGCGCCAATCTCCCGGATCTTCTGCTGCAAAACCTTGTCCGGCAGCATCGACCATTCGCCGAGTTGTTTGAACAGGCGGCCCTGCATCTCTGCGGCCGCGGCTTTCGTGTAGGTCAGGCACAGGATGCGCGCCGGCTCGGTGTCGCCCAGCAGCAGCCGCGTCACGCGGTTGGCCAGCGTATAGGTCTTGCCCGCGCCGGCATTGGCCGCGACCCAAGCGGAGCGCTTGGGGTCGGCCGCGATGACGGAGGGTTCGTGCGCGCTCATTCCTCGGGCGCCTCCCAGCCGCTGATCGACCATTCGCGCACCCGCGCCAGATGATCGTAGTCGCCGGCGACGCGCGCCTGCTTGGGATGCAGCCGCGGCTCATAGGCCGTCGTGACCTCGCGAAAATCGGCGATACGCTTCTTCAGCTTGTCCATGGCCTCGCCGACCAGCGCGACGTCGACCTCGAGCAGCGTGCCCGGCACGCGCCCGCCGCTGACCTGGATGTAGAGCAGGTCGCGCGTCGCGAGCTTCTCCAGCACGTCGAACGCGCCCGCCGCCAGCATCGCCGCTTCCAACAGCAATTGCGGCGCCAGGAAGCTCTCGATCTGTTTTTTGGTCGGCACCTGGCCCGTCTTGTAATCGAGGATCGCCGCTTCGCCGCTCGCCAGCACGTCGATACGGTCCGCGATGCCATAGAGTTCAAAGTCAGGCGTCACTGCGAACCGGCCCGCGATTTCGGTGTGCGAGCTGACGATATCGTCGCGCCGCCCGCTCTCGACCGCGACGAACCATTCGGCCGCCCGCGTAAATCGCGGCTGCCACAGCGCCAGCGCCGCTTTCGGCGTGCCTTCCGCCGCGAACACCTCGTCGGCGATGGCGCACAACCGCACCGCCGCGTCGGGCGGTAGTTCGCCGGGATGCTCGTTGACGAAGCGCTCCAGCGCCAGATGCACCGCGTTGCCGCGCTCCAGAGGGCCGATCTCGGCGTCCAGCGGATCGAGGATGCGCAGGTTCAAGATGCGCCGCGCATAGATCGCGTAAGGATCGCGCACCCATTTTTCGATGTCGGTGACCGGCAGGCGCTTCGGCCGCGCCGCCAGCGGCGGCGCCGGCCGCGGCATCTTGATCCGCTCCGGCTCGCCCGCGTCGCGCAGGGACTCGGCCAGCGCGATATAGTCTTCGGCCGGTTTCAACGCGTTCTTCAAGCCGAGACCGCTCGTCAGCTGCGTCAGGCGCTGCACCCAGCGCGAAGCGATGGTCGGCACGCCTTCGGACTTCTGCGCCCGCGTCAGCACCACGCGGGGCCCCGCGCTCAGCATCGCGAAATCGTGCGCCGCCTGGCCGATGGCACGTTCGGGCTGCTCCAGCCCCAGCGCCTTGCGCATCGGGCGCGAGAACCACGGATCGGCGCCGGGGCTGCGCGGCCAGCTGCCTTCGTTCAGTCCGCCCAGCACGATCGTGTCGAAGCTTTGCAGGCGTGCTTCGAGCGGTCCCAGGATCGCAACGCGCGGATGGCCGCCGCGCTGCAGGCGCACCGCCTGGGTCAGCGCCAGCTTGCGGAACAGCGCCGCATAGGCGCCGGGCTCGACCGCCGGCAGGTTCTCCGCCGCGGTCATGAATTCCTCGACGAAGCGTCCCGCGATCTCGCCGGCCTCGGCTTTCCACAGCGCGTTGCCGGCCAGCGCTTCGGCCGCCGCCAGATGCGCCTCGACAATCGCCGCCAGGACGATCTCGTCTTTGCCGAGCGCGGTCTCCAGCGGCCGCAGCGCCGTGCTCACCTCTGCGAACCAGAATTGCAGCTCGGACAGCCGCGCCTGCGACAGCGGGCTTGCCTCGGAGCGGCGCTTGGCGATGGCTTCGCGGATGCCGTTCAGTCCATGATTGGGGCGCGGCCCGCGCAGCAGCATGTCGAGCTGGCGCACCTGCGCGCGAAACGCGGCAGCGTCGCCGTTCCGCGTGCACAAGGGATGCTTGAGCAACGCCAGCAACGCCACCGGCGCGAACGCCGCGTCCGCCGCTTCGGCCAGCAGGCACAGGAACGTCCCCGGCGGCGTATGCGCCAGCGGCCGGCCGGCGGAATCATCGACCGCCACGTCCCAACGCGCCAATTCGCTCGCCACGCGCCGCGCCAGCGCCCGATCCGGCGTCACCAGCGTTGCCGTCTTGCCCGGTTCTTCGAGCGCCTCGCGCAGGATCAGCGCGATGACGCCCGCCTCCGCCATCGGATCGGCCGCCTCGACCAGCGACAGGCCGCGTAGGCTTTCGCCGATCTCGGCTTCTTGCCTGGCTTCAGCGATGGCACGCCAGGCATCGGTAGTCGGGGCAGGGCGCAGGGCCTCGCGCAACACACGCTCGCGCCTGGGATCGCGCGCTTCGTCCCAGTCCTTCACATCGCTGCGTTCGACCCCGAGCCGCCCCAGCAACTGCTTCATGCCGAATTGCGGATGGCCCGGATCGAGATTGCTCCAGCTTTCTTCATCCAGTTCGCGATCCAGCCCCGGCAGCACCACCGCACCATTCGGCAACTCCGCGATGGCACGCAGCAATTGCGCGGTCGCCGGAATGCTGCCGGTCGAGCCCGCGGCGATCACCGGCCCGGCCGGCGGATTGGCCCGCAGGCGTTCGGCGAGCGCCAGCAGCGCGCGATTGCGCCGGTCGGCCGGCGCGATCTTGCCCTCGGCTTCGAGGATTGCCGGCCACGCGCTGTCGAGCAGCTTGAGGAAATCGCGCACCTGGTCCCAATGCGCCGCCAGGGCGCCGGGCACGACGTTGTCGAGCTCGGATAGCTTGGCGCCTTGCGTCTCCACCTCATCCATCACGCCGGCCAGGCCGTCGGCCAGCGCCGCGGCTTGCGCGAAGCTCATCTCTTCGTCGTGGGTGTTGCGGTACCAGCGCCGCACCATCGCGGCCAGCAGCAGCGTACGCCGCATCGGCGCAATGGCCGGCGGCAGATCGAGCGCTTCTGCATCGAACAGGAATTCGTCTTCGTCCGCGTCGCCCAACGCCTTGAAGCGCGGCAACAAGGCCGCTCCGCCGAGCACGCGGGCGAAGGCGTCTCCAAAAGTCCGTTGCGCGCGCCGTGTCGGCAGATAGATCGTCGCCTCGGCCAGCGCTAGCGGCGCGTCGCCGAGCTGTTTGATCAAGCCTCGGGCAAGCGTGTCGGCGAAAGGCGCGCTGGGTGCAATCGTAAAGACGTTGGCCGTCACCGTCAGACGGCCAGACGGCGGTCGGCCAGGAATTCCTCGGCGTCCTTCACCGCTTCGGGCGTGCCGACATGGATCCATACGCCGTCGAGGCGGATGCCGTAGAGCCGGCCTTTCTCGATCGCCACGTCCCAGACGCGATTGGTCGAGAAGCCGCCTTTCGGCGCGGCATCGAACAGGCGGGGATGCACGATCTGGACGCCCGGATAGGCGAAGGGCGACAGGCGGCGCTCGGTGACGCGCGACAGGCGCCCTTCCGCATCCATGTTGAAATCGCCGGAGCCCTCGAAGCCCAGCGCCGTCACCATCGAAGCCATCAGCAGCAGCGCGTCCATCGTGTCGGGATTCCAGCGCGCGATCATGCGCCCCAGCGCGTGCCCGACGCCTTCCACCCACACCGTGTCGGAATTCATGATGAAGAACGGCGCATTGCCGAAATGGGGCAGGGCCTTGACCACGCCGCCGCCGGTGCCGAGCAGCGCGTCATGCTCTTCCGAGAAACGGATTTCGAGGTCGTGGCGCTTGGCGAGGTGATCCTTCACCATCTGCGCCATGTAATGCACGTTGACCACCGCCAGCGTCACGCCGGCCGCCACCAGACGGTCGAGCGCGTGATCGATCAGCGTCCGGCCGGCGACTTTCACCAGCGGCTTGGGCCGATCGTTCGTCAAAGGCCGCATGCGCGTGCCGAGGCCGGCGGCCATGACCATCGCGGCTTTGGGACCCGTCATGCCGAAACTCCGCTTGGCGCGCCGCGCGTGGCGCGGGGAATGGTGCGATCGTACCACGTCTTCAGGTCCCGCATGGCCGGATGCTCCAGATCCTTGTTCAGATAGCCCCACACGCGCGGCAGATAGGACAGATAGCGCGCCTTGCCGTCGCGCTTGTAGAGTCGCGCGAAGATGCCGGCGATCTTGGCGTTGCGCTGCGCCGCCATCACCGCCATCTGGCCGCGATAGTCCGCTTCGTCCAGCGGCGTGCCCTGCGCGCGCATGGTTTCGAGATAATGCGCCGTCGTCGCTGCCGCGACCTCGGACGCAACGTCGCGCCGCGCGTCTTCCACCAGCGAAATCAGGTCATAGGCTTTCGATCCCGCCACCGCATCCTGGAAATCAATCAGCCCGACGCGGGCCACGCCCCTGCGCTGCGGCAGCCACAGCAGATTTTGCGCATGATAGTCGCGATGTACGAACACCGGATCCCGTTTCAGTCCCGCCAGCGCCGCCCGCCACAGCGCGCGATGCTCCGCCACTTCATCGGGCTGTGCCGCGCGCCCCAGCGCCACCGGCATGAACCAGTCGGTGAGCAGGTCGACCTCTGCCGTCACCGCCGTTTCGTCAAAGGGATGCAGGTCCTTGTCCGGCGGCAGCACCGAAGGTGCGCGGTCCGCGTGCAATGTCGCCAGCACCTCCGCCGCGCCGCGATAGAGCTCCATCTCGTTGCCGCCATCGACGACATCGGCAAACAAGCCGTCGCCAAGGTCTTCGATGATGACAAAACCTTGCTTGAGATCGGCCGCAAGAATTTCCGGCGCGCTGAGGCCGCGCTTGCGCAGATAATTCGCGGCTGCAACGAAACGCCCGCAATCCCCGCCCGCCAGCCGCGCCACGGCGTTATATCCGAGCGCCCGTCGCTCCCCTGGCGTCGCAGCTGCCGGCGCCGCCGGCGTTTCCGCGCCCTGGGGCTGGTCCATCAGCATCGCGGGCCGCCCGTTCAGCGCCAGCCGCACATAGCGCCGCGTCGAGGCGTCGCCCGGCAGCGGCGCGCGCAACGCCGCGCCCCAGCCGGCCCCGGCGAGAAACGCGTCCATGGCGTCGGCCCGCTCAGCCGGCATGTTTTGCATCCGCCATCGCCGCCGCCCAACGTTGCGGGCCGGTGATCTTCGCGCGCCGCGCGCCGTCCTTCAGGCTCATCGCCACGTGGAGGCGGTCGACGGGCAGCCAGGCCAGCGCCCGCTCCGGCCATTCGATCAGCGCCGCGCCTTCGTCCAGCGCTTCGTCCAGGCCCAGTTCCTCGACCTCGGCGGGGCTCTCGATGCGATAGAGATCGTAATGCCGCACCGGCAGCTTGGCCGTCTCATAGTGCTGGACCAGCGTGAAGGTCGGGCTCGGCACGGTTTCGGTCACCCCCAGCGCCACCAGGATGGCGCGCGCCAGCGTGGTCTTGCCGGCGCCCAGATCGCCCTGCAGCGCCACCGCGTCGCCGACGTGCAAACCTGCGGCAATCCGCGCGCCGAGCGCGTCCGTCGCCGCCAGGTCGGCCAGCGCCAGCGTCCGCTCAAAGGCTTGAGAATCCTTGGACATGGCAGGGTTCTAGCAGTCTCCAAGCGGTTGATTCCAGTACGCCTGTCGGCCATGTTCCCCTTCTTTGGGGCGTCGCCCCGGCTGGAACACCTATGTCCGAACGCATCGTCATCATCGGCGCCGGCCAGTCCGGCGCGCAGGCTATCGCGACCCTCCGTGCCGAGGGTTTTGCGGGCGCCATCACGATGATCGGCGACGAGGAATTTCCGCCCTATCAGCGCCCGCCGCTGTCCAAGGCCTATCTCATGGGCACGATGGAACGCGACCGGCTGTTCCTGAAGCCCGACGCCTTCTACCGCGATGCCGAATGCGACCTGATCCTGGGCGTCGCCGTGGAGCGCATCGACCGCGCCGAACGCATCGTGCACGTGGCCGACGGCCGCGAGGTCCGCTACGACAAGCTCCTGATCGCCACCGGCAGCCGCGTGCGCAAGATCCGCTGTCCCGGCGCCGACCTTCCCGGCATCCATTACCTGCGCGGCATCGCCGACGTGGACGCCCTGCGCGCGGTGTTCGACGCGGGCAAGAAACTCGCCATCGTCGGTGGCGGCTATATCGGCCTCGAAGTCGCCGCCGTCGCCGCCAAGCGCGGCATCGACGTGACGGTGTTCGAGGCCATGGACCGGCTGATGGCGCGTGCGGTCTCGATCCCCGTGTCGGACTTCTACGAGCAGGTCCACCGCGCCGCCGGCGTGAAGTTGCTGCTCGATACGGGCGTCGAGGCGTTCGAAGGCAACGGCAAGCTCGAAGCGGTGCGCGCCGCGGGCAAGAGCCACGCCGCCGACGTCGCGCTGGTCGGCATCGGCATCGTCCCGAACGACGAACTGGCGAAAGGTTGTGGGCTTGGCTGCGACGACGGCATCGTGGTCGATGCCGCCAGCAACGCCACCGGCGATTCCGCCATCTTCGCCGCCGGCGATTGCACGCGCCACATCGGCCGCGAAGGCACCGCACTGCGCCTGGAATGCGTGCAGAACGCCATCGACCAGGCCAAGCACGCCGCGCTCAACATGGTGGGCAACGCTAACACCTACCGCGAAGTGCCGTGGTTCTGGTCGGACCAGTACGACCTCAAGCTGCAGATCGCGGGCCTGGCGCGCCCGACCGATCAAATCGTCGTCCGCGGCAATCCCGAGGCGCGCAAGTTTGCGGTTTTCCACCTGCGCGACGGCGCCGTCGCCGCGGTCGAGGCCGTCAACGCCGCGCCCGAATATCTCGTGGGCCGCAAGCTCATCGCCGACGGCGCCAGGATCGCGCCCGAGCGCCTCGCCGACACCACCATCGCGATGAAAACCATCGCCTGACCGGAGCCTCCATGCCCAAGATCAAATACGTCGAGCACAACGGCAAGGAACACGAGGCGGAGGTCCCTTCCGGCTGGTCCGTCATGGAAGGGGCGGTGAAGAACCTGATCCCCGGCATCGACGCCGATTGCGGTGGCGCCTGCGCCTGCGCCACCTGTCACGTCTTCGTGGGCGCCGAGTGGCAGGCCAAGCTGCCGCCCAAGGACGACATGGAAGTGACGATGCTCGACTTCGCGCCGGACGTGTCGCCGCAGAGCCGGCTATCCTGCCAGATCAAGGTGACGCCGGAGCTCGACGGCCTCGTCGTGCGCATGCCCAAGAGCCAGCATTAAAAATCTACCCTCCCCGTGAGGGAGGGTCGAAATTTACGAAGCAAATTTCGGGGAGGGGTCCGGCGCAGAGCGCTGACGCCGGACCCCTCCCCGAAAAATTCGCGTGAAGGGCGCGAATTTGTTCGACCCTCCCTCAAGGGCAGGGCTATCGCATATGTCGGATTAGGTCGAAGAGGAAGGCTTCATCCCATCCTGCGCGTTTAAGTTTGAGGC
>OLLF01000055.1_pt1 | contig 9890 bp, 6 predicted proteins | sample 1604471 | NCBI WGS metagenome assembly OLLF01 (sample SAMEA104055714, study PRJEB20765) | soil metagenome | isolation source: soil
GGCCGGCAGGTCGCCCGGCGAGGCGGCCGGCGGCAGCTCGGCCTTCAACTTGAAATCGACGACGTTGACGTCTTCGCTCGACGCCGCGTCGGCCAGCAGCACCACCCGAAAACCGCCGCTCGGATCGGCGACCACCGTACCGATGGCGAGGCCCGGCGGCAGCAATCCGCCGTCGCCCGAGCTGATGACCTGGTCGCCGGCCTTCAGCCGCACGTTCTGCGATAAGAGGTCGACGGTCGGCGCCGCGGAATTGTCGCCCGCCATGATCGCCTGGACGTTGCCCGGCTGGATGCTGACCGGGATGCGGCTGTTGAGGTCGGTGAGCAGGATCACCCACGACGTGTGATCGCCGGTCAGGAAGATGCGCCCGATCATGCCGCGCGCGTCGATCACCGCCTGGCCGGGCTTGACGTTCTGCGCGCGTCCGGCGTCCAGGATCATGGTCTGCAGAAACGGCCGGTTGGAGCGGCCGATGACCCGCGCCAGCACCGAGGACAGCGACGGATCCGGTACCGCGTGCAGCAGGAGCTGGTAGCGCTTGACCCGCCCATCCAGCACGATGGCCGCGTTCTGCCATTGGCGCAGCCGCGCGTTCTCGTCCTTGAGCCGCAGGTTCTCCTTGTAGACCGAGAAGATCTCGCCGACCGACGCCATCCAGCGGTCGAGGCCCGACAGCGGCGTTCGCACGGCCTGCAGCGCCGGCGCCGCGAAATCGGTGACGCCCGCGCGCGCCCGGTCGAACAGGTTGCTCTGCGCCTTGCCGATCAGGATCAGCGCGATGGCAAGCGCGGCAAGCAGCGCGATGGGGAGCTGAGCTCCGCCCCGGTTCCGCGCGATCTTCCAGCTGCCGTTCGCCATAACTACCCGACGCGGCCCCCCAGCCGACTTAGCTTAAACCGAGTTCGTCTTGATTTCATGCACCCCACGACCGTCATTGCCCGGCTTGTCCGGGCAACCCATCTTCTCTTTCCCACGGGAGAAAAATGGGTCGCCCGCATAAAGCGGGCGATGACGGTTTGGGTGAATGGGATCAACCCAAACCATCTTCAAAATGCCGTCGAAAGGACGTGACGCATGTTCTTGGCGTTCTCCAACACGCGGCCCGTCCCCAGCGCCACGCAGGAGAGCGGATCGTCGGCGATCGACACCGGCAGGCCCGTCTCCTCGCGCAAAACTTGGTCCAAATTCGCCAACAAAGAGCCGCCGCCCGTCAGCACGATGCCCTTGTCGACGATGTCGGCCGCCAGCTCCGGCGGCGTCGCTTCGAGCGCGACTTTCACCGCCTCGACGATGGCGCCGACCGGCTCGGACAAGGCCTCGGCAATGTGCCGCTGGGTGATGGTGATTTCCTTGGGCACGCCGTTCAGCAGGTCGCGGCCCTTGATGTCCATGGTGACGCCGCTGCCATCGGCCGGCGGGGCGGCGGAGCCGATCTCCTTCTTGATGCGCTCGGAGCTGGCTTCACCGATCAACAGGTTCTGGTGGCGGCGGATATAGGCGATGATCGCCTCGTCCATCTTGTCGCCGCCGACGCGCACGCTGCGCGAATAGACGATGCCGCCGAGCGACAGCACGGCAACTTCCGTGGTGCCGCCGCCGATGTCGACGACCATGGAACCGGTCGGCTCGGAGACCGGCAGGCCGGCGCCGATGGCGGCGGCCATCGGTTCCTCGATCAGGTGCACGCGGCGGGCGCCGGCCGACAGGGCCGATTCCTGGATGGCGCGGCGCTCGACCGCGGTCGAGCCGGACGGCACGCAGACGATGATCATCGGATTGGCGAAGGAGCGGCGGTTATGCACCTTGCGGATGAAGTGCTTGATCATCTCCTCGGCGATCTCGAAATCGGCGATGACGCCGTCGCGCATCGGGCGGATCGCCTCGATATTGCCGGGCGTGCGGCCCAGCATCATCTTGGCGTCGTTGCCGACGGCGCGGACGTGCTTCTTGCCGTTGCGCGTGATGGTCGCGACGACGGACGGCTCGTTCAAGACGATGCCCCGCCCCTTCACGTAGACCAGCGTGTTCGCGGTCCCGAGATCGATGGCCATGTCGCTCGAAAGGGCGCCGAGAAGACTGCCGAACATTATGAACCTACCCAATCCTGTTAGGGGCCGACCAGCCCTGCAAACTTTGTACCCGTAGAATGAGGCCGGGTGGTGTCCCACCCGGCCCCCATTGTCTCATCGTGCGACGGTTAACGCCTCAGGCGCCTGTTTTTCCCGTTTCACCAGAAGCTTGTTCAAGGCATTCACATAGGCATAGGCCGCCGCCACCAGCGTGTCGGTGTCGGCGCCGCGCCCGGTGACCGAGCGGCCGTTCTCGTCAAGTCGCACGCTCACGGTGGCCTGCGCGTCGGTGCCCTCCGTGACGGCGCTGATCTGGAACAGCTGCAGGGTCGCGGTGTGCGGATAGAGCTCGCGGATGGCCTTGAAGATGGCGTCGACCGGGCCGTCGCCGGTGGTCCGGACCTGGCGCTCCTCGCCCTCGATCAGCAGCGTCAGCTCGCAGCCCGGCATCACGCCGATGCCGCTCTCGACCTTGAGGCGCTTGACCGAGATCAGGTCCTGGCCGCGGACGAGTCCGTCGTCCACCAGCGCGACCAGGTCCTCGTCGAAGACGTGCTTTTTCTTGTCGGCCAGGTCCTTGAAGCGCTTGAAGGCTTCGGCGAAGGCCGCGTCGTCGAGCGTGTAGCCCATCGCTTCGAGCTTATCGCGAAACGCGTGCCGGCCGGAGAGCTTGCCCAGCACCAGCGAAGTCTCCTTCACGCCGACATCCTCGGGCCGCATGATCTCGTAGGTCTCGACGTTCTTCAGCATGCCGTCCTGGTGAATACCGGACTCATGACTAAAGGCGTTCTTGCCGACGATCGCCTTGTTGTACTGCACCGGAAAGCCGGTGACGTTCGACACCAGCTTCGACGCGCGCGACAGCATCTGCGTGTTGACGGTCGTCGTGTAGGGCATGATGTCCCGCCGCACCTTCAGCGCCATCACGATCTCTTCCAGCGCGGCGTTGCCGGCGCGCTCGCCGATGCCGTTGATGGTGCATTCGACCTGCCGCGCGCCCGCCAGCACGCCGGCCAGCGAATTGGCGACCGCGAGGCCCAGATCGTTGTGGCAGTGGGTCGAGAACGTCACGCGGTCCGCGTTGGGCACGCGATTGCGCAGCATCGTGATGATGTCGAAATATTCCTGCGGCGTCGAATAACCCACCGTATCGGGCACGTTGATGACCGTGGCCCCGGAATGGATCGCGACCTCCACCGTCTTGCAGAGGAAGTCCACTTCCGTGCGCGTCGCGTCTTCCGCCGACCACTGCACGTCGTCGGTGAAGTTGCGGGCGCGCGTGACCGAGGCGCCGACGGCTTCGAGCACGGCGTTCTCGCCCATCTGCAGCTTGTGCTTCATGTGCACCGGGCTGGTGGAGATGAAGGTGTGGATGCGCGGCCGCCTGGCGCCCTTGAGCGCTTCGCCGGCGGTGTCGATGTCCTTGAAGCCGGCGCGGGCGAGGCCGCACACGGTGGCGTTCTTGACGATCTTGGTGATTTCCTTGACGGCTTCGAAATCGCCGGGCGAGGAGATCGGGAAACCCGCCTCGATGATGTCGACGCCCATCTCGTCGAGGAATTCCGCGATCTGGATTTTTTCCGCGAGACTCATCGCGGCGCCGGGCGATTGCTCGCCGTCGCGCAGCGTCGTGTCGAAAATTCGAACCTTCTGTGTTTCGGTGCTCATGACAATGCAGTCCTTCCGTTCGTCGCAGATGCGACCTCTGTTTCACTCCTTTCGCCGTTCATCCCCTAAGCCTGCGGCGTGCGAACGCCGGCGGTGCTCAGGGGCAGCTAAGAAGGAGCAGAAGCGCGTGCGAAGAACCGAGCAAAGGACGCAAGGCCGACATCGGGCGCGTGCAGAGACGGGTGGAAAATCCACCGGCCTGGATCTGCAAGAATACGCCCTTCGTCATTGCCGAATCGCCGTTCCGCCCGTCGTATTTACGGTTCGATAACTTGCCCGAATCGTGGTTAAGCACCGGTAAAAGCACTACTTTCCAATTCGGATGCGTGGTTTTACGCTTATTTCGCGATTGCGTGCAAGGGCGCCTGCGGCGCGCAAAGCGTCTCGCCTGGGGGCAAAGCGGTGATCGAACTACAAGGTATATCAAAGGTTTACGCCGCAGGCGCGGTTCCGGTTGTGCGCAGCCTGAGCTTCACCGCCGGGGACGGAGAATTTCTCGTCCTGATCGGCGAATCCGGCTCGGGCAAGACCACCACCCTCAACATGATCAACCGGCTGATCGAGCCCTCGGCAGGCCGAATCGCGGTCGACGGGGAGGACGTGCTGGCGCTGGACGCGACCCAGCTGCGCCGGCGCATGGGCTACGTATTCCAGGGCGCGGGTCTGTTCCCGCACATGACAGTTGCCGAGAATATCGCGGTGACGCCGAAGCTGCTCGGCTGGCCGAAAGCGGACATCGACGCGCGCGTCGATGAACTGCTCACGCTGGTGCGACTCGAGCCGGAAAAATATCGCCGGCGTTTCCCGCGCGAACTCTCCGGCGGACAGATCCAGCGCGTCGCGCTCGCCCGCGCCCTCGCCGCCCGGCCGAAGATCATGCTGATGGACGAGCCGTTCGGCGCGCTCGATCCGCTGATCCGCGACGATCTCGCGGAAGACTACCGCCGTATCCACGAGCAGCTGAAGCTGACGACGATCTTCGTCACCCACGACATGACCGAGGCCATGCTGCTCGGCGACCGCATCGCGGTGATGAAGGACGGCGCCCTGATCCAGATCGGCACGCCCAACGAATTGCTTGCCGCGCCCGCCGACGACTTCGTCAAGGCGCTGGTCGACACCCCGCGCAAGCGCGCCAAGCGTCTCGCCGACGCGCTGAAGGTGAGCGCGTGAACAGCTTCGACGAAGCCTGGGGCAACCTGCCCGATTTTCTCAGCTGGCACGTCCTGCTCAGCGTCAGCGCGCTGGCACTCGGCCTCTTCATCAGCCTGCCGCTGGCGATCCTGGCGGCGCGTTCGCGCTGGCTGCGCGGCGGCGCGCTGACCTTCGCGAGCCTGATCCAGACCATCCCGAGCCTGGCGCTGCTGGCGCTGTTCTACCCGGTTTTATTGGCTTTATCGCATTTCACGCAAGACACTTTCGGCTTCGGCTTCCGCGCGCTGGGCTTCCTGCCCGCGCTGCTGGCGCTGACGCTCTATTCGATGCTGCCGGTCTTGCGCAACACGATCACGGCGCTGGCCGGTCTCGATCCTGCCGTGAAGATGGCGGCGCGCGGCGTCGGCATGACGCGCTGGCAATCGCTGTTCATCGTCGAGCTGCCGCTCGCCGCGCCCATCATCATGGCCGGCATCCGCACCGCGGCGGTGTGGGTGATCGGCACCGCGACGCTGGCCACGCCGATCGGCCAGACCAGTCTCGGCAATTACATCTTCACCGGCCTGCAGACCGAGAACTACGTCTTCGTGCTGTTCGGCGTCGTCTCCGCCGCCGGTCTGACGCTGATCATCGACCGCCTGCTGGCGCTGGCCGAGAACGGCCTCGCGGTGCGTTCGCGCGGCCGCGTCATCGCCGCCCTGGCCGGCCTCGCCGTCGTCATCGCCGCCAGCCTCACCCCGATGTTCGGCCACGCGGCGCGCGGCATCGTCATCGGCACCAAGAGCTTCGACGAGCAATACATCCTGGGCAACGTCATCGCCGACAAGCTGGAAGCCGCCGGCATGGCGACGACGCGGCGCGACGGTCTCGGCTCGACAGTGATCTTCCGGGCGCTCGCCGCCGGCGACCTCGACGTCTATGTCGATTATTCCGGCACCATCTGGGCCAACGAGATGAAGCGCGCCGATAGCCCCGGCCGCGCCGCCGTCCTCGCCCAGATGACGGATTGGGCCCGGAAAACCTACGGTATCCGCCTCGTCGGCGGCCTCGGCTTCGAGAACGCCTATGCCTTCGCCATGCCGCGCGCCAAGGCCGATGCCTTGCATATCAACACGCTGGCCGACCTCGCCGCTTATGCGCCGCGCATGAAGATCGGTGGCGATTTCGAGATCTTCTCGCGCCCCGAATGGCGCGCCGTGGTCAAGGCCTACGGCCTCAAATTCGGCGTCCAGCGGCAGTACCAGGCCAACCTGATGTACAACGCCGTCACCGGCGGCGACGTCGACGTCATCTCGGCCTTCTCCAGCGACGGCCGCATCGCGCAATACGACCTGAAGGTGCTCGGCGATCCCAAGGGTGCCCTGCCGCCCTATGACGCGATCCTGCTGGTCTCGCCGGCGCACGCCGATGACCCGGCGCTGCTGAACGCGCTGAAGCCGCTGCTCGGCGCCATCGACCTCAAGACGATGCAGCAGGCGAACCTCATGGTCGACCGCCCCGACGACAAACAGTCGCCGCAACAGGCGGCGCGGTGGTTGGAGAAGAAGATTACGAAGTAGTCACACATTCCGCTGTCATCCCCGGCGAGCCGTGCGAAGCACGGCGAGGGAAGGGGAACCAGGCGGCAAACACCGTCACGGTATTTGCCGCCTGGGTCCCCTTCCCCTCGCTTCGCTCGGCCGGGGATGACAGTGGTGTTTTAACTGCGGCAATCGTGCCCACCACCCCGCCGCTTTTCACTTTCCCCGATCATCTCAAAGTGGTTCTGTCGCCCCGCGTCCGTGCCCGCACGGACGCATCCGCCCGCGTCCTGGTTCAACCGTCTTCGAGGCCTGCCGGATATGAAAATCCTGCCGCCCGTCTCGATCGAGGCACGCCGCCTGCTGCCCAGCAAATGGGACGTGCTGGCGGCGCTCTTGGTGCTCGGCTTCATCGTGCTGTTCGCCGACGCCAGCCGGGCGCTCGTCCAGCCGCTGTCGTCGCTGGTCCAGACGCCGCTGTCGCTCGACCCCTCCCACCTGCCCGAATACGCCCTGCGCACGGGCCTGCGCATGCTGATCGCGCTCGGCGTCTCGCTGGTCTTCACGCTGACCTACGCGACCTGGGCGGCGAAATCGGCGCGTGCCGGATCGCTGCTGGTGCCGCTGCTCGACATCCTGCAATCGGTGCCGATTCTCGGCTTCATTTCGGTGACGGTGGTGTTCTTCCTCAGCCTGGCGCCGGGGCGCATCTTCGGCGCCGAGCTTGCCGCCGTGTTCGCCATCTTCACCAGCCAGGCCTGGAACATGGCGTTCAGCTTCTACCAGTCGCTGCGCACCGTGCCGCCCGAGCTGATGGAGGCCGGCGAGATGTTCGGCCTCAACGGCTGGGCCCGCTTCTGGCGCATCGAGGTGCCCTACGGCCTGCCGCCGCTGATCTGGAACATGATGATGTCGATGTCGGGCGGCTGGTTCTTCGTCGTCGCGGCCGAGGCGATCAGCGTCGGCCACACCACCATCGCCCTGCCCGGCATCGGTTCCTACATCGCGCTCGCCATCGCGCGGCAGAACCTGACCGCGATCTTCTACGCCATCGCCGCGATGCTGGTCGTCATCCTGATCTACGACCAGCTCCTGTTCCGCCCGCTGGTCGCCTGGGCCGACAAATTCCGCATCGACAGCGAGGACAGCGGCGACCAGCCCGAATCCTGGGTGCTCGACGTCATCCGCCGCTCCGAGCTGATGGACGGCCTGGCCGCGCCGTTCCACGCCTTCATGCGCTGGACCTACCGGTTGTCGCCGCGCGTTCCGGCCGGCGCGGCCGCGCTGGTGCCGCGCGTACCGTCGCGCGCCGCCGACATCGTCTGGGGCGTGCTGCTGGCGGCGCTCGGCGCCGTCGCGGCGTGGCGCATCACGGTGATGATCGGCGGCGCCCTGACCTGGAGCGACGTCGGCGAGGCCCTGGCGCTCGGCGCCATCACCATGGTGCGCGTCACGGTGCTGATCGCGCTCGCCAGCGTGGTGTGGACGCCGATCGGCGTCTATGTCGGCCTGCGCCCGGACCTGGCGCGCATCATCCAGCCGGTGGCGCAGTTCCTCGCGGCCTTCCCCGCCAACCTGCTCTTTCCCGTCGCGGTGTTCGTCATCGCGCGCTATGCGCTCAACCCCGACATCGCGCTGTCGCCGCTGATGGTGCTGGGGACGCAGTGGTACATCCTGTTCAACGTCATCGCGGGGGCATCTGCTCTTCCCAGAGAGCTGCGCGACGCCGGCACCAATCTGCAGGTCAAGGGCTGGCTGTGGTGGCGCAAGGTCGGCCTACCCGGCGTCTTCCCCTACTACGTCACCGGCGCGATCACCGCCTCGGGCGGCTCGTGGAACGCCAGCATCGTTGCCGAAGTCGCCAGCTGGGGCAGCCACACGCTGCGCGCCCACGGCCTCGGCGCCTATATCGCCGACGCGACAGCGGCCGGCGATTTCCACCGCATCGTGCTCGGCATCGCGACGATGAGCTTCTTCGTGGTGGTGGTGAACCGGCTGTTCTGGCGCCCGCTCTACTGGTTCGCCGAGCGGCGCTATAGACTGACGTGAGGCGCATATGACCGACGACATCCTCCTCGACGTGCACGGCGTGCGGCGCTCCTTCCCCAAGCCCGGCGGCGGCGAATTGCTGGTGCTCGACGGCGTCGAGCTCACCTTGAAGCGCGGCGAGATCGTCGGCCTGCTCGGCCGCTCGGGCTCGGGCAAGTCGACGCTGCTGCGCCTGATCTCGGGCCTCGCCACGCCGCAGGGCGGCACGCTCTCCTATCTCGGCCAGCCGATCCACGGCCCCGCCGGCGGCATCGCCATGGTGTTCCAGAGCTTCGCGCTGTTTCCCTGGCTCACCGTTCTGGAAAACGTGCAGCTCGGCCTAGAGGCCCTCAGCCTGCCGCAGACGGAAATCCGCACCCGCGCACTCGCCGCCATCGATCTCATCGGCCTCGACGGCTACGAGAACGCCTATCCGCGCGAACTCAGCGGCGGCATGCGCCAACGCGTCGGCTTCGCCCGCGCGATGGTGGTGCATCCGAATATCCTGTTGATGGACGAGCCGTTCAGCGCGCTCGACGTGCTGACGGCCGAGAACCTGCGCACCGATTTCCTGGAGCTGTGGGGCGAAAGCCAGCTCCCGATCAAGGGCGTCATCCTCGTCACCCACAACATCGAGGAAGCGGTGCTGATGTGCGACCGCGTGCTGCTGTTCTCCACCAATCCCGGCCGCGTCGCCGGTGAGATCAGAATCGACATCCCGCGGCCGCGCGACCGCAACGATGCGCGCTTCGAGAGCTATGTCGACCAGATCTACACCGAGATGACGGCGCGCCAGAGGAGCCAGCGCGCCGACCGCGGCAGCGGCCTCGGCACATTGCTGACGCATGTCTCGTCCAGCCTCGTCTCGGGCCTGATCGAGGCCGTCGCGGCCTCGCCCTATAACGGCAAGGCCGACCTGCCCGACATCGCCTCGGACCTGCAGATGGAGATCGACGAGCTCTTCCCCGTCGCCGAGGCCCTGCAGACGCTACGCCTGGGCGAGCTCGAAGGCGGCGACATCAAGCTCAGCCACATGGGCAAGCGTTTCGCCGATGCCGGCCTCAACGAGCGCAAGGAGATCTTCTCCCGCGCGCTCACCTCGCATGTGCCGCTGTCGGCGCATATCCGCCGCGTCCTCGACGAGCGCGCCAGCCACACAGCGCCGCGCCGCCGCTTCATCGACGAGCTCGAGGACCACATGACCGAGGACGCGGCGGAAGAGACCCTGCGCACCATCATCAGCTGGGCCCGTTTCGGCGAGCTGTTCTCCTACGACGACGAGAGCGAGATGTTCAGTCTGGAGAATCCGACCTGACTTATCCTCCCCCGCTTGCGGGGGAGGTGCCGAGCGCAGCGAGGCGGAGGGGGCCCAGCGCCGCAGCGCGGCGCCTCGCGTCCGCCCCCTCCGTCTCGCCCGCTGAAGTAGCGGGCGATCCACCTCCCCCGTAAC
>OLLF01000244.1_pt1 | contig 9876 bp, 6 predicted proteins | sample 1604471 | NCBI WGS metagenome assembly OLLF01 (sample SAMEA104055714, study PRJEB20765) | soil metagenome | isolation source: soil
TCCGTGTCCAAAACGTCGCCAAACGCTTGGAAGACAGAAGAATCAACGCCATGCGCCTTGTCCACCAATTTAAACCGGACAGCAGTGGCCGTGTGCCGACCACCCATGAACACGATCGGCGAAAATTTTCGGCAGAGGTGTTCATGGGTCACCGGGACAAGCCCGGTGATGACGACAATGGGTCGACGTATCCCAAGGGAACTTTAGCTCGCCCCTCGAAAAGAAGATAGGTCAGCTACGCCGCCGTCCACCCGCCATCGACCGAGATGTTCGCCCCCGTGATGTTCTTGGCCGCGTCGGAGCACAGGAACACCGCGACGCCGGCGACTTCCTCGATCGTCACGAACGCTTTGGTCGGCTGGGCCGCCAGCAGCACGTCGTTCATCACCTGCTCTTTGGTCAGGCCCCGCGCCTTCATCGTGTCGGGGATCTGCTTCTCGACCAGCGGCGTCCAGACATAGCCGGGGCTGATGCAGTTGACCGTGATGCCGTCGGTCGCCGTCTCCAGCGCGACGGTCTTGGTCAGCCCCGCGATGGCGTGCTTGGCCGCGACATAGGCCGACTTGAACGGGCTGGCGACGAGGCTGTGCGCCGACGCCGTCGAGATGATGCGCCCCCATTTGCGCTTCTTCATCCCCGGCACCGCCGCGCGCATGCACAGGAAGGCGCTCGTCAGGTTGATGGCGATGACCTGGTTCCACTTTTCGACCGGAAAGTCCTCGATCGGCGCCACGAATTGAATGCCGGCATTGCAGACGAGCACGTCGCAGGCCCCGAACGTCGCCTCCGCCAGCGCCACCATCGCCGCGACCTCGTCGGGCCTCGTCATGTCGACCGGCGAATAGATCGCCTTGACGCCGAAATCGGCCTCGATTCCCGCGCGCGCCGTCTCGATGTCGGCGGCGTCGCCGAAGCCGTTGAGCGTGACGTTGGCGCCCTCCCTGGCGAAGGCGCGGGCACAGGCCAGCCCGATGCCGCTGGTGGAGCCGGTGACGACGGCGGATCTGCCTTTGAGCGACATGCTGGTTCTTCCTTCTATCCGCCGCGCGCGAAGCCGAGGACTTCCAGTGTGGCATGCGCGGCTTGAACGCCGCCATTGGCGTCGAACACGTTATCTTCCACCGCCCACAGCGCGCTCAGCACGCCATGCGCGAAGCACCAGCGCAGCAGGCGCTCCGGATCAAGGCCCAGCCGCGTCGCGACGATATGCACGCGCCGCGCGATAGGCCCTGGGGCGCAGAATTCCCGCGTCGGGTTGTGCAGGAAGGACGCGGTCTCGAATTCGAGCTCGCCGACATTGCCCTTGGGATCGATCACCAGCCAGCCGCGCGCCGCATCGCGGATCATGTTGGCGTGGTGCAGGTCGCGATGCAGCAGGAAGCGGCGCGGCCCCTGCGTCTCGCACAATTCGAAGAACACGCGCTTGCCGTGCTCGAACAGCCCGCGCGTGAGCACCGTGTGCTCGGGATAGGGCTTGTTGAAGCTCCGGCCGCAATGGAACAGATCCGGCCATCCTTCCGGCGCCGGCTTGGCATGCAGCGCCGCGACGGTGTCGCACCAGATATGCGTCGCGCGGTCGTCGTCGGCCACCAGCTCGGTCAGCGGCGTGCCGGGGAGGGCGCGCTCGATCACCATCGCCGTCTCGTCGCCGTCATAGACGCGTCCCGCCCGGTCGCCCCAATGGCGCAGGATCGCGGCGCTGCGCGTCTCGTCGCTGCCCGGCTTGAAGACTTTCAGCACCGCGGGCTTTTCGCCATGCTTGACGAACATCAGCCACGAGCTGTGGGTCTCGAACGGCGTGCCGTCCGGCGTCAGCCGCCAGCGGTCGATGTGCGTCTGCAGGGGCGCGTTCGCGCTCACCCTTCGGCGTCGGCCTTCTTGGGCAGGTTCACCGGGCGGAACAGGAAGGCCGGCAGCTCGTGCTTCTGCGGCTTCACCGGCGCCGCGTCGTTCTTCCGGTCGTGGCTCGCCCGATGATTTTCGCGCGGCGCCTGTTCGCGCGGCCCATGTTCGCGCGGCGCATGTTCCTTCGGCTTGTGCGGCTGCTTGGCTTGCGGCGCGTGCTGTGCCTTCTCGCGGCGCGGCTCGTGCTTGCGTTCCGGGCGCGGCGCGCGCGGCTGTTCCGGCGCCCGTTGCACCGGCTGCTCCACGGACGCGGCGGCGGCCGCCGGCGCCTCGATGATCGCCGTCGGCTCCATCGGCGCCACGTGATCGTGGAATTTGTCGGGCCGGAACTTGTCGCGGCGGTTCTTGTCATTGCGCCCGCTACGGGCCCCGCGCCCGCCACGTTCCTCGTCGCGCCGCGGCTTGCGGTCTTCGCGCACTTCGAGGTTTTCCATGGTCTTCTGCGGGATCGTGGTCTTGATCAGGCGCTCGATGGCGTCGACCTGCTTGGCGTCGCGCGGCGTCGCCAGCATGTAGGTATGGCCCGAGCGGCCGGCGCGGCCGGTGCGGCCGATGCGGTGGATGTAGTCGTCGGCGTGGAACGGCACGTCGAAATTGAACACATGGCTGACCGCCGGAATGTCCAGCCCGCGCGCCGCGACGTCGCTGGCGACCAGGATCTTCAGGTCGCCGGCGCGGAAGCTGTCCAGCGTCTTGGTGCGCAGCGACTGGTCTAGGTCGCCATGCAGCGGTGAGGCCTGAAAGCCATGCTTGACGAGAGACTTCGCCACCACGTCGACGTCGCGCTTGCGGTTGCAGAACACGATGGCGTTGTTGAGCGTCGGCTCGACTTCGCGGATCAGGCGGCGCAGCGCCTCGCGCTTGGCCCAGTCATTGGCCGGCACGTTGACGATCTCCTGCACCACGTTCACCGCCGCGGTGGCGGGACGCGAAACCTCGACGCGTACCGGATTGTGCAGGAACTGCTCGGTGAGGCGCTGGATTTCCGGCGGCATGGTCGCCGAGTAGAACAGGGTCTGGCGCGTGAACGGGATCAGCTTGCAGATGCGCTCGACGTCCGGGATGAAGCCCATGTCGAGCATGCGGTCGGCTTCGTCGATCACCAGGATGTTGACCTGGCTGAGCATCAGCTTGCCGCGCTCGAAATGGTCGAGCAGGCGCCCCGGCGTCGCAATGAGCACGTCGACGCCGCGGTCCAGCTTGCGGTCCTGGTCGTCGAACGAGGTGCCGCCGATCAGCAGCGCCATCGAAAGCTTGTTGAACTTGCCGTATTTCTCGAAGCTCTCGGCGACCTGCGCCGCGAGCTCGCGCGTCGGCTCCAGGATCAGCGAGCGCGGCATGCGCGCCTTGGCCCGGCCGCGCGCCAGCATCTCGATCATCGGCAGCGTGAACGACGCCGTCTTGCCGGTGCCGGTCTGGGCGATGCCGATGATGTCGCGCCGCTGCAGCACATGGGGGATGCCCTGCGCCTGGATCGGTGTGGGGATGGTGTAGCCGCTTTCCGCGACCGCTTTCAGCACGTCGGGCGAAAGCCCGAGCGTCTCGAAGCCGGCAACTGGCGGTGGAGGGCTGGATTCAACCAAAGAAGCAGGGGATTCAAGTACTTCTTCAATACCGGCTTCCGCGCCGGTGTTCGTCTCGATGCTCGTCTTACGCTCCCGATGGGGCGCATCCGAACGCCCTATAGTCGTCGACCCAAATTGGCGACAGACTCATATGTGCAGTGCAACATAAGGATTTACGGCATTTTGTCAACCTCTGCGCCAGGGCGAAGTTCCGCCGACGGAGTATTCTGATGTGTCGCGTTTGATCGCAGTCGAACCTGGATGGGCCCCGCGTGGCGCAGCACAAAGACCTTCTGCATCAGCTGATCGGCCTCGCCATCGCCTTCGGCGGCCTGACGCTTTTGTATTGGCTCATCGCCCGTCTCTGGCCGTCCGTCCCCGGGCAGAAGATCTTCCGCCGCGGTTTCTGGACCGATTGCGTCTACTGGCTGTGGACGCCCATCGTCACCAAGGCGGTCACACCCATCGCCATCGCCATCGCGGTGCTGCCGCTGGTCGCGATTTTCGGGCTGCACTACAAAACCCTGGCGCAGGGCCACGGTATCCTCGCGGCCCAGCCGCTCTGGCTCCAGGCCATCGAGGTCTTCGTCATCGGCGACTTCTTCGGCTACTGGCAGCACCGGCTGTTCCACCAGCATCGCCTCTGGCCCTTCCATGCCGTGCATCATTCGTCGGCGGAGCTCGACTGGCTGTCCTCCGTGCGGCTGCATCCGGTCAACGACATCGGCTCCAAGCTGATCCAGGCCGTGCCGCTGGTGGCGCTCGGCTTCAATCTCACCACCGTGGCGCTCTACGCCCCGCTGACCACGTTCTACGCCATCATGGTGCACGCCAATGTCCGTTGGGACCTCGGGCCCTTGCGCACCGTGTTCGTCAGCCCGGCCTTCCATCGCTGGCACCACACCAAGGCGGCGGAGGGCCAGGACAAGAATTTCTCCGGCGGCCTGCCGCTGTGGGACATCCTGTTCGGCACCTTCTACATGCCGCGCCGCCAGCCGGCGGTGTTCGGCATCGACGATCCCATGCCCGAAGGCTTCCTCGGCCAGATGATCCAGCCCTTCCGCCGGCGCGCGCCGGAGCCGCTCGCCACGCCGCCGCTGACGGCGGACGCCTAGAGTCGCTTTGATTTGAAATCACACATTCTACATCCGTCATTGCCCGGCTTGTCCGGGCAACCCATTTTTCTCTCCGCTAAAAAACAAAATGGGTCGCCCGCATGGCCCTAGCATCAGCGTAGGGCGGCGATGACGGATTTGGAGTAATTCAACGCAAGCCAAACCGACCTAGCCCCTCGACAAGTCGCTCCTCCCGCGCGACGCTTCGGCAAAACGGGGAGGGGAGTCATGGAGACGGGCCACACACGTGCGGTGCTGCGCGTCGTCCTGCTGACGCTGTTGGCGCTCGGCGTCTTCATCCTGGCCCGCACCGTCAACAACATGCCCGATCCGCGCGGCCTCGACGCGCCGCCGGGCGAATTCTCCGCCGCACGCGCCGGCGCCACGCTCGGCCGCCTGCTCGGCCCGGAGATCCCGCATCCGGTTTCGTCGCCCGCCAACGCCGCGGTGCGCGACCGCATCCGCGCCGAATTCGCGGCGCTCGGCGTGCCGACCAAGGTCTACCGCGCCACCGGCTGCAACGGCCGGCCGCAATACGGCTTCTTCGCCTGCGGCACGACCGAAGACATCGTCGCCGAGGTCGCGCCGGGCGAGGGCAAAGCCATCGTCATGATGGCGCACTACGACTCCGTGCCCGCAGGTCCCGGCGCCTCCGACGATCAGTCGGGCGTCGCCACGATCCTCGAAACCGTGCGGGCGCTGAAGGCGCGCGGCATCAAATCCATCCATCCCATCATCGCGCTGGCGACCGACGGCGAGGAGGCGGGCCTGCTCGGCGCCGCGTCGTTCCTGGACAACCCGGCGTTCAAGGCGCGCACCGGCGTCGTCATCAATGTCGAGGCGCGGGGCAACCAGGGCCCCAGCCTGCTGTTCCAGACCAGCCCCGGCGACGGCAGGCTGATCGATCTCTACGCGCGCAGCGTTCCCGAATTCGCCACCAGCTCGCTGTTCGCGGTGATCTACAAGGCGCTGCCCAACGACACCGACCTGACGGTGTTCCTCAACCAGGGCTTCACCGGCTACAATTTCGCCTTCAGCGGCGACGTCGCGCAGTACCACACGCCGCTCGACCGCCGGGCCAATCTCAGCCTCTCGACCTTGCAGCAGCATGGCGACAACCTCATCGGCGTCGCCACCGGCCTGATGCAGACGGACTTCGCGTCGCTTCGCGGCGGCGACGACATCTACATCTCGCTGTTCGGAAAATTCCTGCCCCGCCTGCCGGCCGGCTGGGCCTTGCCGCTTGCGATCCTCGCCGTCCTCGCGCTGTTTGCCGCCGCCTGGCTGTCAGCCGGCGAAGTCCTCGGCATCGGCCGCAGGCTGGCGGCGTTTGCCATTCCGCCCGCGTTGCTGCTCGGCAGCGTCGCCTTCGGCTGGCTGCTGCACGCGATCGCGTCGCTGGTCTCCGGCCAGCCCGATCCGTCTTACGCCTTCCCACTGTTGCTGCGCATCGCGCTCTGCCTCGGCGTCGCCACGACCATTGTCCTGGCCTCGCGCCTCGCCAGCGCGCGGATGACGGCGCTGTCGGTGTGGTTCTGGATGGCGGCGCTCGCCGTCGCCACCGCCGCGCTGCTGCCGGGCTTCAGCCCGTATTTCCTGTTCCCGGTCTTGATCGCGGCGCCGCTGATCCTTCTCCAGTCGCGCCTCGCGAGCGCCTGGACCGGCCGCGCCGGCGAAGCCGCGCTGTTCCTCGCCGCGCTCCTGCCGCTCGTCATCTGGTTCGCGCTTGCCGCCGGCGGCGAGAGCGTGCAGGGCCTTGCCTTCCACCCGCTGGTGACGCTGCCCGTCGCCTTCGGCGCCATGACGCTGCTGCCGCTGCTGGCGCCGCTGAACCGCAGGGCCTGGACGACCACCGCGTCCGTCTTCGCCGCGGCAGCGGTGCTTGTCGCCGTCGCCGCCGGCTTGCAGCCTGCCTACAGCGCACTCGCGCCGCAGCGCCTCAACATCGGCTTCGTCGACGATCACGTTCAGAACAAATCGCTGTGGACCATCGACTCGTCTGCGCCGCTGCCGGCATCGATCCGCGCCGTGATGCCGTTCTCCGCCAAGCCCGAGCGCGCCTCGCCCGTCAGCTTCCAGCCGTCCTATATTTCGCCCGCCGGCGCCCCACGTTTCGCGGTGCCGGCCACCAGCGTCAGCGCGATCTCGGACGGCGCCGGCCGCCGCGTGACCCTGATGTTGAAAGGCTCCGCTGTCGCCAGCCGCATGTTCGTCGTCATCCCCAAGGACGCACCGCTTGCCGGCATCACGTTCGAGGGCCACGCCTTCACGCCCGCCAAGGACTCGCTCAACCCGCTCGGCACGGTCTTCGCCTGCGTCACCGGCGATTGCAGGGGCAAGAGCGTCACGCTGCGCTTCGCGACGAGGCGCCCGGTGGAGATCTGGCTCGGCGAGCAGCGCTACGGCCTGCCGCCGGATGGCGCGAAACTCGTGGCGGCGCGGCCCGCGACGGCGATCCCGGTGCAAACAGGCGACACGACGATCGTGTTTGGGAAAGTGAAACTGCCCTAAACGTCCACGCCCGTCGCGAACTGCGCGTTCTCCTGGATGTACTGGAAGCGCAGCTCCGGCTTCTTGCCCATCAGCTGCTCGACGATGCTCTCCGTCGCCTTGCGCTGATCGTCGGCGATCTCGACGCGCACCAGGATGCGGCTGCCCACCTTCATCGTCGTCTCTTTGAGCTGCGCCGGCATCATCTCGCCCAGGCCCTTGAAGCGCCCGACATCGACCTTGCCGCTGCCCTTGAACACGGTCTTGAGCAGCAACTCGCGATGCGCATCGTCGCGCGCGTACTCGCTCTTCGCGCCTTGCGTCATGCGATAGAGCGGCGGCATGGCGAGGAACAGATGCCCCTCGGCGATCAGCTGCGGGATCTCGCGATAGAAGAACGTCAGCAGCAGCGAGGCGATATGCGCCCCGTCGACGTCCGCGTCGGTCATCACGATGACGCGCTCATAGCGCAAATCGGCCTCGCGATATTTCGCACCCGTGCCGCAGCCCAGCGCCTGCACCAGGTCGGCGAGCTCGACATTCTGCTGCAGCTTGCCCGCCGCCGCGCTCGCCACGTTCAGGATTTTCCCGCGCAGCGGCAGCACCGCCTGCGTGGCGCGGTCGCGCGCCTGCTTGGCGCTGCCGCCGGCGCTGTCGCCCTCGACCAGGAAGATCTCCGTCCCGTCGCGCCCGTCGCGCGTGCAGTCCGACAGCTTGCCCGGCAGGCGCAGCTTGCGCGTCGCCGATTTGCGCGCTGTCTCCTTGTCCTGGCGCTTCTTCAGCCGGTCTTCGGCCTGGTCGATGACGAAATCGAGCAGCTTGTCGGCTTCCGCCGGGCTCTCCGCCAGCCAGTGGTCGAAATGATCGCGCATCACCGTCTCGACCAGGCGCTGCGCGTCGGGCGAGGACAGCTTGTCCTTGGTCTGGCCCTGGAATTCCGGCTCGCGGATGAAGACCGACAGCACCGCGCAGGCCGCCGCCATCGCGTCGTCCGCCGTCACCAGCGCCGTCTTCTTGTTGTTGACACGTTCGCCATGGCTGCGCAGTGCCTTGGTCAGCGCCGTGCGCAGGCCCTGCTCATGCGTGCCGCCCTGCGAGGTGGGGATCGTGTTGCAATAGGAATGTACGAAGGGATCGATCTGCGGCGTCCAGGTCACGGCCCATTCCACCGCCCCCTTGCCGTCCTTATTTTCCGTGCGGCCGGTGAACTCGCGCTGCGTCACGGTGTTGTTCTTGCCGACCTCGCTGCGCAGGAAGTCGAGCAGCCCGCCGGGGAATTTCAGCACGTCCTCGGTCGGCGTATCGCCCTTGATCAGCTCGGGATCGCACTTCCAGCGGATTTCGACGCCGCGGAACAGATAGGCCTTCGACCTGGCCATGCGGTAGAGCATGGCGGGCGAGAAATGATGCGTCGTGCCGAAGATCTGCGGATCGGGATGGAACGACACGATGGTGCCGCGCCGGTTCACCGCCCCCATGTCCTTCAGCTTGCCCGCCGCCTTGCCGCGCTCGAAGCGCATCTTGTGGCTCTTCTTGTCGCGCGCCACGTCGACTTCCATCCAGTCGGACAGGGCGTTGACCACCGAGGCGCCGACGCCGTGCAGCCCGCCCGACGTGTCATAGACCTTGCCGCCGAACTTTCCCCCCGCGTGCAGCGTGGTCATGATCACTTCCAGCGCCGACTTGCTCTTGAACTTGGGGTGCGGGTCGACCGGGATGCCGCGGCCGTTGTCGCGGATGGTCAGGATGTCGCCGGCGGCAAGTTCCATCTCGATGCGGCTCGCGAAGCCCGCCACCGCCTCGTCCATGGCGTTGTCCAGGATTTCCGCCGCCAGGTGATGCAGCGCGCGCTCGTCGGTGCCGCCGATATACATGCCCGGGCGCCGGCGCACCGGTTCCAGCCCTTCCAAGACCTCGATGTCCTTGGCGGTATAGGCCTTGGAACCGGAGGCGTCGCTGTCGAACAGGTCGGGTGCTTTTGCCATGGAGGATGCGTTTGGGGTTGGCGCGCGATTCGCGGGCTGCGGACAGGTTAGCCAATTGCGCCGCCCGCGAAACGGTCCCCCGGCGTCGCAGGCACGCCGGCGTCTTTACGCCTCGTTAGCATTCCAGGCCCCTGAAAACGCTGCGGTAGCGAACTTCTAACCTTTACAGGTCTCAGAGAATTTTAAGAACCACTCCGTACTATCGCTTACGGCTCGGCAATCGCCGGTTGGTCAGCATGGGGTGGCGCGTGGGTTTCGGACAACAGCTGAGGGTCAGACGCAGCGCCGACGTGCGCGTCCTGAACGCGCAGCTCGACCTCGTCGCGTCTGCCATGCGCACCACGCGCTTCACCTCGCCGCTTTGGGCGCTGGGCCTGGCCTGGCTCGCCTCCGACAGTTTCGGCTATCTCGGCCACCGCCCCTTCGCGCAGGCGATCCTGCTCCCCTGCATCGTCTCGATCACGATGTTCCTCGCCTCCAACATCGTCTCCTTCTACCAGATGACGACGGCGGGCCAGACCGATTACGAGGCCGTGCGCCCCTGGTTCGCGCGCATGACCGTTCTACAGGTCGTCATCAGCACGGTGTGGGGCCTGGTGCCCTGGCTGCTGTGGGATCCGGCAAGCGAGATCAATCACATTTTCCTCGCCGGCGCGACCGTGGCCATGCTGTCGACGCTGATGGTCAGCCGCGCCACGCACATGGACATGTTCGTCGCCTGCCTCGCGCCGATCTCGGCCGTGGCGGCTTTGCGCTTTGCCTTCGGCGGCTCGTTGCTCGATTACGGCACTGCCATCGCCATTCCCGCTTATGCCG
>OLLF01000019.1_pt1 | contig 9852 bp, 10 predicted proteins | sample 1604471 | NCBI WGS metagenome assembly OLLF01 (sample SAMEA104055714, study PRJEB20765) | soil metagenome | isolation source: soil
AATCGCGCGCGGCCTGCTCCACCTGCGCCCGCACCAGGGCCTCGGCCGGCCGGCCCGACGCCAGCGCCGCGCCGGCGAAGGAGCCCGCCGAGGTGCCGACGATTCGGTCCGCGGCGGCGATCTTCACGCCGCGTTCTTCAAGCCCGGCGGCCAGACCCAGTTCCCAGGCGATGCCGACGGGGCCGCCGCCTCCCAGAATCAGTGCACGACGTCCCATCCGGCTGCTCCCCTGTCCATTTTTGTCGGATATAGCATGGCCTTAGGGCCCCGCGCCCGTTAGAGTTTTGTGGGATGAGCACTGCACACGACGCCACGCCGACCGACGCGCGCGCCCGCTTCCGCATGGAGCGCAAGCCCAGGCTGCTGCGCCTGGTGGCGGAAGGCGAATGGACCACCAAGGACGCGGCCAAGCTCGACACCGCCCTGCGCGGCATCGAGGTGGGGGACGCCGCCGACGCGGAGATCGACGGCACGGCCCTGGACCGACTGGACAGCGCCGGCGCCTGGCTCTTGGTCCGCACCAAGCGGGAATGGGAAGCCAAGGGCAAGCGCGTCGCGCCGATCGCGCTGGCCGAGATGTACAGCTCGCTGATCCATTCGGTCGAGCACGAGCACACCGCGCCGCCGGTGGTGATCCACGACCGCCACACGCTGGAAGCCTTCGTCACCCGCATTGGCAAGGCGACGATCCACGGCTTCCAGCAGGGCATCGGCATCCTGGGTTATATCGGCCGCGTCACGGTGGAGGTCACCGAGGCGATCTATCACCCGCGCGGCAACCTGCGTTTCGCCGCCCTCGTCCATCAGGTCGAAGAGACCGGGATCAACGCGCTGCCCATCGTCGGCCTGCTGTCGTTCCTGATCGGCATCGTGCTGGCCTACCAGGGCGCCGACCAGCTGAAACGCTTCGGCGCCGAGGTCTTCACCATCAACCTGCTGGGCGTCGGCCTCTTGCGCGAGCTCGGCGGCCTCGTCACCGCCATCATCGTCGCGGGACGCTCGGGCTCGGCCTTCACGGCGCAGATCGGCTCGATGCGCGTGAACCAGGAAATCGACGCGATGGAGACGATCGGCATCAACACGGTCGATGCGCTGGTGCTGCCGCGCATCCTGGGCCTCGTCATCGCCCTGCCGTTTCTGACCTTCTACGCCGGCGTCATGGGCATCATCGGCGGCGCGGTGATGTGCTATTTCGACCTCGGCATCACCATTCCGGTGTTCATGCGCCAGCTGCAGGAAGCCGTCAGCGTCAACACCTTCATGGTGGGCATGATCAAGGCGCCGGTGTTCGCCTTCATCATCGGCCTGGTCGGCTGCTATGAAGGCCTGCAGGTCGAGAGCAACGCCGCCAGCGTCGGCAAGCTGACGACCCGCTCGGTCGTCGAATCCATCTTCCTGGTGATCGTGCTCGACGCCGGATTCTCCATCATGTTCTCGATCATCGGAATCTGAACATGCCGGGCGGAAGCGAAAAAGAAGCCATCATCAAGGTCCGGGGCCTGGTCAACGGCTTCGGCGACCAGTTGCTGCACGACCATATCGACCTCGACGTCTATCGCGGCGAAGTGCTGGGCGTGGTCGGCGGCTCGGGCACCGGCAAGTCGGTGCTGCTGCGCTCCATCATCGGGTTGAACCAGTTCCGCTCCGGCACCGTCGAGGTGTTCGGCAAAAACACCGCCCATCTCAACGAAAGTCAGATGCGCGAGATCGAGATGCGCTGGGGCGTGCTGTTCCAGGAAGGCGCCCTGTTCTCCTCCCAGACCATCGCCGAGAATATCCAGGTCCCCTTGCGGGAATACACCGACATGTCCCAGGAATTGATGAACGAGATCGCCTCGATGAAACTGTCGCTGGTCGGCCTCGACGAGACCGCGGCGCCCAAGCATCCGTCCGAGCTCTCCGGCGGCATGAAGAAGCGCGCCGGCCTTGCCCGCGCCCTGGCGCTCGATCCCGACATCGTGTTTCTCGACGAGCCGACCGCCGGCCTCGATCCGATCTCGGCCAACATGTTCGACGAGCTGGTCAAGGACCTGCAGCAGAGCCTGAACCTCACCGTGTTCATGGTGACGCACGACCTCGACACGCTGCGCGCCACGACGGACCGCATCGCGGTGCTGGTCGACAAGAAGATCATCGTCGGACCGATCGACGAGTTGCGCAAAAATCCGCATCCTTGGATTCAGGAGTATTTTTCCGGGCCACGCGGACGCGCGGCGGCCTGAGGGGGACGAAGGACTATGGAAACCAAGGCCAACTATATCGCCGTCGGCGTCTTCGTGCTTGTTTGCATGCTGGCGCTGGTCGTCACCGTGCTGTGGCTGGCCGGCGTGCAGTACAGCCAGGAATATGTCTACTATCAGACCACCTTCACCGGCTCGGTCACCGGCCTCGGCAAGGGCACGACGGTGCGCTACAACGGCATCGAGGTCGGCCGCGTCGACAGCCTGGACTTCGCCAAGGACGATCCCTCCAGCGTCGTCGCCATCCTGCAGGTGCGCCCCGACCTCAACATCCATGAGGACGCCGTCGCCACCATCGCCAGCCAGGGCCTGACCGGCGGCTCCTATGTCGAGATCGACGGCGGCAAGAAGGATTCCGCGGTGCTGCCGCACACCGCCAGCCATCCCTATCCCAACATCGCGTCCAGGCCGTCGACGCTGGCGCAATTGGAAGAGACGGCGCCCAAGATCGCCGAGAAGCTGAACAAGGTGGCCGACAAGCTGCTGCTGCTGCTCAACGACCAGAACCGCAAATCGATCGGCGACATCCTGACCAATCTCGACACCATCACGACGACGGTGGCGGCGCGCCGCGGCGAGATCGACCAAACGCTGCGCAACACCGCGGTGGCGACGCACAACCTGGCGGTGGCGAGCGCCGACCTGCATCCGACGTTCATGCAGGCCAACGTCACGCTGAAGAAGCTCGACAAGCTTTCGGCGGATGCCGACGCGGTGGTGACCGGCGACGGCATCGCACAGCTCTCCGCGCTGATCGCGGACGGCCGCAGGCTGGTCGGCAGCCTCACCAAATTGTCCGACGAACTCAACCGCGAGCCGACGAGAGTCATCTTCGGCGACAGGCGCAAGGGATACACACCCAAATGAGCAAGCGATCCTTCTCTCTCGACCGCCGGGCCTTGCTGGTGACCGGCCTCTCTTCCGTCGCCTTGTCCGCGTGCAGCGGCATCATCGGCCCGCCCGAGCCGGCGCCGCTCTACATGCTGAAGGCCGCGGCGCTGCCCGCCGGCGGGGGCGCGCGCGTGCCGTGGCAGATGTCCATCACGCTGCCCGACGCGCCCGACAGCCTGGACAGCAGCCGCATCGCGCTGGTGCAGCCGACCAACCAGATGGACTACTACGCCAACGCGTCCTGGCAGGACCGCCTGCCCTTCCTGGTGCAGCGCGCCCTGATCGACGCCTTCGAGGCCAGCGGCCGCATCGCCGCGGTGGGGCGCGACACCGACGGGCTGAAATCCGACTACCTGCTGCTCACCGACATCCACGACTTCCAGGCGCGCTACGACGCCGAGGACGCGCCGCCGGTTGCCGTGGTGCAGCTGTCCGTCAAGCTGATCGCGGCGCGCAGCCGCACCATCGCGCTGTCCAAGAACGTCGGCAAAGAGGTGCAGTCGAGCCAGAACAACGTGCCGGCGGTGGTCGCGGCCTTCAACCAGGCGCTGACCGACACCATGGCGCAGACCGTCGCCTGGGCGCTGGACGCGCCGATGCCGATGAAAGCGGCGTAGCGCACACCCCCTCGTCGTCATGGCCGGGCTTGTCCCGGCCAACCATGAACACTACCGGTGAAAATTTTCACCGCCTGTTTTCATGGGTCGCCGGCACAAGAGCCTGTCCTCGGGTCGCGCCTTCGGCGCGATCCTGGGGGCCGGCGATGACGATTGTTTGTCACCAGCTTAACCCTGCCCCACACACCGACCCCAGGGAACTTTCGCGCCAAATTGCCGTTATCACTGGCGATTGCGACGCGGGAGTAAGCCTATGCTGCGCTGGGCGCTGATTTTTCTGGTCATCGGGCTGATCGCCGGCGTCCTCGGCTTTGGCGGCATTGCGGGCGCCTCGTTCGCCGTCGCGAAAATCCTGTTCTTCGTGTTCATGCTGATCTTCCTGATTTTCCTGATCGGCGGGCTCACCATCGCGCGCCGGGTCGGCGGCGGGTAACCAGATATGAGCCAGGCCTATCGGGTCGGCTTCGAATTCACCGCGCCCGAGGAAGCGTCCAGCGTCGATGATTCGCGCTGGTCGCTGACGGGGCTCGATCCGGCGCTGCGTCTGCGCTCCGGCAAATTCGCCGCCTCCGACGGCGCCGACATCCCCTACCGGCTCTGGCAGGCCAACAAGCCGCGTGCGTGTGTGCTGTTGTTGCATGGCGCCTGCGATTACGCGGGCGCCTTCGACGAGATCGGACCGCTGTTCGCGGAAAACCGCCTGACGGCGCTCGCCATCGACCAGCGCGGCTTCGGCGCGACCGCCACGCGCGGCAAATGGCGCGGCAAGAACCGCATGATCCGCGACGCCATCGAGTCCGTCATCTATTTGCGCATGCGCTATGGCGATGCGCTGCCCGTCTTCATCCTGGGCGAGAGCATGGGCGCGGCCCTGGCGGTGCATGTCGCGTCGCGCGCGCCGGACCTCGACCTCGCCGGCCTGATCCTCTCGGCGCCCGGCGCGATCTCGGGCACCTGGCGCAGGCTGTTCGGCTCGACGCTCACCCGCATCCTGCGCTTCTTCGCGCCCAATAGCGGCGTGGTGGTCGAGCGCCTCAGCGCCTGGGAGTTCACGCCGGCGGCCGCCATCCGCCTGCTCAGCGACCCGATGGTGATGCGCCGCATCCGCCCCGCCGCCCTGTTCGGCCTCTTCAAGCTGTCGCGCAGCGCCGTCGACGAGGCCGAGCATGTCCGCATTCCGGTTCTGACCATGGCCGGCAGCAAGGAGGACCTGCTGCGGCTGGACTGCATCCGCCGGCTGCATGACGGCCTCGCCGGCCAGAAGGATTGGGAACGCTTCGAGGGCGGCCCGCACCTGCTGTTGCACTGGAAACATAACGATCGCGTACTGGATAAAGTGCTGGCCTGGCTCGGCGCACGCCTGACGCCCGCGGCGGCGCGCGTATAAGCTCGTCGCCGGGGACGGCGCGATTCGCGCATCGCTTGGAGCATCACATGAGATTTCTGATCGCCGCCGCGGCGCTGCTGCTGTCCTCGGGCACCGCGTGGGCGGATTGCAATCTCGCGGCGCCGGATGCGGCTGCCGCCGGGCCGGACTGCGCCCGCGCCTGGATGGACAGGAACCTGCGCCTCAACGACATCGTCACCGTCGGCACGCACAACAGCTACAAGGCCGCGATCCCGGACAAGATCATGGCGCTGGTGAAGATGGGCGCGCCAGGGCTGGCGCAGGGGCTCGACTATTCGCACCTGCCGCTGGCCGATCAGCTCAACGACGGCGCCCGCGCCATCGAGATCGACGTCGTCTACGACCCGAAAGGCGGGCTCTACGCCCACCCCGCCGGCGCCGCGATGACCGGCGAGGTCATGCCGGACGACTGGGCGGCGGACATGGCGAAGCCCGGCTTCAAGGTGCTGCACGTCCAGGACATCGACTTCCACGCGGTCTGCGTCACCTTCGTCGCGTGCTTGCAGCAGGTGAAGGCCTGGTCGAAGGCGCATCCGGATCACGTTCCGATCCTCTTGACGCTCAACGCCAAGGACGACGCGATCCCCATGCCGGGCTCGGTGACGCCGCTGAAATTCGACACCGCGGCATTCGACGCGCTGGACGTCGAAATCCTCTCGGTATTCTCGAAGGACGAATTGGTGACGCCGGACCAGGTGCAGGGCGGCGCGCCGAGCTTGCGCGACGCTGTGCTGAGCCATGGCTGGCCGAGCCTGGGCGAGACGCGCGGCAAGTTCCTCTTCGCGCTGGACGAGAGCGGCGACAAGATCGCGGCCTACATCGGCGGGCGCAAATCGCTGGAGGGCCGCGTCATGTTCGTCAACACAGGCGAGGACTCGCCGGCCGCCGCGTACCTCACGCTCAACGAGACGTCGGACATTGCGCGCATCACCGCCGACGTGCAGAAGGGCTTCCTCGTGCGCACCCGCGCCGACGCCGACACGGTCGAGGCCCGCGCCAACACCACGGCGCGCCGCGACAAGGCGCTGGCCTCCGGCGCGCAATATGTCTCGACGGATTACATGCAGCCCGATACGCGGTTCGGGCCGTATCTGGCGCGCATGCCGCAGGGCGTGACCGCCGCCTGCAATCCGCAGCGGCATCCGCAGCGTTGCGCGGGATTGCCGGTGGAAGCGCCCTGATCCTTTCACCTCCCCAGCATGGGGAGGTCGATCCGCGAAGCGGATCGGGTGGGGAAGTATCTTCCGGCGTAGGTACGTCCCCACCCGGCTTCGCTTCGCTCGCCGACCTCCCCATGTTGGGGAGGTGAAATTAGAGCATCTCCCGCATCTCCAGCGCGTTCGCCGCCGCGGCGCCGGCGGCGGTGTTGTCGAAGATGCACCAGACATCGGCGCCGACCGTGCGAGCCTCGCGCAATCGCGCGGCCAGCACCGCCAGCCGTCCGGATTCATAATTCGAATAATAGATGCGCGGCGAGCCGTGCCAGCGGAAATAGGCGATGCCGGGATCGCCGCCCGGCCGTTCCGCGCCCGGCACGCGCGCCGGATCGGCGGCGGCGACGCCGATGCGCGCCGCGGTCAGGACTTCGCCTGCGCAGTCCGTGAACCAGCTCGCATGCCGCGGCTCGCACACCACCGCGCCGCCGAACCGCGCGCGTAAGGCAGCGAAGAAGGCGCGAACGATCCTCGGGTCGAAGTCCAGGCTCGGCGGCAACTGCACCAGCAACGGCCCGAGCTTGGTGCCCAACGCGGCGGTTTCATCCAGGAACCGTTCGACCAGCGCTTCGGCATCCACCAGCCGCCGCTCATGCGTGATGGCCTTGGGCATCTTCACGGCGAAGCGGAAATCCGCCGGCACCGACGCGGCCCAGCGCGCATAGGTGGCCGGCCGGTGTGGGCGATAGAAGGAAGAATTGATCTCGACGGCGTTCAGGCGCGTCGCGCAGCGCGCCAGGATGCTGGCGCCCGCGCCGAAATGTCCGCAGTGCTCCGCCGGCAGGCTCCAGCCGGCCGTTCCGACATGGATCGTCTTAAGAGTCATCGCCGCGCAGCGCCCGAACCTCGTCCGCTAGCGCGCGCCAGACGCTTTCGTTCCAGTTCCAATGCGCCGCCGGCGACGGCGACGGCAGCACCCATACCCGCGTCGCGCCAATCCGCTGCGCCTGCTCGCCGAATTTCGCCGCCGGCCCGACGAAGCGCTTGCCGCCCGTCAGGCTGGTGAAGGCCAGGATGCGCGGGGCAGCCGCCGCGATGCGCGTGCGCAAGGCCGCGACCGCTTCACGCCCCAGGCTGTGCGGCGGCAATTCGCCGTCCATGCCGGACACATGCTTGGCGATGTCGGTCAGGCCGATGCCGAGCGCCGGCAGGCCAGCGAACTCGCCCGGCGCGAACAGCCGTGGCGTCAGGCCGACCGCATGCAGCGTGCGCCAGAATTTGTTCTGCGGATGCGCGTAATACTGGCCCCGCGCGGCGGAGACCGACCCCGCAGCGGTGCCGCAGAACACGATCCTGAGGCCCGGCGACAGCAGGTCGGGCAGAACGGGCTGGCCCTTAAGCATCTGTGAGGTTCCATCCAGCTGCGCTGTCAACGCGCTTCCCATAGGGCTCGTGGCTTTGTATGAACAGGCCGTAATCCGACATTTGACCGGCAAATCCGCTGCAAGGGCGCGATGCCGGGCGCTTGGGCCGATGACTTCTACCTTGGGGAACCGCGGCGACGCGGCGTGCGAATCATGAAACTGAAAGCTTCGCTGGCCGAACGGCTGCGCTACGAATTCGACAAGTCCATGGCCGCGGGGCCCATCGCGCTGATCGGCTGGCTGGCGGTGATCTCGCTGGTGATGATCGCGTTTGCCGGCGCGGTGCTGACCATCACCCATTTCGCGCAGGACGACGCCAAGCCGCTGGGCTTCGTCGAGGCGTTCTGGGAATCGCTGATGCGCACGCTCGATTCGGGCACGATGGGCGGCGACACCGGCTGGGGCTTCCGCCTCGTCATGCTGTTCGTCACCCTGACCGGCATCTTCGTGGTCTCCACCCTGATCGGCGTGATCAGCTCGGGCGTCGACAGCAAGCTCGACGAGTTGCGCAAGGGCCGCAGCCGCGTGCTGGAGAACGACCACAGCATCATCCTGAACTGGTCGCCCTCGATCTTCGACATCATCTCCGAGCTCGTCGTCGCCAACCAGAGCCGCAAGCGCGGCCGCATCGTCATCATGGCCGGCAAGGACAAGGTCGAGATGGAGGACGAGATCGCCGACAAGGTGCCGGACCTCAAGAACACGCGCGTCATCTGCCGCAGCGGCGATCCGACCGACCTCTACGATCTCGGCCTCGTCAACCCGCAGGGCTCGCGCTCGGTCATCGTGCTGTCGCCGCAAGGCGACGACGCCGACTCCCAGGTGGTCAAAACCATCCTGGCGCTGGTCAACGACCCGCGCCGCCGCGAGGCGCGCTACCAGATCGCCGCCGAGATCCGCGACGAGAAGAACACCGAGCTCGCCCGCGTGGTCGGCGGCAGCGAGGTGCAGCTCGTCCTCGCGGACGATCTGATCTCCAAGATCGTGGTGCATTCGAGCCGCCAGTCCGGCCTCAGCGCGGTCTATTCCGAATTGCTCGATTTCGACGGCTGCGAGATCTACACCGCCGAACAGCCCGAGCTCACCGGCAAGACCTTCAACGACGCGATCATGTCGTATGAGAGCTGCACGCTGATCGGGCTTTGCCACGCCAACGGCGAGGTCAAGCTGAACCCGCCGATGGACACGGTGATCGCGGCCGGCGAGCGCGCCATCATCATCGCCGAGGACGATTCCTCGATCCGCACCAGCGGCGTGGCGCCCGCCATCGACACCGCCGCCATCCGCCCCCATGTGCCGGCGGCCAAGAAGAACGAGCGCTCGCTGATCCTGGGCTGGAACCGGCGCGGCGCGGCCATCGCCTTCGAGCTGTCGCGCTATGTGGCGCCGGGCTCGCAGCTGATCGTCGCCGCCGACTCGCCCGGCTTCGAAGAGGAAATGGCGCAGTTGAAGACGTCGGGCGACAACCTGGCGGTCGAGCATCGCGTCATCGACACCAGCGACCGGGCCGTGCTCGACGCGCTGGACATCCCCTCCTTCGACCATGTGATGGTGCTGGGCTATACCGACAGCATGCCGTCGCAGCCGGCCGACACGCGAACCCTTGTGACGCTGCTGCACCTGCGCAAGATCGCCGAGGGCGCAGGCAAGCACATCTCGGTGGTCAGCGAGATGGCCGACGTGCGCAACCGCGAGCTCGCCGAAGTCACGCGGGCCGACGATTTCGTCGTCAGCAACAAGCTGGTCAGCTTGATGCTGGCGCAGGCCTCGGAGAACGAATATCTCGCGGCGATCTTCGACGATCTGCTCGACGAGGAAGGCTCGGAGATCTACATGCGCGCGGTCGGCGATTACGTCGCGCTCGACAAGCCGGTCAATTTCTACACCATCGCGGAGGCCGCCCGCCGCCGCGGCGAAGTCGCCGTCGGCTTCCGCCGCAAGCGCGCCGGCGAGGGCGACGACCGCAACATGGGCGGCGTGGTGGTGAACCCGGTGCGCTCGGAGCTGCTGAGCTATATCGAGGCGGACCGAATTATTGTTTTAGCCGAAGACTAACCACCCCCACCATGGCCGGGCTTGACCCGGCCACCCAGCGGCGCGCGTCTGCGCGCCAATGAC
>OLLF01000056.1_pt1 | contig 9602 bp, 10 predicted proteins | sample 1604471 | NCBI WGS metagenome assembly OLLF01 (sample SAMEA104055714, study PRJEB20765) | soil metagenome | isolation source: soil
GCCGGCCTTGGCCGCGCGCGCGAGTCCGCAGCCGAATTCCGCGCCGCGCTCGCCGCCGATCCGCACCACCGCCGCGCCTGCATGAAGCTGTGCCAGGCCTTGCGTCCGCGCCCCGCCGATCTCGTCGCCTTCTGCGAAGACCTTGCCGCGCGCGGCGTCAGCCACGCCCAGCTGATGCTCGACTGGGGCCGCGCCCTCGCGCTGGCCGGCGACACGGCCCGCGCCCGCCGCCTGCTGTTCGATCCGGCGCGGCTCTGGCGGAAGACCCCGCCGCTGCCCGCCGGCTTCAGCGCCGCGCTGGCCGAGGAGCTGCTGGGCAACCCTTTCCCGCTCGGCGATTTTCCCACCGACGAGGAAGCCAATCGCGGCAGCCGGCGGGTGCACAATCTGCTCTCCGGCCGCGACCCGCAATTGATCCGTACCCTGATCGAAACGCTGCAGGCCGAGGTCGACGCGCTGGTCCGCACGCTCGCGCCCATGCCCGGCTTCGATCCCTGGCCCGCCGCGCGCCCGGCGTCGGCGCACATCAAGCCCTGGGGCCTGCTGCAGCAGGGCGGCGAGTATGAGGAATGGCACACCCATCGCGGCGGCTGGCTCAGCGGCGTCTATTATGTGCGCGTGCCGCCGTCGGTCTCGGCGGAGGGCGAGGGCCGGGGCTGCATCGAATTCGGCCCGCCGCGCACCTTGCGCGAGACCATGCCCGATCTCGCCCCGCTCCGGCGCATCGCCCCGCGCGAGGGCCTGCTGCTGCTGGCGCCGTCGCACTACCACCACCACACCATCCCGACCGGCGTCGGCGCGCCGCGCATCAGCTTCGCCTTCGACGTGGTCGCCGACACTTAAGCTTTGCTACGCGCCCGTAGGTCCGGCAGGAACGCCGCCAGCAATCCGATCAGCGGCAGGAACGAGCACACCGTGTAGACGAACGCGATGCCGCGCGCGTCGGCCAGCACGCCCAGCGCCGCCGCGCCCAATCCGCCCATGCCGAACGACAGCCCGAAGAACAGCCCGCTGATCAAGCCGACGCGCCCCGGCAGCAATTCCTGCGCATAGACCACGATGGCCGGAAAGGCGCTCGACAGGACCAAGCCCGCGCCGACGCTGAACACGCCGGTCCAGAACAGGTTCGCGTAAGGCAGCGCCAGCGCGAAGGGCAGGGCGCCGAGGATCGAAAACCAGATCAAATATTTCCGCCCGAAGCGGTCGCCGAGCGGCCCGCCGCCGATCGTCCCCACCGCCGTCGCGGCCAAAAACATAAAGAGATGAATCTGCGCCGACGCCACGCTGACGTGAAACTGGTGGATCAGGTAAAAAGTGAAATAGCTCGTCAGGCTCGCCAGATACACGAACTTCGAGAAGATCAGCGCGATCAGGATGCCGAGCGAGGCGCGCACCCGTCCCGGCGACAGCGTCGTGTGCGCCGTCCCTGCTGCGTGATGCGCCGCGCGGCTGGTGCCGTTCCGGGCGTACCACGCCCCGACCCGCCACAGGATGACGATGGCGAGCAGCGCCGCGCCGGAGAACCAGGCGACGCCCGTCCTCTGTCCCGGCGAGATCGCGAACGCCGCCAAGAGCGGCCCCAGCGCGCCGCCGATCGAGCCGCCGACCTGGAACATCGATTGCGCCAGCCCCCTGCGCGTCCCCGCCGCCAGATGCGCGACGCGGCTGCTCTCGGGGTGGAACGTCGACGAGCCGACGCCGACCAGCGCCGACGCCGCCAGCAGCAGGGGATAGCTCGGCGCCAGCGCCAGGCCGATCAATCCGAAGAAGGTGAACACCATCCCCGCCGGCAGCGCATAGGGCACGGCGCGCCGGTCGGTATAGGCGCCGACCAGCGGCTGCAGCAGCGACGCGGTGAGCTGGTAGACCAGCGTGATATAGCCGACATGGGTGAAGTCGAGCTCGAAGGTCGCTTTGAGGTTGGGATAGATCGACGCCAGCAGCGACTGCATCATGTCGTTCAGCGCATGGCAGAACCCGACCGCGAACAGCACCGCGAAGACGGTGGAGTGGACTTGCAGGGGAGCGGATTTGGCGGCGGTGTCGTTCATGCCCGCAAACTGCATGTGCAGGGCGTCGCCCGCAACGCGTGTTTGCGCATAACCCTTGCGCTCTTCTTCACCTCCCCAGCATGGGGAGGTCGACGCGCACAGCGCGTCGGGTGGGGACGTCTCTCCCGGCGGTCACTTCCCCACCCGGCTTCGCTTCGCTCGCCGACCTCCCCATGCTGGGGAGGTGAAGATAGACCCCGCTACCGCGCCCGCTGCTTCACTTCGTCCTCGACCAGCTCGTCGATCAAGTCCTTGCCGTCGGGGCTGTGCAGCCAGGCTTCGGCGGCCTGCAGGGTCTCGAACTGCTTGGGCGCGCGCAGCGGCTTGTTGCGGCCCTCGACCGGGATCAGCACCTCGAAGGTGCCGGCGAAGCGCACGTCCTTGGTCTCGGCGGCGAAGGGCTGCGGCAGTTCGTGCTTCTTCTTGCGCATGGGACACCTGGAACGGGATGGCGAGCCGGGCTTCTATCAGCCAGCGGTCGAAATGCCAAACCAGTACGTGTTCCACGGTTCCGGCAGCCGCTCGATCTCGTGGAACCCGTATCTGCGATAGAACCGCACCGCCCGTGCATTGCCCGGCCCGACGCCCAGATGGGCGGCGCCTGCGCCCCGCGCCGCCATCTGCGCCAGCCAGGCGCCGATCAGCCGGCGCCCCACGCCCATCCCCTGCAGCCGCGGCAGCAGGTCGATATGCAGATGCGCCGGATAGGCTTGCGAGATCCGCCGCGGCGTCCGCGCCGGATGGTGCATCAGATGCGCCATGCGTTCGTCCGCGTTCCAGTCCTCGCGCGGGCCCGCGGGATCGGCATGGCGTGCGCGCAGCGGCGGCCACCATTCCGCTTCCAGCCTTTTCTCGAACGCGAAGGTGTCGTGCGTGCCGATGATATAACCGCCGACGCCGTCCGCGTCCTCGGCCACCAGCGCGGCTTGCGGCTCCAGTACGCCATAGGGTCCGGCATAGACCTGCCCGATGATCCTGGGATCGCGATACAGCTGCGCCGCATCCGCGCCGGAGGCGCCGGTCGCGAGGCAGATCGCGTACAGCGCGGTCAGGTCGTCCGGGCGGTAGGGACGGATGGTGGGCATGTACGCACCTCTTTTTACCCTCCCCTTGAGGGAGGGTCGAAAAATCCGAAGGATTTTTCGGGGAGGGGTCCGACGCAGCGCTCGGCGCCCGACCCCTCCCCGAAATCGTCTGCGCTACGCTCCGACGATTTCGACCCTCCCTCAAGGGGAGGGTAAAGCGGTGCAGCAAGATTTCCGTGCCGCGGTCTTTGCCGTAGAATTTCGCACGCATCGCCTGAGGATCGCCATCATGCCCACCCTCGCCGAGCGCCTCGGCCACGCAGCCGACGCGCGCCTGCTCATCGTCAATTGCGACGACATCGGCGCGTCCCACGCCGCGAACGTCGCCAGCGAGGCCGCCCTGCGCGGGGGCCTGGCCACCTCCGCCACGCTGATGGTGCCGTGCCCCTGGGCGCGCGAAGCCGCGGAGCGCTTCGCCGGCCTCGACATCGGCATCCATCTGACGCTCACCTCCGAGTATCCGACCTATCGCTGGCGCTCGCTCACCGGCGCGCCCAGCCTGCGCGACGCGCAGGGCTACATGCCGAGGAGTGCCGCCGAATTGTGGGCGCAAGCCGACGCGCAGGACGTCGAAGCCGAATGCCGCGCCCAGATCGACCAGGCTTTGGCCTGGGGCGTCGACATCACCCATCTCGACAACCACATGGGCACGCTGCAGGTGAGCGAAAAACTGTTCCCGATCTACGTGAAGCTGGGACGCGAATACCAGCTCCCGCTGCGCATGGCGGGGCAAAGCGCCGACGCGCGCTTGGGCTTCGCCGGCCGCGCCCAATGCGCCAGCGCCGGTGTCCTGCACCCCGACCATTTCAGCTTTCAGTGGGGGACTGAGACCGCGAAGGTGTTCGACACGTATCTCACGGCCCCGCGCGCCGGCGTCACCGAGATCATCCTGCATCCGGTCGCGGACGGCGAAGAGCTCCACGCCTACGACAAGACCGAAAGCGCCATCCGCATCCACGACGCCGCGGTGGGCGTCGACGCGGCGCTGAAGGCGCGGATCGAGGCGGCAGGCGTGAAGCGGATCAGCTTTCGGGGAATGCGCGACGCGATGCGGATATCCTCTTGCTAAGAATTGGCGCACATTGGCGTGATAGTGCTAGTTGGTGCCAAGCGACGTAATATTCACGTGTCGAATTCGCAAGGTTTATAGAGGCGAAAATGACGGACGGATTTGCTTCTTTTCTTCAGACTGTCTTGTGGGTCAGTTTGTGGACTACGATCTTGTGGCTCTATCACGAACCGATTGGTGCCTTATTGGAAGCCCTAAAGCAGCGCGTTGATTCCGGCGGCGCTATTAAATTTGGACCTGTTGAAATGGCGGCTCTTAGATCTCAGGGCCCGGAAGAGCAGATAAACAAGCTAAACTCTGAGGTGGCGGAAATCGTCAACGCCGAAAGTGAGGCTGATAAGGTGGACGTTGCGGAAACACATCAAAATGCAGACGACATTCGTGCGCAATATCTCAGCGCCGAGGATTTGGCACTTCGTGAAATTCAATCCGAGTATGGCATCCCGATAGGTAGGCAAATAGCGCTTGGGCACGATTTGGGTGTCGATGGCTTCTTCGCAAGCGGTGGGCGGGCTCACATTGTAGAAGTTAAACTGCTTGGCCGGCTTTATTTTACGACACTTCTCGTCGCGGCGCTGGATCGCATTATTTCCCAGCTCTACAGGTCTCATTGGCGAAATGTCGAAATTATTCTTGCGGTGGTCTTTAATTCCGATGAGGTGGACCTAGATCGAGAAAGATCGAGAATTACTGCGGCGCTCGATGGCAGGGATGACGTGACTATTAGATGTTATCATCTGTCGGCTTTGGCAAGGAAGTACGGTGCCACTGCAATTCTTAGATGATAGCATCTAGAGGCTGGTTGCTCTCAACACGACGCCACCAAATCCCCCGCGATCACGCGCAAGCTCTTGTGACACCCCCGCACCCGCGCCGCGGTGAACGCCATCGCGGCCGCCGCTTCGGCGCCCGGATGCACCGCGTTGCGGTAGCGGCGCAGGACGCGGCTCCAGCCCGCCATGCCGCCGCGCACCCAACCGCGCTCATGCGCAACTGCGATCAGCGCCGCCAGCTTCCAGTCGGCGACCGCGACCGTCTTGCCATTCTTGTCCTTGGGCGCATGCGCCGAGGCTGACGCCTCCGCTCTCGAAAGCAGCGCGCGGCTGAGCAGCAGGCCCTCCAGCACGCTGCCGAGCAGGATCACCGCCGCCACCGGGCATCCCGCCTCGTTGCAGGCATGCGCCTCGCGCCAGCGCGCCGCGATCACGCCCTGCAACGCCGGCATCGCGGCGGTCAGCCGCGCGATGTCGGGCAATTGCGGACACGCCTTCGCCATTCCGCATGATGCACGTCGCACCGCTTGCGGCGGGCTTAACAATCTTGGTTAGGAATGGTTGAACCGGCGGCGCTCAGCCCTTCTGCGCCGCCGCGTCGCAATCCGTCGCGGCGTCGGGATCGCCGGCCACCGGCTCGCACACGATCTTCGGCGCGCGCACCAGCGGTAAATGCGGCTTGAACAGGGTGAGGCGTGGCGGCAGCGGCAACGGGCAGTTCGTCCTGCTGTCGGCCAGGAGGTAGTTCGGCGCCGAAATCTCCCAGCCATCATAGACGTCGATGATGGTCCCAACGCCCATCATCGTGCTCGTCACGATGAGCGTCAGCCCCGTCGCGGCGCACAGGCTGATCAACCGGCCGGCCATGCGGATCATCGCAGCAGGCGACACCCGCGCCGCGACGCCGTCAAGCACCCACACTTATCCACCACCCGCCGGGCGGCGGTATAATGCCTCCATGAAACGTCGTCGTTTGCACAAACGCCCGCAAAACCGGGCGCCGAACGCTGCCGCGCGCCGCCCGGTGCGCGCGCCGGCGCGCGCGTTTGCGCGGCGCGCCTGGTGGATAGAGGCCTGGCGCGTCCATGTTTCGGAAAGGTTTGCGCGCGCCGTGCCGGGCCCCCCCCTCGATCTTTCGCGGAACAATTATGTTGCCGAAGCTCGAAGGGCGCATGTCGCTCCAGCGACGTTCCGTGCCCGCTCCGGTACGGTCTCGCGCCCCTTATCAACATGCTTTCGGCTGCAAAATCAGCGACTTATCGCAAATTCGCGGCATTTGAACCGCAAAAAAAGATTCCACCCCCGGGGGAGGGGTCTGCAACCTCGAAAACAATACGATGTGTCCCGCCCCGCGCCGCACACAAGACCGCCGCCGCTCACGCCGCCGCGTCGCGCGGCCGCCGGCGGTGGAACGCGAACCACAGCACCAGCCCGCCCGCCAATCCGCCCGGCATCAGATGCACGCCCATCCCGCCATAGGTCTTGAGGATCAGCCCGAACAGGGCGCCGCGGAACGGCGCGTCGGGCGCGACATGGCCCATCGTGCGCGAGGCGTGCCAGGCGGCCAGCGCCCCGCCCGCCAGCAGCGCCGGCAGCACCGCGCCCATAAATCCGAAGAACACCACGTCGCGCCGCCGGTTCAGCTTCGCCTTGCCGCCGAGGATGAAGAATGTCACGCCGAAGCACGCTGCCGCGACGGCCAGCAGCATCTCCGCGTGCACGACGAACCAGCCGGCGCCACCCGGCGCCTCCGCCGCCCACGCCGCGCCGTAGAGCGCGGTCACGATCATCGCCGCCGCAATCGCTTGTGTTCGTGGCAACGCCATATGCGCCGCTCCGCTCGCTGTCGCGCCCCAGCATGCGGCGCCAGCCTTAAGCGCCGGTTACTCGCTGCTGCGCTTCTTGCGCCCGATGCCCAGCTGCTCGCGCCACAGCCGCGTCGGAACTTCCTCGACCGCGCCCTCGGCCAGGTGGCCCAGATGGAACGGCCCGTACTGCACGCGGATCAGCCGCGCCACTTTCAGGCCCAGCCGCTCCATCAGGCGCTTGACCTCGCGGTTCTTGCCTTCCTTCAGCACGATGTTGGCCCAGCTATACATGCCCTTGCTGCGCTCCAGGTCGGCGACGACGGGACCGTATTTCACCCCGTCGATGGTGATGCCGGTGGCCAGCTTGTCGAGGTCGGCCTGCGTCACCTTGCCGAACAGCCGCGCGCGATAGGTGCGCTGCCAGCCGCTGGCCGGCAGCTCCAGCCGCCGCGCCATGTCACCGTCATTGGTCAGCAGCAACAGGCCTTCCGAATTGAAGTCGAGCCGCCCGACCGACACGACGCGCGGCAAATGCTTTGGCAGGTTGATGAACACCGTCGGCCGGCCTTGCGGATCCTTGTGCGTGGTGACGAGGCCGCTGGGCTTGTGATAGCGCCACAGCCGCGTCTGCTCCTTGGCCGCGATCGGCTTGCCGTCCACCGTCACGACGTCGTCCGCGCCGACGTTCAGCGCCGGCGAGGTCAGCACTTTGCCGTTGACCGCCACGCGGCCTTCGACGATCCAGCGCTCCGCGTCGCGGCGCGAGCACAGGCCGGCGCGCGCCATCGCCTTGGCGATGCGCTCGCCCTTGGCCGCGCCGTCCGCGCCTTCGGGCGCCAGGCTCTCGACCTTTTCCGCGTCGGTCCGGGGCGACCATTTCGCTGCACCCGACTTTGGTGTGCCCATCTTCGGCATGATACCCTTGGCCACGATATTTCCGGTCCGATCATGAATGACGACGCTGCCATAGCACTTGCGCTCGCCGAAGCCCAAGCCGCCGCCTTGCGGGGCGAGGTTCCGGTCGGCGCCGTGCTGCTGTCGGGCGCGGGCGAGGTCATGGCCGCCGACGGCAACCGCATCGTCGAATTGCGCGATCCCACCGCCCATGCCGAACTGCTGGTCCTGCGCGCCGCCGCCGCCCGGCTGGACAATGAGCGGCTCCTCGGCACGACGCTCTACGTCTCGCTCGAGCCCTGCGCCATGTGCGCCGGCGCCATCAGCCTGGCCCGCGTCGCCAAAGTCGTCTTCGCCGCCGAGGACCCCAAGGGCGGCGCCGTCCTGCACGGCGCCAAATTCTTCGAGCAGCCCACCTGCCACCACCGCCCGCAAGTCGCCCGCGCCGGCGACGCCGCCGCGGCCGGCGCCATGCTCAAGGAATTCTTCCGTATACGGAGGAGTTAGTGGGTGTGCTCCGGGAGATGGTGTCGTCCAGGAAGGTTCGGGCTTGCGTGTTTTCAGCCTTTCCGCCAGATTTTGCCACTTACCCAGATCGGGCTGGGCTGCTAGTCATGGGGCGGCCGCAACGGGATACGCCAATGCCGAACGAAACCGAGACAACGAACACCGCTACGCCGCCCGTGCGGTCGTCATGGGCCGCGCCGCGGCTGAAATTGATTCCGCTCAAGGAGTCGGAAGGCAGCACGTTCAGTCTCGCCAGCGTCGATGGTACGTCGTCGTCATAGTCGCTGTTCGGCGAGCCTGCGGTTCCAGATTTCGCGATACGCGGTCTCGACCTCTGCGGCATAGGCTCTTGATGCCGCGCTGCCGAATGTCCGGCGCGCCGTAAGCGCGACGTCGCGGCGCAATCTGTCCAGGCCGCCGGTGTCGCGGCTGAGAGCGACGGCCAGCGCGAGGTAGGCGTCCTCGCTCCGGCAAACGAACCGCTCCAGCCCCTGATGCCGCAGGATCGAGGCGCCGATGCGCCCTTGCGGCGCGTGTCCGGCCAGCGTGATCGCCGGCACGCCCTGCGTCAGCCCATCCAGCGTGACGAGTCCGCCGTTCACCGGGAACGGGTCGAGCGCGATGTCGATCCGGTCATAGGCTGCCAGATAGTCCGCATGCGCTTCGCCCGGCTCGAACCGGATCCGGGCCGGATCGACTCCCGCCGCGCCGAACACCGCCAGCACCGGATCGCGTGCGGCGGCGAACGCGAAAGGCTTGCCCTTCAGCAGGAGCGTCGCGCCGGGAGCCGATGCCAGGATGCGCGCCCACAGCGCCAGCACCGCGTCGCCCAGCTTGTCGCTGCGGCTGAAGCATCCCAAGCGGATCGGCCCGCTCGGCCGTGCGCCGATGGCGCCGTCCGGCCGCGGCCTGAGGCCGCCATCATAAGGCTGTGCCTGGCTCAGCGGCATGAGCCGCTCCGGGAACAGCCGGGCCTCGCCGGGCGGCGCGACGACGTCGTCGGTCAGCAGCCAATCGATCCCCGCGACTCCGGGACCCGGAACATAACCCCAGGCGGAAAGCTGCACCGGCGCGCCGCGCAGGCAAAATATCCCCAGCCGGTTGGCGAAATAATGGCCGTCGATATCGACCAGGATATCGATGCGGTCGCTGCGGATCTGGCGCACGGCCTCCAGGTCGCTGAGGCCGGCAATGGCGCGCCACTGCGCCGCCGCGCGGCGAAAGCGGACGCTGGCGGCGTCCCGCACCCGGCTCGTCGAATAGAGATAGGTCTCGATCCGCTCCGGATCGTGATGCAGCAGCGCCGGCGCGAGGACTTTGGCGACGTTGTTGTGGTTGAACGCGCGCGACACGTATCCGACGCGCAGCCGCCGCCGCGGTTCCAATGGCCCGGCCGGCCACGCGGCGGCGAGCGG